>Ga0255780_10001067_pt1 | contig 25883 bp, 26 predicted proteins | sample 071ome_32_FD_179978 | JGI IMG/M metagenome (GOLD analysis project Ga0255780, IMG submission 179978) | Coastal salt marsh microbial communities from the Groves Creek Marsh, Skidaway Island, Georgia - 071405AT metaG (version 2) | ecosystem: Environmental > Aquatic > Marine > Intertidal zone >... | reverse complement strand
ACGAGTTGATACTGATCCTTCCTCTTGGAATTCCAGTAGTAGAATTTATTAAACGTCTTCACTGTCAAACTGTTAAGAAGGTATGCCGGGAGAGAGAAAGGTATTGTTATATTTTGTTTTACTGGAGAAGTATAAGGGCTCTTTGCAAGTGTGTCAGGGAGGTCCTCAAGCTGAGCATGCTCGCCCAACATAATTAATGATCGGCCAAGTTTTTTACCTTTTTGCAAACAGTCTATCCAGGCAACGGAATACGTTGAATCCAAGGATTGTTCAAAGAGATCAATAGTCTGTTCTATGTTTTCAGTGGTGAGTGTACGCTGCTTGATCCATGCAGATGGTACTCGTTTGAGCCTGATTGCCGCTCTTATAATAATGCCCGTCAGGCCCATTCCACCAATTGTTCTATGAAACAATTCAGGGTTTTTTATTTTGGAACAGCGTTCAATTTTGCCTTCAGTTTTGATGATATCAATCCAATCTATGTATTGCCCAAAGCTTCCGTCTTTGTGATGGTTTTTACCGTGTACATCAGCTGCAATCATGCCGCCTAAGGTAACAAACTTTGTTCCGGGAGTAACACTGGGAAACCAACCTTCAGGAAGAAAAACATCAATGATATCTGCTAAGAGTAGACCTGCTTCTGCCACAAGCTGACCAGATTTTTCATTGAAGGCAAGCATGCGATTAAAATGTTTCATATGAAGAGTGTTGCTGGAGCTTACTGAGCTATCCCCATAAGATCTTCCGTTGCCTCGAGCAATTGATGTACCTTTTTTGATTTGCCTAATAATGTCATCAACAGATCTAGGTGCTGATATATTCGCTTCAATTACCGGGTATCTTCCCCATCCAGCCAGTTTCATGGTGTATTGACCAAATGTTTGTCAGTAAAAACAAATTTGCGATCCAGATTATATTTCACAATATATCCAATAGAAAGACCAAGCACCGCACCTATTTCACGCATGGTATCAGTTTTCCAGGTGAGCCAGAAGATTGCCTCACTACCCCAAAAAATTAGAGTAGTTACAATCCCCATACATGTATAAAGCGCGAATTTTTTGCTGTTATCCTCTAGCCCCAATGATAAATCATAAAAAATCCATCGCTTATCGAGGATATATTTTATGATAAGTCCAGTCAGCGTTCCTAAACCTAGAGCTACTGAAAAAATCGTTTTTGTATCACCAAAAAGAAACACCATACGCTGGGTTAGAAGATTAGCAAAGATTGCAATAAATGAAAAAATAACATAGCGAAAAGCCAGCGTATAGAGACTCATCAGAGCCACCCCAGCAACGCAAATCCAATTATTGCAAAGAAACATAAAAGGCTTACTTTGTCTTTCACTGCAAAAACAATTGGGTCATCGTGCATTTTCCCTCGGTGGGTAATAAGAACTATTCTAGTAATCCAATAAAGCAGAACACAACAGATACCCCATAATGCTGAAGGGGTTGAATATAGGTCTAGTATCTCTGGTGAGTTTACATACATCGCCATTACAAGAACCGAAAGATAACCTGATACTATGGCAACCACAGTAACAATAGGCAGGTCTTCAACATAATAATCGCGTCCGTTTGTCTGGATAAGACTACGTTCTTTCATGTCCACAAGTTCAGCTTGGCGTTTGACAGAAGCAAGTGAGAGAAAAACAAATACGGAAAATGCCAACAGCCAGAATGAAATTTCAAGGTCAACCGCCACGCTGCCTGCAAAAATGCGCAGCGTGTATAAGCCTGCCAGCATGCAGACATCAATGATAATCTTACTCTTTAGATGTAATGAATACAGCGTTGTAAGCAAAAAATACAGCACCAGAGTTATCACGAAGGCTTTGTTTACATATGATGATAGAAAAACACCTGTACCAATCAAGCTAATCACCATAGGGCCACCATGGGCAATCGGCAGGGACCCTGATGCAAATGGACGAAATCGCTTTCTAGGATGTGTTCTATCCGAGTTAAGGTCTATGAGGTCATTGAGCACATAAACACTTGAGGCAACAAGGCAAAAGGAAACAAACGCAATAAAACTTGCAAAAAACGTGTCGATATTAATCTTGTGCGCCACCAAAATTGGCAAAAATATTAAGATATTCTTTAGCCATTGGTGTGGTCGCATGGCTTTGAGATATTGGATAGGTGATTTCACAGATATTTCGATATGTTCAAAGGGTTTTTGAAGAGACTCGACTTTCTTCCTTAGAATAGGTGAAGAATTAACTGTCACTGCTTTGATCGATTGCTTCCAAACAGGCAGGTCTGCTTCTGTATCTCCCATATAGACGTATGAATTGTTGCCAAAATGTTTATTGAGAAAATGTGCCTTTGCCTTACCCTTAAGATTATGGTCTGCGGTTGAACCATGAACCTCATCAAACAGCCCCAAGTAATCTGAGATTTTTTGGGCCAATTTGTTATTCGTAGCAGTAACTAGGGCAACTAGACCACCTTCTTTACGAAATCTGTTAATGTAGTCTATGACTTCATTGTTGTATGGTAACAAAGATACATCAATATCTGATGCTTCTTGCAAATAATCCTTGAGTGAGGCTTTTCCCCGAATAAGCGCTGGAATTAAATAAAGAATTACGCGCCAGTCACTCCCTAATGCTGACCAAAAACTCTCGTACAACATGTCAGACCTCAGAAGCGTTCCATCAAGGTCTACAACTAAGAATTTTCCCTTTTGAACGGACATGATTTAAATTATCTCTGGTTCGATATCAGGTTAGTTTATTGTTTGAAAAGTTGCAGGACAAGCCTTCCCAGAGACAAAATAAAATGCAGGAGAATTGTGTTAAATTATTGAGTGCAAAATAATTTGTATTTTTGTGAAGGAGATACCATTCAATATTAAGATGTGTATCATTGAGATTGATTATTTACATTGATTGAAGAACTAGCAATAAAGGAAAAAGCCATTGAAAAAAGCACTGATCACGGGTGTGACGGGGCAGGACGGGGCGTATCTGGCGCGGCTGCTTCTGGCCAAGGGGTATGAGGTGCATGGCATCAAGCGGCGGGCCTCGTCGTTTAACACCGCCCGGGTGGATGATATTTACGAAGACCCGCATAACCCGGATCCGCGGTTTTTTCTCCATTACGGTGATCTGACCGACAGCCTCAATGTGTTGCGGCTGCTGAAAGAGATCCGGCCCGATGAGATTTACAACCTCGCCGCCCAAAGCCATGTGCAGGTGAGTTTTGAGACACCGGAATACACCGCCAATGTTGATGCCATCGGCACATTGCGGATGCTGGAGGCGATCCGCACCCTTGAGCTTGAAGGGCAGACGCGGTTCTATCAGGCCTCGACCTCAGAGCTGTACGGCAAAGTTGTCGAAACCCCGCAAAGTGAGACAACCCCCTTCTACCCGCGCTCACCTTACGCGGCGGCAAAACTCTATGCGTACTGGATCTGCGTCAATTACCGGCGAGAAAAGGACATAGCCCGCTCAACCCAAATCCGGTTTGAAGATGCCGCCCTGCATTGTCTTGACCGGCTGCACAGCCTTGTGCCGACCGAACAGCTGGTGATGGCAGGTGGCTGCGCCCTCAATGGTGTGGCCAACGCGCGAATTCTTCGTGAAACCCCGTTCAGCACACCTTATCTTCAGGCCGCGGCGTCAGATGACGGCACCTGCCTTGGGGCAGCGCTCTGGGTCTGGCACAATACCCTGGGGCAGCAAGAACGCTTTCACAAGAAACACGCCTTCTGGGGGCCGGAATATTCCGATCAGGATCACTTAAGGGCGATCAGGAAAACCCGTCTTGACATCACGGTCTGCAGCAGTGACGAGGAGCTGGTGACCAGAACCGCTGACCTTATCGCGGCAGGCCACGTGACCGGCTGGTATCAGGGCCGGAGCGAATGGGGGCCTCGTGCGCTGGGCAACAGATCTATTCTGGCCAATCCCTGCCTGCCGGTATTTTTTCTATCGTTATATTGTGCTTGGGGGGGTTCTTGATGGGTATCCCGGGCTCAGATACAGTTTTTTTCAGGCCTTCTGGTATCGGTTTCTTGTTGAGATCAGGATCCGCGCATACCGGAACAAAAACAAGAGATATTGAGCCGCAATCCCGCTAGGTTGAATATTCTTACGTTATGTTCAGTTACCCATACCGAGGTTTGCTGACGATATACCTGCCGATAACCAGACTGTCCATATCGGTGCGCAGGAAACAGGAAACGGCCTGTGCGGGGTGATCGACGATAGGCTCGTTTTCGTTAAAGCTTGTATTCAGCACCATGCCGACCCCGGTCCGTTTTTTTACTTCTGATATCAGGTGATAGTATCTGGCGTTGCTTTCCTTATCGACGGTCTGAAGGCGACCTGTTCCGTCAATATGGGTTACCGAAGGGATCTTTTGCCGCCATTCGGGGCGTATCCTAACCACGTGCATCATGAAGGGAGAATTCACCTCCTGGCAAAAATATAAGGGAGCATCTTCTTTGAGGACACTCGGGGCAAAGGGGCGGAAACTCTCACGTCTCTTGATCTTTGCGTTGATCGTTGCCTTCATATCCCGAGCGGTCTCAACACAGACGGCAACGCATAGTAAAGATACCTCTTTTTCTGCTGTAAGGACGGGGGTGGCCCGGAAGATACATGGTCCCGGGTTGCGCTGAACGTTTTCTCCTTCAGGAATTGTCTGGCTTCAAGATCCGCGTATCTCTTGTGTTTATCCATCCAGAAACCAAACCCCTTCAGGTCATGGTCGATAATATCTATATCGCCTTGTCTCACCGGACCCTGAACACGGATATGCTCATCCACGAGACGAATATCACATGCCGCATTTTTATGCCGGAAAAGCCTGAGCACAGGTTTCCGGTGCATGCCGCCGAATTTCAGCACCTTTCCCATGAACACCATCGACCGGCGGCACCGTATCCCCTCAATGGTACTGTCAGCACTCAAAAGACGATTGATTTCTGCCCTTATATCAGCCTTACCGCAGACATACTCATCTGCATCCAGCCTCAGCGCCCATTCAATATCGTCCGGCAGTTGCGAAATGGCCCAGTTGACCTGATCGGCATAGGTCACAAATTCACGCTCAAGCACCTCAGCGCCGCAGGATCGTGCGATGGCAACTGTGCGGTCTTCTGACAAACTGTCGACGACATAGATCTCATCGACCTTATCTCTGACAGACCGGATCGCCCTTTCAATCTGCACCTCTTCATTTCTGGTCAGGATGAAGGCAGCAATTCTACCCTGTCGCATAATGCCCCTTCCGATTGATCTTGGGGAAGGGAAGCCGTTTCCCATATCATCATTCACCCCCGTGGATGAGGATAAATTATCATCTGCGATATATATTCAAAAGTGGTAATATGATTGATTTCAGTCACTTTTTTGTGATGAAAGCAGCGTTAACGCGCCGGCTTTTCGGATACCCTCCCGCTTTATCGTGATCAGGTTTCCGTCGTTGTGCCCGTCTTACCAAAGGCCATACTGCCGCGGCGGATAATCCAGAAAATCAGGACAGCCACAAAGGGTGTGCTGCCCGCCTTGATCACATCAAGGCTGAGATGGTACGCATCCAGTGGCAGCATCTTGGCCAGGATGCCAACAAGCCCGACACCATAATACGTGCCCGCGATCACCGAGAGTCCCTCCACCGTTTGTTGCAGACGAAACTGGGCCGAAGCGCGGCGGTTCATTGACGTCAGCAGGCTGGTATTCTGACGCTGGATGACAAATTCCGTATGGGTTTGCAGGAGAGCACCTGTACGCTCGACGCGCCTTGAGAGACTTTCAAGACGTAAACTGAAGGCTTCACATGTCTGCATTGCCGGCATCATCCGCCGGTCCAGAAAACCGTCAATCTCCTGATGCCCGTCCAAACGCGACACATTCATACTTTCAAGCCGGCTGAGAAAGATATCACGATACGCTTTTGTTGCGGAAAGCCGGAAAGATGTTTCGGAGGTAAGGTTTTCGATCTGGGCCGCAAGACCTGAAAGTAACGGCAGGTGGCGCCCCACATCCTCCTTTTCCCCGGAGATATGCTGGCTGATGGCCTGGGTGAGCGCACGCAGATCCTGTTCGATATGCCCCAGTGTTGAGCTGAAATCACGAACCAGAGGCAACCCCAGCAAAGCCAGCATCCTGTAGGTTTCAAGCTCAATCAGGCGCTGAACAATCCGCCCCATCCGGTTACCGCTTATGGATGAACTGAACAGCATGATCCGGGAATATCCGTTGCGGTCAATATCAAAACCGAAATGGGCCTGTGCCATGCCATCAAGGATCCGGCTTGAGGCGGCGCTCCGGCATTCAAGAATATCAGTGACCTTTTTCTGGGTCAGCCCCTTGGGCGGCCCTGAGCCAACCTCGAGCCAGATGGCGTGAAAGACATCGGCCTTAATCTCATCGATCAGATCAAAGGGAAGATCTGGTTGCATCCCGGGGTTGAAGGCATTTCTGGAAACACCTGTCCCCGGGTTTTCTTTGCTGACGACAAATCCGATTGTGATGAATTCGCTGTGACGTTCAACCCTGAGGGCAAATGTTTCAAACATTTCCCTCCGGAATTTCTCGTTTTCAAGAATAGGGTTGCGTCCCTTCTGCTCCAGCCACAAATTGACGGGCCCGAGAATTGTGTCCTCCCCGTTGTCATGAAGATAGATAAACCGCAAAAACCGCCCCGAACCTTCAAAATCATGGAAGGGCCGTGTGTGAAGTTCATCAGCGAGAATCTGGCGCAAAGGGTGCTGTTTCATCAAAACTCAAATCCGAAATAAGATAGCGCTATACTGTTTCCTGTAAAAACACGCCTTATCAGATGAAGAATAAAACAAAAAAGAGACGCCCGAAAGCGTCCCTTTCAATATTGGTAATGGATCCGCCAGACAGCTGATCCCGTATTCAGGTTTATGCGGACCTAGACATCAAAACGGTCGGCGTTCATCACCTTGTTCCAGGCTGAAACGAAATCACGGACAAATTTATCCGCGTTATCGTCCTGGGCATAGACCTCAGCGATAGCCCGAAGCTGTGAGTTTGAACCAAAGACAAGATCAACACGTGTCGCAGTGCGGACAACATCGCCCGATTTCCGGTCACGTGCCTCATAGAGGTTGTCCGCCTTTGGCGTCCACTTAACGCTCATGTCAAGAAGAGCAGAGAACCACGCGTTGGAAAGTTTACCTTCCTCTCCCCATACGCCATGGCCGTCAGCACTGATCCCCAGTGACCGGAGGCCACCGACAAGAACAGTCATTTCTGCCGCCGTAAGACCAAGCAGCTGCGCCTTGTCGAGGAGCATTTCTTCCGGGCTTACCGTAAAGGCTTTTTGCTGATAGTTACGGAAACCATCGGCCATCGGTTCAAGCACAGCAAAAGATTCAACATCCGTCTGCTCCGCGCTCGCATCGCCGCGGCCAGGCAGGAAAGGCACGTTCACACCCGCTGCGGCTTCAATCCCTGCCGCACCGGCAAGAACGATCACATCAGCAACGCTGGCGCCGTGTTCGCTCGCAATACCTTCAAGCACGCCAAGAACACGGGCGAGCTGTTTCGGGTTATTTGCCTCCCAGTCTTTCTGCGGAGCAAGACGAATACGGGCACCGTTCGCCCCGCCACGCATATCAGAGCCGCGGAAAGTCGATGCTGAAGCCCAGGCGGTTTCAACCATTTCCCTGACACTCAGCCCGCTTGCCGTGATGGCAGCCTTGACCGCGGCAACATCATAAGATGTGCTGCCAGCGGGGACCGGGTCCTGCCAGATCAGCTCTTCTGAGGGGACTTCCGGGCCGAGATAACGGCTTTTTGGCCCCATATCCCGGTGGAGAAGCTTGAACCATGCCCGGGCAAAGGCGTCGGCGAATTCATCCGGATTCTGATGGAAACGACGTGAGATTTTCTCATAATCCGGATCCATCCGCATGGCCATATCAGCCGTGGTCATCATCGGCGTGACCTTGACAGACCCATCATCAACTTCAGGTGCCATATCATCTTCGGTGATATTCACCGGATGCCAGATATGGGCGCCGGCAGGGCTCTTGGTCAGCTCCCATTCGTATTTGAACAGAAGATCAAAATACCCGTTATCCCACTGGGTCGGATTGGCCGTCCAGGGGCCTTCGATGCCGCTGGTAATGGTATCGCGGCCCTTGCCGGATGCGTATGAGCTCATCCAGCCAAAGCCCATTTCTTCGATCGCCGCACCTTCAGGTTCAGGTCCGACATGAGCCGGATCACCCGCGCCATGGGCCTTGCCAAAGGTATGACCACCAGCCACCAGGGCAACGGTTTCTTCATCATTCATCGCCATCCGGCCAAAGGTCTCCCGGATATCCTGCGCGCTCAGGAGCGGGTCAGGGTTGGCATTCGGTCCTTCAGGGTTGACATAGATCAGCCCCATCTGCACCGCTGCAAGCGGGTTCTCAAGAGACTGGCGTGAGCTTTCATATCGCTTGTCACCCAGCCATTCGGTTTCCACACCCCAGTAAATGTCTTCTTCCGGATGCCAGATATCCGCGCGACCACCGCCAAAACCGAAGGTCTTGCCGCCCATGGATTCAATCGCAACATTCCCGGCAAGAATCAGAAGATCAGCCCAGGAAATGCTGTTGCCGTATTTTTGCTTGATCGGCCAGAGCAGACGGCGGGCCTTGTCAAGGTTGCCGTTATCCGGCCAGGAATTCAGTGGTGCGAAACGCTGTGCACCGGTGCCGCCGCCACCACGGCCATCACCTGTACGATATGTTCCCGCAGCGTGCCAGGTCATGCGGATGAAAAACGGACCATAATGTCCATAATCAGCCGGCCACCAGTCCTGGGAATCGGTCATCAGGGCATGAAGATCTTTCTTGAGCGCTGTGTAGTCCAGCTTTTTGAACGCCTCGGCATAATTGAAATCCGCGTCCAGCGGGTTTGACTTCGTGTCATGCTGACGAAGAATATTGAGATTGAGCTGGTTTGGCCACCAATCCTGGTTGGATGTGCCGGTCTGCTTGTTGCTGGTGAGCGCACCATGCATGACCGGGCATTTTGAAAGTTCGTTCATATCGATCTCCGTAACGGGGTATGTTTCGTGAATGAAATCTGATTGGTTACTTTACACTCATTCTAAAGTAATTCAAATTGTTATATTCTCTTTTTGTACAAAAAACGCTGAAAATATCTGTTCGCCGCATCATGCCCTGCTGCTTTCCACAGTCATGATGACAAATTTTCGCAAAGCAGAGAGCATCGGCGGAATAAAGATCAGGGTGGCAAATGTTGAAAGCAGCAGCCCGCCGAAAACAACCACACCAATCCCCCGGTAAAGTTCGGACCCTGCACCGGGGAAAATCACCAGAGGCAAGAGACCGAAAAGGGAGGTCGTAGTGGACATGAAAATGGGCCGGATCCGGTTTGATGTGGCTTCGATAATCGCGGCATCAATATCCATTCCGTCTTCCCGCATGTGGAGCACTGTCTGCTCAATCATCAGGATGGAGTTATTGACAACAACCCCCGTAAGAATGACGAAACCCAGCATGGTCAGCATATCCAGCGGCTGTCGGATAGCAAGATTGAGCAGGGCAAGACCGGCCAGACCACCTGCCGCCGCCACCGGAACAACCATCAGAATGATCAGGGGCAGGGCAAAGCTTCGCAAAAGAACCGCCATCAAAAGATAGATAACAACAAGGGCGGTCACCACATTGGCCTGCATCGATGCCCAGGTTTTCTTCAGTTCACTTGCCGCCCCTGATACATCAACGAGAACATCATCAGAAAAGGCGGGGCTGAGCGGAGCCAGCACGTCATCCTGTATCGTCTGTATACTGTCTTCCAGTGTCAGGCTTTCTTCAGGGCGGAGAGTGATGGTCATCACCATCCGGCTGCCAAGCCGGCGGATTTCCTGCGGGGCATTCACAAAACTGATTTCAGCAAGGCCGGAAAGCCGGAGGATTTCGCCGTCACGGGTGACAATCGGCAGTTCCGCCAACTCTTCAAAGGTCATCGTCTCCATGCTGCTTCCCGTCACCTCGACATCCATCAGCTCCCCTTCATAGGTCACCTGACTGATCCCGATCCCGTCGTTGAAGACATCGATGGCATTGGCAACATCAGCCACCGTCAGCCCGGCCCGGGAGATGGCGAGCACATCCGGCGCGATACGGATCTGCGTTGAGTCGTTATCAAGACCGGGGCGGATCCTGATCTGGTTGCCCGCTTTGCGGGGAAATTTTTTGTTAAGTTCCGCGTTGATGCGTTCCACCACCGGGCGGATGGTATCAAAACTGTTTCCGGTGACGTCGATTTCAATAGACCGCGAGCCACCGACCGATCTGCCGAAAAGTGAGGACTGCCGCACAAAAACAGATACGCCGGGAATACCGCTGAGCGGTTCCATGAGCACTTGCCGCAATTCAAGCACCCGCGAAGGATCTTCGGTGGAGGCACCGGCAAAAGCACCGCCTCCATAGGCAACAAAGAAAAACCGGTCAACTTCCGGAGGCCCGTCTTCCGTCACCCTGCCTTCCCAGAGCGGACGGACATGATTTTCCATTTTTTCCGCAATCTTGCGCGTTTCCGTCACGGAATATCCGGGCGGCGTGGCAATCCGCCCGAAAACAAAGTTCGAATTCCCGTCGGGCAGATAATCCAGCCGGGGCATCAGCGCCACCGCCACGCCGGATACAGCCGCAAGCAGTCCAAGACACAGGAAAAGCCCGCTCATGCTCGACGCTGTCACTCTTTGCGCATAGGTGATCACCACCTTGCGGAAAACATGGCCGATATCATCAAGGACAGGAATTCTCCGTATCTGGCCTGATCCGTATTCCCGCCGACTGAGCAAGACAGATGCAATCGAAGGAATGATCGTCACCGATATCAGCACTGAAATCAGCACCGATATCGAAATGGCAATGCCGATATCCCGGAAAAGCTGCCCTACCGGGATTTTGAGTATCACGACAGGCAGAAACACAATGACCGTTGTGAGGGCAGAACCAAGGATGGGCGCCCAGACCTGGCGGGCACCGTCATAAGCGGCGTTTCTCGCGTCCATCCCCTTCTGCCGCAGCCGGAAGATATTCTCAAGACTGACAATGGATGCGTCAACAACCATCCCGACCGCAAAGGCAAGGCCGGCGAGCGAGATCACGTTGATCGACAGCCCGAGCCCGGAAATGGCGACAAATGTGCCGATCACCGATATCGGGATCGCAAGAAAAATCACCACCGTTGGCATCACCGAGCGTAAAAAGAGGAGGAGCACAGCCAGGGCCAGAAAGCCGCCGTAAAAAATATTCTGCTGCACGAGAGAAATGGCCGAGGATATATAGACGGTTTCATCGTAAACCAGTTTGAGCCGCAGGCCACGATCCTCAAGTGTATCCGCGTTCAGCACGGCAATGACTTCCTTCAGAAGTTCCATGGTCTCAACCACGTTCGTGCCCTGTTCACGGATGATGTTGATGATCACCGCATCATCACCGTTCAGCCGCCGGAAACTTGTTCGCTTCTCGCCAACAATATCAATGCGGGCAATATCCGAAAGCCGCACAGGTTCCGTTGCGCCGTCGTTCTGAAGGCTGGAACGGATGATTACATTGCGGGCAATTTCAGGGGTGAAACTCTCCGTTTCAACGCGGATGGCGTAACTTCTCTTGCCAACCTCAATATCCCCGACCGAGAGCTGGGCCGTTGCCAGCCGCAACGCGTTGAGCACACTCGCCATGTCAAGCCGGTAAAGTTCAAGTCTGGCAAGATCAACAGTGACGCGCATGACCTTGTCGCCACCGCCGTATTTGGTGACTTCGGCCACCCCCGGCACCCGCAACAATGGCTCGATCACGCCGGTCTGGAGAAACCGCCCCAGATTTTCAAGATCCACATCAGCCCGGACACCCTGATCGTTTTCCGGGGCGGTGAGAGCAAGACGTGCAATCGGACTGTCGTCCGAATTCGAGGTTCGCACAACAGGTTGCTTTGCCTCATCCGGAAGATCACTGATACTGGACAACTCCGAAAGCAGGGTTGTCAGGGCTTTGTCCATATCCTGAGAAATCGAATAGGTCAGCGACAACCTTGCCTGACCGAGAAAAGATCTGGCCTCCGCCTTTTCCACCCCGCTGAGAGAGGAAAGATCACGTTCAAGGCGGGTGATGATTTCCCTGTCCACATCCTGAGGTGAGGCGCCGGGCCAGGCAACACGGACCTGGAGGATGGGTTTTTCGATATCCGGGCTCATCTGGATCGGCACGTTAAAGAGTGCCACCACCCCGAACAGCAGAATGAATATCATGAGGGCGACGACGGCCGTCAGGTTGTTGATCGAAAATTTTATCAGTCGGTGCATGATGGCTCTGGGCTCATTCTGTGTTGACGACCTTGACCTTGGCACCATCGCGGAGATTTTCATTTCCCTTGATGATGACCGTTTCGCCCGCGGCAAGACCCCGGATGATCTCAACCCTGTCGCCGACGGTTGAGCCCAGCTGAACCATGCGCTGTCTGGCAAGGCCATCCGAAACAAGAAAAACAATGGCCCCACCCTGATCCGAAATAATGGCATCAACCGGCACCGTAAGGGCAGGGCGGCCGTCCCCTTTGGGGATATCCAGCTGCAACCGGGCGCCTTTCGCCATCAGGGCAGGAGTGAGGGGCGAGATTATTTCAAAACGTGCGGGCCGGGTGGCGGTTTTCTGGTTTTCCTCCGGCAACTCAACCCGGAAGCGGGCCGTGACCGGCTGACCTTCCGCATCGATACCGGTAATCTGATCTCGTTTCCTTAAAAAGGCGAGGAACCCGACCGGAATATCTGCTTCGAGTTCGAAATCATCCCCGCTCAGGATCCGGGCCAGCACATCACCTTCTCGCATGAACTGCTGGCGTGATGCCGGAAGCTCGATCAGCTGGCCGGTCACCGGGGCACGTATCTCCGTTGCCGCGGCATCTTTTCTGACCTCATCTCGTTCAGCCTCGGTCTGGCGGCGCCGGATCTCCTCGAGTTTCAGATCTGCACGGAGCTTCGTGATCCGGCCCCTGCTTTCAGCGTATTGACGCTGGGCAGTAATAAGCTGGATTTCAACCGCTTCAAGCTGATCCCGCTTGATAACCTGATTGGACATGAGCTGGGCCAGACGCTCCGTTCGCCCAGTCAGCAGCGTGACCTGCTTTTCAAGCAATTCAAGAATAGCGCCTTCCTGCCGGATCTGATCTTCAAGCTGGTTGCGCCGCTGGTCAATTAATTCGAGATTGAGACGGTGAAGCTCAAGCTTAAGCCGGAGATTTCCATCATTCTGTGCGGCGATCAGTTCACCTTGCTGCACCGTTTCGCCAATCTTGAAGTCTTTCATCACCATGACGGCATCCACCGGCGCCAGAACAGCGGCAGGTGGATTGGTCACCACCCGGGCGAAAATCCGGCTGGTTGGTGAGATATATTCTTCGGCGGGCACATCAACTTCAACAAGCATGCCATCGGATTTTTTGGTCTGTGCTTCAGCCGCACCGGCAAGCGCAACCCCCATGACTGCGCCAAGGGTCAGTATCCGCAAAGTCAGGCTGTACAAGCGCTGTGTTAATCCAGCAACTGATCGGAAAGACGCTTCCATCACAAATATTCCGTAAAACTATATATGATTATCTATTGCATAGATTTGCCGGAACAAGTCAATTCATATCAGTTGCACTAATTATTTTTTCCCCTGCCTTTTCCCTGACCCGTCACGATGATGATTCCACAACCCAACACCATTTCAAGAAATCGGATATGAGGGGGAGCTCATAGGATTGTTTTCCGCGTTAAACGCTATATCTGTGGGAACAGAAAAGGAGAACAGCGATGAAAAACTTCCTCATTATTGGGTTTATCTGCCTTATGTCGGCCACCGCTTCTGCGGGGGAGACCCGGATCTATCAGGTCGGTGACGAGACATTCGAAGGATATCACGCCACCCCCCTCTCAGCATCCAAAGGTCTTGTGCTGGTTATTCATGACTGGGATGGGCTGACGGATTACGAAATACGGCGCGCGGATATGCTGGCATCCCTTGGGTATGAGGCTTTTGCCGTTGACCTTTATGGTGCGGGCAACCGGCCTGAAGAAACCGCGGCCAAGAAAGCGGAAACAGGCCGCCTCTACAAAGACAGGCAACGGATGCGCACCCTCATCCTTGGCGGGCTTGCCGCCGCCCGGGGCGGGGTGGATAAAAGGGCTGTTATCATGGGGTATTGTTTCGGCGGCGCTGCGGCACTGGAACTTGCCCGGTCAATGAAGGCCGAAAATATCGCTGGCTATGCAACATTCCATGGCGGACTTGCAACACCTGAAGGGCAAAGCTACAAAAGCGACACCCCGCCCGTCCTGATTGCCCATGGCGGGGCAGACAAGGCCATTCCCATGTCTGATGTCGCCGCTCTGGCCGACACGCTGGAAGCCGCCGGCGTGACATATGAAATTCAGGTCTATTCAGGTGCACCACATGCGTTCACGGTCTTTGACTCACCCAGATATCAGGACGTTGCCGACCAGAAATCCTGGCAGGCCTTTACCGACTTTCTCAACACCAATCTTGTGAATTAGACACGGTATCAGCAGGGCCCGAATAATCGGTGAAGCAAGGATGCGGTTCCCCCTTGCCTCACCCCCATGACTTCTGGCAGGATTCGCAATATCGGGGATAATCAGGCCCGGATATGTTTGTTTGAGAAAGATCAGATTAGTGAATACCCATCCCATGCCCGATACCGAGAACGCCGGGTGCTATTGGTGGCAGGAAGCACCACCAAGACCGGCACCGGAACATCCCTGGCAGACAAAAGCCGATGTGGCGGTGATCGGGGCCGGGTTTGCCGGGCTTGCCGCCGCTCTTGTTCTTGCCCGGGCTAAAAAAAACGTTGTGCTGATTGAAAAGGGGTTGATCGGTGAAGGGGCCTCGACGCGGAACGGCGGCATCACCAGCGGTAATATCCGGCATTCCTTCAGCGAACTCAGGCGCCGGTTCGGAGAAGAAAAAGCGCACGCTTTTGAAGATGAAGCTGTCGCCGCCAGAGCGGATCTCCGGCGGTTTATTCTTGAGGAAAACCTTGATTGTGATTATCAGCTCACGGGCCGTGTTGTCGGTCTCAGCGGCACGTTTTCCGCCGATGCCATCCTGAAAGAACAGGAACGATTTGAACGTCGCCACGGCATAACAGCGCGGTATCTCTCTCCGGATGAGCTCAGCGACCATACCTCCAGCCCGTCCTATAAGGCAGGTATCCTGCGCCCGGATATAGGCGGGATACATCCGGCCAAACTGCTGCATGAAATGGCCCGCATCGCCCTTGACGCCGGGGTCAGGATCTTCACCCTTACACCGGTGACAAAAATCAGGCGCAACCACACCTCCTTTACGGTCTCAACAGACAAGGGCGAGATTGAGGCCGAACATGTGGTTTCTTCGACCAATGCGTATACGGATAAATCCCAGCCCTGGCTCAGACGCCGGCTTGTTCCGGTGATCTCGGAAATGATAGCAACCGAAAAACTGGGGGAAAATCAGGTCAGGGCACTGATGCCGAAACTCAACATGTTCGGCGACAACAAGGAACTGGGCCATTATTACAGGCCCTCACCCGATGGCAGCCGCATTCTTCTCGGGGGGCGGCGAATGCACCGGGCCGATGATCAGGCCCAGGCAAGACTGCATCAGGGGCTGGCGGCAATCTTTCCCGAACTGGCCGACACTAAAATTGAGCACTACTGGTCAGGTTTTGTTGCCTTTCCCTTTGATCAGCTGCCCAAGCTGGTTGTTCATGATGGAATTATCTACCCTACGGGTTTCTGCGGCTCCGGCACGGTCTGGGCAAGGTGGCTGGGGCAGAAAGCCGCGTTCATGATCCTTGGTCAGGGAGCGGAAACAGTGTTCAGCACCCTGCCAATGCGAACGCTGCCCTTCTATTCAGGTGAGCCGTGGTTCATGCCGCTCGCCATGCAGTATTATCAGCTGCGTGACCGGCTTGCCTCCCGCAAGTGATAATTGTGCACCGAATCGGCATAATCTCTTGAAAACTTGGACCAGTTTTTTGAACGTGCCCGCATTGACTTTGGGAAATGGCACCATATATCAGGTGCATAACCTCCCCTACCTCGGAGTGGCCTTAACGCCACTCCGTTTTTTTATGTGTTGAGGGCATAGTCCCGAATGACTTCAGCAACACGGATGCGGTAATCCCTGAAAAGAGATGTCTTGCCCTCATGCTGGGCGTTCTGATGGACAAGGTTAGCTTTCCAGTTTCGGATAGCGGCCTCATCTTCCCAGGTGGAAATACTGACAAAATGTCCTTTTTCCTGAACATGTTCGAACCGTTGAACCGAAATGAAACCGGGTTGTTTTTCGATTTCTGATCTCAGCTCACCTGCCAGTTCGAAATACCGGTCGGTGGCCACCCCTTCATGGGGGGTGAATTCAAAAATGACGACATGCATCAGGCGTCGTCCATCGCACCGCCAGCCTCACTCCACTCGCTGATGCCGCCGATATTGGTCACCTTGCCATAGCCCATATCAACAAGCGTCTTTCCGGCAAGTGCCGCCTGCCCCCCCGCGGCGCAGACAAGATAAATCGCTTTCTCGCGGCTGAGCTCCTGGCGGTGAAATGGTGTGGTGTCATCGGCGGCAAATTCGATAAATCCGCGCGGGATGCGGAGCGCTCCCCTGATGGTGCCTGTTTTGGCAATATCCTGGCTGTCCCGGACATCGATAAAGACAGCCTCATCCTTGCCGTAATGGCCCAGCGCCTCCTCACCAGATATACGCGGCACAACCGCATTGGCTTCGGCAAGAAAATCTTTTGCTGATTTCATGGTCTTGATCCGTTCTGATTTAAGGTTACCTGATTATCATACGATGACCTGACAGACGGTCAACAGCAAGAGCTCATCTCTCATGGCTAAAATGCGAAAAAAAGGGGATATGCCCACGAAAACGTGTCTGGCCTGCGGGCTGGAATTTACCTGGCGGAAAAAATGGGCCCGCGACTGGGAAAATATCCGCTTCTGCTCGGAACGCTGCAAAAGAAACGGGCAGAAAAAGACCCCGGGCCGGTAACAGAAACCGCAACGATCCCCTATGCGATCCGTATCGTTATGGACCCAGAATTTTCCTCATCCGGGCGCTGAGTGCGTGGGCGCTGTCAAAGGCGGATTCCACCCTTCCCCTGATACACCAGTCCCCGATAGCCCCAAGCCCCAGCGTATCGTCACAAAGAAACGGCGCATCAAGGGGGGTGTCGACACTGGCGTAACGCCAGCGGTGGAACCGGCTGAAGACAGCCTCATTCACGTGAATATCAACATGGTCTTCAAGCCATTCCGCCATCACTTTTTCCGCCTCCTGCGGGGCATCAAGCCAGTCTTCTGCCCAGGTATTACGTGCCTGAACCGTAAGAGAGCCGGGCCGCCGACCTCCGGGTTTGGTACCATTTTCAGCGATGAAACCAACCGGCTGATCTTCTATGAAACAGGCGCCGAACGGCAGGGAAGGCGGGACCTCGAACCCCAGCATGAGCGTGAAACATCCCAGCATACGAACCCGCGCAAGCGCAGATTTTGCCCCGAATTCCGGTGGCAGGAGATCCGCCGCCTGACGTGCCGGAACAGCCGTAACCACCCATTCCGCTTCTCCGTGCACCACCCCGTCCTCATCGAGAAGCTGCCAGACACTGCCTTTTCTTCTGATACGACTGATCCCGGTTTCATGCCGGCAATCCAGCGACGCAGCCATAGCCTTGACAAGCCCCGTCATGCCCGGGCAGGCAACCCAGGGCGTTGAGGTCATCTCACGGTCTGAAATCTTGCCGTCAGGCCCCATGGTTGCAAATTTCGTCTCCCAGGGACGGATGATGCCCTGATTGATATACGGATCAAGAAAGCGGCGAAAATCCTGTCCCCTGGCCGTGAAATACTGCGCCCCGTGGTCAAAAGAGAAATTGTCGTGACGGCGGGTGGACATACGCCCGCCCGGACCACGCGATTTTTCGAAAATCCGGACCCGCGCCACCGCGTCAAGGTTTCGGGCCAGGGTGACACCGGCCAAACCGGCACCGATGATGGCGCATCTCGGCAAGGGGGAATGGATCATTTCTCACCTATATGGTTTTCATTTCATTCAAACAGATCAGGCATCCCGCCACCGTATTGCATGGCTGATTTGCGGGCCTTGTTCCAGTAACGGAAGAACCGCCGCAGATCCGGCGTGGCGTGCAGCCTGACAAATTCCTCTTCCCGGCACAGCTCCACTGGCATGACCTGCCGTAGCGCGCCGATCCGTTTGAGCAATTCGGCATTCGGGGTATCGGCGGTGATGATCCGGCCGTTCTCACCAGCCAGGTCCCTAAGGACAGCGATCGTATCTCCTATCAGAATATCCACCGGCAATTCACCCAGCGCCTCATAAACAAAGACAAGGCGGGCAAAGCCATAATGCATGGCCTTGAAATACGCCTCATCCCAGATGAAAACCGACCGGACCTGCTCACCTCCCGCAAGGAAAACAGGGTGATCGGCACGCAGGGTCTCATCATGTATCCATCTTATATCAGCCATGTTCAGGGCTCCTGAAACGGGGGAAGAGCCGCGCCGTCAGTTCCTCATAGCTGGCATCCAGCGGCCGGTTGGCTTCAGCATCGGTATTGATATGGCCGCCGGCGTATTTGCGCATATTCTCAAGATTGAAAATATATGGCTTGCGGGAAAACGTGCTGGCGATCCACTGCCAGGAAAGATTGTTCGAGGCCAGATCCGCATCAACAAGATGCTCCAGCATGAAACGGGCACCGGCCTGCCACCTGATCCGCCGCCAATGCACAACATACGAAGCCAGATACATCCGGGCATGATTATGTACATACCCCGTTGTCTTAAGCCTTACGATAATATCGTCAATCGCGGCAACACCCGTTTTTCCGTCCCGGATATCGTCCTCAAGATGATCGCTGTATTCCCCGGCGGCAAAGCCTGTCTTATAGGCTTCGACATCATGCCATATCCAGTCCGGATACGCCTTTTGAACACGTCGCCAGTAATCACGCCAGGCCAGTTCCTGAATGAATTTTTCCGCATCCGCAGGTTTCCGGACCCGGTCAAGGGCCAGATTACGCACCTGATTGAGCGAAATCATGCCATGCCGGATGAAACAGGAAAGCTGACTGACCTTGCCATCGAGAAAATTACGGCTGCGCCCGTAGGCAACCGGATCAAGGGCATCAAGTCGTTCTTTGAGCGATTGCCGGCTTCCCGTGACCGGGCCCGGATCCGTCCGGACAATCCCAGGCGTAATGGACGCCACATGATCCGACAGCTCCTTGCGGGAGGCAAAATTCTTCGGTTGGGTGATGGGGGGCATTCTGTCCTCTGATCCTGTCGTAACCATTACGTTTGCCCTATTGAAATAAGGGGATTGATTCGCATGTCCAGTCACCGGCGTGACACGCTTATCCCCTGGCGCACCGTATGTTGCGTCACGCACCACGGCAAAACGATGAGAGCCACTGTGGCGGGGTGACGCAGAGGTGATGCGCAAACGCAATTCTGTTGCGCAATACATGATGAAAACGAACTAAAAAATCCGGAACACGACCAGAAATAGCGATTTCTTTCACGCCTTCTTCCGGGACTGAAAACCGTTCAAAATCACTCTTTTTCATTGCCGGTAACAGGCGTATATGGATCCGCATAACAACTCTTCAACATTTTTTCAGGAGCCAAAAATGGCCAAGAATATTCCCAACCGCTCTGTGGTTGCGTCCAACGACAATATCGACAAAATCAAGCCGCTGAGCTTTGCCGTGAACATCTATCACTGGATCAAGATCAGCGGTATCGTCAGCTCACTTGAACAGCTTGATGACCGTACTCTTGAAGATATCGGGATCAACCGCGTCAATATCCGTCGTTTTGCCCGTGACTTTGTCAAAAACGAAGGCAAGACCGCCGCGTAACTCGGACAGAGTTACCAAACACGATGAAAATCACCCGGCCCGCATTTCCTCCCCAAGCCAGGTGATACTATCAACTGCCCTGACCCGCCAGGGTCGGGGCAGTAACCGCCGAGGTCATCCAGCAATCTTCAAAAGGGGGTGTGCTGGCTTTCTTCACCACCCAGTGAAAAGACAAAACCCGGCCTTTTTGATCTTCCATAAGCACTTCAAACCGCACCCAGCTCTCTGTCTTGTAGGTGAGGGTGATGGTATGGCTACGATGATTGATCAGGTCTTTGTAGGTGGCGCTCCTGATCATGGAAGCAAATCGGGGCAGTGGTCCGGTCATCTCCCTGTTCTGGGGATGCGCAAAAGCCCATGTCTGCCTGATGCCGAAATCCGGCTCAGGGGTATCGTTTCGCTGCAGGGCAAGAAGCTGGATTGCCACGACCTGATCCGGTGTGATGGACGGATCCGGCGTCAGGATATCCGTGCCTGCCCTGGCCTTGGCCGACAACATGAAAACTGCGATGAATATCAGGATAAAACGCGTCATCTTTCCTTCCTTTCCGGGTCCGTGATCTCTTTACAATCTAAATTGCGCTGATTTCCCCGGGATCAAGTGGCGGAAGGGCGGAAGCATGCTGACAGGTCCTGATTTGGGCCTATACATGAGCCCGGGGCAAGTCTATTATCATGCCTTCTTTCAACAGATGGCGTGAGTGATGATAATCAATCTTCTCAATCTGGTTAATCTGCTGGTCAGTCTCTATGTCTGGACCATGCTGGCCTATGTAGCGTCAAGCTGGCTGATTGCTTTCAAGATCATCAATCCCTATCAGCCTCTTGTCCGCATGATTATTCAGGCTCTTTCGGCCCTGCATGACCCTGTTCTGGACCCTATCCGCCGCTGGCAATACCGGCTGATACCCAACCTTGGCGGGCTTGATCTTTCTCCGATTGTCGCCCTCATTATGGTTGAGTTCATCATCGCGCCGTTCCTCCGGTCTGTCCTGATCTCTTTTCTGACCTGACCCGGATTGATGCATTACACAAACAGGATGTCGCATCGAACGCAAATAGCGGCGATCAAGAAAAGACCGCCGGACAATCTTTGCCGACTATGCCTTAAATCAGATGGGAGTTGGAGATGAGTGAAGCAAAAATCATTGACGGTAAGGCATTTGCTGAAAAGCTGACCGGGCGCATCGCCGAAGCGGTGGCCGATTTCACGTCAGCCGGTCATCCCCAACCCGGGCTTGCGGTCGTGCTGGTCGGGGAAGACCCGGCCAGTCAGGTGTATGTCCGCAACAAGATCAAAACGACCGAAGCCTCAGGGATGCGGTCGATCGAATACCGCCTTGATGCCTCCACCAGCCAGAACGAGTTGCTTGAACTTATCAATACCCTCAACCACGACGATGAGGTTGACGGCATTCTCGTTCAGTTGCCTCTGCCCCCGCAGATCAACGCCGATGCCGTGATTGATGCGATTGATCCGGACAAGGATGTCGATGGGTTTCATGTCATCAATGTGGGCCGTCTTTCCGTGGGCCTGCCGTCACATGTTCCCTGCACCCCTTACGGCTGCCTGATGCTGCTGAAAGATCATTTTGGCGGCGAGCTCAGCGGCAAATCCGCTGTTGTGGTCGGCCGGTCCAACATTGTCGGCAAGCCCATGGCCCAGTTGTTGCTGGCGGAAAGCTGCACGGTGACGATTGCCCATTCCCGGACAAAGAACCTGCCGGATATCTGCCGCGCCGCGGATATCGTGGTGGCGGCGGTCGGCCGTCCTGAGATGATCACCGGTGACTGGATTGGTGAAGGTGCCGTGGTGATCGATGTCGGCATCAACCGGGTTCCGGCTCCGGAACGCGGTGAGGGCAAACATCGCCTGACCGGCGACGTGGAGTTTGAAACAGCCGCGCTGAAAGCGGGCGCCATCACCCCGGTTCCGGGCGGCGTGGGGCCAATGACCATAGCCTGCCTGCTGCGCAACACCATGGTTTCCGCGGCCCGGCGACGCGGCGTTGAAGTTCCGTCTTCAATCGGCTAAGAAAGCACCATGATGCGACAATTTTCGCCGCTTCATGTCACAACACTCAGCCTATTATTAGGCGCAGACACAATTTAGGGAAATGCCGATGGCCTGGCAGTACATACTCCTCATCATATCAATGCTCTCGGTTCTGGGGGTACTGTTCTGGGGTATCGGAACCATGGCCCGCGGCGGGCAGTACAATGTGCGGTGGTCCAACACGATCATGCGCTGGCGCGTCGTGCTTCAGGCCATCGCACTGGCGATATTCGTGGTTTTGCTGCTGCTCGGGTCAGGCGACTGAATGGCACCGGAGCCACTATTGATGGACAGGGATAACAGGGGTATTCAGGAATAATGGTCAAGCTGAATAAAATCTATACCCGCACCGGAGATGACGGTGAAACCAGCCTCGTCAATGGGCATCGTGTCTCCAAGCACTCCCTCAGGCCCTCGGCTTTCGGCGCGGTGGACGAGGTCAACTCCATCCTTGGTGTTTGCCGGCTTCATACCCGTGAGATTGAGGATACGCGCCCTGACGATATGCTGGCCCGAATTCAGAATGATCTCTTTGATCTCGGCGCTGATCTGGCCACCCCGATCACCGATACGGCGGGCAAACATGATCTGCGCATCAGCAAAGGGCAGGTGACGCGCCTCGAACAAGAGATCGACGCCATGAACGCGGAACTTGAGCCTCTCAATTCTTTTGTCCTGCCGGGGGGAAGCCCGGCGGCGGCCCACATCCATCTGGCCCGCGCACAGGCGCGCCGCGCGGAACGTGAAATGACTCTTCTCGCCACCCAGGAGGCGGTAGGCGAACCCGCAATGCAGTTTATCAACCGGCTGTCGGATCATCTCTTTGTTCTTGCCCGGTACATCAATAAGCAGGACGGAAGCGATGTTCTGTGGAAGCCGGGGCTGAACGCCTGAGGCAAAGCAAATTACAGCGAAAGGAGTAACCGCTGATGAAAATCCTAGTACCAGTTAAACGGGTCATTGACTACAACGTCAAGGTCCGGGTCAAGGCGGATCAGACCGGGGTGGAACTGGCAAACGTCAAAATGGCCATGAATCCTTTTGACGAAATTGCCGTGGAACAAGCCATCCGGCTGAAAGAAGCCGGCACCGCAACCGAGGTTGTTGCTGTTTCCATCGGTCCGGACCAGTCACAGGAAACCATCCGCACGGCCCTTGCCATGGGTGCAGATCGCGGTATCCACGTCCCGGCCGCCCAGGAAACCGAACCGCTGGCCGTCGCCAAGGTGCTCAAAGCTCTGGTGGAAAAAGAAGAGCCCGGCCTTGTCATACTCGGCAAGCAGGCGATCGACGATGACAGCAACCAGACCGGGCAGATGCTTTCAGCGCTTCTCGGATGGCCGCAGGCAACCTTTGCCTCCGGGGTTGAGATCGACGGCAATACGCTCAAGGTTATCCGTGAAGTTGATGGCGGGCTTGAACACATCACCTCACCCATGCCGGCGATCATCACCGTGGATCTGCGCCTCAATGAGCCGCGCTATGCGTCACTGCCGAATATCATGAAGGCGAAGAAAAAGCCGCTGGATCAGATCAGCCTTGAAGACCTCGGGGTGGATGCAAGCCCGCGTCTTACCACGGTCAAAGTCGAAGAACCGCCCGCACGCGAAGCCGGCATCACCGTCGGATCTGTCAGCGAACTGGTGGAAAAACTGAAAAACGAAGCCAAGGTCATATAAGGGGAAAAGCGATGTCTATTCTTGTACTAGCAGAACACAACAACGCCGAGTTGAACCCGGCAACCCTGAACACCATCTCCGCCGCTGTAGCGGTCGGGGGGGATATCCATGTCCTTGTTGCCGGCAGCGGCTGTGCCGCGGTCGGTGAAGCCGCCGCTAAAGTGGCTGGTGTTGCCAAGGTTCTGGTGGCCGACAGCGCCGAATATGAACATGGCGTTGCAGAAAACATGCTCCCCCTTATTCTGAGCATTGTTGACGGCTACAGCCATCTGATGGCTCCTGCCACGACTTATGGCAAAAATATCCTGCCGGGTGTTGCCGCCCTCAGGGACGTCGCCCAGATCTCGGATATCATCCGGGTCGATGATGCCAATACCTTCCAGCGTCCCATCTATGCGGGCAACGCGCTGGCAACCGTCACCTCGGATGAGGCGCTCAAGGTTATCACCGTTCGCACCACCGCCTTTGAAGCCGCCGCCGAAGGCGGAAATGCTGGCATCGAGGCGGTCAGCGCAACCGGTGATGCCGGCAAGTCCGCTTTTGTCAAATCCGAGCTGTCTTCATCGGACCGTCCTGAACTGACCTCCGCCAAAATCGTCATTTCCGGTGGCCGCGGCATGCAGGATGGCTCAAACTTTGCCATGCTTGAAAAAGTTGCCGACAAACTCGGGGCGGCGGTTGGCGCGTCACGGGCGGCGGTCGATGCGGGATTTGTGCCGAACGACTATCAGGTCGGCCAGACCGGCAAGGTTGTCGCACCGGATCTTTATGTCGCGGTCGGCATTTCAGGCGCGATCCAGCACCTTGCCGGCATGAAGGACAGCAAGGTGATCGTGGCGATCAACAAGGACGAAGAAGCGCCCATCTTCCAGGTTGCCGATTACGGACTGGTGGATGATCTCTTCACCGCGGTGCCTGAACTTGAAGGCCAGCTGAACTAAGGCGGCTTTAGCCTGAATAAAAACCCCTGCAGTGCAGGGGTTTTTTTATTGGCGCAATGACGCTGCGACGGCAGAAATAACCTCCGGATCACCCCAGTCAAGCGGCCCTTCGACCTTGCCGCGGACCGTCCCGTCCGAGGCGATCAGGAAACTGGTAGGCATGACGCGGATGGCAAGCTCCCGCGCCAGCTCACCCGGCTGATCAAAAAACGAATAGGGGATGGAAATGCCGCGCTCTTCAAGAAAAGACTGGCCGAATTCCCGGCCCTTGCGATCTAGCCCGACCAGAAGCACCGCCATCCCCTCCCGTCGCAGGGCCTGATCCAGCACCTGAAGCGAAGGCAATTCATGCACACATGGCGGGCACCAGCTGGCCCAGAAATTTACCAGAAGGGGGGTCGGCCTGAAATCCGACAACCGGCGGCGAGTCCCGTCACGAAACTCCAGATCCGTATTCGGGCTTGGCAGAGCAAGGGGTTTCATTGTATCCAAGGCGGCATAGGCCTTATCGGGCACGAACATGGCACCCGATGCGAGGCTGGCGCCAGCCACGGCGGTAAGCATGGCCAGCAGTTGCCGGCGTGAAGTCATTGCAGTCGGGTAAAATGCCATAACCGGAGTATATCAGATGTCAGACAACGACAATACCACAAAGACAAGCTCAATCTGGGGTGGCCGGTTTGAAGGTGGTGTTTCCTCTGTCATGGAAAGAATCAACGCATCCATTTCCTTCGACAAGGCGCTCTTTCGCCAGGATATCACGGGCTCGAAAGCGCATGCCGCCATGCTGGCCCGGCAGGGCATCCTCACCGAAGAAGATGGTCAAGCCATCAGTGATGGTCTTGATACGATCCTCGGGGAAATCGAAAACGGGACCTTTGTTTTCTCGGCCGGGCTTGAAGATATTCATATGAATATTGAAACCAGACTGGTGGACCTGATCGGCGAGGCCGCCAAACGCCTTCACACCGCACGGTCAAGAAACGATCAGGTGGCAACAGATCTTCGGCTCTGGGTGCGTGACGCCATTGACCGGATTTCCGAAAGCATCCGCGACCTACAGCTTGCGCTTCTGGATCAGGCCGAAGCCCATGCCGGAACAGTCATGCCGGGCTACACGCATCTGCAGACAGCCCAGCCGGTCACCGTGGGCCATCACCTCATGGCCTATGTGGAAATGCTGGAACGTGATCATGGCCGGTTTCAGGACGCAAGGCGGCGGATGAACGAATCGCCCCTCGGGGCCGCCGCGCT
>Ga0255780_10001066_pt1 | contig 25903 bp, 24 predicted proteins | sample 071ome_32_FD_179978 | JGI IMG/M metagenome (GOLD analysis project Ga0255780, IMG submission 179978) | Coastal salt marsh microbial communities from the Groves Creek Marsh, Skidaway Island, Georgia - 071405AT metaG (version 2) | ecosystem: Environmental > Aquatic > Marine > Intertidal zone >... | reverse complement strand
GGCTACCGTCCGCGACACCCGCGTCGTCCAGATTCGATGTTGGGATGAATCGACACATGTTAAAGTGGCCACTTTATGCACGCATCGATCACACGGCGCGCGGGCGCTTTAAACGCGTCGCCGACGCGTCACGATGAACAAACGGTGATTAAAAAGTATGTTTACAACCCTGGTCGTGTCACCTTTGCTCGTTTTTGCGCGCGCGCTCGTCGGCGTCGTTCGTGATTAAAATGGCCTTGTTATCATGTGAGGGACGGTACCGGTACTTTTATTTTTCGCTGGTTGGAACTGGGTAATTTGCAACTGTGATTGATTCGACGACGCGCGCGCTGTACTGCGCTGTCAACGCCGAGGAATGAGACTATATTCTATCGCGACGGGTGGGGATTTGTTTTTCCAGTACAGGGCGTTGACGGTGGCGAGCGATTCGTCGCGGGCGACGTCGAGTCGGACGCCGGCGCACGAGAGCTGGAGGTCGGCGACGGTTGAAGCGTCGGTGATCCCAGGGTCGTCTTGCTCTTGAAGTTTACCCCAGACGTACTGGGAAATCTTCTTTGTGCCGAGAATCTTTGGCGCGGAGACGCTGGATGGAGAGATGGCGCCGAGTTTGGCGCCGGCGCCGCCGTCTGCGGGCGCCAACGTAAAGCTAATCTTTGGTGAATCCGGAGGAGGAATGAGCTCGAGGGCGTGGTCGACGAGCCATTTCGGGAGGATGTCGCAATCCGCGCTCGTTCCCGTGAGTTCTTCCACCTTGACGCAGACTTGACCGTGGCCAGAGCTCGGATGCGCGAACGTCAAGGCGAACGAAGACTCGGCGGCGAACGCTCGTCGAGGTCTCGATTCCTTTGCAAACATCGAGGGGTTGAGCTTGCGAGCCCAACCATCCATGAGCATGTGAATTACCTCGGCTCCAAGGTTACGTCTCTCGTCGTCAGGGGCGTCGTCGACGCCTAGACCATCCTTGGCGTACGCCTCGGCTTGAAACGCAGAGCTCGGCGAGAGCATGACGCTGAGAGAACCACTTCGAGCGTCGACGGAGAACCAAGACGGAACCACTTTTTTAGGGTTCAGTTCTTCGTCGCCGAGTAGAGACTCAAAGTCGTCCGTACCCGTGCCAGTCATCCCGTCAAACGTTTTCACTGGGGACGGCTTGGTGACGTCCCACAACGCGATGCTCCCGACAGAGTCTTGCGTGAGCACGTGTCTCTTATCGTGCAGAACCGCGTGACGGACGATGGGGTTTATTCCCGTAATCTCCAACGATGGTGAGAGGCAACGATTCGTGCTCGCATTCGAAGATGTCGCGGCGGAGGTGTCGCCGAAAGAGTCGAATTTGTGCGGCGTCCCAAAGGACATGACTCCAGGCGAGCCGACGTCAAACCACACGCCGGGATTGCGCGAGATACTACCCGGGGTGAAGTTTGACGGGCCGGGAGACGCGCCCGCACTGGGAAATGACCGTCTGAAAGATCCACTCACCGTCGGTGTGACCGGCGGTTCGACGTCACCGTCCGCTTTATCCTCCGGAAAGTTGGCGGGCCAACGCTTGATGGAACTAGACGCCGTGGCGGTCCAAATGTGTCCATCCGATCGAGCCTGATGATGAGATCCGTCGAGCTTAAGCTTCAATATCGCAGCAGACTCCACGCTTAACAAGCTCGATCGTCGGTCGGTGAGATTTGTCACGCAGATTCTCTTGTCGAGACCGCCAGAGTAGACCCGAGCGAAATCTTCGCTCATAGCGAGAGCCCAAATCGACCCGCTGTGCATTCCCGCAAAGGTTTGCACGCAACGCTGCTCGCCGATATCCCAAACTCGAATCGTCCGATCGCTAGACGCTGTGACACACCGCTTACCATCCTCGTTGACACATATGGCGCGCACGTTATCCGTGTGCCCCTTGAGCTTGCCCTCCTTTTGGTTGGTGCGGGTGTCCCACACGCGGAGCGCGTTCTCCGTGCCGCCAGAAACTAAAATATTTCCGTTCGCATTCATCGCCAGAGCGTAAATGGATTCCTTCGATCCCGTCAACGGCGTCAAGCAATCGTCCCGAGCTTTACTCAGATACGCCGGCGATGCATTGACGGAGACGCACTTTTCAACGTCCCAGAGAAAGATTTCCGCCCCGAGACCGCCGCTGGCAAACTTGCTTGAATCATCCCTAGGATTCGCCAACGCCATGACGTAATCCGTGTGCGCCTGCAACGCCGTGATCGCCTCACCCGTTTCCGTGTTCCACAGTCTCACCGTGTGATCGCTCGAGGCGCTCGCCAACCGCGTCCCGTCCAACCGCGCCACGTCGTTCACCCACGCCGCGTGACCTTCAAACAAGCCAGAACACGAAGGCATCCCGCCCGAGAGATCCCAAGCCCGCACGCTCCCATCGCGACCACCGGTGAACATCACATCATTCTCTCCGACCGCGATCGCGTTCGCCCCTCCCACGTGCTTTTGCTCGTAATCCCGTTGCTTGAGCGCGTACGACACTGGTCGCCTCTGGCGCTTGACGAGCTCTGCCGAAAATGACATATTTAGGACGTACTACTCGTCCCTCAGAACAAGTGCGCGCAGTTGTACGACAACGTCCAAAACAAAACAAACGTACCAAACCCGGCGTGCGGTCCGTCGATGAATATTTTATCGATTGACGGAAAGTAACTCGACGGTTTCCCTTCGCACTTTACGCTCGCCACCGCCGCTCCCGTCGCCAGCATAAACCCGCAGTGCGCCGCCAATCCCCGCAACCCGGTGAGACCGAGGATTCCGCACGCGATTCCGCTCGCGATGGATGCGAAAATGAACCTGTCGTTTCACGCGTCGTCGGGCGAATACATCGTCAGTGCTCACGTTCAGTCAGTCGCGTCCCTCGCGACCAGAGATCCAACCGACGCCGACGCGCGCGCCGATCGAAACCAAACGCGTCTTCCCCTCTACCCCGCGACCCCGTTTCCCGCGATGACGCGTCCGGTACTCTCCGATCGAACGATCGGTCTCCCGTCCGAGGTTCGATCGCCGACCCCGCGCGCGCTCGAGTCGGTCGTCGAGTTGGAAGAGAAGGATCGATTTCTATGGACGTACACGTGCGAGTTCACGCGCGCGTTATGCCCCGCGTTCTCGAGGTTTAAAGCCCCACCGAACGACCCGGCGGGGTTGGAATCCTTGGATGACGACGAACCGATGAGCTTTTTACGCGACGAGTGCGTCGGCGCCGACATGCGCGGCGTCGTTTGAAGCGCCGAAGGACTGCTCGTTTGACGCACCAATCATCATCATCATCATCAATAACGAAATCATCATCCCCAACAAAGTCCTCACACACCGACGCGATCGGACGGACGGCGCATGGAACCCTCGGTGCGCGCGGTGATTGAATCCATCCACGCCTCGCGCGCGCGCGCGGCGATTCACGTCACCGGTGGTGGCGTGAGAGCGCTCGGGTGGTTGACGTCGGTGCCAAAGTGTTCGAGAACGCTCATAGACGCGCGAGTGCCGTACGCGCGAGAGGCGTCGCGGGAGATTCTTCGAGCGTCGACGACGAGTGGGAACGCGAATGAGTCGTCGCAGTTTGAGGGCAAGTACGTCGCCGCGGACGTGGCCGTGGCGTTGGCCGAGACGGCGTACGCCAACGCGACGAGGGCGACGCCGGCGACTGCGGACGCGAGAGACGTCGCGTCGACCGTGGGGATAGGCGCCACGTGCGCGCTGACGACGGAGGACGTGGTGAAACGAGGTGAACATCGGTGTGTGGTGGCGTCTAAATCGATGGGACGGTTGATGACGTACGAGATGACGCTGGATAAGGCTTCAGGGAGAGGACGGGCGGAGGAGGAGGCGTGCGCGAGTCGGTTGGTGCTGAGAGCGCTTCACGACGAGGCGTGGAGGTTGGCGCGAGACGCGGGAGAGAGCGATGAGATGATGTGTGGGGAGCAATCCGGGGAAGATCTCGTGCGGGAAACCTTGAGCGAGGCTGAGCTGCGAGGGATGGTGGTGACGGCGATGTCGGAAGAGCCGGCGTACGCGCCTTCGACGGATCCGGCGGAGGCGGTGAGACGGTGGTTGGAGGACGATAGCGAGACGTCTCCCGCGGTGTTGGAGTTTACGGGTGGTGTTTTGACGGCTGTCGGCGCCACGCGCGCCGATTTTGTGCTCAGCGGATCTTTCAATCCGCTCCACGACGGACATCGAGAACTATTAAACGCCGCGACGGCGTCCTCATCCGACGCCGAAGCCGTCGGCGCCTACGAAATCGGCGTCACAAACGCCGACAAGGGCACCCTCACCGTCGAGGAGATCATCCGTCGTCTTTATCAATTCACCTCCCCCCGCGACGTTTGCCTGCTCACCAAGACACCGCTCTTTGTCGACAAGACGCGAGCGCTTCCCGGCGTCACATTCGTCGTCGGCGTCGACACCGCCGTCCGTCTCCTCGACCCAAAGTACTCCGGAGGCTCCGAGCGCGCCCTCGCCGAGAGCTTCGACATCATTCGCGCCAACGCGTGCGACTTCCTCGTCGCCGGTCGCCTCGATCCAAAGACGAACCTCTTCATCGACGCCGACGCGCTCGACGTTCCGCTCGGCCTCGGCAGTATGTTCCGACCCGTTCCGGGATTCCGCAACGATCTCAGTTCCACCGCCATTCGTCGCGCCGCGGCCGCGGTCGAGAGCGAGACGCACGACCGATGACGCCCCGATAGCATCGAACCGACGGGGGAGACCACCGACATCGAAATCACTCGTCCGTCGTCTCCCCAGTCGTCTCGCACATAGGTCCATGTCTCACATATGATACACTAGCAAACCCAATCTGTGTGCCCTCGTCTGTCTCGGGGGGGGCCTATTCTCGAAATTTCACGAATCACGACTCGTCATTGTTAAAAAAAACCGAACACCCGACGTCCGCGCGACGCGTTTCAACGTGTTTTCCCATCACACGGCTTTTCGACGCGCCACACTACGATGACACCCGATTAGGGCTTTTGTCGATTTGAGGTTTTCTCGATCGTGTCGACGCGTGATTCGTATGTGTAAACAGTGATGAATCCTTACCCCATTATTTCCCATCCGCATCCGTCGACGCGACTGGACCCGAGCGCTCGGACGCGCCCCGACGGCGCGACCCCGATTCGCGTGGACGGACGCGACGCGACGGGACGCGGGGCGGCAGAACGACGCGCGCGAGAGCACGACGTAACTAGCGTCGATTTTCGTCCCGCGCACGGCAGGACTCTAGATCTTCCCTCGTTCGCGCACGCACGTCCCGGATCGCTCTCACTCACCGAGACTCATCATCATCATCATGTCGACGTCCTCCTTGGCGACGATGCAAACCCTGGCGTCGGCGCTCGCGGCGACGCGAACGTCGGAACGCCGAACGACGGCGCGAGCGAACGGAATGAAATTTACCCCGGTCGTCGCGCGACGCACCGCGGCGATCGCGCGCGCCGCGGGTGAAGGCGAGACGGCGGAGGAGTCGTCCGAAGAGGACGGCGCCCCGCGAGGACGTCGCGGCGGACGCGGCCGCGGTGGACGCGGTGGACGCGGTGGACGCGGCGACAAGGGTGATGATTTCACCGAAACCGTCGTGCAGGTGAGCCGCGTGACCAAGGTCACCAAGGGTGGCTCGCAGATGAGCTTCCGCGCCACCGTCGTCGTCGGCGACGGGAAGGGTACCGTCGGGGTGGGGTGCAAAAAGGCCAAGGAGGTGCAAATCGCCGTGACGAAGGCGGCTTCGGATGCGAGAAAGAGCGCGACCAAGGCGCCGATCACCAAGGGTGCGACGTTTCCGCACCGCGTGACGGTCAAGGGTAAGGGGGGCGCGGTTGTCATGTTGCGACCGGCGGCGCCAGGTACCGGTGTCATTGCCGGCGGCGCGTGCCGCACGGTGCTCGAGTTGGCGGGGTACAAGAACTGCTTTGCCAAGCAACTCGGTAGCTCGAACCCGTTGAACAACGCCCGTGCGGTCGTTGCGGGTCTCAGCGAAATGCGTACGTTCAAGGAGGTTGCGAAGGTTAGAGATATGACTTTGGAGGAGCTCTTCTCGGCTTAAGTTTCAACAGCGCAAGTTTGAGAAAAACCTCGGGTTTGTTTGAACGCGACTCTCGAAAAGGAATTGAGCACGAGTGGGTGGTGAGTTTCGTTCGTCACCCGCGGTATTCTCCTCTTAGCTCGCAGAGTCGTGCATCTGAGCATTCGCGCTCGTGTATCGCCGCCGATTAAACCGATAGACTTTTTATATTCACATTCGTTTCTACACATTAAAAGTTTACGACCTCGTTTGAGGTTTTCCGTCTAGAGGCCCGCACGCGCAGGCGCGCGCGAAACATCCCCATTCAATCTAAAGCCCACCGTTTGCGGGATCTTGGGCGCGGTCCCTCGCACCGATACTTTTATGAAAAGAATTCGCAATCACTTTAACCAGACCGTCGACGTTCGACCCGGCGTTGTAAAAGTTGCGCATGACGGTGACCGAGCGCTCATCCAGCGAGACGGCGTAATGCCACCACTTTCGAGGATTGAGCACGATCTCGCCCGGAGCGAGCACGCACGCGTACGGTGGATCGAGACGTGCACCGAGGTTGTGCAATTCTGGATTGAGAGGGTCCAACGAAGAGTGCGATTCCTCCACGACTGGAAGCTCGGACGACGGCGGATAGAAGACAAACAATTTGCGCCCAGCAACCTGCCCGAGCCAACCGTGTGCGTCTCCAGAATCGTAGTGGAGTCGCGTGATTGCACCTTGAGGACTGATGAACATCTTGTCGAGGGATTTCGACACGGTTGACTCGGTCGTGCTCGGCGATTGATCCCTTAAGAAGTGCCCGAGTGTAGTTTTGACAATCATCTCTGTGTGGTCGCACGCCGACGTGAAATACGGTCGAGGAAACGCATCGTACAGACGCTCGATGACTTGGTCTGTCGCCTCGCTAAAGACACGAAGACCGTTTGCATAGAATGGGACCCTCTTCGGATCGAGTGCGCTCTCTCGCGACGTACAGTAATCCAAGTAATCCTCGAGAGCGATGGAAAATGTCCTCTGCTGAAGCCCCTCCTTGGCATCCGTCATCCGAGCCGGAGCCCTGTCGTTACACGTCACCATGAATGACGCGAGATTTTCCTTCAAAATGTCAAAATCACCCCAGCGCAGATCCCAGTCGCGACCGCCGTCTTCGATGATCACCGGTTCACCGTCTCCATCGCAAAGAAATTTGTCGCCGACGCTATTTGGATCAACGTTTCGAAGCCTCTTCACCGGAATCGCGTCTCTCAGCCCACCGCTCGACGACGCGCAATCTTGCCAATCTTTATTCCCCTCACACTCTCTCTTGCACCGCTCGACGTGTTTCAGAAATCCAAGATATTCGGGTGTCGTTCGCTCAGAGCCAAAGGCTCTCTTCGCAGCCATGCAGGACAAATTTTTGAACGACATTCCGAGCGAGGCAGGGATCTCTTTGGCGTCGAACGCGAGACGCGATGAAAATCCCATTCCTTGCGGAAACTGCACGACATCGAGCTCGGGAAAAGCGCCTCCGGACTCGCCGAAATCTTTTTGAGACCTTGGAAAAGATGCGTTTCGTGCGTTTTTCTCAGAGTCTTCTTGTGTGGTCACCCGAGGGCGAGCACCGTAAGGCGGCGCCGACGACCGCGTCATCGCTTGAAGACGAACAAGCTTTAAGAGTTTTTCTGAATCGATCGAGCGATTCCGAATCGCGGTTGCTCGGATGTGCGGCGTCTGTGTGCGTATGGCTTCGCTTTCGCAGTACAAGCACGTTGTTACAACAAAAATTAAAGAAATGAATCGAAACGCGCGAGAGCGTTCGACTCGAAAAAAGTTCCCCGTATCTATGTCTACTACTTTTTAGTCCCTTCACACTTATCGTCGAACCACTTGCGTCGAGCGGACGGCGTCATTCGAGCGACGGATGGATGCTGCGAGTACAGTTGTTCTCTCGGTGTCTCCCCGTACGCGTCTCCGTGTTTCGTCGTCGCCGGCGGATTACTTGCTCGGAACATCGTCCCCGCGTGACACCCTACTATGGGCATCCCCGCGATCCCTCGCCGGTCGCAGTCGAGACACGAATCAAGAAACAAGTTTGGTTGATGAAAAACTCTTCCTCCAGACTCGGTGAGCGCTCGCATAAACGGCACATCCATGCAACCGCACCAGGAAAACGCCTGTTGAATTACCTCATCCAAGCGGTGCCTTTTATACTTCCGAATCATCTCCCGCACCAGCGGTCTCGTCACCGCTATCCCAGACCCACCGGTGAACCAACTGTCTGCGAGTTTCTGCGGTTCGTACAAATTCCCGTGCGCCACCTGCCACTCTTTTTGCGGTTCGCGCTGTCGCAGCCACATCTCGATCCCTTTCCGGTAAAACAACGTGTCGTCGTCCCCGATGAAAAACCACTCTCCATCACACCCGCGTCGTCTAGCCTCAATGATGGCGTCAAACATCAAATTCGCGTGCATACCCTTCCCGTTGACGTGCACGTGACTCCTCGCCAGGTACGCACCCTCGTCGTCGTCGGCAACCTTTGCGTCGAAAGTCGCCGCCCTTCTCGACTCCGCGTCCACCGGCGTCGTGATTTGAATCACGCAGTACTCCTTCCGAGGTCCAATTTTCACCGATCGACCCTCCCGCGCGGTGCCCACGCCCGTACCCGGCGCGGTTTCGGCGATCGTCGCCCCGTCCTCGGCCGCGGATTTGCGCGCAAACGCCATGTCGCCGCCCCACTTGTCCGGAAGAGAAAACCCGGCCCACCCTACCGCGGCGGTGTACGCCAACGCCCCGACGCCGACGAAGACGATTCGGAGCGTCGGCCACGTCGACGTCCATCCCCCGTGCGTCGTCTGTTTCCCCGCGTCGTCGTCGGCGGCATCGGCGATGTCACTTTGGTTTCGTTTCGTTACACCGAACCCCTCTTCGACCCGTCGTCTGCACGAACGACGCGTCTCCGAGTCCTCGTCCTCGCTCGCGTACCCGGAATCCGATCCCGACGATCGTTGCCCGCCCCGTTCGACGTCGACGGTGGGTGGTGTGTCCGTCGGCGGGGGCATGGTGTGAAGGACCGAGTTGGTGTTGACGCGAACACGTTGGGAATTCACCCTCACTGAACGACGCGGGATCGGCGGCGGCGACGCCGACGGACGGGCGATCGATCGATCGATCGATCGAAAGATGTCGATCCGATGCGACGCCGGCGCGAGAGGCGTCGCGCGTCGTCGTTCGAGCGTCTCTTCTGTCGACGCGTGGCGACGTCGGTGGATGCTGCGTCAACAATCCGCGAACGTCGACGCCGACGCGAGGATTCGTTCGGCGAGGGTGACGGTGAAAACGCGCTCGAAAGAGAACTGGGATACCGATGCGTCGTCCGCAGACGTCGTGTTGTTCGCGTACGACGCGATGGTTGACGCGACGGTGGAGATGACTCGGATTTCGCACGCCGTCGCGAGCGCGCGTTGGCCGGACCACGTTCCGGGAGACGCGGCGTCGTACGTCGAAGCGATGCGGACGATGCGGCGTTGTATCGATGAATCTACGTCGTGTGAGGGTGCGGTTATGATTCGGGTGATTGCGGACGAGGCGATCATTGGTGGGCGGACGACGAGTGGGGGGAGACCGGGACCGGTGTTTAGCGCCGAGCAACGCTTCGAACGGAGAACGAGGCCGTTGACGGTGGATGAGATCATCTCGTCGTGGAGAGAGATTAAACTCATGAGCGTGTTGAAATGGGGAGAGGACGTGGAGTCTTCGGTCGGTTGGGATGGACGGAAGATGATGCCGGCGGGTCTTCAGACGGCGGTGGACACGGAACGCGAGGATGCATCGACTCAAATCCCGGGGGAGCAAACGGTGTATGAAGATCTAAAACCCTTGATTCACTCGGCGCTCGAACGTGGGTCTCGCATTTTTGTCATCGCTTCGAGGGGTCGGAGCGTCGCGAGTTGCGAGGATGTGTTGAGAGCGGCTGGGTTTCGGGTTGCAGAAACTGCAGAAGGTTTCGGCGTCTCAGTCGTTTCATCGGATGGGTTTCCCTCTCGAGGATTAGCGGCGGCAAACTTGATCGCGTCGACAGCCAGACCGGGTGAGCGCTGGCACATCATTGATGGTGACGTCGACGAACTCGAACGCTTCATCGATGCGGACTTTGGGGATGAGTACGCGTCCCTCACGCAAGGTGTCGAAATCACTCTCAGACACGCTGCATACGCGTACTCCGATCCGGCAGCGACCCAGCGAGCGAATTTACACCCGAGGATTCAGTCTCTAACGAACGATTCCGCGCGTAACTTGGCCATCAACTTCTTGGGAGACTACGCCCACCTCATGGGGAGGTGATATATTATCTAATAACTGCTGTATACCGACATACCCGCCCGCACACACGAAGACTTGCACGAGCAAGTTTTCATTGTACTTGCTGTAATAAAAAGTTGCGTGGTAAATTAACGAAATTGGACTCGTGTTAATTGAATAATTACAGCGGCGGTCTCACTTACCGATCGCAGCGAGGATCTTGTCGTCCGTCTCGAACGCCATTTCCTTCTTGTCACGACCGATGGACTTGTAGTAGGCGAAGCGCTCCTTGAGTTCAGCCCCGAGATCCGGGTGCTTCGGGGACCAGCCAAGGACGGCTTGAGCCTTCGCACTCGAGCTGTAGAAGTGGATCGGGCGGAACGGGAAAGCTTTCTTGACTTCAACATCCGGGACATCCTTCGGATCGTAGTTGATGATGTTGGCTTCGACTCCAGCAGCGGCGGCGCAGAGCTCAGCCATACCATTCAACGTCACCGCCTTGGATGTGACGCAGTTGAAAATTTCACCAGCGGCTGCATCGTTACCGATCGCGGAGGCAATCATGGTGGCTAAATCTTCGGCGTGAGTCACGGAGGAGAGTTGGTCACCGGACCCCGGGACGAGGATCGGGCGTCCGCGAACGATGCGGTCAAAGAACCATTCCTCGCAATCCTTGTTGGAACCGTAGCCAGTCAAGTATTGTGGACGGAAGGAGCTCATCTTCAGCGGCAAAGTCTTGAGGTGAGCCTCGACCAAGGCGTGGCCGCTCGTTTCCTTGACGGCATCGCCTTCGACGTGCGGCGGGCACGGAGTGGGCTTGTAAATACCGGCACTGGACACGAAGAGGAACTGGGACGCACCGGCGGCGACGGCAAACTCGGCGACCGGACCGACGGTGTCCATGTCCTTACCGTTGTTGTCAACGACGACATCAAACTTGGCGCCGGCGTGCTTGGCAGCCACATCAGCCGGATCGGCCCACACAGTCTTCACTCCCATCGATCGGATCTCGTCGAAGAGGGAAAACGGAGTCTTGGCCATCTTCTTATCATCCTCCGTTCCGACGACGTTCATCGTGACGTCGTGACCGGCGCCGGCGAGGGTCTTCGCCAACCAGAAACCAATGTTCGCGTGGCCTCCACCATTAGTGTTAACGATAAGAACCTTCTTCTTGTCCACCGCTTCGACAGCGAACGCCGTTCGGGCGCGCGGGACGACCCGCGCAACACCGCGAGCGGTCGGCTTGACGGCGGCGCCGCAGACGCGCTTACGAGACGCCAAGTGCTACGAAAATAAAGTCGTCATCACACGGGATGGGAACGAGACGCGTCAGTCGGTACAACTCATCTGAATACCCGTTCGTTTCCATCAAACGAATCGGGGGACGATCCGGAACGCGCCCGATGATCGTTTCGGATAGACATATGGCTGAGTCACGCATCTTGCTCGAAACTCGTTCGCGTTCCTGACGCGCGACGACGCATCGTCCACCTGGACACCGCGCGGGATGGGTTCGACTATACGTACCGTGTGTGCTACAGATTGGACGGACGCGGAGGCCATGGCTATGACGGCGATCGGCGGCAAAAGTGTGACGTCAGGGGGCCTTTTCAGATTGATCCAAGAACGCGCCTTTCACTAGCTTCAACGAAAGCAAACGTTTTTGGCATCGATAACGCACTTTTGTCTTTCAAATCGCCTGATCGATGGATTACCGGTCCCGAACCTTAGTGTATCGATTAAAAACATTGATCGCTGATTTATAGTAGGAATTATCATGCATGGAACGTGTTTTTTAACTTTCGATGGATCCTTAAAAATAGTCGATCAAGCTATTTGATCGCTACAAAAGCCGATCAAATATTACCGATCGTGAAAGCGGACCAAAAACGTGCCCTACAGCGTGTTACCCGAGCTGCTGACGCGACACGCGTCACTCAGAAACCGTCGACGAGCCTCGACGTCGAACGACGGACCGCCGGGAAAACGCACGGAAGCGAGCAAGGGGGACGTTTTAAACGTTCGCGCGTCGGTGTTGTCATCGACCCGTGTGTCGTTGCCGTGACTGGATAGGGATTTCGTCCGGGACGTTATCGACCACGCACGGTGCTTCGACGAGAATGGCGTCGACGTGCGTCTATGTGGGTAGCCGCACCGCGTCACCGTCTGTAAGATGCTCGAGAATGACCTCACGGAGGTTTCGAATCGGGGGAGTGGGTGGACGATGCGTCGTCACGCGTCAGGAGGATAGATTGCTGGTGAACGGAAGAGGTCAACGTGGGACTGGGACCCCCAGAGCGATTTCTGAGAGCGAAATGTTCCCGTCTGTGGATGACGAGAACAAGGGAGGAAGTCAAAGCGGTAGAATGAATAAGGGGGTGGAGTTCGTAGCTCGGCCGGACGGGTCTTACGTCCCTTTACCCCAGTTGGCTGCGCAGTTGGAGCGGGCGGTCCTGGCTTCGTTTTCCGACGTTTTGAGCGCAGAGTGCGAGGTCGATTTCGACACGAACACCCTGGATTCATGCTCTGGAGAGGTGACGGAAGCTTTGGGACGAGTGGTTGTGTGCGCCTCGGCGGCAGAAGTCGCGGGGAGATTCAGTAACAACCTCCGAAGTAAGGAGTTGGCTCGTCTGAGGAGCGCGTTGTGGGAACTTCGCGTCGTGTTGGAGAGGTCGTGTGAACTCGTGGGCGGTTGTAGCGTGACGGTTAGGCACAGGTTCGAAGCTCTAAGAAGTGCTTCTCTCGACGTCCTGCATCCGCGCACTCGAGCCCCGAATGCTCCGAGCGGCACTGCTATTCCCAATTTGCAAATGGTTTCAGAGGTGGATGACAGCGCGGTTCCGGCGTTCTACAGAGGCGGTCAACCGACGGCCGAAGGGCGGGCTTGGCTGGTTCGCAACAACTTTAAGACGGTGATCGACCTCAGAGGGTCAGATCGTGATAATCAATGGCTTCAAGCCTTCGGTGGAGGCTCCGGTCAGGGTACGTTTGGGTCGAGCGCCTTGAACATCGTGCACATACCGATTCCCGACATGGAGGCACCAACTGAGGAGGATGTTGGCCGTTTTATCGAGACAGTCAACGACGTCTCCATGAGACCCATTCTCGTGCACTGCAAAGCCGGGATCGGACGCACCGGTTCTCTGGTCGCGTGCTGGAGAGTACACGAGGGGATGGATGTTGACGAGGCATTAGCGCAGGAGACGCTCGTGTGCGACTTTGGGTCGATCGCTCAAGAAGCCTTTGTCAGAGAGTACGCCAAGAAGTTTCGTGGGGGCCCGATGATTGAGGATCGCCCAGAGACGGGTGAATCGATGTCCGAAGATGAAGACGGGCAAGTTCTCGGCGAACATAGCTCGCTCATGGATGCTCCTGACATGTATATCATCAGAACCGACGGCTTCTCGTGTACTCGAGAGCTCGTTGAAAACCGTGAGCTTAAGATTTCTCATCCGAGCACGCAGCAACTAGTTTTAGTATGGCGTCAGCAACCACGTCGTATATTCTTACTAAAAAAGATCGGGCTCGCTCTTCTTCCCGAGTTGATCGAGGTGGCCCACGCCATGATGACAATGGGGATAACCGTAGTCCTCGATGAGGACGTCATGGATGAGTTGATGAACGCAGATATCGAGGAGACTCAGCACCGAGCGATAGTCCTAAAGAACGCAGAGCCAATCCGCAAGGTTGACGGGATCATCCCGCCTGAAGATTACGGTACGCTCGACATAATTGTTTGTCTCGGAGGTGACGGAGTGATCCTCCACGCGAGTAAACTCTTCCAAGGACCGGTGCCGCCGCTTCTCGGTTTCCACTTTGGTTCCCTCGGGTTCTTGACCAGTCATCCGAGCGATGAGATGGCTGCTAGTCTACTGCAATCCGTCGGCCGCGGTAAACCGGTCGCAAACATCCAAGGTGGCGTTCCAATAACTCTCAGAATGCGCCTTGAATGTACGCTCGTAAAGGCAAAGGACAAGGAGATCAACGGAGGAACGGGAGCCGCCACGAAGAAGATCGCCGTGCTCAACGAGCTTCTCGTCGATCGTGGTCCGAGCCCGTACTTGTCGCGCATCGAAGCGTACGATCGTGGCGAACTCATCACCACGGTCCAAGCGGACGGCGTCATTGTCGCCACCGCGACGGGGTCGACTGCCTACAGCGTCTCCGCCGGCGGTTCCATGGTGCACCCGAGTGTCCCTTCCATCCTCATGACGCCGATTTGCCCGCACACTCTATCCTTCCGTCCGGTGATTTTCCCGGATAGCGTCGAAATCGAACTCCGCGTCGCGCAAGACTCTCGATGCTCCGCTTGGGTGTCGTTTGACGGCCGGGATCGGTGCGAGCTCGAGAGCGGAGACTCTGTCTTTGTCCGCATGAGCCAGTACCCAATTCCGACGATCAACTACGCCGATCAGACGGGGGATTTCATCTCTTCTCTCCGCCGCTGCTTGAGATGGAACGAACGAGACATGCAACACGCATTTGACGCCTCGCAAAAGGAAGCTTTGCGGAAGATTTCTGAATCTCAGGACAGCTAGAAAATTCCAACTGATTGTAACACGTATTGCAAACGCGCGCAACAACCCAACCACTTCTTTCTTTCACCTAATGAATGCTCTGACTACAAAAACATTTGCTACGAAAATTCTCTACGATAATGCTATGCAATTGACAGACCTTTAGCCCACCTTTTCCTTCCCCTTGAAAAACTTCTGAAGCGCCTTGGAAGTGATGACGTAGAACCAATACGCGTTGAGCAGCGAACCCAGTCCGACGAGTGCGTTGAACGTCAACACAACGTAACGCGGAATCGGATCGAGAAGACCGGTATGGGACGCCCAAAGCATGTGGGCGAAACCGAGATTATACACCACTACGCGGACGAAGAAGAACGTCACGGCGAGAAGCGCAACGTTCACGATTTCAAGCCGCTTCTCCGCTTCTTCAATGGATGTCACGCGCTTAAACCCGACAAATTGCGCCAGCGCGATAATCTTGTCGCTCTTCAACGAATACGCCATCGATTTCAATATCCAACGGAGCGTGAGTAACGGGGTAGACATCTCCCCGAGCAACAACCACGCAAAGGGCAACATCATCGACTGCGAAGACCCGGCGATGAGCGAACACAACGCGAACACCGCGTGATGAAACGCCGCGTCCAACCCGCCCAGTTTCGGAAACCGCGCCAGGATATGCGCGAGATCCGACAAGAGATACCCACCAAACACAAAATTCGTAAACTCCATGCGATCTCTCGCCGGGTTCGGAAGCCCAACTCCCGGTCCGCGCGTGAAGTAACAATCCAGCGGGTTCGTCAGCGCGCTCGCGTCTCGAAGCATCCACACGCTCATCGTCGCCGTAAACATCGCGTGGACGCATCCGGTGAGATGTTTCGGCGCTTCCAATCGCACGCGCGCGACGTCATCCTTCGATGTCCCGCGTTTCCCGTCGACGATCCAAGCGCGCGAGGCTAAAACGAACCCGAACCGAACGAGCTCCCAACCGACGACGCAGAGCGTGATTCGCGCGACGAACGCCCACGGATCGCTCCGCGGGGTCATCGTCCACGGGCCCTCGTGGGGGACACGGATGAAGACGGCGCCATCGCGCGTCATCGTCTTCGTCTTCGTCGTCTTCGCCGTCCAAGACTGACGTCGGCGTCAGTAACGTCTTCACTCTGCGCTGGGATGCCTCGCGGAGTCCGCGATTTATCGCTCGCGCTCGCCATCGCGTGCGCCGTCGTCTCCATCGCGTGGCCGTTCGTCGAGCGGTGGCTCGCGGTGAGAGAAGGGAGCGGCGGCGTCGGGGCGTGTCCGCTCGGGTTCGGCGTCGGGGCGGTTCAACGCGAACGTCATCGTACGCATCGAGTTGACGATGATGCTGACGTGAACACGACGACGTACATCAACTGCGCCCTCGACGCGTCGTCGTTTACGAACAACGGCGTCGTCACCGATGACGGTGGAACTCTCATCGGATCCGTGACGGTGTCGTCCACGGGACGGATCCTCGACGTGCGTGTTCCGTCGTCGTCGTCGTCGTCGGCGGCGTCGGTTAGAAGAGACTGTAAAGGCCGTCGGTTGGTCCCAGGTTTCGTCGACGCGCACGCGCACGTCATCACCGGTGGGTTCTCGCGAGGGATGATTGACTTATCCAACGCGCGATCTCGGTCGGATTTCGTCGAGACGTTGGCTGAGGGAATCTCGAAAGACGATGGAGGTTGGACGCTCGCGAGCGGGTGGGACGAGTCTCGGTGGACTGAAAAAGAAACGCCGAGGATTGAATGGTTGGATGACCGGTTCGATGGGGTCAAGGTGTTTGCGTTGCGGGCGGACGCGCACGTTGGGTTTGCGAGCGCGGCGGCGTTGGAAGCGGCGGGGTTGATGGATGAAAACGTGGAGATTAAGGGTGGGATTATCGAGCGCGACGAGGCTGGAACACCGACGGGCATGGTCAAGGAGCTCGCAACGGCGGCGGTGGCAAAGGCGATCCCGAGACGAAAGCGAAAGGAGAGAGACGAGGCGTTGATGGCGGGTATTCATTATCTCCTGAGTCACGGAATCACATCTGTCGGTGATTTCGGTGATATCGAGATGTTGGCGGCGGGACGGGATGGCTACGAGCGACTGTGGGAAGATTTCGAGACGCTCGCAAAGTGGGACCGAGAAGGTTCGCTGCCGATTCGAGTGACGTCGTACATGCCACTGGGAGATTACAAATCGGTTGTGAAGCACCCGGCGTGGAACGGTGGGTGGACGAGGGAGGATCCGAAGACTCAGAGAATGTCGAGACTTCGGCTCGGAGGCGTCAAGGCGTTTCTAGATGGATCGCTTGGGGGAAGGACAGCGGCGATGTTGGAGCCGTACGCGGACGCTCCGGGTACGAAAGGAAAGTTGATGTACCCGCCTGGCGGTAAAGAAGAGCAGGATCTGCGTCGAGACGCGCTCGCGGCGGACGCTGAGGGGTTGCAGATTGCGGTGCACGCCATTGGCGACGCCGCTGTCGAGCAGGCGCTCGACGTGCTCGCAGAGCTCCTTGAGACGAATGGTGATAAGCCGTTGCGTCGGTTCCGAATCGAGCACGCGCAACATCTCAAATCACCGATTGACGAACAACCGCGACGTTTTGCCGAGCTGGGAGCGGTGGCGAGCGTGCAGCCGACTCAGACAATTTTGGACGCTGAGAGCGTTGAAGAGAGACTCGGCGCGAATCGGGCGGAGCGATACTACGCGCTTCGAACGTTTCTGAAACACGGAGTGGCTCTTGCTGGAGGAAGTGATTGGCCTATAGTGAGCGCTGATGTGTTTCAAGGCATCGCAGCTGCCGTGCAAAGAGATAAAGAAGCGCTGAGCGTCGATGAAGCTTTGCGAATGTTTACAAAGGGTGGAGCGCACGCTTTGCGACTCGACGGACTTGTGGGGTCTCTCAACGTCGGTGCGATGGCTGATTTTGTCATTGTTGACGGCTCACCGCTCGAAGTGACTGAGGGAAAAGTACCACCGAAAGTGATCGCCACGTACATCGGAGGGGAGTGTGTTTACGGCGATTGTCTAAGATGAATCTAGATTGTACTGTACATTTTAATTCTAGCTATAAAAGGAAGTCTGCAAGTCACGACCATCTTCTCGCGTCCTCCTCGGGGTCGACGCGGGTGTACCACGACGGTGGACTCACGTGCGTAGATAATCTATAATTTAACAATATCTCCTCTCCGTCGGAAATGTCTCGAGTGGCGACGAGGACTAAGGATCGGATTCGATTGGACTCGGTGGCGTTTGATTTGACCACCTTTGGGGCGTCCTCGTCCTCGCCAAACAAAGCAGCCGCGACATCCTGGGCTCGTTTCGCCAACGTTCGTTCGCCATCGGTCACGATGCTCCAAACGCTCTCTTTCGTCTCCTCCTCGTCGTCCGGCATCACGTTCACGTTCGGAATGTACGGCCGAATATCCGTGTCTGCTGGCACATCCACCGACGCGACGATGACGTTTGGCAGAGTTCCTTTCGGCGGATGATTCGCGAGATGTGCGTACGCAAACACGTTCGCCCGCTCCAAAGATTCGCACTCGTTCAGTAAAGACAGCCTCGTCTCCTCGCTGAGCATCGGATTCATCAACTTTTGAAGAAAACTCGCGTTCTTCAACTCGTCCAGTCGCTCTGCCGAGTACTTCAGCGGTGGACCTGGCCAAAAGCACGCCTCATCTTCCCCACCTATACCCCACGGCTTGGCATCTATCACGCTCCCATCCGTCCTCACGATCAAATAATCGTTATCCTTACTCACCCTTGGGTAACCATTCATGTACTTCATCGCCGTTCCGACGTACGTTAGTCCGGGATACGTCGCCACCACCGTTCCCGCCCGCACTACCCCCCGAACGAACAACCCGTTCCCAGCCTCCACGCCCTCGACCTTTGACTTCGCGACGAAACAGTGATGACCAACCTCTCGAATCGCCGCCGCGCGATGCGCCTCGACTCTCTTCTCCCATCCTCGTCCTTCAAAATCTCCCAGTCGGGCGCGCTCCGACGCCAACGCTCGCGCCAGCCTCACGACGTTCTCCCGCAACCGTCGCGCGACAATCTCCGCCCGCGCCTCGTGCGTCATCGCATCCGTCTCTCGAACGATCGATTCCGGGTCCGGGTCACCCGTCGATCGCGTTCGGCCCTCGGCGAGAGTGGTGAGCATGTGTAAGCGATGCGTGTCGAGCGCATCCTGTAACGCTCTCCCGTTGGACGAACGGTGTCGTCGAGCGACGATCGGGACGGATGCGCACGCCGACGAAGACGCGCACGCCGACGCGCGCGACGCGACGGCGAGCGCGACGCGGAGCATGGAGACCCGACCGGTGGGGAGTCGGCGTCTGTCGAGTTGCGGATTGAAAAGAACATCAAAACCAGTCTTCACTTCGAGGCGGCGTCGAGAACAACCCCGACGACGAGACCGCCGACCTCATCCGTCTAAGAGACATGGTCAAAGCGAAACTTCGACGTAAAGCGGAACGTGCCGAACGCGCGGGTAAAGCGCTCGCGCGTTCGAGTGGTGGTGGTGGTGCGACGGCAGACGACGTGGGTGACGACGCAGCCGCCGGTTCAGTCGAGGATGAAATGTCGCGGTTGACGGATCATCATCGACGTAAAGTGAAGAAGCGGGCGGCGTTTTTAGAGAGTACGTGGAATCGCATCGCGCGTCGGGTCATTCTCTTTACGATTACGATCGGCGGTGACGACTGGGCGCGCCGCAGGCGTTGAAGAGAGAAGAGGACCGACTGACTGACCGACGAAACGCGTTCGTTTGTTCGTTCGCGCGCGCAGAGATTCGAGTCGCGACGGAAACGAAAATGAAAAAGAATGCGAAAAAAGGGAGTGGAAAAATGTCCGTGACAGATATGAAGACGCTCTCGCTCTCGCTCGCGGATATAGTCGGGGGAGCGGGATCGGTAAAGAGGACAAAGACGCCGACGGCGAAGCGGCGCACGGCGCTCGTGTCCAACGAAACGACGCGGATGCAAGCCGTTTTATCACATCCGCAGTACAAGGCGAACCCGATCGCGGCGATTTCAAACCATATTCTCACCGGACTCGCCGCGGATGCCGAAGCGAGGGGTAACAAACCGGGCGCAAACAAACCAAAGAGGAAGAAAAAGTTGACTCCGCAGCAAGAGCGAGAGCTCTCGGGTGCTCACGTCGTCGGTCCGCAAGAGACGAAACCGAAGACTGGAGACGCTCGGGCGGTGCGGTCGCATAAACACGGTGGGACGAAGCGAGGAAAGCTGTTCCGGGCGTGATAGATTTGTATGATGTATTGTAAGCTTTTGACGTAGTGCTAGCTTTTCCTCAGAGCGCGCGACACTGTGCCACGCGCTCGGATTCGCCCTCGACGGAACCATGCGCTGCGGGCTCACGCGGGTTCATCTCACCCCGTCGTCCTCGACGTGCTCCATCGCGCGAAAGACGGTGTTTGCTCGGGCGTCGACGGTGAGGACGACGGCTTTGTCACCCTCCGGAAGAGCGGATAGAGTCAACTTCGTCTCGCAAAGACTTCGGTCCGTCCCGAGGGCGACCGCGGGGAGCGACGGCGTCGACGACGACAACAACGACGACAACGCGACGCCGTGGGTCCAACCAGGGTATCTCGGCGCCGTCGTGTCCGGTTTGGATGAGTCGGCGCAAACCGCCGTCGTCCTCGGCGTTTGGGCGGGCATCCTCCTCGCGACGTACGAGTGCTGCACCGTCGTCGGCCCAGCGCTCGAGTCCCTCTCCCCGGGTCTCATGGCGTGGTCCAAAACCACTTGGCCCGTCATCGGTGTCACCTACGTCGCCGCCGGCGTCGCCCACTTCACCGTCCACGACGGCTTCGTCTCCATGATGCCGCACCAAGGCGCGTGGGGCTTCTGGCGCCTCCCCGGCTCCCCGAGCTTCCACGTCAACTGGACCGGCGTCGCCGAAATCGCCGGAGGTCTCGGTCTCGTCCTCGGTTCCCTCCCTTTCGGCCTCACCCCGGATTCTCTCGCCTGGCTCTCCCCCGCGAGCGCCGCCGCTCTGTTTCTGTTGACAGTCGTCGTCACGCCGGCCAACACGTACATGTTCACCCACAACTCCCCGGGTCCGCTCCCCCCGAACGCGGACGAATCCATGCGCACGATCCCAACGCTCGGTCACCTCGCCCGCGGCGGGCTCCAGGTTTTCCTCCTCTCCCTCTTACACGGCGTCGCCGTTCGGTAGGGCGAGAGGAGAACGCAAACCGACGGGACGACTCGGTCGGGGGGTCACTACCTACTTGTTTTGAGTCACGAACCGTCACAGATCGTCATATACCATTCGACGAGTCACGACCCATACACGAAAGAGGGGCAAAAAACGCACGCACGCGTATCCAGCCAGATGTCCGATCGCGGGCGTCCGGCGGACGGACGCCACCAGAACAAATACCCATAGACTTTACGGTTCGTGTATCAGAAAATACATTCATTTACAAACCATCCAAAAGATATTTCCCAAACCCGAAAATCGCGGCGAGGGGAACGAAGATTCGATGCGGGGTGTGGAAAAAAAATCTATCGCGACTTCGGACACCCGGTTCGTAGAAAACATTCAGAAGAACGGAATTCGCGTGGAAATTAACGACGCGTATCGTATGTATAAACAGTACGTTTTATTTTCCGACGCTAAAACACCGAGCCGTCGCGACTGTTCTTTTTTTTTTACACTGGCCGAATCCGCCGTTTCGCGGACATTGTTTTTTACGACACGACGACGTGGCTGATTGGTTCCTTCGTTCCCGCGACACACGCCGACGCGCGCGCGAGCGAACGACCAGCGAAGAGGTGCGCGCGCTTTACGACGCGGTCTTATTTTTTTTTGTGTTTCGTCTTCTCGTCGCGGTGCGCGCGTCGCGCGCGTCGACCGCGCGTTTCGTACGCGTCGGGGGAACACCGGGAAAAGCGCGCGCGGGGCTCGGGCGCGGGAGACCCGGGGACATCGTTTTTCGCGCGAAACCGGGACGGGGTGGACGACGCGACGGGGTGGACGACGCGACGGGGTTCGCGGACGATCACGGGGGGAGATTTTCTCCCGAACGTTTCGTCGTCGGCGTCGCTCGCGTCGTCGTCGTCGTCGTCGCGAACCCGGACGGAGGACACACCCGGTGTCGGTGGACGTGTCCCGCTCGACAGTTCGTCTGGGGGGGCGCCGCGGGCGGTAGCGCAAACAGTGGTGCCCACGGTTCCCCTCGTCTCGGTTCCAACCGACCGACCGACCGACCGATGGACCGGCGACCGCGCGCGCGTACCCACGGACGGACGGTCGACGGACGGAAGAAAATAGACGCCGTCGGTTCGTTCCGTCCCGGCCGTCGCGTCGTCGTCGCGTCGTCGTCGTCGTCGTCGTCGTCCCCCCCGGTGGTTCGCGCGTCGTCCGCGTCGGATGTCGCGGCCCTTTCGTTCGGTAACGAACTCGCAGAGTTGACGAGTCATGAATCTTGAAAATGGACTGACACTTTGGAATTTTTTTATCGCGCCGTTCGATAGATTTTTTCGCCGGTATTTCACGCCCGAGGACGCCAATTGCGCTAGAAAAAAAGAAGAGCGAGCGACAACTGGACGAAGAACAACTGGGACAGACGAAGCGCCGACGGACGATGACCAAGGCTCGATCGACGCGGGGAAGCGTCGGGGGGTCGGACTCAGCGGCGACGGATCGACGGGCGGCGCACGCGGAGGCGACGCCGACGAAAGGAAGCGGCGGGTCGGTTGCGACGCGCGGACATCATCAACATCAGAATAACAACAGCGCGAGCGTTGAGACGGATGTGGAAGGGAAGAGAACCCCGGATTTGACGCTCACGTCGCTCAAAAGATCGACGAGTTCGAGCGATACCGACGAGGAGGCTATGCTGGTGAAGCGGGCAAAGAAAAACTGGAGCTCGGCCGCCGTCGAGCTCGGATACGAAGTCGGTACCATCAAGCACAGCGCATATGTTTTGCTTGCAGAGAGTGGACCGACGGGCATGACGGTGGCTTCCATCGTCGGTACCGCGCAGAGGCTGTCCATGTACAGCTGGGGTCAGTGTAAGACACCGAATAACTCGGTCACGGCGGCGCTCAGCCAAGACGATACGTTTGTTCGCATCGCCCCGTCGACGTACTGCCTTCGCTCGCAGCTCAGAGGACCGGATGGAAACATGCCGGCGCCAAGAACGTCGAGTGGATCGCACGACAGCGGTACCACCGGTATTGGGGTTTCAGCGCACCGGAACGCTGAAATCGGAAGCGGAAACTCGAGTAGGCAAGGCAGAAACAACGGTAAACGACAGAGCAAACAAGAGCTGGCCAGAGCCGAGTCTCCGATGCACTTTATCGTCGAAGAGCCCTCTTATTCTGAATACGACGACGAGGATGTCGTTAACATTCAGGTGGAGGACTCGCACGATCGTTTCGATCCCATCGGTGAAGTGAAGCGCACCGCAGATGCTCTCGCCCAAGAGTGCTACAAACGCCGAATGGATGTTTTCGGCCAAACCGTCGGCGACGACTTCGGATCATCTTTCCATTTTCCCCCAGCTGAGATTGTCCGACCAGAACATTCGCCCGAAGCAGCAGTTGCCGGTAGTTGTCTGCTTTACTACCCGACCGCGCGCACGCACACGAAGAACGGCATACCAGAGTCTCCGCTCGAGCCATCTGAGGCTACGCACAGAGCAGTGAGGTGGAAGGATGAGGCGAAAAATTTGCACGCGTCTCACAAAAAGAGACAATCGTCGAGTCCGATCACTCTCCCAACCTGGGTGCTCGAACAGTATTTAGAAGAACATCATCAAATACTGTGCGATGACTTAGTGCCTACGCCGTGAAAACGCGAGGCGCCGAGCTCATCATCGTGTATAAAAAAGGTGTAGTGTACTTACTGTATGGAGTACTGTTGTAAAACAATCACACAGACCTTACGTTGTGGTGGAGAAACAAACAACTAATTTGTCCCTGCTCGCGCTCGCTCGTTCGCTCGTTCGCGCTTTAGCAGAGGGGTGTTAGATCAATGGCCGTGTTATCATAAGAGAAGGTAGTTGATTACATTTTTACGATGTAAACGTCGCCGTTTTCATACACGTACGACATTGGTTTATTAAACTGCGAGAAATGCGCGTTTCATTTTCTTTACGCAGCGAGCGCTTGGGCGAAATCCGCGCAGATGTCGTCGATGTGCTCGATACCGACGGAGACGCGAATCATATCTGGGGTGACGCCAGACGCCGTTTGCTCCTCCGGAGTGAGTTGTTCGTGCGTCGTGGACGCCGGGTGAATGACGAGAGTCTTCGCATCACCGACGTTGGCCAAGTGAGAAGCCAGCTTGACGTTGTCGATGAACTTCATTCCGGCGTCGAGGCCACCCTTGATTCCGAAAGTGAGGACGGCGCCAAAGTTGCCTTCACGGAAGTATTCCAAAGCCTTTTGGTGGAAAGGGTGGGACTTCAAGCCCGGGAAAGAGACCCAGCTCACTTGCGGGTGCGCCTCGAGGTACTTGGCAAGCGCCAAGGTGTTCGAGCAGTGACGCTCCATGCGAAGAGACAAGGTTTCGAGACCGAGGATAAAGTTGAAGGCGCCAAACGGGTTCTGGCACATGCCAAGATCGCGCAAGCCTTCGACGCGAGCGCGCATGATGAAGGTGGCGTTCGCACCCAAGATTCCGTCCGGACCGAAAGTGTCCCAGAACTTGAGACCGTGGTATCCCGGAGACGGATCCGTCATCACCGGGTGCTTACCGTTGTTCCAGTTCATGGTACCGCCGTCGACGATGACGCCGCCGACGGTGGTGCCGTGGCCGCCAATCCACTTGGTGGCGGATTCGACGACAATGTCCGCGCCGTGCTTGAGCGGCTGGCACACGTATCCGCAACCACCAAACGTATTATCGCAGATGAGCGGAATACCATGCTTGGACGCGATCGCCTTTAAGCGCTTGAAATCCGGAATCGCGAACCGCGGGTTCCCGATCGTCTCGACGTAAAGCGCCTTGGTGTTCCCGTCAATCAGCGTCTCAAACGACGCCGGATCATCATCCTTGGCAAACTTGACGTTAATCCCCAATCTCGGAATCGTAACCTTGAACTGATTGTACGTACCCCCGTACAACGACGGCGTCGCAACGATGTTATCCCCGACTTGACAAATTGTCGAAATCGCCAAGAATTGCGCGCTCTGCCCGCTCGACACCGCGAGCGCGCCGACCCCGCCCTCCAGCGCCGCCACGCGTTTCTCGAACACGTCGCACGTCGGGTTCATAATTCTCGAGTAAATGTTCCCGAACGCCCTGAGCCCGAACAAATCCGCCCCGTGTTTCGACGAGTTGAACGTGTACGAGCTCGTGGCGTAAATCGGCACCGCTCGAGAGTTCGTCGCCGCATCGGGCGCTTGCCCGGCGTGCACCTGCAGCGTTTCAAACTTAAGTTCCGGCGTTCCTTCGCCCATGATCGTTCTTCGTTCGGTATCGGTATCCCGCGGGATTGGCGTCGTGCGGTGCGGTCCGTTCGGCGTTCGCGCGTCGGCGTGTGTCGGCATCCCCGTCCGCATTCCCGATCACATCCATCGCATCCATCGCATCCATCCATCCATCCGTCCATCCGTCCTTCTCGAACCGTCTTTTCGCCTACTCTTCGAGTCATGACTCGACACGATGTCCCAGGGAGGAGGGGAGAGAGACGAGACACGGAACGGGGGAAAAAACTACCGGGTCCGTTTCATTCAGTGTACTGCGTTCGCGTGCGTATTCCACGCGTGTTTTACACTAGTAGTAGTAGTGCGTTGTTAGTGACTCGCGCGGTTGCGTTCGGTTTTCGGTTTTCGGGGAAAAATTTATATATCGCACCTTTACACAGAGTACCTATACACATGACGAGTCATGAACCGTGGATCATACTCTCTAAAGGTGCGATATATATTTTTCCGGTTTTTGGTTGTCGCCCCCCGTGTTTGTGTGTTTGAGTGCTGTTTGAGACAGACGGCTCGGCTCTGGTCGGGTCGGGTCTGGTCGGCGCAACTGTCTACCGCGATGGGGACGTCCGGCGGCGCGGCCGTCGTCGCGGCGTCGACGGCGACGCTCTATGCCTTTG
>Ga0255780_10001064_pt1 | contig 25938 bp, 18 predicted proteins | sample 071ome_32_FD_179978 | JGI IMG/M metagenome (GOLD analysis project Ga0255780, IMG submission 179978) | Coastal salt marsh microbial communities from the Groves Creek Marsh, Skidaway Island, Georgia - 071405AT metaG (version 2) | ecosystem: Environmental > Aquatic > Marine > Intertidal zone >... | reverse complement strand
TCGCCCCGTGCGAACGACACAGCGCCGGGACCAAGGGTGAGCAGGTGAATCTGTTCTCCGTCGGACGCCGACGCGCCATGTGTCCGGCGTGCGCGGCGGAGTCGTCGGTGAGCGACGCGATACAGGTAAGGAAGAGAGATGCGAGTGAGGGTCTGGACGATGCGCACGGGGGGGGTGTTTCGTACGTTCGTTCCGCGAGCCGTCGGACGTCGACGCGCGACGGGGTCCGCGCGAGGCGTCGCTCTTTCATTCATATTATCGCGGCGGTTGATGAGGGCGGTGGTTTGTTTTTTGTGGGGTGGTGGTGTCATCATCCGAAGAGAACCTACGCGCGATCGCGTGTGATTCTTCGCGAGGGGGAGACGATGGATGGACGGTGTCGACGGCGAAGGAAGGAAGGAAGGAAGGAACGCGAGAGAGACTGACGGCGACGCCTCGTTTGGGGCGGGTAACCGACGACGCAGATTCGGAGAAGTTCGTATCACAACGTCGTGCGCGTGCAGGATGTGTACAGATTGATGGATGTGTCGAGCATTCAAACGTACATCATTAATTCCGCGCGCGTGGTGTTTCTGAACGAGCGACCGCACCCGAGATCTGGTAAGGGTAAAGAGGACAAGGGGAGAGGCGAACGGTCGCGGGGGACGACGACGGCGCACTCGGAGTGCGCATATTGCGCGCGAATTCTTCAGAGTGAAAACAATAATTATTGTTCAATCTCGTGTAAAGTGAACGGAGGAGACGACATGGCTCCCAAGGAGGGCGTGGACATGTCGTTCGCGGAGGAAACCATCAAACCGACGCCGAGGAAGAGCACGCAAGCGAAGAGCGCCAAGGACAAGTCTGCCGATAGACGAGGCCGTAAAGGGTCTCCAACGAGCGACACCGTTAGCAAGAGCGCTCGCAGTAGATCACCGGTATCGGTCAAGAGCGAGGACGAACCGACGAACAGTAGCCACAGTGGATCACCGATTCTCAAAGTCGCCGCGGGCGCGCTCCTCGCCGGCGCCAAGCGCAAGCATCCGACGGCGAGGGGCGACGCGCCCGCGACGCCGGCGCCTCTCCTCATCACTCCATCCGTTCTTCACCGACGCAAGAGCCGTCCGAAGAAATCCCCGGTGGGTGATCACTAGACTGACGTACAACCATACGCCACCACACCTCTCCACGCGCCTGTACACGACACGAAACCGCGCCGCCGCCAAGAGACGAGACGACCGACTTTGCCGCGTCCGCGCCGCGCGAGGTTCCGAGTCGACGAGACTCGACCACCTCGCCGCGCGTGGCGCACCGAAACACCCCTCGCGCGAGAGAGAGCGTCACCATTCAACCATTTGTTTATTATGTACGAACCACACACGATCCCCCCCGCCTCCGCGCCCTTTCGCCTCCCGCCTCGCACCGTCGAGAGACCGAGGACCACGAGGACCGTTGACCAATCCCGACCCATCACCGAGTCCCCGTGTCGACCGACCCCGCAGAGTTCGCCCGCCGCCGACGCCGGCGACGACATGACGTCGTCGCTGTTCAAGGATGAAAAGCGCACGCAGTATTCACCGCTCATGACGCGCGAGGAACAGGTGCGCGACGGCGACCTCGGACGCGACGGGAGACGACGGAGGGATGGACGAATGACGACGATCTGGTTGGATGACGCGGACGCGCGAGACGACGCGAGAGGCGTCGGTGGGCGTCGATCCGCGACGCGAGGGACGATGCGATGGGGTTACGCGCGCGCTTCGATTCGCGCGAGAGAGAGACGAGCCTCGAGTGCCGCCGCGCGGATGCGCGAAAACCAGAATGCCCGAACGCGCGACTGACGAGGGACGCTCGGCGAACGCGCGCCGCACTCGCGAACAGGCGGAGGCGGTGGATGACATGGAAAATGCGATCGATGACGCGCGCTTGTCGAGAGGTGTAATCGGAAGCTCGTCTTCGTACGCGAATCCGGCGTACGCGCCGACTCGAGGGGCGGTGGACGAATCATTTGAGAGCATGCCGCTCAAGGGCGCCGGACGGTCGTTGGCGCAGAGAGCGTCGGCGCATTTGAAGGCGCTGAAGAAATCGATAAAAAAGGCTTTTACAGATTCTGGGAATTCGAGTTCGCCGGCGTCGACCGCGCGGCGAACGACGTACGCGAACGATACGTTCGTGGGGTCGCCGCCGACGGGACAAATGTTGGCGAGTCATCACGCGCGCTCGCGCTCCGTCGATTTACAACACATTCTCGGCAATTTGGAAGAGACGCTCGAGGGAGCGGACACCGCGGCGACGTTATTACATGAACTTCGCGACTCTGGGGGTGATCCAGACGTGGATGCGGCGACGAACGACGCATTAGATCAAGAATTGTCCGACGTGTGCGAGGCGCACCGCTCGCACCTCACGCAAGTGGCGGAGATGTCGGGGGCGGGCGTCGCTCTCAGCGAAGAGCAGCTCGGCACGCTGCTCTCGACGGTTGAAAAACTCAACGCCGCGTTGTTGGCCATGAAGTCGGAAACCAGGGGGCACATCGACGCGGTCTCGGCTCCGAGCGCCGCGCCCGACGGTCGTCCGTCTCTCGGTTCTAGTCGCATCGAGTGCGCGACTACCGAGGAAGAGGAGGCGGCGATGATCGCGCAGGCCATCGCGGCGAGCTTATCGGTACAACCTTCCACGAGCGAAGAAAGTGGAACAGAAAACGCTCTACCGGCACCCGTCGCCGCCGCGCCGCCGGCGTTGCCTCCGACGTCTCAGCAGTCTGCTTCCGCCACATCTAGACCAAAGACCAATGAGGAATTGCTCGCGAACCTCATCGATCTGTGAGGTCGACAAAACGAGTCTTCTTGCACGTTTAATCGATGCGACTGTATCACGTTTTCACACTGTATTCTTAAAACGAAACAATTTCATGAAAGTTTGCGTCATCGCGTTACGTTCAGCAAAGGGATGGTATGTTACAAAATGCGTCTCTAAGACTCTACGTAAACATCGCCGAGAATGTCTCGAACAAATCTTGTGCTTTGTTGACCGTGAAAATGTTTTAGTGTGCCGTGCTAACGGGCTACAGTCTCACGACTGAGTGTCGCTCGCCTTCTCCGACGAAGTCTCCGCGGAGGCTTCATCCGACTCAGATGCTTGCGACGTTTCTAACTTTGAACGTGGAACAAAAGGTTTAACTTCCGCCGTCAACGATTTTTGCGTTCGGTTCGGAGTGGTAGCTGCGTTCCAATCGCGATGATACAACCCTCTTCGCACTGGTCCGGGATCGCGTCCGGCGCTCGCCGCGATGGCGCGAGACAACTCTTCATTCGCACCAATGACACCGTTTTTCGCCCAGAGCGTAAAGAGATTCACACCGCGCGTCCAACCTCCACCGGCTTCGCACGCAGCCACGACCGCGTCGAGAATGGCGCTGTCTCCCACCGCATTTCCTACCATGTGCTTGATGTCCTCGGCTAAATCAAGCGCCGTCATCGCGTCCCCAGCTCTCGCAGCCGCTCGAGCGAGTGCGGCGTACACCGCCACACCCGGTTGTAATCCAAACGCATACATCTCTCGAAGCTTCTCGTCTGCCCCGTTGCGATCGCCGTTCAGAGCTAAAGCGGCCACATACGCGCCGTACACGATGGAATCTCTGGGCACGTATCTCCGCTCGCACGTGCAGAGAATGTCCAGGACGGTGCTCGGATCGGAACATCTCGCCGCCGCCGCCGCCGCTGATCTGTACGCGGTGAGGAGTTGCGTCTGATCGTACTCGTTCACCGCTCGCTCCGGCGCTCTCACCTCGAGTTCGCCGTTATCGATGACGGTCGGAATGGTTCCAATCTGAATCACTTGCGGTTCGTCGGGAGTGGATGTTTTAAACTTGTACTCCGCCCAGAGCTCTTGTAAAACGCCGCGAGCTTTTTGAAGTTCGGGACTAATGTAACCCGGAATGGTGCCATTCTTCCACAAGGGATCGTCGTTGTCGAATCGTCCGCACGCGTAAAACGCCCTCGTCCAAACGAACGGCTCCGTGCTCGTGGGAGAGTGTCGTTTGAATTCGCTAAACACTTCAAGCGACTTTGGCCAGTTTCCGAAACGCTCGCACGCCATCATGAGATATGTGTACGTCGAAACCGACAGCGCGCTTTGCGTCATGGAATCGTAAAGCTGTTCGTACACCATGTCGTACCGCTTGCCGCGGTGCAACGCGGTGATGAGCGAGTTGAACATACCCGGAGTGCACGGAATGTCGTACTTTTTTCGAGCTTCTTTGTACAAGCGCATCGCCGTCTGCGCGTCTCTCACGTTTGCACACGCGAGAAGCATGTTGGACACGGTCGCCGCGTCCGGGGAGACGCCGTACTCTCGCATCATTTTGTAATACGACATCGCCTTCGGAAGGTCGCGCGTTTTATCGAGAGTGCTGATGATGGAGTGAAACGAGGAACGATCCATGGGAACATTTTCTGCGCGCATGCGCTCGAACGTTTGAGTCGCAAGTACCGCGTCTCCACACTTCTCGCACGCGTTGAGCACCGCGTTGAACGTGATGGTGTTTCCGTTGATGCCCGAATCCACCATGCGGTTGAAGAGCTCAATCGCCTTGTCCGCGCGGCGGCCTTGCACGCAACAAGAGATGGCCGCGCCGTACGTGATGCGATCGATCTCAATATCGGGATGGTTTTCCACCAAATCCGCGAAAACCGCCATCGCTCTGTCAAACTGCTTCGCCTTGGCGCACGCGGTCAAGAGCGCCGAGTACGTGAAAATGTTGGCTGGAATGTTCAGTTCCGTCATCTCGTCGAAAATCTCGAACGCCTTGTCGCACTGCTTGGATTTCCCCAACGAATTGATAAGCGCTGAGCACGTGATGGTGTTCGGTTTGGCTCCGTGCACCGGCGTCATCAACCGATACACCTGCAACGCCTTTTGCCACTGCCCCTTCGCCCCGCACGCCTTGATCAAACTCGTGTACGCCGGCGCCTCCGGTCTGAACGCAGCCTCTCGCAGAGCATCCTCAAGCTGATTGAGATCTGTTTCCTCCACGCGCGCGATCAAATTTTCCAAATCACCCTGCGCGCCTCTCGTCGACGTCGTCGCCTCGCCCTCCCCGCCCCCGCGCGCGCCGATTCTCTCCGGTCCACCCCTCCCGCCTCGTCCACCGTGTCCACTCGCGAATCGTCCACCACCGTGATGCTGGTGTCGCTCTCGCCCACCGCCTCTCTCACCGCGCGAGTGGTGCTGCTGATGAAACGTCTTCGCCGCCCCGTTTCGCTCGCCGCCGCCGCCGCCGTCGCCCCCCCCCTCTCCATTCATGGGCCCAATCACCCCCACACTATGGTGACGAAGCATCCACGGCGACCGACCACCACCGCGTCCACCGCGCCCACCACCGCTCGGCTGATGACGGTGATGTTGATGCGTGCGCGACTGCGCGCGCCCCCCGTCCCCGTCGCCGCCCTCGCGCGCGTCCTCGCGCCCGCGCGTCGTCGTCGTCCCACCGTTCTCTTCCACCGCGCTCGACTCCCCGACGACGACGGTCGCCCACGCCCCTCGAACCATCGTCGTCGTCCTCTCGCGTCGTCGCGCGTCGACTCGTATCGGGGCCCGAGCGTATCTCGACCGAACGCGCGCCCTCCGCGCGCGCGACGACGCGAGACGCGTTTCCGAAATCCGACGGCGCGCGCGCGGAGGGCGAACGAGAGAGAAAAAAAATCTCCCGGGCGAGCGCGCGCGTCGTCGGAGCGCGGCGCGCGACGGCGACGCGTCGTCGACGTCGACGACGAAGATGGATTTGTGCCGCGCGGCGCCGAGACGCGCGCGGATAGGGAACGTGCGGGTGGAGGTATAAAAAGTGTCGACATGGGCGTGCGAGGGTGCACAGTACTGAGGTTTAGGATCACCATGTTTTTTCGGTCGTTGGATCGCGCGCGCGTAGTGTGGGACGCATCGAGACCGTGTGATGATGAGGTCGATCACAATCTTTTTCAACAGGAAGAGGGGGGTGAGGGGGCGAGTCGTGACCGGTGGATTCGAGAAAGATGCGTCGGACAAACGGATGGGTGGAGATGTCATCGCGTCCACGGCGCGACGGCGCGCGACGGGACGGCGTCACTTGAGGAGGTCGCCGACGTCGAGGGTGCCGTCGCCGTTGACGTCGAGCATGTCGAATCTGGAGGCGATGCGGTTGAAATCGTCCGCCTCGATGACGCCGCGAGCGACGAGCATGGCGCGAATGAAATCCACCTTGTCGACGTATCCCTTGTCGCCGCCCTGTTCGGCGAGCCAACGCGCGCTGAGGGTGAATTGTCGAAGCTCGTGCTCGTGCTGCGCCTTGGTGGCGATGGCGTCGGAGGCGACGTTACTCACGGCCCAACCCATGACGCCGACGACGATGAAGGCGTAGCACGCGGAGAATATTTTGCCGCCATCTGTCTCGGGTAAGATGTCCCCGTAACCGACGGTGGTGGAGGTGACCACCGCCCACCAGACGCCGTCGAGATAGGACACGCCTTCGAGCGCGTGAAACGTCGCGGCACCGATGAGAATGACCATCGTGATCACACCCAAGGGATGGAGCAGCACTCTGAGCACCGGGTGCACCTTTGCGGGTTCGGAGTGCTGGGCGTGCGCCTTTTCGGTGAAGCGCGCAATGTCGTCCGCGTTCAATACGGCTCCAAGTTTGGAGTGTACAAGCTCTAAATCCTTCTCCAACTGTGCCGTCATCTTTTTCTGCGCCGCGAGCTCTGTGGATTCCTTCGCCTCGACTATCAAATTCGTAATCTTTGAAATCAAAATTGTCGCCAACGCGATGCCGACGATGATGAAGACAATCATAAACACCTTCCCGGCGTTCGTCACCGGACTGATATCACCGTACCCCACCGTCGTCACCGTGATGGCGATGAAATATATACAATCGACGAACGATTCAAACCCAGGTTCGTCCCACCCCGCGCTCAATTGCTGTAATACCAAGAGGGCGACGACGACGTACGTCAAAAAAGCCAACCATAAATTACCGTAAATCGCCGCAAACGCCCTTCCCGCGCACTCTCTCGCGCGTTGCCTCGGCGTCTTCTCCTCCTCCTCCAGCGCGCCCTCGATGTAAGCCATCTCCTCCAACTCCTCTCGCCTCGATCGCGCCCCGGGATCCTCCTCGTCGCGTTCTGGAACCGCAACCTGGCGCGCTCTCGACGTCGAGGTGGCCAATGCAGAACCGAGCTCAGCGACGTTCACGTTCTGTCGCTTGGCCTCGTTCAAGAGCGCGCCGTACGTGTGCAGCGTGCGCTCACTCATCTTTCTATTCGCCTCGGTCAGGAGCGCGTCTCGCCTCGACGCGGCGTCGTCGTCTGTAGGAGCGCGATGGGTGTTTCACGACGGAGCTGAAAACCGTGAAAGGAACAAACGACGGTTCGTGACTCATAGAACGACCCACTCGTGTCCTCTCGAGCGGGGAAGTCCCGCGGCGTGGCGCGCGCGACGCGTCACAGCGCATCGATCGAGCGTCGAGCGCGCGAACGAACGCGACGTGACGCACGCGCGGGATCGATACACACCGTTTGTGACACGCGACGATCGCCATGAGCGCGACGATGACGACGATGAGGTTGACGATGGGCAAACCCTGCGTGGGGGCGCGCGCCAAGGCGACGCGAGCGACGCGCGCGAACGGACGACGATCGGTGGCGGTGAACGCGAGCAAGAAGTATAACATCACCATTCTTCCGGGCGATGGGATCGGACCGGAGATCATGAAGGTTGCGACGGCGGCGTTGGAGGTCGCGGGGAAGAAGGCGGATGTCGAGTTCGCGTTCACCGAAGCGTTGGTCGGTGGAAGCGCGATCGACGCGACGGGCACGCCGTTGCCGGATGAAACGTTGGATATTTGCAAGGCGTCGGACGCCGTGCTCTTGGCCGCGATCGGGGGATACAAGTGGGATAATTTGCCGAGCGCGCAGCGTCCCGAGCAAGGGTTGCTGGGCTTGCGAGCGGGCTTGGGCGTGTTCGCCAACCTGCGACCGGCGACGGTGTTGCCGCAGCTCATCGACGCGTCGACGCTCCGTCGCGACGTCGTTGAGGGTACGGACATCATGGTCGTTCGCGAGCTCACCGGGGGTATCTACTTTGGTAAGCCGAAAGGTTTCGGCGTTAACGAAGCCGGCGAACGCATCGGCTACAACACGATGGTATACTCCGAACCGGAGGTCGATCGTATCGCCAAGGTTGCTTTCGAGATTGCCCGCAAGCGCAAGGGTAGACTCTGTTCCGTCGAAAAGGCGAACGTGCTCGAAGTGAGCCAGCTCTGGAAGGAGCGCGTCATCGAGACGCACAAGGATTTTAGCGACATCGAGCTTTCCCACATGTACGTCGACAACGCTGCGATGCAGCTCATCCGTAACCCGACCCAGTTCGACACCATCGTGACGGGTAACATTTTCGGTGATATTCTTTCCGACGCCGCGTCCATGTTGACCGGTTCCATCGGTATGTTGCCGTCCGCGGCCATCGGCCTCGACGGTCCGGGCTTGTATGAGCCGGTGCACGGGAGCGCCCCGGACATCGCCGGTCAAGACAAGGCGAACCCGTTGGCGCAAGTTTTGAGCGCGGCGATGATGATGCGATACCAGTTCGGCGAAGAGAGCATCGCTTCTGCGCTCGAAAAGGCGGTGAACGACGTCCTCGACGACGGCTATAGAACCGGCGATATCATGCAAGCGGGCATGAAGCAAGTCGGCTGCATCGAAATGGGTGAGAAATTGCTCGAAAAGCTCTAGAGAGGTATTTTTTTATACTACAGGCGAACATCTAATATAAAATATACGCGCGAAGCGTCAGTCAAGCATCGGCGGAAGCGGCACACCGATCGATATTCCCGAGGCGCGCCTAAACGCGTCGCTCCGCAAGCCTCCGCGCCGCACGCGCTCGGGAAGGTTAAACGTTCGATGGAGCGTCGATCGCACGTCCGTGTCCGTCGCCAGCTGACTGAGAATAGGGAGCAAGGATAGTAAATGGTTGTCCTTCTCGTCATCGTACCACGACTCGATTGGAATGGCGTTCTCGATTTGTAATCCGAAAGCCTGCGGCGAGTTGTCGATGATAATCGTCCTAGAAAGATCGCGTCCGAGGACGCGTAAATCCTTCATGAAATTCCCATCGATTTGCACGCACGAATCGCGAAACACTCTGTGCTTGATCCAGATTTGTTTCGGGTCGAGTATGTCCAGTAACTTGTCGGCGTACACTTGCTGCGACGCGGTGAAGACGACGATTTCGTATTGCTTGGAGACAACCTCCATAAAAGTGGACAAATGCGGTCGTTTCTTGACGTTGACTTGATGAACCTCGTTGTTGAACACGACGGGAAAAGAAAAGTCACACTTTTCTCCGGTATTCTCCAAGTTTGAGTGCACCAACGTCTCGTCGAGATCCAACACGAGCGTGTTGCGTTCCCCCTCTTGCTTTGGCAGGACGGGTCTGCTCGGCCCGTCCGAGATGTGCGAGCGCGGAGTAAACTTTAAATTGTAAATGAAAGCCCACGGATCGTACTCCTCGTCGTACTCTTCGTACGGTACGCACGACGCCTCCTCGCTCGTCATCCCGAAGCGTCCGAGATATTCCTTTGCAGAGATCTGTTCGCCCCCTAGCAATTCCACTTGCTTGTCCTCCAAATCGTCGATGCTCTCTATTTCGCTGTGAATCGCCGTCATCTCGATCCCGAACGCCTGCGGACCGGAGACGTCCAACTCTTTCGCGCTCACGCGTCTCGATTTCGACCTTCGCCGCGGTTTTCTCGTCCCGCTGCTGCTAAAGAATGAAAACATTGGAGAAAAAATGGTATCCAAGAGCTTTCTCGATCCCGAACGTTTCATCTTCACCGCCGGCGACGTCAACACCGCGACGTCGACGTTCGCGGATGATCTCTTATTCTCTTCCGCGAAACGCGTGGTGAGATTCGTGGGAATCATCCCCTTCGCGTCTGCATCGTTCGGGTCCACGCGTCTCGCCGTCGTCTTTCTCATCGAGCTCGTTATGAACGACGCTTCCCCTGGCGGTCTGATCCTCGATCCCGGAGGCGTGTGCGCCGCTCCCGACCCGTTTGTCTCCTCTTCCGAGATCGCGCTCGTCCGCGCGCGCTTCGAGTCTTCTCTCGCGTCCGTCCCTCGTCGCTCTCGTTTCGTCCCACGTTCCTTCCGACTCAGCGACTTGAACAACTTCATCGCGCTCCCCATCAATCCCGCCGATCGTCGTCCCGTGCTCGTCGGCGATCTGCCATGTCAAAAGTCAACGCGCGTCATCAGATCAGTCACTCGAGTCACCGATTGGGTTCATCGCGCGCGCGCTCGACCCCATCCCGAACTCGTCCCGTCCCTTCGCGTCCCGAATGCGTCCCGAGCCGCCAATCCAACCGTCACCGTCCACCCTCCGTCCCTCGCGCCGCCTTCCGTCCATCACTCCCCGCACGCACCCGACATCATCCTCTCCCTCATCGCTCGACCCTCTCTCATCCCTCGCTCGCGTCGATCGACGCGCTCGCGCGCTCATTCTTTCCCGAATGTCCCGAATGTGTCGACGAAGAAATCAATGAATGAGCGAGTCGATGGTCGCGCGCCTCTTCGCGCGATGCGTCGATGAGACGTCTCGAGACGACGACGCGCGCGTATCGCGTCGATACGTGTCGCGTTCACGTCCGACGACTCGATCGATGCGCTTCGGTGTGAGGAAATGTCTCGTCATGACACGACTGGGCTAAAAGTTGGTTGTTCCCCTCTCGAAGGGCGCCGAGAGTTTCGCGGGACGCTCACGACGATTTCGGGGCGAAAAAGGACGCGATCGAGGGTTGATTCTTCGCGGAGGATGCCGCGTTCGTCTCTTTCGCGTCTCGTCGTCTCTTTTGCGCGCCGGATGATTTCGTCGACGTCTTGGACGCGCGCGCGTAGAGTTTGGCAACGGAGGATGAAAAGACGCCGTCGTCCTCGAACGCCGACGCGGGAAACCAGCGGAGCTCTCGATCGGGATCGTCGACGAGGACGACGGCGGCGTTTGAGTGTTCGTTTTCGTCGCGTTCGATATCGTACACGGCGTAGTGCATCACCTGACGAATGTGTGAGAAGACGTGGACGACTTTCCCGCCGGCGATGTCGGACGCGCGCCGCCACCTCGTCGTCGACGACGACCCGAGGGCGTCGCACACGGCGTCCTGCGCGCTCGTGACGTCCGTGCTCGGACGCGTCGCGAAGGACTCGTCCGATTCAGTCGCGATGAGGGCGTTGGGAAACTCCCATAAACCAGCCAAGAGTCCAGTCTCGGGACGTTTGGCGAGAAGATAGGAAAAAGACGCGCCATCTCGCCGCCGCGCGACGACGAAGGCGCGTTGTTCTTGACGTTTTTCCGCCTTTTTCGCCGTCTCCGGAAACGTCGTCACCCTAAACGTCCCACCCGTGCGCTCCACCTCGCGCAATCCATCGCACCACGACGCGATCGGACACGAACCGCACTTTGGATTGGCGGGCGCGCACGTCGTCGCCCCAAGCTCCATCATCGCCTGGTTAAAATCCCCCGCTCGACGACGATCCATCAACGACTCAGCGACGCTTCGAATCGTCTTCGCGGCCTCTCCCTTTAAAGGATCACCTCTGATCATCTTCGCCCGCGTCACCACGCGATGCACGTTACCGTCGATCGCCGCGCTCGGCACTCCGAACGCGATGCTCGCCACGGCGGACGCCGTGTACGGACCGACGCCGGGAATCTTCAACAATCCCTCCACCGTTCGCGGATACCGCCCTCCGAGCTCTCCCGCCACGTATTTCGCACCCTCTAATAAATATTTCGCTCGTCGATAGTATCCCAATCCCGCCCACTCGTCGTTCACCTCCTCGATCGTCGCGCGAGAGAGCGCCGTCGCCGTGGGCCATCGCCTCGTCCATCGCCGCCAATACTCGGCGACGCGTTCGATTTGCGTCTGTTGACTCATGATTTCCGACACCAACACGCCGTACGCGTACTGATCGTCCGACATGCCTCTCGACCGTCCGTTCGCGTCCGTTTCGAACGCACGTTCGCGCCACATCGTCGCGAATCGCTCGACGTCTTCGTCGTCGTCGTCGTTCGTCGTCGTCTCGAGCTCGAGCTCCGTCCACGCTCTCTGCGTCGATCCTGGGCGTCGTCTCCACGGTAAATCTCTCGCGCGCGCGTCGTACCACGCGAGAAGACTCTCTCGCGCATCTTCGTCCGTAAAACGAGCGTCATCGCGCGTCGACGTCGACGTCGAGGGCGCGCGCTCGTCGTCCACGTCGACTTCACATTTTAAATCATCAGCTTCGCTCGGACGCCGGTCCATGGCGCCGTGGGCGTCGACGTCGCGCGTCGCGGTGATTCGAAGCGGTGCGCGCGCGATTCGCGACGCTTTAAAGGCGCGCGAGGAGGCGAGGGCGAGGGCGGTGCGCGAGGATGCGCGGCGCATGCGCCGGAGTGAGGAGGACTCGGGCGGCGAGCTCGAGCTCGAGAAGGCGCTTTATTGATTGATTGATTAATTCTGTGTCTGTGTGTACAAGGAGCTACGCGCGGTGGTGGTAAAAGTGATGGTGATGAATAAAATCGTTCGCTCGTTCGAGGCGTGCGTCCGACGCTCGACGCTCTCGCACGAGACGCGCGCGGACGCGGCCCGGCCCGTCCGTCGTCTTCGCTACCGCGCCGAAGTGCCAATCTCCAACCAACTATCTTCTACGACCGCGGCGACGCGTTTATTATACGCGCGTCGATTTTCATTGTACAGCGCCGCGGCTTCGGAATTCGCCGGCGAATTCGGATTGGGATCGCAGAGCAACGACTGTATGCTCGTTAAAATCGCCCCCACGTCGTAAATTGGGCTCCATTGGTTTTGTAAAATGTCCAAACAGATGGATCCATCGTTGTACACGTTCGGATGGAACATCTTCGTGACAAACTTCACCACCGGCGCCTTGTTCGGGTACTCCTCGCTGAAGGCGATGGTCAGTTTAAACGTTCCGCCCTCCCACGGCGTACCCTCGGGTCCGAAGATGACCGCGTGCCACGCCATGATGTTACTCTCGCTCGGCGTGCCGCTGATACCGGCCGGTGGATCCGTTTGCAGTCGCTTAAAGTCCCGCATCAATCGTTTACGCGCGGGCGTGGACATGACGGCGCGCGCGATACACGGACGGACGGTTTCTTCCTTCACACACCGACCGACGCGATTCCGTCGACGCGGACGACGCGCGCGCCGTCTTCGGACGGGCGGCGCGAGATTCGAGACGTCGGTGCGCGGTCCTTCACGCGCGCGCGCCGGTCCTTTACGCGTTCGCCGGGCGAGGGGCGAGCGTCGGGGTGTGATGCGCGCTCGAGGCGGTCGTTGGGTTTTAGCAGAGGGCGAGCGGGCGAGAGACGCGGGAACGCGCGCGTCGATCGTCGATGTGGACGCGGGACGCGCGCGAGGGGATAAAATGTAAATCGTGGATGTGCGCGCTATGGATTACGGTTTTTTAGCTAGGAGTTGGTCGGCGAGCTCGGCGCGAAATTCAGCGCGAAGAATGTCCTTGACCTCGTCGCGAATATCCGCCGCCGCGCGTCGAGCGGCTCTGCTCGGTCCTTTACGCGCGCGTGACCTCACCGCCGCGGCCTCGGTGGTCAGGGTTTGAATCTGTGCATCTCTCTCGCGCAACACGGTTTCGAGCTCGACGACGCGCTCGCGCTCTTTCATTCTCGCCGCGTTTTCGTGGAGAATGGAAAATTCCAACGCCTCGCGTTCGATTTTCATCGAACGCTTCAATTGTTCGATTTCCGTCTCGCGTTCGAGCTCTGCCGCGGCTAACGCGTCCAGAACATCGTCGAGCTCGCGCTTCGCCTCGTCGAGCTCGAGTTTTTGCGCGTCTGCGCGCGTCGCCATGTCTTTCATAAACGCCACGAGCTCTCTCTCTCTCGCGGCGCGACTCCGTCCGCTCGTGCCCGCCACCACACCGCTCGCGCGATCGCGTCGCTCGACGTTCGTCGCGATCGCATCATCACCTGTCCCTCGTGTTCCTTTCCCGCTCGTCTCCGCCATGAGCGCGCGCGCGTATCGCAACGGCGTCGTTCTCGCCGCCGTCCCGTTCGGCAGAGGCGACAGCGCCGGTCGTCTTCCCACGTCCCCCGCGATCGCGGGCGATCGAATCAGTCCCTCCTTGACGACGCGCGAGCGTCCACCACCGCGTGGATTCTCCCGATCGTCGCATCTCTCGCTCACGCGCGGTGCGGTCGGTGCGGTCGGCGTCTCGGCGCGCGCCGGATTGGATGTCGGTTCGGGTCTGCCATCATCGCGCACGTCGATCCTCGCGCGCGCGGCGACGATGGCGGCTCGAGAGGCGTGCATCGACAAGCGCGAGACTCGACTCGACTTCGAGCGTCGGTCTCGAGCGCGTCCCCGCGCGCGTCGCTCTGAAGTCTGCGTCTCGTCTCACTCGGCGTCTGTTCCCCCGGGACGGGACGAGCTCGAAAGAGTCAACTATTCGGTCGGTTATGTTACAAGGCGCGTCGATGGGACGTCGATTCGCGCGAACGGGAGTGAATGAAACATCGGTCACGGCGGCGGCGGCGGCGGCGGCGGCGGCGGCGGCGGCAAATTCGACATGGTTCGCGGCGGCGGCGGAACGCCTCCTCGAGGCGCGCCCCCGGACGCGTCCACTCGACGAAACGTCAGTTGACACGTGAACGTCTTGACGTCTGGATCCCAATTGGTAAAGAATTTATCGCGTCCCGCCTTGTCCACGTCGACGTTGGGCACCTTGAACGCCACCGTCTCGTACGGTTCGCACGCAAACAAAATGTACTGGTATCGCTTATCCCACGCTTCCACTTTTTGTTCGTACGCCGACATGAATCTGTGTCTCGGTTTGGTTCCGATCTCCGCCTCGGGATAATCCAGCTGAAACAGCAAGCTTCGCTGTCGCGTCCTCGGATCGAACTGCTTCGTCACCCTGTACCCCGGTCGTCCAATCTTCACCGTCTTTCTCGGTTGAATCTTCGTGTGCGCCGGCGCGTTCACCGTCACGTCTCGCGCATCTCTTGCCGCCCGCTTCGCTAAATTTTGTTGATGCCTCTTCCCTTGCGTGTGCGCCAGATAATTCCCCTCGTTCGCGTGCAACGTCAGACAGAGCTTGCACTCGTACGAGCCCAAATGATTCTTCATGAAGTACGGATCCTTCGCCAGATCGATCGTCTCGAGCGCCAATCGCCGCAAACGCTCGCGCCGATCGACATTGGCCTGTTGCTGCGACGCGACGCCGCCGGAGCCCACCTTGCTCCCGTGTTCGCGCGCATCCATGAAGGACATGGCGCCGGCGGCTCAGTCACCGACCGCGCGCGCGGTGCGTCGTGGTCTCGCGTGCACCGCCTCGTTCGACGCGCGCGATCGAAAGCGACAACTTTTTAGCGACGCGCTCGCTCGCGAGAGAGCGTCGACGACGGTCGCGTCGAGCGCGGCGCACTTTCGCGCGTTGGGCAAATTTTCCCCGATCTCGCAAGACGACGGCGACCCTTACACTAAACCCTGAAATATAGTATTATACATATTTTAAGACCATCAAAACACACACACACACGATCTCGGTACTGTGAAAGATGGTGGACCATTCCGACGATTCATTCGCGCGCGTCACACGCCGACTCGGCCGACGCGTCGTTCGCTCACGCCACGATGCGCGCGACGAGCATGCGCGGCACCGCGGTCGCCTCGCGCGCGCGCGCGACGCCGCGCGCGACGCGTGTGGTGACTCGATGCTCGATGATGATGATGATCTCCAGCGCCAAGACGGGCGCGGGGACGCCGGCGCGCGCGGTGACGATGCCGGCGCGACCGGCGCGCGAGGCGCGCGTCGCGCGCGAGAGACGCGCGCCCGGTCGATCGGCGGTCGTCGTCGCGTCGTCCGCGGCGAGTGGGAACGACGCGCCGAAGAAGGGTGAGGAGGGGGTCGCGGGGGCGGACGTCGAGGCGAGCGACGTCGAGGGCGACGAGGAGGCGCACGCGGGTGAACGAGTACAACTCACGATCGATGAGCTCAAGGAGGAGGTGATCGAAGAAGAAGTGGAGGAGTTGACGGTGATGGGACGCGTTTCAGAGGGTTTGCGCTCGGCGAGCCAGAACCCGGGGCTGCGCAACTTGGGCGGCCTCGGTTTCTTCTTCTTGGCCAGTACGTTCGCGTATTCGTGCTACAAGGTGTTCCGTAAGGCGACGAGCGGACGGGCGAAGCGTAAACGCACGGTGAACAAGAACGTGGAGGTCGTCGAGCGATTGAAGCACTTCTTCCCGCTCGAGCGCGACAGTCTGAACAGAGGCGTCGTGAAAGGTTTATCGCTCAAGACTGGGTACACGTCGGCTGAAATCTTCCGCAAGTACCTCAGGTACAAGCTCACGGAGGAGGCTTTTACCCTCGACTTCGTCGCAGACGTGCTCGCCCTGAAGAACGCGTGTGAATTGGGAGGTGAAGAGATGAAGGCCATTCTCGTCGAGTCGGGCGAGCGAATGTTTAAGAAATACGGGACTCTGATGACCAACTTGGCGGGTCTCACGCAGTCTGGCATGGAGCGTAAGATTGATGGCGCCGGTAAGTTTGCCAAGTTGATGTACCTCGCCGACTTGGATGAATTCATCGACAAGACTGCCGGCGGCGAGGTGCAGCTCAAGCTGAAGGAGATGTTCGGCGCCACGGACGAAGACTACAACAAGGTGAAAATCACCGCCTTGGGATCGGACGAGGTGGACGTCTCCTCCTTGAACACCATGATCGCCTCCGTGCAGGCTTCCGAGACGAGCGAGGAGACGACGGATGGTGAAACGCCCGCCGAAGAGTGAGCTCGCTCGCTCGCTCGCAAACCGTTCCTCTCGCCGAGTCTCAACTCGACGACACGAATTGGCGAGATGATTTCATCTCGCATCCATAGTCGCGCTTCGCCGCGTGAGCCATAATTTGACTATTTAATACAGCAAAGCCACGAGCCGAATCAAGCAAACGTTCTCGATAACCGCCGACGCCGAGACGTCCCCGGGGACATCGATCGATCGCTCCTCCACGTCGCGCCTCGCGTACGATCGACGACTCTCGACGTGTCACCGCGCACGACGCGCGGAGACGATACGCTCGGACGCGTGCGAGCGACACGCGCGCGTACAAGCGACGCGAGCGAGAAGAACGTGTCGTAATCGATAATCGCGTCATCGTGGAGAGAGAATTCAATTCGCGCTTATCATGACGTCGAGCGGAGCGCTCCCGGCGCAGTTCGCCACCTCGTGCAGCGTGACGAATCGTGAAAATGTCGTCGTGTGCGATACGGGCACCGGGTTCGTCAAGGCTGGGTTCGCCGGCGATGAGGAACCGAGGACGGTGTTTCCGTGCATGGTGGGCCGACCGACGCTTCGGTACGAGGAGGAAATGTTCGACGACGGCGTGCTCAAGGATGTGTACGTGGGATCGGACGCGGCGAGCAGGAGGGCAAACTTGGAGATTTCGTATCCGGTGTCGAACGGGGTGGTGCGAGATTGGGAGGACATGGGATTGGTGTGGGACCACGCGTTCGAGAGTTTGGGATGCGACACGAACGACTGTAAAATCATGCTCACGGATCCTCCGTTGAATCCGAAATCGAATCGGGAGCGGATGATGACGACGATGTTCGAGACGTACGGGTTTCGCGGGGCTTACGTGCAAGTGCAGGCGGTGTTGACGCTGTACGCGCAGGGATTGATGACGGGCGTGGTGGTGGATTCGGGCGACGGAGTGACGCACGTCGTGCCGGTGGTGGATGGATTTTCGTTTCCGCATCTCACGAAGAGATTGAACGTAGCCGGGAGACACGTGACGACGAGGATGATTGATTTATTGACGAGACGCGGGTATCCGTTGAACCGGTCGGCGGATATGGAGACGGCGAGGCTCATCAAGGAGGACGCGTGTTACGTCGCGTACGACTATAAACGAGATCTCCAGTTGGCTCGCGAGACGACGGCGACGAACGCGTCGTACACGCTACCGGATGGACGCGTGATCAAGTTCGGGCCCGAACGTTTCATGGGACCCGAATGCTTATTCCAACCGGATCTCATAGACGTCGAGGGCGACGGAATTTCGGAACTCGTCTTCAAGTGCATTCAAGAAAACGAAATCGACAACCGTCGATCCCTGTACCAACACATCGTCCTCTCGGGCGGAAATTCCATGTACGCTGGCTTACCTTCGCGTCTCGAGCGAGACATCAAGCGCTTGTATCTCAAGAATGTGTTGAACGGAGACAAGGAGGCGATGAAAAAGTTCAAGATGAAAGTCGAGGCGCCAAAACATCGTAAACACATGGTCTTCGTTGGAGGCGCTGTCTTGGCGGACATCATGCGAAGTAAAGACGAGTTTTGGATATCCAAGCAGGAGTTTGAAGAGCAAGGCATAGAACGAGCGTTGAAAAAGTGTGGCATGTGACGCGGCGCGCGACTACGTAGACATTTCCAACTACGGTACAGTATAATAAATAACAAATACGGCGCGCTACGCGCTCTCACTGATCGGTTTTGACATTCTGTGCTGCACCAGACGCAGAGGATCCATGAGCACGCGCATCATCCCACCGTCCTCGTCCCCGTCGATCGAGAATCCCAACCTCTCGTACGTCTGCAACGCGACGACGTTTGTTTTGTTCACCGAAAGCGTCACCCATTTCGCGCGAAACTCCTCCCTTCCTATCGTCTCCACCTCCTCCACGAGCGCGCGCGCGACGCCCCGCCGTCTGAACCCCTCCTCAACCTCGAGCGAGCTCACGAACACGGCCGGCGTCGTCTCTCCCGCTCGACGCGCTTTCGTCCTCCAACACGCCACCGATGCGAACACGCGACCGTTCGCCGCCTCCTTGGCGACGACGCGCGAGATGGACGACGCGCGCGCGCTCGACGCGCTCGCCGGCGTCGTCACTCGCTCGACGACGTACGTCCACCCGCTTGACGACATGACGCGACGCGCACTCGCGCGGCACTCGACGACGCGCGCGATGGAAAAATGGGACGGATTAAAGCGCTCCTTCATCGAATCGCGCGAGCGCGTCTCCAACGCGCTCTCGGACGCGCTGGCGAGGACGACGGTTGAGTCAACGTCCGATGCGTCGCGCGCGAGCGCGTCGGGCGGCTTCTCGTGGACGCCGGAGCGCGCGTTTCATTCGTTCCCACACTCGAATAATCCAAATGGGAACGGCGACGACGACGACGAATCCACGGACGCCGACGACGAGGACGCCGGAAAAACGACGACGAGGACGTCGCGAGGAGGCTTTTTGAGGCGCCTAAAGGAGAAGAAGAAGCGACTGTCGAGCGCGAAAGGGATCGATTCGTCGTATTACAGAGGGGAGGACGACGCGCCGACGCTGAGTCGAGGCGGCGGGACAACGCTGGCGACGGTGACGCGCGGTGAGCTCGCGGGATCGACTACTCGCGCGTTCGTGGTGATGCGTGTCGTCGGAGGCGACGGGAAACCGCGAGGACGACGGGTGGTGACGGGTTGCCGAGCGAAGACGTCGACGCCGGTGTGGAACGCGACGAGAGACTTGCGGTGCGAGGCGACGAGAATGGACGCGTTGTGCGTGGATGTGTACGCGGGAGAGAGCGTCAAGGGGGTGCAAAAGGGGACGCTGATAGGTAGGGGGCAGATTTCGTTAGATTTCGCGCTGGCGCACGCCGGGGTGGAGTTGGCGGTGCCTCTTTACGCGCAGCTGGAACGCTTGACTTCACCGGGGACAGTGTACGTAAAAGTCTCGGCGTGCGCCGAGACGAGACGCACGAAGCGCGTCTTCTTCGTGCGTCACGGTGAGAGTAAATGGAACGAAGCGCAGAGGGATATCAACATCGCGAACATGATGCGGTTCGATCACCCGTTGACGCTACTGGGCGTGCAACAGGCACAGGCGCTCGGCGGTCGAGCGGCGGTGGCGTGTTCGCAGGCAGAGGCGGGCGTGCTCGTGCACGCCAACGTCATGAGTATGTCGCCGCCGACGATGAGTCCGCCGTCGTCGCCGTCGGCGTGCTCACCCATTCGTCCGTCGTCCCCCGAGCACCCGGATCATCACTGCGACGGCGTCGAGTTGTGCGCGGCGTTTAGCGCGTGCAAGACGTGTTACGTCTCTCCGTTGACGCGAGCGGTCCAAACGTCGTGTTTCATGCTCCAAAACCATCCGCGAGCGATGAATGGGACGATGCGTCAGGTGTGCTTACAGTCCATACGCGAGATTAAGGGCGTGGGAGGCTTGGATACGGTGGGCATCGCGCAGGGAGACGGCGTCCTCGAACGCGCGAAGAAAAAGTTGGCGGAAATCGTCAACGAAGAAGCCGCGTCGCGTCTCGGCGCGGGACTGATGTTCGACCCGAACGACGCCGTCGGGCAGTGGTGGACGACGGAGACGGATTCTGACAGTTCTAAAGACGTCGAGGCTCGAATGTATGATTTTTTGGAGACGCTGCGCTTTGACGAGGACGACGCCGTCATCGTCGTCGGTCACAGTTTATTTCTTCAACAACTCGTCGCCAAGCTCGTGCCGCCAGAGAGTGAGGGTGAAGGACAAGGACGGGCGACGTCGCAACCGATCGCCATCGCGCCGCCGAATCCTTTCGACACACTGACGGAGATGTTTTCCTCGAACGATCCGTTTGAGACTCGACCGCCCGTCGGCGCGCAACGCGACATCGACTTCGTGCCGTCCATCGCGCCCGTGGCGGCGACCATCGAGACGCGTCGAGATAAGGGGAAAATTTTCGAAAAACTCATCAACCAAAAATTGTGCAACGCCGGGTGCGTCGCCATGGATTTAAGTTTCGACGAGGTCGGACGGGCGACGCTATTAGACGCGTCATTAATTTTTGGCAGTCGATTTGTGTAAATGCTCGGTGGGTGGGCGAGATGCGTCGATGACGTCGCGGTGGGCGGGCTCAGATACCGTCACGCGCGATTGATGCTCGCGGGACACGACCGTCTCGACGCGCTCGCGCGATCGGAGCGACGCGCGGCACCGTCGCGACGTCTCGAGGGTGCGATTTGTGTGTAAATGCTCTACTGTACAATTGTACTTCCTACAACTTCCGAAGTAGGCTATCGTGTAATAAGCTAATAATCAACGCGCGCGTAACACCCCTGCGTCGCGAGAGGTATCACGAAGCGGTCAGTCGTCGTCGCGAGCGCGTCAAACGTGGAAAAGAATCGTCGTCGTGTCATCTCTCAGGAGCGCACTCGTGAGTTAACGCTAGGACTAATCTTCACCCGGATATCACCCCGTGCAGTCCGCCCGTCACAGTTGTCATCATCGAGATGTGTACACGCGCCAAAATATACCGTCGTGCGAGAAAAAAAGAACAAACGCTCACACGTACCTTTACATCACTTTATGGATGGTTTTCACGTCGACGTATTTATCCGTCCCGAGCGCGGCGTCCAAATCGCCCCACCACTCGTACAAAAACTTCTCGGCGATGATCCTGAACCAAGGACTCCATCGAAGCCCGCTCGAGGTATCCATCATTTTCTTCAATTCTTCAGCGCTCACCCACTTCGTATCGTCGATCTCATCGCCGTTCACCGCCGTGGGAAGCGTCTCGCCAGCGACGTCCACCTTTGCGAATAAAATGTAATCCATCTCGTGTTCTCCCCACGTCCCACCCGCTGGTTGATTCGCGTGCTCGGCGAATTCGTCCGCGGCGCAGTAATGCAACCGCGTCAAAAACTTAAACCTGTCCATCGGCACGTCCTTGGCGTCGATGCCGAGCTCGTGTTTCATTTTCCTCACCGCCGCTCGCTTTGCGCCGACGCACGTCCCGCTCGCCACCGACGCCTCGTCATCCATCTCGTCCGGTTTCTGTCCCGTGAGCTGATGCGAGCAGCACGTGTTCGTCCACACGCTCGGAAATGTAATCTTACTCGCCGCTCGCTGTTGCAACAACAACCGATCATCCTTATCGAACAAAAACACGCTAAACGCGCGGTGCAGCGCCCCCGTCGGTGTCTTCGAGCTCGCGATGAACTTGTGCGCGTTCTCTTTGCTCTCCGACCCGAGCACGACGTCACGCGCGTCGACGAGAATCACGCGATCGTTCTTCATGAAATCCTCCTGCGTCTGCGACGCGTCCCACGTGGACGACGCGCGGTTGCCCATGATTCTCAGGGTTGGGCGCGCGCGCGACGATGCGCTCAACGACGCGCGCTCGAGCGCGAGAGAGTCGCGGAGAGACGCACGAATCGACGCGCGCGCGTTCTCGCGCGCACAGTTCTCCGCGCGCGCGACGGTCGGTGCGAAACGGGCGAGCCGTTCCCCGACCGAGCGCATGTGAATGAGGACCTCGGAGCGCTCGTGAGCGCGTACGCGCGCCCGACGCGTCGAAAGACTGAAAGAGTGAGGTGATTACACGCGATGACTAGGCGATTGCGCGCGTGGTGACGTCGGTGCGCGCTCAGTGCCCAAAGTAGTACTGAAAAAAGAATAGCTTGAGCACCAGGGCGAACGCAAAGTTGGCGCTTCCGATGAAGCTGACGAAACTCATGGCGAAGGCGGTTCCCTTGGAACTCGCAGCGACCCGGTTTCTGACGTTTGACATCAAGAAGACGGTGCTCAGAGCGGCGCAGATGCCGAAGAATATCCAACGGAACAATTCGTATCGCACGGTGGCCAAGATGCACACCGGAACGAGGGTCAAAACGCTGTATCCGTACAGACACCACACGTCGACGACGCGTAAATTTTCCACGCGCGCGTAACACGACAGCGTCAGGTACACCATGAGCGAGAAGACAAAGACGTAGCCGTAGATGATGGCTGCGCTCAGACTCACCGTCTTGGCGTCGAAATCCCACGCCTGGTTCTTATGAATGTTATATTTCCCCCACGCGCTTCCCAGGGCGATGAAAAAGACGAGCGTCGCGCACCCCCACACCGGCACGTACAAATCTGCATTCTCCGCCACCACCTCCTCCAAAAAGTTACCCCGATGCGGCGACAAAAACACATTGGCGACGCGCTTGCCCACATCGTCTGTGTCCACGTCGAAAAACTGCTGATAATACGAAACGCTAAAAATCCAACCTCGTCGCCGTTTCGGCGCCTGCGCCTCCGGATCGCTCGTCCCACCCACGAACGACGAGCTCCCACCCGCGGTCCCGCTGGACGACGCGCTCGCCCCGAATTCATCCCTACCCTTTCCCGGCGCGTTCACCGACGCCGAACCACCGAACACGCTCGTCGACACCGGCGTCGGCGCCGGATCCGCCGCCGGCGCACTCGAGCTCATCCCCGCGAACGCGCCCTCGGGACCGAACCCGGCGTCGTCCGCGTCGAGATCATCGTTCAAAAACGGATTAAACTGCGAATCGGCCGGACGTCGTCAGTCGTTCGTTCGCGCGTGCGTTCGTCATCACGCGCGCGCATCGAGTTCTTTTCGTCAATCAAATCGAACACGATCCCTCCATCACCGCGCGCGTCCGCGTCCATCGTCTCGCGTCGTCCACCACCGTCTCGATCGATCGCGCGCACCTCCTCCGCGCTCATATCCCCCTCGTCGCCGTCTCGTCGTCGTCGATCGATCGCGCGCGTCGTCGGGTGCGGAGTTTCATCTCGACGGGCACCGAACGACCGACTGACGCGTCACACCGCGACGCACAGCCGCGCGCGCCCGACCGACGAGAACCGACGAACGCGCGCGCGTTTCGTCTCGTCCTCGCGCGCGACCAACCGCACGACTCGACGCCGAGACGCCGGCACGTCGACGCATCGCATAGAGAAACGGACCAAAGTTTTCGTTGAATTAAATTCATCGCGCGTTCGCGCGTCGTCATGGTGAAACTCACCCTCTTAGCGCGCGTGAACGATGGATTACCGTTGGCTGAATCTTTAGACGTCGCCTCGGCGTCGTCGTCGTCGTCAAACACCAGCATGGACGCGCTCAAGAGACAAGCCAAAGGATTATTTCTTCGACTGGGCGGCGCGAGCGGCGCCGACGCGCCTCCGAGTCGATTGACGATCGAGAGCGGGGAGTATTTGATGCATTACATCATCGATGGGAACGTTTGCTATCTCACCGTGTGTGACCGATCGTATCCGAAGAAATTGGCGTATCAGTACTTGGAGGAATTGCAACACGAGTTTGCGCAGACGCACGGCGCGGCGGTGGACGCGGCGGCGAGACCGTACGCGTTTATAAAGTTTGATACCTTTATACAGAGGACGAAGAAGTTGTACAGCGACGCGCGCACGCAACGTAATTTGAACAAGTTGAATGATGATTTACACGACATTCAACAAATCATGACGAGGAACATCAACGACATCATGGGACAGGGCGAACAGTTGGATCGCGTGAGCGCGATGAGCGGGAATTTGAGCGAGGCGAGTAAAAAGTATAGTAAAAGGGCGAAAGATTTGAGTCGACAGGCGTTGATTCAAAAGTACATGCCGCTCGCGATATTTATCGGTATTTTGATTCTCACGCTCTTGTTGAGGGCGTACGTCTTCACGTACAATTAACTACTAATAGAGAGGGACGAAGACGTTGTAGCGACGACGCAAAGCAATACAAGAAAGAAAGACCGAACGACGCGATCTCCGCCGCGACTCACGCATCCACGGACGGAATGTTTTCGATTCTATACGTCAACGTGTGCGAGTACGAATCGCCGCGTCGCACCAGGACGCTCGGGTAGGCGTCGCCGACGCGTGCGTGTTGATTGACGGCGTCCGGAAACCAACCCGTCTCGAGACAAAATCCACCTTGACGCGCGTACGTCGCGCCACCCTTGATTTTCCCGAGCATGGTGCCCGACAAAAAGTTACCCGTGTACAGGTGCACGCCCGGTGCGTCCGTGTACACCTCGAGCGCGCGTCGAGCCTCGGGACAGACAACGCGCGCCGCCAGTCGCGGCGGTTCGCGAGGCAACTCGCTCGCCGGTCTCGTCGCGTCCGCGCCGGAGATGACAAAGGTGTTATCGTATCCATCGCTCGATTTTTCAAACATGGGCGTCGGTTGACGTAAATCGTACGGTGTGCCGTCCACCTTTTTCAAACCCTCACCGGTGGGAATCAACGTCTCGGCGTCGACGGGGACGTACCTGTCGCACGTCGGCATGGAGACGACGTGCGCGCTACAATCTCTCCCGCTCGCGTGTCCGTGAAGATTGAAATACGTGTGCTGCACCGTGGAGATTGGTGTCGTCGCGTCCGTCGTCGCCGTCATCTTGGTCGTCAATTCGGCGTAATTCTTCACGACTAATTTGACGCCGCCCGAGACGTCGTCTGCCTCCACCGTCACGCGTTCGCCGAATCCCACGCACGAGTACACCACGTGCGCGATCACCTTGCCAGGAAAACCCTCCTCACCGCTCGCGCTCTCGTAGCGAAGGGTCACGCTACTCCGACTCGTATCCTCGATCGTCCAACGCTTGCGATCCCACCCGCTCTCGCCTCCGTGAAGCGTGTTTTCGCCGTTATTCTTCTTCAATCGAAACGTCTCCCGCCCGAGCGAGAATTCCCCGTCGGCGATTCTATTCGCCACGCGTCCGCACACCGCACCAAAATACGGTCTCCCCTCGGTTTGATCGTAACTCTCGCAATCGTCGTATCCGAGCGTGATGTCCTCCCTCGCGTCGTCGTCGTCCTCCCATCCCGCCCGCGCGCACTCGACGCCGACGAGCGTCGCGCCGAACGGGGACACCCGCACCGTGATCCCACGCGCGCGTATCTCCACCGTCTCGAGCCCACCGGCGGTGTGATCGATCGTGGGCTCTCGCGGGCGAAGCGGTGACGTCGTCGTTCGCGAGAGCGCGCGCGCGGGCGTGGCGTCATCCTCGGATGATGTCTCGGTGGTCGTTGGGCGCGCCTTCGGGACGATGGCGTTCTCGCTCCGTGTCGACGGTTTACGTCTCGACAGACGCGATTTGAGCGCCAAGACGACGAGGGCGGACGCCAGGGCGA
>Ga0255780_10001063_pt1 | contig 25939 bp, 7 predicted proteins | sample 071ome_32_FD_179978 | JGI IMG/M metagenome (GOLD analysis project Ga0255780, IMG submission 179978) | Coastal salt marsh microbial communities from the Groves Creek Marsh, Skidaway Island, Georgia - 071405AT metaG (version 2) | ecosystem: Environmental > Aquatic > Marine > Intertidal zone > Salt... | reverse complement strand
TTGAAAAGGGGTTCTCAAGTGGCAAGGGTCGCTCCAGCCTTGCTGTTGGAGGTAATCGAGGGATATACATGGAAATACAAAACAAAAGCGTGCAACATCGCCCAAGTTTCTTCCTTGGCTGGATTATTCCGGCTTTGGCAGTTATCTTGGCGATTGCAACTATGAAAGTCGCAGGGATCACTTTCGACTTAACAACAGAGAACCTTACACCCTTCATTTTGATGGGTGTCGCAGCGATTTTGGCAACCGTGCCAAAGATGCTCCTTGACTCTGGACGCTTCAATGTAACACAAATTTCCCTCAGTGTGTTGGTTATTGGACTCGTCGCTGCAGATGTCGTCTACATGTATTACGATGCAATGGCAGGACTTCTGTTCTTCATTGTCTTGGTATTCGGTAATCGTTTGAACTTGAAGGCAAAACACGAATGGCAATCTATGCTCACGTTTTTTGCAGTTGGCTATTGGATGGCTCTTCACATTGCTAAATCGACCGACTTACCAACGACGTTTGAACTTGAAAGCGGTCAACTCGTCACGACACTGAATCTTGCTCGTGAAACAGTAGGTTACTTGTTCTTCACCTACCTGATGATGTTTACAATTCTCGGACTTGCTATCGGTGTCACGGCCCGAGGAGTTCTATATGAAGCAGGCGAAGAAGGCTGGTTTGGATACATACCACCTGCAGGTGGATTTCAACGCAATGCCCTTCCACTCATGATTGCACTTTATGTGTGGGTCCTCGCCTACATCGGCTCGCTTTGGCATTATGATTCAGTCAGCCTTGGAAATAAGCTAGGTGTTGCAACCATTGAAGGTTACACAGGTTATGTAGGGTTTTGGACTGCGACAATGACTGGAATCGTCGCACTCATCGTAGCAGGCATGTTTGCAGAGCGATGGTTCACTCGCTCGATGGTTATCGGTTCGATGTGGGGTCTTTACCTTGTTTCGTCATGGTATGAAAAGGGTATGTGGACGTCAAGTCAGCTAGAAGGAAATTGGGCGCCACTTATCTGGCTTGCATTCACCTTCTTTATCGGGGTTGCAATCTACTACATTGGCACCCATGAGAAGTACGGAGGCTGGTCAAATCTAGAACCTCACGAAGGTTCGGGTGCTCGCAAATTCTGGAGTGCGAATTGGAGTTCAACACTCATTTGGTCTGCGTTTATTATCGGTCTCGCTATTCGAGTTCAATGGTATGTTGTCCCTTCCATGAACGCCTACGGAACAGGTGCTTGGGACATGACTGGTGGGTCTGACCCTTGGTATATGAAGCGAGTAGTGGATTACATTCTCGCACAAAACGCTCATCTATTGGTCGATTCAGATAGGTACTATCCTATTGGTGGCATCAACCCAAGACCACCTTTGTTTTCGTGGTCAATGGCTATTGGGGCCGTCCTCATCGAGCCGTTTTTGGGTGGACAAGCAGAAGATGCAGTTTGGTGGAGCATGCTCGCCCTTCCTGCAATTTATGGTGCGTTGACAATTCTACCTATCGCCGTCATAGCACGGGATCAATTCGGTAAAGGTGCGGGTGTCATCGCAGCATGGCTCATTGCATTCATGCCAGCACACGTCACACATTCGACATGGGCACTGGCTGACCACGATGCATTCGTTATGCTCTTCATCAGTTTAGGATTCATGTATTGGATGAAAGCAGTGCGGTACGCCGGTTCTGCCCGACTTACCCGCTCGACTTCGCCAAACCTCTCCACATTCATCACTGCATTCAGGGATGTTGTTTCAAATCGCCGTGCAGCAGTATCCTATGCTACTCTCGCAGGTGTATCATTTGGTATTGCATCTCTTGGATGGAAAGGGTTCGTCGTTGGACCATCAATTTTGTTCCTGGCTTATGCTTTACAAGTAGCCTTGAACATGTTCCGTCGAAGAGATTCTACAATCTTGAGTACATTATTCATCATCATGCTTGTAGTCAATCTCCTCATGGCATTACCATTTTATGCACATCCACAAATGGATTTGGTTCTCAATCCTACAGGGCTGCAACCATTCCTCTTTGTGCTCGGTTTCACTCTGGCACTGACCTTCATTACGACAGGATTTAGAGACAAACCATGGCTTCTTGTCCTTGGAACATTGACGGCATCCGGAGGTTTGTTGTTTATCGTGCTCTACATATTGAAACAACTGGACATATCAAACGCTTGGGATGTCCTGCTCACGGGTAGTGGATATTTCACAAAGACGAAAATCTTTGGAACCGTTGCTGAGGCGAACGCACCAAATCGTGCTCAACTCTTTGCCTCGTTTGGTCCAATCACATTCGTTTTGGCCCTCGTCATGGGTATTCTTTTGCTCGTAGATGGTATTCGATATCGTAAACAAACCCACCTCGTGTTTGGCGTTTGGGTCTTTGCTGCGTCGTTCATGGCATGGAATGCTGCACGTTTCATGTTCAACGCTGCACCAATTATGGCAGTGTTGGGTGCAGCAGGTGTCGTCGCTCTTTGGGGCAACGCTGACTGGAATGGTCTGAAGTTGAAATGGCAGAAGTTTGGTATTCGAACACCTGCTGACAGAATCGCTGGTGCAAGAAAGGCTGTTTGGAAAACACCTTCTTTCTCTGCTATCATGATCGTCATGCTTCTCATCTTTAGCCAACAAGCAACGTACGGTCTCGACTCAGCAATCCCTGGCTCGTCAACCTCAGAGCGTGAGTTAGATGAAGACGTTTACAACATCATGCCGGATATTTTCCGTTTTGAAATTCTAGGATTCTCTTTGCTGGACAGCTCGTTGTACACTGGAAATTGGTACCTCGGATCATTTGGTTCCTCCTTTAATGACAATGGTTGGAATCTTGCCTATCAATGGCTGGCAGAACAAGATACTGAAGCAGCTTACTCAGAGCGTCCTGCTTTTGTTTCATGGTGGGACTATGGTTTCCAAGCACTCAATACAGGCCAACATCCATCAGTTTCTGATAACTTCCAATCCGGTATCCCTGCGACAGGAAATATGCTCCTCGCAAGAAACCAAGATGATTTGACTGCAATGTTCATTTGGCAACTAGCCGAAGGCGATAGGACTTACATGGAATCAACACAAGGTTCTTTGGAACTCAGTCAAGGGTTTGTCAACAACGTTGACAGGTATCTCACCGACGAGCAACTCGATGAATTCGTTACACTTCAAACCCAGTTCGATGAAGAGATGGTTGATTACACAACGAAGCGAGCTTTCACTGTAATGAAGACCAACAGGGATGTCGTCATGGCACAAGGTTATGCTCACGATGCTGGTGTGTTCAACTCAGACCAGGAACTCTTCAGAATTTGGAAAGATGGGGAGCGCCTCTTCTGTGAAGATACTTCTGGAACAGAATGTTCAAACGGCGACTGGCTTGATCAAGGTCAGGCAAATATCACATTTACAAACAATATCCGAAGTGGTCAAGATACAGTGATGCAAACGACACATTACATCATTGGTGATTATTGGTACACTGCAGATTTAATCGATGAATACCTCTCAGTTTCCACAAACATCCACCGTATGAATGCACGATTAGCTTTGACAGTTCAATTGTTTGATGCGGTGTTTGAGGCGCATCCAACTGCAACAATCCACGATTTGTACAACGATATTATCAACATGGAAGGTTATTACACTGTTCAAGATTATGAGGGCGGACCAGGTGAGACAATCGACCGCGACCACGAAATACGCTACTTCGCCGTCGATAACAGACTCTATCCTCGAGCTGGCCGATACACTGCTGATGCTCAATACAATTCAGGTCAACCAATGGGTATCTTTGGTGCACCAACTATTCTTTCAGGACAAGACATTCAAACATTTATGTCTGAAACATATGAAACCGTGCGAGGCGAATTCAAAGATGAAATGACTGCAGCAGAGTATGAGGAAGCGGTCAAGAAGGATTTCTTGAACAACCAAGCCGGTGCAGATATTGACCTGCTTGCTCTAGAAGATGTTCGAATCGACCACCAACCGACATTCTTTGACACCATGGTTGCACGAACCTATGTTGGATACGGTGCGTCATCACTCGGATTGAACACAGATTCGTCAAATCCACAGCCGTCTCAACACTTTGGCCAATCAGGATCTCCTGGTAGTATTTTGCAACAAGCCGTACCTCTACCGGGTGCCATGATGAATCATTTTGTTCTCGCAAATTGGTACACCAATGATTCAACGAAGAGTCTAGCAGATGCAAACACGCTCGTCAAGATTCTCAAGTACTATCCTGGCGGAGAACTTTCTGGTCAAGTTGTGACCGAGGATGATGGTGTAGGTATTCCAAATGCTCGTGTACTTGTCGAACGAGATGCATTTTCAGGTGAGGGCATAGAAGACGATGATTCGGATACATATTGGATTCCAATTGGAACAGTAGACGCTGATGAAGAGGGCCGTTACTCATTCCTTGCTCCAGCTGGGCGCATTCGTGTTTCTGCCTTTGCAGGAACATACAACCCGGTCTTTGACCAAGACAACATCCGAGATGGATCCTATGTGAGCAACATCCAAGATTTACTCCAAGATTCAAATGAGAATCGAACCGTGAACGAACTTACAGCTATTTTGGGTCAAGTCTCAAACATGACATGGCTTGGGGAAGCTGAAATGAACATCACAGGTGATCAAGCAAACAGAGTTTCAGATATCACAGAATCTCTTGACATCCAAGTGGGTTCAAGTGGTGTTTCGGGAACAATTCAGTGGACTGGACATGAAAGTTTCGAAGGTGAAGCTGTCGAAGAAACTACATTTATACTCCGAAATATTTGGTCAATGACTGACAATTACACCGTGACAACGACGAGTGGTACATTCACATCTGAAGAATCACGTGTCCTTCAAGGAACTGGTGAAGTTGAATTTACATACAATGGAACCTTTGAAAGCGACGGTGTTGCGTATGTTAAGGAATTCGTGGGTACATACACACGAGAAATCACAGACAAAGTGATGTACTTTGGTAACGGAACATGGAACGGACAAGGTACGTTCAAGGCATCATGGCTTGAAAACACGACAAATATGAGCCAATGTGAGCCAGTAGAGAATTCAACTGAATTTGCCATGCCGGCCAACCAAACCATTTGCCAACTAGGTGAAGGTAGTCAAGAGTATCTCTTCGACGGAGAATTTGTTGGAAAGGGTATGCTCACTTCTGATGGTGTCACAACATTCGTTCAGGAATTTGATGACGGAGTTAGTTTTGAGGGCATAGGAAGTTTCTATGGAACTGGAATTTTCAACGGAACCGGTCTATTTATTGGAAACGGGACATTCTCCGGACCAATGGTCGAACCTGGGTCATTCTACAAAACTGGCTTGCTTCCAGGTACGTACAATATGATTGCACAGATGGAAAATGGAAAGGAAGTTCTCCTTCCTGACCCAGTCGTTGTTGGAATTACACCTAGCTACGACCTTGATATGTCAATTCCAGCATCACACTTTAGTGATACACTCATTGATATCGACAACAATCCTCTTGCAAACACAACAATAGAATTCATTGATGTTGTTCTTGGAGAAGATTCGATGATTGAAATAGTCACGGATGAAAATGGTTCGTTTGCTCACGGTCCAATCACCTTTGGTGAATATTATTACAGGGTTGACGCTGATGGCGACGGTTGGTACGATATGAATCAAACACTCTTCGTTGCAGATGAGTCGCAGAACCTCACACTTGGGTTCAATGTACCACCAACAGGTGACATAACGATTCAATTGGTTTCCCCACTCGATGTGGACACGAATGAACTACTCATCGATGTAGCCAACAGGACGGTCACTTTCGACGATGGGCTCGGATTTGCCGAACCTATTGAAGCAACATCAGACGAAAATGGTATTATCTTCGTGGAATTGCTTGCAGGAGAGTACACGATTATCGATAATCTCGATGAATCGATGGTTCTGTACGAGAAAATTAGTGTGGAACCAAATGATGAACTCAATGAAGAATTCGTATATTCAACATCTGTAGTCCTCAATGGGTCTGTTCGTTCATACAACGGCGTTCTCAATGACTATCACCAATGGTATTCAGAAACAGAAGATAACCCTGATCTCCTCTTAATCAATACTGAAACAGTGAAAGATACGCCTATCACTATGGTTTCAGGTGACCTTGAATTTAGCACAACGACCTCATCGGATTCAGGAAATTTCTCAATTCGAGTCCCAAGTGGCCATGATTACAACTTCACGATATTCTCACTGACCAGAGCGATGGCATATGGTGAATTGCTTGAGGTCAGTGGAGTTGAAGATATAGACCTTGGAACAATCTACCTTGAACCAACTTCGACCATTGAGGGCTTCCTTTATCTTTACGATAACGGCACATTTTGGGATTCAACTATTCCAGGATGGGAATCTGAGAATCTATTTGCAACCAATGAAGATGGACTGACATGGAACACAACTGTCTCAAGCGAGGGGCGATTTTTCACCCAGCTCCCTGACGGCGTCTATGACTTCGAATTTGAAAATGAATTACTCAATGCTACTACAATCGAAGGCGTTATTGTGAATACCTCGACAACACTGCAGAATTCATTCCTTGAATTCTATGTATACCCAGATGAAATCGAAGTTACACTTAATGTGTACATGGCATCAAATGCCGATATTGATTCAACCAATGGAACGAAGATTTCACCAAGTTTTAATCTTCAACCAATGGGTGTTGGAACTCAAGTCAACATTACCGAAGACGATTACAATGATGTTGGTGAACTTGTGGTTACGCTAACTCCTGGAAGCTATCAAGTTGTCCTCAACAGAACTTCTGCTGGAGATGAAAATGCAACGGATTATGACCTAGTTGCGTTTTCATTCTTCGACCTTATAGATATTGGATTGAGCGGTCCTGAAGATGCGATCGACCTCGTGTTTAAGGAAACTTACAGAGTAAACGGAACGCTTACCAACTCCTCAGGAGATGGAATTCAGAACAGTTTCTTGATGTATAATGAAGACGAAGACGATTACTTCAACATTGCATCAGACGAAAATGGTACGTTTGCAGAATATGTTCCATCAGGTGATTGGCTGTTTATTGTTGCTCCATATTCTTCAGGTGATATTACCGAAGTTTTAAGAAGCCCTGTGAGTGTTAGCGAAAACGCTGAATTACGGACATCTCTGGACTTACAGACTGTTCAAGGTGTAAATGTGAGTTTCCAACTACAAGAGGGATTGACACAGAACAATCTCTCAGAACAGCGAGTTAAGGCAATCAGTCAAGATGGCTATGGTCAAATCACATTTGAAAAGACCAATGAAACAGGTTACACGACTGAACTCCTCATGCCTGGACAATGGAGTCTTGAATTAAATTATTCAACATCGACAAAACACTGGATGCTGAACACTTCCAATGACCCATTTAACACAGATGACCATGATGGTGAGTTTAATCTCGACCTCGGGACTCTGGAAGCTGACTTGGAAGTTCAGATTGGAGGAAAAGTATACTGGCAGATAAGTTCCGACACGCAAAAAGGCATCGAAGGAATGGAAGTTTCGGTCTTGAGTTCCGACGAATTAACCGTCAACCAAACCATTGAAACAGACGAATTCGGAGTGTGGCGTCTCTTTGTTCCAATACAAGATACCTACAATGTCACAGTGGCAAAAGATGGATACGGAACGGTGTACTACGAAACAACCAACGAAAGCATTGGCTATGTTGTTGAAAATGCTTCAGAATCTCACGATATTGAAGTTGAGGCAATCACCGTTCAAGTTAGCGGTACCGTTGTTGATTTGGTTGGTGCCGATAATGTCGATGCTACAATTCTACTCTACCCCACTTCAGCATACGATCGAGACCCAATTGAAGTCGTTGGTTCAATGAACGGAACAGTCCTTGAATGGGAAGCCGAAGTTCAACCAGGGGAATGGGTCGTGTATGTCACTTCGCAAAACCTCGACGAAAACGGTGGGGGTGTCGCTATTGGTTTGCTCGATGCATCAGTTTCGAACGGTGGTTCAGTCGACCTTGAAATGAGAAATGGTGGATATCTTATCCTCAGTACATCTTGGACTGATATCCAAGGTGTAGCCCACCACGTAGGAAGCGATGACGCTGGTTACAGCCTTATCACAGAGGAAGTTGAAATTGAATTTAGTTTCGGTGACGGAATTGAATTTATTCAAACAACTCCCGCAAATGGAACCATCTTCTTCCTCGCACCAGCGGGTTCAGTCTCCATGGATTCTGAGTTTATCACCATTCAACATGATTTTGAACTTGAAATGGAGTACAACGGTGGTGCAGCAGGAACGGTGCCAACAAGCGGCTCCCAACCGCTTACCCTTGAGTACAACCGTCGAATCAATTCAGACACAACAATGACGATTGTGAATGCATCCGTTGAAGGTGCAGGCTATGATGTCAATGATTCACAACGAATGGATGCCATTCCATCCGGAACTGAATACGAACAAATTACATTTGATATCGACCTTGATTACAATGGTACTGAAGTGAACGACCTCTTTACCCTCACGGGTTCAGTTGTTGCCGCACCTGATTCGACTGATTGGATTGTTGAATTCTTCAACGGAACTGAATATGTTGATGAACTCCAAGTTCAGCTTGGTATAGGTGAAAACGCTAGTGACACAAGTGTAACACAATCCACAAATGTGTCTGTGAGGATCACCCTTCCGCCACAAAACACAACATGGCATCTCGACGAAGGACATCGAATACTTCTCAACATGAGAACTCAACTTGCTGAGACCAGTGAAATATCGCTAAATGTATTTGTTCCTCAAGTCCATGAGTTCGAAATCGTTGATGAAACTGAGGTGGTGGGCTTATCACCTTCGATTTCACGACAAATGTCATTCACAATCGAAAATTTGGGTAATGGTGATGATACATTTACGCTCGAGGTTGTCGATAATATTCCTGAAGGTTGGTCCGTTACTCCAATGGTTACAAGTGTGACCATTTCAAAAGATGATTCACGACAAATGTCCTTTACAATCCTTGCAGGTGATAATTTCACTGAGGGGACAAAAGAACTCTCTGTCATTGTTTCAAGCGAAGGCGATGGCGTCAGTACGAAAACAGTTGATGTTACAGTTCAAGCAGCACGAATCAAACTCAAGGTTGACCAAAGTTTGATTTCAAAATCTGCTGATGCAGATGTCGAAACCGTTCTAAGTATCCCAGTCGAAAACTATGGAATGCTTGATGCGAGCAGTGTGATTGTTTATCTTACGACAGATGAAAATGAGGAACTACAAACAACGATTTCTGTACCTGCTCAGGAAATTGTGTTCGCTGACTTCACACTGAATGCAACATCGGCAGGCAACCACCGCTACGATGTGCGTGTTGATGTGATCGGAGACGACGCAGAGTATGTCGATGTTGAAGTTGAAGACTTTGATTTCTCAGTCGATTTCTATGCCGGTAGTACTGGAGAAGGTAATTCGATTTGGGTCACTCTTGTCATCTTCTTGCTCATGTGTCTTGTCATCTATGCTGGATTCAAGGCAGTGCGAAGTGGACGTTCAAGTTCTCGATTCTGATAGATTACGGGGTCGAAGTTCATGGATGAACTTCGAAATGTTGAGTATTTACCAGAGCCAAATGAACCTCGTGTTGTTTCGGCAGTTGACCCATCAGTTTCTGGATTTGATGATACATGGCGCTCTGAAGTGACTGGCTGGTTTCCAGCAATAGTTCAACCAATTAAACGGGTTTCTCGGCCATATTTCCTCGTCTCTCGAAGTATTGCCATCGCTCTCTTAGGGGTCATCATCCTGCTTGTTTGGAGGTTCGAGTGGTTGATTATCGAATTACCACTTCCTGATTCGGAATGGGCCTTTGAAGATTCAGGAATTCGAGACTTACAGGACATTGGCCTTGATGGTACAGGAGTGCATGTTTGTATGGTTGATACGGGCATAGATTTGTCCCATTCTGCATTCAATGGGCGGACAATTATGTTCAAGGACTATGTTGGAGGAAGTACATCCCCAGTAGAATATGGAGCAATTGCTCATGGAACACTTATGGCAGGAATTCTTTTGTCCCAAGATCATCAAATCGGTGTGGCCCCAAATGTGACATTTGCAATGGTTGCAACACTTCAAGAAGATGAAAACGGTATGAATACGGGAGATGAATCTCTTGTAGCCGACGCAATTCGATGGTGTGACCAAGTTTTCAAAGCTGACATCATCTCACTGTCGCTTGGTGGAATGGCACCGAAGGAAGGTGAAACTGAAAGTAAATCAGTGTCTGCTACGAGACAGGTTACTGATAATGGTATTTTTGTCGTAGCTGCAGCAGGAAACGATGGTGGGCCAGATGATGATGGCGACGTGTCATCACCCGGTAATGTTCCGAGAGTCATCACAGTGGGTTCCCACGATCGATTCGGTGAGGTTTGGAGCAATTCTTCTATTGGCAATGCTTCACTCAATCTGGATGAATCAAGACAGCATCCCAACATGAAACCTGAAATTCTAGCCCCTGGCGTACAAATCATCAGTGCGGGTGAACAAAATGCTTGGTATTCCAGTAGTGGAACATCGGATTCCACTGTGTTTGTTGCGGGTGCACTTGCTTTAATCTTACAAGAATATCCACAACTTAAACCCACGAGCAGTTCAAATGGCTCTTGTATTGATGCGGTGAAAGAAGCACTCATGGATTCGACAACAGCTCAAAATACGCCCCCAAATCATGATTCAAAGGAAGGATATGGAGTGCTGAATGCTGAAAAGTGGTATCAAGAAGTAGGTAAAATCGGCGAATGTTGAATCGATTTACGACCTTTACTTCGTTATTTATTGAAGCTATGTGGAAAGATCTCGCCGGTTTCTTGCATAAAATTTGATACTCTAACACATTTTTGATATTCTTAAATTGACAAATGAGGCACAGTATTATATTCTCTGTTGAGATGGCAGAGTTAGGTGTAAGTATGCGCACAAAAACAACAACAAAAAGTCTAATGCTCGTGTTTCTCATGGTCATGTCGACAATGATTGGTATTGTCAATATACCAACAGCAATGGCAGTTAATGAAACCACATCCGGAACAGTAACCGGAACTGAAACATGGACAGGTACCATGAACCTTGTTGGTGATGTTGAAGTTGCCGAGGGTTCGAAACTCATCATCAACTCTGGTACGACAATCAACATACCTTATGGTAAATTCATTGATGTACGTGGGGCTATATGTATCGGAGACAGCAATTGTGGTGCATCGGCTGGAACCAGCAAGGCTCGATTTATTTGGCAGCAACCAACAGATTACACTAAAATTGGCCGATGTTATTCCAATCAAACAGGAAGCCCACTCAACAACGGAGATACAGCATGTGGTTCAGGAATGATTATTCGTAGCACAATCGACGAAGCGATTACCTCTATCAATAATGCACACTTTGAGAAGGCATACGGCTACCCGATTTACATTCAATCCTTGCAATCAATTCAATACGGTGTTTTGGTGTTTGATGGCTCGCGAGTTACAGCTTCCGGTTTGTCGTTTACCGATGTGAACACCTCCAACGTCCTCGCTGTCAATGGCGCTGCACCAACGCTTGATAATTCAGAGTTCACTTTAGGAATTGATGGGAGAGGATATGATGCTGCTGCAGTACGAGCATACTCTGCGGGCATAGGCATTCAAAACACAATCAATATTATCAATTCACAATTCTCAGGCGATGATACGAAGGATTGTGGAACACAAGGTGGTGGTCGATCACTCATCTTTATCGAAGACTCGTATGTTTCGATGGATAATCTCGACCTTGGTTCCAACACATATGGTATTTTCCTCAAGAGAACGTCTGGCTTGTTGGGTAATTCGTCAATTGTAACAAAGTGTAACGCCATTGACACCAATGATGTGAAAACCACCGGAGAAATTCGACACCAACTTGGTTTGTACGACAACACGATCACCACAACAGAGGGGGCTGGATTAACAGCATACGATGGAGCAAATGTCTTAGCGATTGGTAACACAATATCTGGAGCTGAGCAAGGTTCTGGAGTTGGGATCCGCTCTTCGATTGTTACACTCCACCGCAACACAATCGGTCCAATTGGTGGTTGGAACGGAATTTGGATTTATGGTGAATCTGACGTGGTTGCAGAGAATAATACCATACAAGACACTGCAAAAGAGCCAGTATTGATTGGAGAATACCACTTTAACGACCAAGGATGGAGCGTGCCGCGTCCCACGGAAGCACGTTTGTACCTTGCAAACAACATCATCTCGAACAACACTGGAACTTGTAACTCAGTTGAATACGGTGGAGATTTCGCATGTCCTGCCGTTCACGTTTTCATGTCATCCGCAACAGTGATGGGTAACACAATTTCGAACAGCAACGGTGACATTATACGCTCAAGAGGTGGCATTGTCAATGTCCAGGACAACACCGGTGTATCAAGTGGAGGCTACGCTGGAAACATTTCACATTATGACAACAACAACGGCATGAAGTATGGTTCTATTGCATACTTTTCAGGCAATTCTTGGTCCAATGTCTCACAAGTTTACAACGTTACAGAATCCCGAGTCACAGTTCAATCAGAACAAATGCCTTCGCCAGGATTTGGTGCACAGTATCCAGTCATGGTCCAATGGCTTGGTGCTGAGTGCCCTTATGTCCAGACCGAATGTTTGAACGTACCGATGACTGCTAACATGCCACCAAGGCATATGCCACTGGCACTCGAACTCCTCAACAACGCATCTGTATTTGCATTTGCCAATGTCCAGAATTTTGATGAAACTATGATTCATGTTCAAAACCAAAATACTGAATGGGGTACTCAAATTCAGAAAGGTGAATTGGTCCGATATCAAGTGAAGGCGAAAAACAGTAACGTATACGGTGCAACCGTGATCATCAAAGATGCAACTGGCCTTCCAATCTTTAACATGCAAACAGACGTGTTCGGATTTACTCCTCAAGTCTCATTGCCATCAGATTTCCTTCTTGACAGAAATTGGAATCACGTCGTTGGTGATATAAATTATGTCATTCCAGGAACGAGCCCACCCCAAACAGGTGACGCTGAGAACTCATGTGCGGATGGTATCGATAACGATGGTGATACAGTTGTCGATGAAGACGATCCGGATTGTCTCAACGGCAGAGAAAAGCCATTTTACTCTGTTGAGGCATTTAAATTTGAAAAAGGACGGAAAAGCTTCGATTACATCCTTTCAGGACCTGTCGATGATGTCATCAACCTTGACAATCTCCGCCCAGGTGTATCGGTTGACCAAGCAGATGGAACTTCATTTGCAACAATTGTCACAATAACTGGGGAGTCATGGGATGGAATAAAATGGCCATATGCGAATGACAACACTGCTTATGACAAGCAGTTTGGACTTATCCATGACATCGAAATCCAACCACCTGATTCAACAGATTGGTACTCTGCATTTGATACTTCAGGTGTCACTGAAATCACGCAAGAAAACCATCCATTCAAAACATGGTCATTTGATTGGGATTTATCTGCCCATCCCGAAGGTGAAGAAGATGTTACATTTAGGATTCGTTCATTCGATGGCTTAGAATATTCACCTGTACAGGTTCGAGATTTCAAATTAAATCTCGTTCCCCCAACAATCCTCGTTGAAACACCGAACGATGGTTCAACTCACGACAAAGGTGTTGTTACCTTTACCGGAACATCTTTTGATCCATATTCCGGCGTTCAAGGAAACGATATTCAACAGATTTGGTTTGACATCACTGGTCCAAACGACTACCAAAGCCACTTTTATGCGGAAGGTGGACCAAGTTGGGAATATGACTGGGATTTCAATGAACTACCAAGTGGTTCATACAATTTCAAAGTCTGGGCTGCAGATTCTGATTTCTGTATCGACGACCCAGATCCGTGTGTGCCTGAGATGCGAACACTCAATATCATCAACGAAAATCAGGCACCGTTTGTACAGGTGACCTGGATTGGAGCTCAAGATATGTCAACTGGCGGTCTCAACATGGGTGTTGTTCGAGCAAGTCAAGACACAGTCATTCAAGGGGTTGCAGTTGACAATGATGGAGCAGTATCCCGAGTTGACATCGAAGTGTACGACCTTGCAAGTGGTAGTGCTTTCCCTATGAATGACGGACCCTTGCCAGTCACTACATTTGCACCAAATGGGGCCTGGTCAGCGGTTTGGGACACCTCCCGATTAATCCATGACCAACAGTATGAGGTTGTTGTCAAGGCATATGATAGCGACAAATACTCTAAAGAGGAACGAATTCGAATCATTATCAATAACCCTGCTGATGCTGATAACTTAGACCCAGTGTTTAATGAAACAGGTTGGAAGAACACAATTACCATTTTCTGCGATGAAAAATCAAAGAGTTTTGATCGATGTGGTGGAGGTGCAAGAATCAATCTTGCCCAATTCTTTAGCGACCCAGATGGTATTGGAACTTCTGTTGATGCCCTTGAATTCGATGTGTACGACGATGCATCAACTTCAGAGGATGATCTATACTACGCCTATGTCATCATAGATGCCAACGGATACGCAACCTACAATCCAGCATCTTCTATTGCATCCACCACATCCGAGATATCAGAATGGTCACTTGATTCGGTCATCTTTGTTGCTGAAGACAAGCAAGAGGCGAAGGTCTACTCGAACCGAGTTGATTTCCTCGTACGTGCTATCTCATTCAAGGTTGAGCGCGAAGATTCTGGATTGGTAACTGAGGACGATAACGCAGTGTTCATTGGGGAAGGCCTCCCTGGAAGTACCGTTGTTGCAAGATTTACTGACGGTGATGTCCGAGTGAATGCAACTGTTGTTGGACCAGACGGAACTTGGAGAATGGAAATTTCGAGCCAACAGCTTGGTGTTGATGGAAAGAAAGAAATTTTCTTTGAAATGGGTGATCAAGAATTCACATTTGAAGGTGAATCTCAAGCAGCTGATTTTGGTCTAAGTGTATCAACAGGAGCTGACGCTGGTTCATCTGTGATGATGATTATCATGATCATTATCGGTGTCATCATTCTTCTGGGTATCGGTGCATATTTCTTCATCGAATTTGAAGAAGAATTTGATGAGGCTGTCCTACAAGATGGAGCTGAAGAAACCGGAGAAGATCCGTATGCTTGGGCCAAAAAGAAACAATACGATGCTGTTGAAATTCCTGCTGCAGGAGAACCTACACAAGAAGCTCAGAACCAACAGGAAGCACAGCCTCAGCAAGTCTCTCAACATCCTGGATGGCTTTGGGATGCTGCAAACAATCAATGGGTGCCAGACCCAAATTACCAACAACCACAGCAGTAATTCTCAACCATGGTGACTTGAATGAGTATTGCAAAGCCTAGCGTTCAAGAGAGGATTTTGCTTCATTTGTTTGACTATGCGGATTTCAAGTCGAGTATCGAAGTACCCTTTGCTTTATCGCAGATGGGAATTGCAAATGCTGTTGCTATCGCTAGGTCGAACGTCCCTCGGGCAATTGCAGGTTTGAAAGATGACGGCCTCCTCATTGAACGACAAGCTCACGTCAAGGGTGTTTCAAGAAAGCGTAAAGCGTATTTTCTCACTGACATTGGAATTAAATTAGCAGGAGAGACTTGGACGAGATTGCAAACCTATCCTCTTCGCTGCATATTGAATGACGGGACGTCAGTATCTACAACGTTAGGCACAATAAAATCCTCCCTTCCATTTGAAATGCGACCAGTCGACGTCATCCGATATTTGGATGATAATGGGATTCTAGACACACGTACACTTTCAGCAGATTTGATTGAACGTGACCTTTCAAAACATGTCGAAAAACAACTTGTCACTTCACTAACAGACCTTCCACGAGTTCGACATTTCTTTGGTCGGAATCGAGAATTGGATAATATGGAAAGTCTACTCGACGCACGTGCAACGACTCTTCTTGTGCCTGGTATTGCAGGTATTGGCAAAACCTCAGTAGCTGCAAAATTAATTGAACGTTTCATGCACAGAAGAAATTTGCTGTATCATAGATGCCAAGAATGGGAGGGTTCGAGACCATTTTTTGAATCGGTCGCCGATTGGCTCTCCTCGATTGGCGATTCGTCTTTTGCAGATTTCCTCATGGCAAATCCACATCCATCACCGGCAGATGCTGCTCGAATGATTATTGATGGTATCGAAGGAGCACAATCACTCATCGTCATCGACGATTTGCACAAGGTTTCCGATATGTTGCTTCATCAAACGTTGCAAGCAATCACGCTTGCACTGCTCGAATCCGAAGAAAAGATAGGACTTGTATTGTTCTCACGCTCGTTTAAACCAGTTGTGCCAGCAAAGGATGCTGAAGGGCGTATTGCAAGTTTGTTCCTGCCTCTCGAAGGTCTTGACTCGGATGCTGGACGTAAATTGTTGAGTAGCTATGACGGTATGGAAGATGAACAATGGTTGTACATTCACGGCTTATCACGAGGTCATCCACTCGTTCTAGAACTTATCAATCGTGGTGCATCACCTGGAACATTCCATGAAACGTTAGAAAATTATGTCACTGTTGAAATTTTTTCGAAACTCAGTGCAGAGCAAAAAAGAGTTCTTTCAGCGATTGCAATTTATCGAAACCCTGCAACACTAAGTCAACTAGCCCAACAAGGCCTTGATACGGATGAACTCGATTCATTGGTTGATTCTGGTCTGGCTCGAAGAGTTGACAAGGAATTGTACGATGTTCACGATCTTATCCGTGAATTTCTCCTTCAAAGTATGCCCACTCCACTCAAAACTGAGTATCATCTCAAGTGTCTCGAATGGTACAGATCACAATCGAATGAATTGCATAACGTCATTGAAACAATTTATCATGCCATAAATTCCAACCAACATGAAGATGCATCTCAATATATAATCGATCATGGAAAAGATCTCATATCTCAAGGGTATATGGAACTTCATACTCATATCAACAAAATTGAATTTGACAGTATTGATGTTGCATCTCGAATTCAAATTCTGCAACTCCAAGGAGACTTGTTTTCACTCCTCGGCCGCCTCGATGAAGCGGAGGCTGCGTTTGATTATGCAATTTCTTTGTGTGATTCGAAGAGCATCGAGTCTCAAGCAAATCTCCTGTCTTCCCTAGCAGATGTTGCAAGAAAACAAGGCGATTTGGACCTTGCTATGGAACGCCACACTGAAGCATTGGAACATTATATCAAATTGAAAAACAACAGGTTAGCTGCTCGAACATACAATAATCTCGGATATTTATATCGAAGAAAAAATGACCGAAACACAGCACTTGAAGCATACGCTGAAGTCGAAAAAATTGTTTCTGATTCAGATGATGAATCACTTCTGTCACATCGTCTTACCTTGACTCGTGCTTTGATTGACCTCGAAGAAATTGAACGAGCAAGAGATCATGCATTGAATTGTTATGAACGCACACAAGAGATTGAAGATGAAAAATTACATGCACGAGCTCAGTCTGTTCTCGGTCGATATTATGCTAAGATCGGTGATTCTAAACTTGCACTTCATCATTATACGTCATCGCTAGAAACGATGCACACAACTGGTGATGTCGTCACATTGGTCGATATTACCATTCTCCTTGGGGAAGTTTTGCAGGATGCTGGGCGAAAAGAAGAGGCGATGGAGCAGTATAGAGAAGCACTCGTTGTTGCAGAAGCCAACGATTTACGAATGCAAATTGGTGAATTGTTGACGCGTTTAGGAGGCGTTACACCTGACCGTCAGCGACGGATGGAGTATTTGCAACGAGCTTTAGCAGTATATCGTGAACTCGGAGCAAGTTCCAAGATGAAAGAGGTTCAAACTCTCGTTCATAGAGCTGTCATGGGTCGCTAAGAAAAATACGGTCTGTCCGCTGAAAGGTAGATTTGACCATCTTCAAGCACAACCCAAATAGTTGTGATACCTGCCAGGGCGAGTGTACCATTGTTCTCTGCATTCCCGGTTCCCGAATGTTGAACAGTGTATCCTTCCCTTTCTGACTCATCAACGAGTTCAATTGTATTTGTTTCCAACTTGAGTGTCATCAATGATTCGTCAGCTTCTGTTGGTCTCCATGAGACCCATTCGGCATATGTTGAATTATCAATTCGACTTGCTTCATTTGCACGCTCAACAGCTTCAACGATATCGTCCATGTTGGCAATAATTGCTTCATCATTCCAACGCTCTCGAGTGGATGTTTCGATTCCCCATGCCCAAATGCTGAACATTGTCATGAGGAGCACACCGAGAAGAAATGTGAAGATATACCCGAGTTCAGTAGCAGCACCTGATTCATCACGTGTGAATTTTGAATCTAAGGTCATCGGTTAGCCTCCCTTAGTGTGACTTCAAGAGTGCTGAGTTGAAGGCTGAATTTTATGACCTCTCCATTGGTATGCCATACGGTTTCACTCGTTCCGAAACTTGGATCTGGGACCCAACCAACATAGTCTGTGAGGAGGTCGAGCCTTCCAGGGTACACTGTCCAGTCTTCACTTCCTCCGAGCCCCTCACCAGCATGTTCGGCGATTGCTGCTCCGTATGGTTCGTTCCAACCCCTCCTAATTTCATAGGCATCTGTCGATGCGAGAGATGTTCGCAAATTTAGCTCAATATCAATCGAAAGTTTACCTCCTCCAATGACACTATCAGAAGATGGATGTAATGCGGGAATAGTTGCTGCAAATCGTGGCCCTGGGCCTCCTCTGTCAGAAGGAGGAACCACGATATACGGATTGAACTCAGGGTGATTGGTCATGACTGCACCTCCAGAGTAAGCTACCTCCATGCCTTCAACGGAGGTTTTGAATTGATACGATAATCGTGAGAGATGGAAGGCCCAAATGGTTCCTATGTTTGCGTTGAAATCTTGATCAATCGTACCAAACACATCGATTTGAACGCTTGAGGGATGTCGCCCATCGATCCATGCATTTTCTACATCTGAATCGCTGCGGCCACCCATGGATTGCCAAGCAAGTTGCAATGGTATCCAGCCACTCGCTAATGTACCCACCGATTCACAACGCTCGGTGCCTGAATGCGGTATGTAGAGTGCTCCGCTATCACCTGCCGCTCGTAGGAGCGAGATTGGGTGTGTGTTGTTCACTTCAATATTCAATGATTCTGAAGCCAAGGAATACAATTTCGAAGTTGTACCGTCTTGAATGAAAATATTCGTTCCATTCAATCCTCCTTGCTCCCAAAGAATCTCAGTGCGATAGCCACGGAGTGATGCTTCGATTTCTTGGCCTATGTCTTGACTTGAAGTGTAATTGAAGTGATGGCCAGTCCAAAATCCAGTGTCCTTTGCAATGAGATGAACCATGCCATCTCGAAGGTCGACGGGTTGATTTTGATCAAATGATGACCACAGCACAGAGAATGGCGAGTCCGATTCAAGAACAAGTGGGGTTGTGTATGTTGTTGATGGTGGCCATGAAACATCTTCAACATCATTTGCAGCCACCGTAATTCCTCCTCCACGCCAAGTTACGGTCAATGCTGTTTCACCTGGGTTCGATAATCGAAGAGTACTATTTGTGTAGGGAGGGATGAACTCTTGTCCGTAGTAAGAGCCGGTCGTTGAGGGAATATATGTGAGGCCTTCACCAGATGATTCACCATACCTGTAAATAATTTGAGAATTTGAACTGGTAAAAATATGAGCAACCGCTTCAGACGATTGATTGAACTGTAATTCTACTCCTGTTCCTGTTCTTGTAATTTCATCGGGAATTCCGAAGTATGTTGCAGATTCATCACCTAAAATCAAAGAGACTTCATTTGCATCTTTGCTCGTCACATAGACGGTCGAGAGTCCAGATGGTAGCGGGATTGACCAAGAACGCCCGAGTTTATTTGCAGCATCGGGCTGATTTGGAGGAATATAGGTTGCACCTTCGTCGCCAGCAAGAGCCAATATGTTGAGTTCATGCGTGGATTTTATTGTGAGGTTACCGACTGGAAAAATGAAACTAGATGAGAACACCTCGTCAACAAGGAGTTCACTGGAATATTCGTAACCATCATCGCCGAACATCGAGATATCAATGGGGCCTAGGGGTAAGGCGAGGCCCGGTTTTGCTGTGATGAGAAGTTTCTCTGTGTAATCGGGTATGTCATAGTAATAAGGGCGATTGATACCAAGCCGTAAATCCGTTGTGCACACCACTGCAGTTTCGGTTTCTGGGTGACGAATTTCGAATTCGTCATCAAAGTCAACAACATTTTTTGCACGTAAACTCATGTCCTCTCCCCAAGTAGCTGAGTACCACATGCCACCACGAAGTCGGTCCCAAACGAGATTGCCATCGACGGGGATCAATTCTGCTGATGTGGAATCCCCTGGCATTCCAGTCTCGCTGAGCAATGAGGTTTTGTGAGCAAGAAGTGCCATTTGTGCCGACATGTCGTGCCGTTCGACAGATCCTTCAAGTTCCTCTATGACTGGGACCATCGATACCATCATCATGCCGATGATCGAAAGAACGCCACCAAAAAGGAGAACGGTTGCTACAGCTGCTGAAACAGAATCTTCGTCCCTGCAAAGTGTGCTGGATGTCTTCATGTGTTCACCTCGACTCGTTGAAGGTCAACTTCGAAATGCACAACAGGGCTTGTGGTCATGACAGTGAAACCATCAGCACCACTCGCTCGTTCAAAGGGAGCTATACCATCATATGTCGTCAATGTTGCAGATGAGCGATGGAGATAATAGTCTTGCAACCAAGTTTCATGATACTGTGGACTAACGACTGGATGTAGTTCACTGTGTGCAGAGAAGTGGATGTTGTATGCAGGTCCTGAAAATAAGTTCATTGGTCCGAGAGAGAGAAATTCGATGCTCGTTTTACCGGCACCGCCGAATGAACGAATAGAATGAGCATCAGTGAGAAGGATAGCTAACCTCACATCACCATTAGCGAGGTGAGTGAACGACAAGGTGGGCATAGAAGCAATGGTCCAGGGGTCATTTGGAAATTTCTCGATGACGGCGTTGTTGATGAGAGCGATCTGGTGGTCACCCATCCCGAGACTGGTTGTGACTTTTAATCCCGAGAGAATGACATCAACATGCCTGTGGAGTGATTTGCCCTCTGCATCATACGCTGTGACCATGAACCATTTCTGACGAGAAAGATTGTGGCTGATAATATATCGGCTTTCACCGTCATCGACATCGAGGGCTAAAGTTTCAAGATGATTTTGAATTTCAATGGATACAATTCGCTCATTTATCGATGTCACTTCAATTGCCGAATCATTCATGTGTTTGATTTTGATGACATCTCGAGTGGTCAAATCAGCAGCCACAGTCCAATATTCTATACCCTTCATAGTTTGTATGGATGTGGAAACCAGCGACATCGAGTTTTTGAAACCAGTTCCATTTGGTGAATTTCCAGCAACGCTGATTCGATCATCAATTCGTTCTGTAATACCAGTGGCAGATTTCCAATTTGTGTTGTCTTCAAAATCACTCATGTATGGGTTGAGGAAAATCCAAACCCCTCCCATGATGGTGATGACCATTGCTAAAAGCATCACAACGCCCAGAACTTCGCTAACACCACGCTCATCCCTGGATGAAGAAGCCGAGAATGTTTCACCTCTCTTGGCTTCCATACTCACGCCAGTCCTTCGTTGGATTTATGCATTCACCTTGAATCGATGGATTTTGCTTTGTTGCCCTTCTTCAGATTGCTGACCAATGTATGTCGAAAATTCCGGTCCATCTTGGGTTGATATTCTCAAATCTCCGGAAAAAATTTCGTCGATGTGGTAGAGAACTGTTGATTCTGCCAGATGCGGCCGATTGTTTTCACTGCTTAGGTGAAGGAGTGTGATGCTTCGAGTTGATTCAGTACAAACCTTCGCTAAGAACGAACCCGTTTGCTCATTTGATAAGTGCCCGCCTCGACCTGTTATTCGGTCTTTCAATTTCCTATGATATGGGCCGCCCAGAAGTCGCTTTGAATCGTAATTCGCTTCAACTGCGATGTGCTCGCATCCCTGGACATGCTGTACCAATTCATCAGTCCATGAGCCCAAATCAGTTATGATTGCAGCACGTTCTTGTTGGAAACTAACAATGAATGCAACATTATCTGCCCCGTCATGTGGGACCGGTACTGGAAGAATTCGGATGCCTGAACCAAATTCAAGCAACTCTAGATTTTCAAAATAGGTGGTGTGGTGGGGTAAAAGGTCCAATTCCAAGGCTGTCCGTTCATTCGCATAGATTTGAATGCCCCAACGTGTTTGGCATAATTTCGCACCGCCTCCGTGGTCACCATGGTGATGAGTGATGAGAATAGCGTCAATATCAGTTGGTTCCAATCCAATTTGGGCAAGTCGTTGAGTAAGTTTTCTGCCACTAAATCCTTGGTCGATGAGCAATTTTGTATCTTCGGTTGCAAGCAATGTGGAGTTGCCACTGCTTCCAGTTCCAAGGTGGGTGATACTCAACGTCATGCCAATATTCGTAGCCATTCGCGTACGGACTTTGAATACACCGCTATTGACCCTCCAAATTGTGCTATTTCGCAAGTTTTTGGAAATGTCGATGATGATTTTAATGATGTTCTGTCGGAACAATGTTCCATCACCCTCATAAGGTAAACGCGTGGAGTTTTAGACAGCGGCAGTTATCACCATGTCGCAGGTGAGACTATGAGGCGAAGTCAGACAACGATTTTGACGACACTTGCAGTCATCTCCAGCCTGTTGTTCATGTCGCAATTTCCTGCTGTTTCGCCAGTGGCAAACGTGCATCCAGATGACACGACACAAGAGCCACCAAAAAACACGGACTCCGATGGTGACCTCATTCCCGATGTTCACGAATCTCTCTTTGAAGAGTGGATGAACTGGACGAATGTTGATGGAAGAGAGATTTCAATCAAAGGTTTGGACAAAAACGATGCGACTGATGCAGCATTGGACTTTGATCATGATGGATTAAACAGCACTGAGGAATTTTGTTGGCCATATCCTGCGAATTGTACGGCTCCGGGGTTCCCTCGAGGTTTGACTGGAAAAACAGATGAACTCGGGAATAGAATGTACCTTGACCCGAGAACTGCAGATACAGATGGTGATGGGCTTCCTGATGGGTTTGAGGCATACATGTGCGATCGAATTGGCGGATACAATGTCATCCAAATGCGATACAATTGTTTGCGTTTTGACCCCCTCAACGCAAGTGATTTGACCGACGATCCTGACCAAGATGGTTTTGACATCAATCGCGATGGCGATTTATCTATACCCGAACGGTTTACATCTTCAGAAGAATACATTTACGGAGCAAATTCATCATTTGTTACCGAACTCGATGGTTTGTGGTGCAAAGCAAGCCTGCCCGATGGAGCGGTCAGAAATTCTTGGCCGTACATCGGAACGAATTCAAATGCTTCATTCATCAACATTCTTCAAGCCTGTACAACGAATACGACAGGAATGATTGGTGAGGATATGTGGTTGGGTACAGACCCTCTTCTTGATGACTCTGACCGATATGAATGGGTGGGTAGAATCCGACCACTGTTCCCTTCTTTCGGGGATGGTATGACCGATGGTTGGGAAGTACATTTTGGTCTCGACCCATTAAATAAAACCAATTCTCTCGTCGATGCAGATAACGATGGTTGGGATCGCAACCGTGATGGTGTTATCACTGAGGATTTATCGAGAACACTTACGGCATTAGAGGTTGGCGAAGCCCTTTCAAATATTCAAGAATACAACATTCATTTCGATGACGGCAATACGATTTACCCTGGCCTCAAGTCATCGTTACTTCTCAATGATTCAACGGTTGTGAGACATCCATTGATGCTTGAGCAACAAGGTGGAATCGAATCGATACACCACGATATTAACTCATTACTTTCATTTGAACAAACGCTTCATGTGGTTACAACTTATGGCTTGACCTCGGTTAATCTTGAAACAAACCAATCCAATCACCAATGGTTTCCACAAGGCATGAAAGCTAATGATGCAGTGTATGTCTCTGGGGATGGAGAAATTTTTGCAATCGCTTTAGCGACCACGAAGGGCATGACCATCGTACCACTCCTAGCCGATGGTTCGTTTGCTTCACTTGATTTATGGACTCATATACCAACAAGCGAAATCAACGCAATCACAATGTTGACATTTCAAGATGGATTGCCAACAGTACTCGGTCTTGGTCCAAAGGGAACGGGGCTCATCGTTGAATTATCTTCGGCCTTTGACATCGAATCAACACATGAACTTGGCTCCGGGATTGTAACTTCACTGTTCGAACGTAACGCAAGTGTCAATGCAGTTGCCCATGGCATAAATTCCAACGGTGAATCATTGCTTGCTGTTGGAACGAATGTTGGTTTGGTCATATTTGAAACAGCGACTGGTCGTGATGAAGCTGTAGGGGAATGGGTGGCGTACTACGACCCCGAGCAATCAAATTTTGGCCCACAAGTCGATGCTGTTCGCCCTATGGTCATCGGTTCACAAGGGAATCCTGCAGAAATTCGAACGGTTGTTTTTGATGGCCCTTCTGCATCAAATAGCCAGGTTTTGTGGTTTGGTACACCTGGGGGTGTTCATCGAATGGACACAAATTCAGGACAAATCACGCACAGTGGCCTCTTTGCTCATCCAGGAGTTGAAGGAAAGACAATACGTGAAACGAATAGCATTCATTCGATATATCCAACTGGTGATGAAATACTAGTTGGTTCTGAATGGGGAGTATGGGCCATTGCTGGTGATTATGCTGCAGTGTATGGGCTGCAAGACCAAACCCGAATTCCAGGTGAAATCTCTTCGGTGATTTCAGTGAATCAAGATGGGGTTTCAACAGTCTTTGCTGCAGCAGCACCAGGTCAATTCTCAAATCTAAAGCTCATCAATCCACTCTCAAATGATTCGGACGCGGATGGTATGCCAGATGGTTGGGAATATGAGCATGGTCTTGACCCAACCGATCCTTGGGATGCTCAATTTGATTTTGACGGCGATGGTATTGACCTCGACGCATCTGGTGATGGTGTTCTAGAACGATTGTGGGTCAATCTCGACGAATACAGGTATGTTGAACGAACATTAGGTGGATTTAATTCAACGAATCCGCAAGAAGGCGACACGGATGGCGATGGTTTGTCAGACGGTGCAGAATACTACGGCTTTTACTACAAGGAAAGCACGCTTTGGTGCTATTACACCATTCAAATGGTGTATCAATGCGACAGTCAAGTTGGTCAGCAAGCCAACGCGACATACCTCAATCAGATGAACATCGATTTTGGAACCGACCCAACCAATGTAGATTCGGATGGGGATGGAATGCCAGATGGTTGGGAGATTGAACATCGTCGTTGGATCGGAACAACGTTCACTGGCGGAAATAATTGGACCCTTGACCCTCACCGTCCAGAAGACGCTGATTGGGATGCAGATAGCGATGGGCTTGCCAACCTTTGTGAGTATCAGTGGTCACTCGTGAGGCTTGCAGGCTTGGAGGGTGAGTTGATTGAAAATTTCGGAGAAGTTCCTGAAGCTGTAGCAAATTGGAGTGTTGCAGATCCAAATTCTATCGATTCAGACGGAGATTCGCTCCCTGATGGCTGGGAATCAAACGGACGTTGTACATGGTCGCCCGAATACAATGGTGTCAATCCACTCAATTCAACCGATGTTCTCGGCAACCCTGATGGTGATGGATACGACATCAACCATGATGGCGTATTGACATTGAACGAGCAATTTGTCAACTACCTCGAATATCATCTCCGAAGTGACTTGTTTGTGAGCAATGGTACGTTTGACGGCGAAGAATTCCCCATGGCATTTGAAACAAATTTGTTCGACCACATCTACGACTACGGC
>Ga0255780_10001059_pt1 | contig 25955 bp, 18 predicted proteins | sample 071ome_32_FD_179978 | JGI IMG/M metagenome (GOLD analysis project Ga0255780, IMG submission 179978) | Coastal salt marsh microbial communities from the Groves Creek Marsh, Skidaway Island, Georgia - 071405AT metaG (version 2) | ecosystem: Environmental > Aquatic > Marine > Intertidal zone >... | reverse complement strand
TATGATATTCGCCTGGGCAGAGATGGGCTTTCCTATCGGCTTTATGATCGGGTCTTAAGAAATGTCCATTCTGGTGATGCGCCATTTTCATTGGAAAATTTTGCTGAAGGAATACGAATTTTTAGAGTTGAAGATGATACACTCGTGCTCGACAGAGTTTCACCGTTTGTTGGTGTAAGCAGTTTTAGTGATAGCAACTCATATATGAATCCTAAACTACAATTTGGAAGTGCCAATATTCCTGATGAAGGTTTAAATTTCCAGTTGGCTTTGCCAGATGCTTCGGCGCCTGCTGCGGCTGAGGTAAAGGTTTATTTCTCCTGGGAACGTTAATCAGCGAAGTAAAGGTTACCTTGCCTGAATTTGCTATTTTTCAGGTAGTGTTCGTTTATTTTGCATTGAAAATGCTGGATAGTGCTTAATTACGTTAATAAAAATTTGGAAGCATTAAATTGAATTTAAAACATACTCCTCTTTATAACTTGCACGAAAAGCTCGGCGCCAAATTAGTCCCTTTTGCTGGCTATGCCATGCCTGTTTCCTACCCTCTGGGAATAATCAAAGAGCATCAACACACACGAGAACAGGCGGGTCTATTTGATGTTTCTCACATGGGACAGCTCATGATTTCCGGTCCTGGGGTTGTTACTGCATTGGAAAAACTGGTGCCGGTTGATCTGGAATCTCTGGCGATTAATCAACAAAGCTATGCCTTGTTTACCAATGAAAACGGTGGAGTGATAGATGATCTGATGATCACGAGGCTGGCAGAAAACAAATTTTTTCTGGTAATCAATGCGGCCTGTAAGGAAAAGGATATCAAGCATCTGCGGGCTAATTTAGAAGGCCTTGAAATACAGATCTTGGAAGATCATGCGCTACTGGCTTTACAGGGACCGGCAGCCAAAGATGTGATGGCAAGATATGTTGATAAACTGGATAGCTTTGCTTTTATGCAGGGAATGCAGGCAGAGATAGAAGGAATCAACTGCTATATAAATCGTGCCGGATATACCGGTGAAGACGGCTTTGAAATTTCGGTTCCCAATGCAGAAGCAGAAACCTTAGCCAGGTTACTGCTGGCAAACAGCGAAGTCGAAGCGGTGGGGTTGGGCGCTAGAGATTCTTTAAGATTGGAATCAGGGCTGTGTTTGTACGGACACGAACTTAATGAAGATATTACCCCCATCGAAGCCGGGTTAATCTGGAGTATCAGCAAAAGTCGCCGCAGCGGAGGCAGCAAAGAAGGTGGTTTTCTCGGTTCAGATAAAATTTTGGGGCAAATTCAAAACGGCACCTCGGTAAAGCGTGTCGGTCTGAAAATTGATGGCAGGGTTTCAGCACGGGAAGGCGCTGAACTTTTATCAGTGAACAATGAAGCAATTGGTGAAGTCAGCAGCGGCGGATTTGGCCCAACGGTAGGCTCACCAGTTGCTTTGGCTTTTGTTAAACAAAGTTTTGCAGAGCCCGGCACAAAATTACAGGCTTTGGTGCGTAATAAATCACTGGACGCTGAAGTCTGCAAGTTGCCTTTTGTGCCACAACGTTATTTTCGTGTTTGAAAATAAATTTAGAAAGAATTTTTCAATAGAGAGTTATTAAAAGATATGAAGTCATTGTCTGAATTGGAAGTGCACCAAGAGTTTATTGCGCGTCATTTAGGTCCTGATAGCGTCGAACAAAAAAATATGCTGAGCCAGCTTGGTTACAGCAACATGGATGAGTTTATTCAGGCTGTTGTTCCAGCATCCATTCGCATGAGTCATGCTCTGGATTTAGAAGAAAGTATCAGTGAAGTAGAAGCCCTGGATGAGTTAAAAAAACTGGCAAAGCAAAACCACGTGTTTAAGTCTTATATTGGCCAGGGTTATTACAACACACTGACACCAACGGTCATTCTTAGAAATATTCTGGAAAACCCTGCCTGGTATACGGCCTATACGCCATATCAGGCAGAAATTTCGCAAGGCAGGCTGGAAGCCCTGTTAAATTTTCAAACTATGGTTTCAGATTTAACGGGCATGGATATCGCCAATGCTTCCTTACTGGATGAAGGTACTGCCGCTGCAGAAGCGATGACTTTATGTCAGCGCATGGGCAAATCAAAATCCGAGCTGTTTTTTGTTGATGAAAATTGTTTTCCGCAAACGATTGACGTTATTCAAACGAGGGCAGAAGCCTTTGGTATTGAAGTTGTTGTTGGGAAACCCGAGCAGGCTTTGGAATATGATTGTTTTGCAATGCTCATTCAGAACCCTGGTGCCAATGGAGAAATTGTTGATTATTCTGACTTGATTGAGCAGGCGCATGAAAAACAGATTCTGGTAACAGTTGCGGCTGACCTGCTTAGCCTTTTATTAATTAAGTCACCTGGCGCTATGGGTGCAGATGTAGTTATCGGTTCGAGCCAGCGCTTTGGTGTGCCGCTGGGCTTTGGGGGGCCGCATGCCGCTTTCATGGCAACGCGGGAAAGTTTTAAACGCTCCCTGCCAGGCCGGTTGATTGGCGTTTCACAGGATACCCGTGGCAAGCCTGCTTACCGTTTGGCTCTGCAGACCCGAGAGCAACATATTCGCCGAGAAAAGGCGACCAGTAATATTTGTACGGCCCAGGTTTTACTTGCTGTGATCGCAGGCATGTATGCGGTTTATCATGGGCCACAGGGTTTGAAAAAAATTGCTGAACGGGTGCAGACTTTAACATCGATTCTGGCAGCGGGTTTACATTACGCAGATGTGAAAATTAAGAATAAATCTTTTTTCGACACCTTAACGCTGGATACCGGTGACGAAACACAAGCTATTCATAAAAGAGCCCATAAGCATGAAATAAATTTGCGTGTAATTGATGAAACAAGCCTGGGTATATCGCTTGATGAAACCAACACAATTGATGACGTCAAAAAACTTTGGAAGCTGTTTAGTGATACAGAGATAGACTCAGCTGAAGCTGAGGCTGAAGCAAAGCCTGGCATAAAAGATAATATGAGACGTGAAGATGAGGTGCTCGCCCATCCGGTGTTTAACCATCATCATTCTGAAACTGAAATGCTGCGCTATATGCGCAAGCTGGCGGATAAGGATATTGCACTGGACAGGGCCATGATTCCGTTGGGCTCATGCACGATGAAGCTGAATGCCACCTCGGAAATGATTCCAATCACCTGGCCTGAGTTTGGACAGATTCACCCCTTCGTTCCGCTCGAACAGGTGTCAGGTTATTTGCAGATGATTAAAGAGCTGGAAAGCATGCTTTGTAAGATTACCGGCTATACGGCAATTTCACTGCAACCGAATGCAGGTTCGCAGGGAGAATATGCCGGCTTGCTGGCAATACGGGCCTGGCAACAAGCCAGAGGTGAAGATCAGCGCAATATATGTCTTATCCCCAGCTCTGCTCACGGCACTAACCCGGCCTCAGCACAAATGTGTGGTATGAAAGTCGTTGTGGTGAAGTGTGATAAGAATGGCAATGTTGATCTTGACGATCTGAGAGAAAAAGCCGGACAACACAAGGATGATCTGGCGGCTATTATGGTGACCTATCCATCCACACACGGAGTATTTGAAGAAGGCATTAAAGAGCTTTGTGAGATTGTGCATGACCACGGCGGCCAGGTATACATGGATGGCGCGAACCTGAATGCCATGGTTGGTTTGTGTCAGCCGGGCAAATTCGGCGGAGACGTTTCACACCTGAATTTACATAAAACTTTTTGTATTCCACATGGCGGAGGTGGTCCGGGTGTAGGGCCGGTAGGAGTTGCTGCACATTTAGCACCATATCTGCCGGGACACGCCATGTTAGGCAAGCATGAAGTGGGCGCTGTCGCATCGGCGGCCTGGGGCAGTGCAGGCATACTGCCAATCACCTGGATGTACATCAAGATGATGGGCGCCAATGGTCTGAAACAGGCCAGTGAAGTCGCCATGCTAAATGCCAATTATATTGCTGATCAGCTCAAGGATGATTTTCCAGTGTTGTATACCGGCAGTAATGGGCGGGTAGCGCATGAATGCATTATTGATGTCCGCCAGATTCAGGATGAGTCGGGTGTTAGTGTGGATGACATCGCCAAGCGTTTGATTGATTATGGTTTTCATGCGCCGACTATGTCATTTCCTGTGCCGGGTACTCTCATGATTGAGCCGACAGAAAGTGAGTCGCCAGCCGAACTGGATCGCTTTTGTGCGGCCATGAAACAAATCCGCGCGGAGATCAACAGTATTGCCAAAGGTGAACTACCCAAAGACGACAACCCTTTGCATAATGCGCCACATACGGCTGATATGATCTGCATTGATGACTGGCAACATGCCTATAGTCGTGAGTCGGCAGCTTACCCGCTGGCATCCTTAAGAGATAATAAATACTGGCCGCCGGTCGGACGGGTGGATAATGTTTTTGGTGACAGAAATCTGGTTTGTGCCTGCCCGCCGATGTCTGAGTATGAGTAAACTGAATTGTGTATCACTTTTTCAGGGAGGCAAAAGGTGATACACAAAAGTAAAACGGACAGAAGATGCGTATAAAAATTTCAATTTTTATAATGATCCTGTTTCTGTTTTCCTGCGGGCAGGCCAGTGAAGTCCTGCAACAGCCAAGCGGCAATGCCAACCGTGTTATTGCCATTGGCGACATCCACTCTGATATAAACGTTATGCGCCAGGTGTTTCGTCTGGCCGGCGCCACCAATGAAAATGATGAGTGGATTGGCGGGGAACTGACAGTCGTTCAGCTGGGTGATCTGATAGGGCGCAGTGATGATGAACGTGAGGTGCTGGACTTTATGTTTGCAATCCAGGAGCAGGCAGAACAGCACGGTGGTAAAGTCTATGCCCTGATTGGCAATCATGAAGTGATGGGCGGTCGGGTTGATAATCAGGCTGTTGGTCGGAATCCGTTTCCCGCTTATGAAGGGTTGCCGGGTTTGAATCTGAATGACCCGCGCCTGGAACATTTACCAAGTTATGAACGTTCACGTGGAGCAGCCTTGATGCCGGGTGGGCCGTATGCGGTACGCATCGCAGAATTTCCAACCGTACTTAAACTGGGAGAAACAATTTTTGTGCATGGCGGTGTGGTGCCGCGCTGGGCGGAGTACGGCATAGAAAAAATTAATGTTGAAGTAAGCGCGTGGTTGAAAGGTGAATCTGATGAGCCGGATTCCTCACAGCGTGTTGATGATAGTGATCGCGTGATGTGGGCGCGGCATTTTTCTTCCCGGGTTGATCAGCAGGATTGTCTGATGCTGGAAGAATCATTGCGCATACTGGAAGCCAAACGCATGATCGTTGCGCACACACGCCATGCTGAAATTACTTCTTACTGTTCTGGAAAATTGTGGGCAACAGACGTTGGCATGTCACGTGCCTATGGCGGTGATATTCAAATTCTCGAGCTGATCGATGATGAAGTAACCAGGGTTTTAGTGCCAGAGTAAGTTTTACCCTGATACTGTTTTTAAATATTCGACAATGTCCTGTGACTCGGGCATCCAGACATCCTCTTTATTTTCGTCTGTATAACTTATGTGTAAGACAGGGACGGTTGCCCGATTACGCGCTGCAATCAGGTCATTAAAATGCTGCCGTTCATAAATATTTCGCATTTCAACATGAAGACCCAGGGCAGCAATTGCTTGTCTGACATAAATACAATACGGGCAGATAGGTGTCATATACAGCGCTAGTTTTAGGGTGCTGTTATTTTCGGTATCTTCTTCAGTAAAAGCGGCTGCCAATTCCTGCTCCAGATCAAAATTGTTCAAGCGAAGTCCTGTTTATGATTATTTGAAAATTACAATTATGGCTTCCAACAAGTGTATAAAGTTTAGAGACCTATTCCAAATATTGAGCCAACCAAAGCGGTAAACAACATAGCCAGAGCTCCCCAAAAAGTGACGCGCAGACTGCCTTTAATTTTGGCGGCACCGCCAGCATGTGCAGCTAATGCTCCCAGAATGGCAAGAAATACCAGGGAGTTGACAGAAACCATGGTTATTAACAGCTCACCACCAAACATCCAGGCAGTTAACAGAGGCAATAAAGCACCAACAGTAAAAGCCAAAGCAGAAAAGATGGCAGCCTGAATGGGTCTGGCTCTGCCACTTTCGACTATGCCTATTTCATCTCTGGCGTGAGCCGCCAGGGCGTCATGTGCCATTAATTGCTCGGCAACAGTGTAGGACAGTTCTTCTTCCAGACCACGTTCCTGATAGATAGCGGCAAGTTCCTGTTTTTCAAACTCAGGATTGTCATCCAATGATTGTTGTTCCTGTGCCAGATCCGCTGATTCGGTATCAGCCTGTGAGCTGACAGAAACATATTCACCTGCTGCCATTGACATGGCCCCAGCAACCAAACCGGCAAGGCCACTAAGCAGAATGTAATCCTGGGCAACATTGGCGGCAGCAACGCCGATAATCAAACTGGCAGTAGAAACAATGCCATCGTTTGCACCCAGGACGGCGGCTCTTAACCATCCGGCGCGATGAGATTTATGGGCTTCATGGTAAGTCATAGGGTTAAAGGATAAAGTAAATCAGGACAGGTGTCAGAGGAAATTTTTTATTCTGGCGTCGCGAATAAAATAAGGATCAATTAAGGAAACTGCTTATTTTTTATAAGCAGGGATTCTATCTATCACGCAAGTCCTTATACTCCAGCTTTTTCCATGCGCCACATTTAAGAGACGTTATAAATTGCAAATATTCAGGTTGCTTATCCCCCTTTGTTTGGTTGTTTTTCCACAGCTTCTGCAGGCTCAGGCTGAAACGCCTGTTGATGGTGTTTTACAAACCTCTGACAACAAAATTGCGCAGGTCCCCAAAACAAATCTTGCGCCGGTGCTGGATGGCATTCTGGACGATCCCATATGGCGTGAGGCAAGAAAGATTAGCGATTTTCATCAGGTGCAGCCGGTTGATCATGGTGAACCGACGGAGGCCAGTGAATATTACATTACCTACGATGACAATAACTTCTACATGGCTGCCAGGCTTTATGACAGTGATCCTTCCCAGATAAGGGCCAGGCAGTTAATTCAGGGTCAAAATGTCAATGGAGATGATACAGCAGACATCCTGCTGGATACTTTCAATAATGACCGGACGGCTTTCTATTTCCAAACTAATCCTAATGGGGTGCGCAGTGAAGGTGTCTGGGAAAACGCCAGTACCTATAACAGTGATTGGAGCGGAATCTGGCAGGTAGAGTCGAGGATTGATGAACAGGGCTGGACAACGGAGATGATCATTCCTTTCACGACCCTGAATTTTGACCCGAATACAGATGAGTGGGGTCTAAATCTTGGACGTTCCGTTGCGCGGAAAAACGAAAGAATCTACTGGTCATCCTTTAACCGAAGCACCAACCCGGCAACAGCAGGGCAGGTCGCTGGTATTCACGATATTCGGCAGGGCGTGGGTCTGGATATTGTCCCGTCCATTACCGTTGCACAGTCTGAAGATTATGTCACCGACATTAATGATGACCGGGTTGATCCTTCGCTGGATGTCTTTTATAAATTCACGCCTAATCTGACAGGCGTGTTAACGCTTAACACGGATTTTTCTGCCACAGAAGTGGACGATAGGCAGGTAAACCTGACGCGTTTTTCGCTGTTCTTTCCAGAGAAAAGAGACTTTTTCTTACAGGACTCTGAAATATTCAGCTTCGGTAATATTTCAGGCGGAGGTGGAGGAAATGCGCCACCAGGAGCCAAGCTCCGTAATGGCATACCCTTTTATTCCCGGCGCATTGGCTTAAACCCTGCTACCGGTCAGCCGGTAGATATTGATGTCGGCGGTAAAGTGGCCGGACGTGTGGGAGATATCAGCCTTGGTGCTTTGGCAATACAGCAGGGTGACCGCCCCGGCCTGGCCGGTCAGGATGTGTTCGTAGGCCGTATTACATCCAACGTCCTTTCGGAATCCAGAATCGGCGCGATTTTTACCAATGGAGATCCTAACAGTGTTAGGGATAATTCTTTGGCTGGCGTCGATTTTATGTATCGTAATACCCAGTTCTCCGAGAGTCATACACTGACCGGCGATCTGTGGTACCAGCAATCCGATACAGAGGGCCTGGATGGCGATGACAAGGCTTATAACGCGAATATCAATTATTCAACACTGGGCACAGGAGCAAGCCTTGAAGTTGATTACAGTTATATCGGTGAAGAATACAATCCGACACTGGGTTTCGCTAACCGCCGTGGAGTGGAAAGAATTGGCTTTTCATCCAATTATCGTTATTTCCCGGAAACCCACCCCTTTGTTCGTAATTACACCTTTGTGTTAAGGGGCGATTATTTTCGGGATAACGCAACCGGAGAAATGCAAAGCAGTTTCCTGCAGTTTAACCCCATAGCTTTTGATACCCTGCGCGGCGATCTGGCTTTTATTATGTTGCAACGCCAGCAGGAAGGTTTGACCGTTCCCTTTGAGATTCAACCAGGCATTATAATCCCTGCCGGAGATTATACATTTGATTATGCGCAGCTCATGATCAGGTCCAGTGGTAACCGCACACTCGCGCCCAATCTGACCTACCGTGAAGGTGATTTTTATAATGGTAAAAGCCGAGTGGTTAATGCAGGCTTTGGCTGGAACCCGAATCGCAATGTTTCTTTTGATTTCAGTTACAACTTTACCGATGCTTCGTTACCGGCGGGAGATTTTATTACGCGCCTGATCAGTCTGAATGCCAGCTATGCATTCAATGTCAGATGGTCCTGGGTGAATCTTTTGCAGTATGACAACGGATCAGGCTCTTTGGGGCTTAACAGCCGGTTACGCTGGAATCCACGTGCCGGTGAAAATCTGTGGCTGGTTGTTAATTATAATTTTGATTCCAGCACCAGTGCGTTCAGGGAACTGAACTCGACTGACTCAGAGATAGTGGTTAAATATTCCCGTAATTTTAGATTCTGATTTTCTAGCTAAATATTTTCGGGATTAAGTAATGAAGTGAGCACGTGGTCTTCCCAATTACCATTTATCTGCAAATACTTTTTAGCAAGACCTTCTTTAGTAAAGCCCAGTTTTTTCAGTAAGTTTGCCGATCTTTTATTGCGGGGCATATAGGCAGCCATTAGGCGGTTCAGCTTTAATTGCGAAAAGGCGTAATCGATCGCATGCTGGCTGACTTCCGTCATAAGCCCTTTCCCTTCATGGGCCGCGGCGACACCATAACCGAGATGACAGCCTTTTAAGGGACCATAGATGATGTTGGTTAATGAGCAGTGCGCAAGAATTACACCCTGATCTACCGCGATAAAATAAGCGGCTCTGCCTTCATTTTGGGCAATGACAAAAGTTGATAATCTTTTTTTTAATTCTCATTCAGAGTAATAATCCGCTTCGTGTTTGGGCTCCCACTTTTTGAAATGTTCGGCATTTTCTAGATGATATGCCGACAGCATCTTGGCATCGGAGGTTTTTACTAAACGAATTTCCATGTTTTTACATAGGGGCCAGAGTAAAATTTACTCTGACCCCTCTGGATATCCCTGCAAGAAAGTTAAAAGAAGAAAGCGGATTAATTATTTTCGCGCGACAGCCGACGATAATATTCGGCGACGGATTCCTGATATTCCTCAGGAATCAGATCCAAGACAGCAGTGCGGACATTATTCGGATTACCGGCATTGCTGCTTTCAGCTCGTAATGAAAGTTCCAGTTGTTCGATTAAGGCCAGCATGTTGTTGTATTCTTCCAGCACAATATCATCGTTACGATTAACCCGACTGAATTCCAGCTCACGGATAATATCAAGCAGTTCATCTATTTGTTCCTGCGACATTTGCATGTCTGGAATGGCATCGCGCGTCAGCTCAGTCAGGTTGTCCAGATTGTCATAAAAATTTTCAGGCATATTAATTGGGCCATCTAAAACAGTGTTAGCACCATTACCAGACCAGCCGGCAATGCCCAGGCCATTGACGATGCCATTAGGGTCGCCGCCAAAGCCTCCTTGCTGACCGTTTTGCCCTTGTTGCCCTGGTTGTTGACCTTGACCTTGTTGCTGCCCCTGTCCCTGGTTCTGGCCTTGTTGCCCCTGACCAGCCTGCTGGCCATTTTGTTGTGAGAGTTGCGCTAATTGGTCGCGTAAACTTTCAGCCTGTTCCAGCGCCTGTTCCAGCTCACTGCCACCATTAAGTGAACCCAGCGCTAATTGCTCAGCACGTTGCAGGCTTTCATTGAGTGCCCTCATGCCTTCGGTGACATTCCGCTCATTACCGGCAATATATAACGCATAACCAGCATCAATATAGAGTGCAGCATCCGACAAAGCCAATTCCAATTCGCGCTCGGCGATCGTTTCATTGCCTTCGGCAAGTTCTCTGGCAGCAGCAGGACTCTCTTCACCAAATTGCTGGATGGTGTTCATCATTTGCTGCTGTAAGCGCTGAAGATCAGCGGCTAAACCTTCTTTCAGGTCGGCCAGTTCCATTTCTTCAGTGAGAGACATGCCTCGGCTGTTAGGATTCTCTCCGCTTTCACGTTCAGCCAGCGCGCGCTCCATGGCTTGTTGTAGTTGTTGTTGCATACGCTCCTGTGCAAGCAGCATCTCGGCAGACTGATCAGCCATGCTGGTAAATGATTCCTGCATGCTGGCAATCTGATCCTGAGCCAACTGATCTCTGGCCCCCTCGAGTTGACGCTGGGCTTCTTCTGCTGCACGTTGCAATTCATCGGAACCAGGGTTATTTGCCATAGCCTGTTCGGTTTCATTCATTGCCCGAATGGCGCTTTCCAGACGGCGCTGTAATTCATTTTGAGCTGTTTGCTGGTTTTGTTGTTCGCTCTCAGCAGGCTGTCCTGATTGCTGACCCTGTTGTCCGGGCTGGCCTGGTTGCCCTTGACCTTGCTGCTGGTTGCTAGCCTGTTGCTGGCCGCGTTGCCCGCCCAATTGTTGCTGCTGTAATTGTTCTAACTGTTCCTGGAGTTGTTCAGCTTCACGTCTCAGCATTTCCTGCTGATATTTTTGTGCATCCGTTAACTGTTGCTGATTGCGCATATTATTGGCCAATTGTTCCTGGCGACGCGCAAGTTCATCCAGTTGCGCCATGATATCTTCAACCTGTTCCTGTTGAGCTTGTGGCGAGGCACTTTCGCCAGTTTCATACTGGTTTTGCTCCATATCCATTTCCAGCTCAAACATTTCTGCCAGGTCCTGTCCGGCACGACCACCGCCGCCACCGCCACCACCTTGCTGCTGGCCAACCTGAATATCGTTGAAGACAGCCTCAGCCTGCAGTAAATGTTGCAGGGCTTCCTGAGCAGGCTGGATAGCATCCTGTAACTCTACAGCTGCGAGACGTTCAGAACTGGGGAACATGGCCTGGATAGCCAGATCCATGCTGGCAACGAAACGTTCAATGTCTTCGTCCTGCTGGTTTAACTGGCGGGCGCGGGCACGATCAGTCAGGGTTTGTGCCTGTTCCGCCAGAGTCAGCTGTAATTCGGAAAGCAGCGACGAGTTGATTTCAACCTGTCCGTTATTGCCTTCAGCTTCTTCACGTATCAGGTTCCAGGTTGAAACCACAATCTGGCGCTGGCGCTGGGATATTTCATCGGTAGGGCCGCCACCGCCGCCACCTCCTCCGCCACCGGAGAGTTGGGACTGGGAATAACGACGGTTATAAGCCTGTATCTGAATAAAGTACATGTCAGTCTGGACAGCCTGCGAACGGTCAGAGGCTTCGGCATAATAAGAAATCAAATCACCAGGCTTGAGTGGAATTTCGTCAAAGGCAGGCTCACTTTCTGTAGTAACTGAATCGATACTGACGACCTCTTCACCCTCTCGGCCGGGGATCAGTGAGTCTTCCAGCACAATATCAAAGGCACCAACTTCCAGTTGTGGCGCTGCGGCAGTTCTAGTTTGTACAGTACGCATATCTTCCAGCATAAAGATATGCTCAACAGACAATTCGTCAGCCGGTTCATACAAATCAACTTCCTGCCACTCACCACCATTAATGGAATATTTAATCAGCAGACTTTCAAGACCATAGTCATCACTGGCATCAACCCGTGTCAGCACTTCTTCAATGTTGGTGGCATTCCAGTCCTGACCCGGACGCACCAGTTCGATTTGGGGAGAGCCGTCTTCAGCAAGACTGATAAAATAATCGTCGCTTAAGCGAACCTGCTCACCACCCACCAGAGCGGCGATGTAATACTGTCCTTCCTCAAGAACCATAAACTCAGTAGAGGCTTCATTGCCGCTGATGTTTAAGGCCTGGGCAGCATCGTTAAGAATTAATTCACCGGCAGGCAAGGGACCAGAGGTAGTGACATTAAGCGCAATACGGGTTTCCGGCAGGGCTTCGATATCGCCACGGTTAGATGTTTCAGGATCACGTTCTGTCCATTCGGGGAAGGTATAAGTTAATTCCAGATTTTCGATAGAAGGAAGGTCAACAACCTGCACACTGAAGTCGGGGCTGCGTAACCCGGTCGTCGAGACATAATAGTCCATCTCTTCCTGCAGAGAGAACAAGGTAAACTCAAAGCCGTTCATGGTTCTGACCAGCGGAACTTCCTGCCACTCTTCACCACTGCTGCGAACATGCAAAACGGCTTCATCCGGATCAAGTCCTTCTATTTGAGCGCTGATGCGTAAGTTAGCGCCACGTCGCACACTTTCATCACCAGGTGAAACAGTGATTGATTGTGGTGGCACGAAACTATCGCTGGCCCAGCCGGCAAGAAAATTCTGCAGGCTATAAGAAAACAGGCCGGCACCGACAGCCATATAAATTAAAACGGCGAGCATGGCGGCTGCCGCTACGCCGGCAATTTGCATGTCCCTGTTTTTGACCTGCTCGGCAACAGGATAAGAAGCACTGATTTTTAGGGCATCTTCAGCCAGCAACTCGCGGAAGGGGTTTTTAGCTTCCATTTGTGCATAGGTTTCTATGCGTCCCTGAAAACCTTTGCCGTCCGATTTTGTGCTGCGGTTTTCAATCTGTGAGCTGACATCGTCTTTAATTCTTTTCAGTGGTTCAAGAATGCCCAGCAGCACAACAGCAGCCAGCGCCAGAACCAGCAAAAGACGGAAAGTGATAACGGTTGAACCGGCATAGCCGTTCTCCAGGGAAAACCAGGCAGCAATCAGTGAGACTGATAAAAGTACAGCTGCGACCGCAGCAGCACCCTGGAGGATCACCAGTTTTTTCAGACGCTGACGGAATTCTGTCAGGTAGAGTTCAAGCTTTTCGGTTGCTTTCATAGCTAGGTATTTCCTGTATTGAACCGTAAATAGCGATTACCCAATAAGGACTCGGCAAGGACAATAACAGCAAGTAAAATCAATAATACACGCCAAATCTCTATAGCAACAGGTTCTTCTTCAACGACACTGATGGCAATGCCGTCGACCAGCTCCATGTCGCCCGCGCTCCCTGCTACCATGGTTTCCCAGTTTTGCAGGGCCTGCGCATCCATAATACTTAAATCTGACTCACGGGTATCCGGGTTTACAGCGACCAGATTGTCGCGGCCTAAAGTGACGATCCGGTAATAGCCTGTTTCCGACAACTGTATGCTTTGAGACTGGGTCGTGTCAGCCAGCGATAACAGGCTGTTACCGGCAGGGTCATAAACCTGGCCTGAAGCTCCATTATTCTGATCCAGCTGCAGGAAGCTGTTGATGGTTTGCTCCTTCACCAATAATTCTTCATTCGACAGATGCCTGGCGGCTTCTGCGACAAAGCTGACAAAGACTGGCTTAACCGGCAGGTCACTCCAGGTATTATTTAAACTGGTATTAAGTAAGAGGAAGCGACCCAGGCCAATGTTACGTTCAGTTAAAAAAGGGATATTGTTATTTAAAGTAATCAGCACGTTGTCAGCTTCACCAGCTTCAATAGGCAGAACTCTGGAAATAGCCAGGTTGTTCCAGCCTACGGAGCCGTCAAGCACAGGGTGAGAAACATTGACGCCCTGCACATTATAGGAAGTATTGCGACTGAAACTCAGGCTGCCACCAATAGCCTGTCCTCCTACCGGAATGCTGGCCTGACCAAGTGTTCGTTCGCCAACAGCTGCCAGTATCGCACCACCGCCGTCGACGTAGGCTTGTAACTCCTGTGCCAGTGATGCATTAACACTGCCAATATCATCAATCACAATCCAGGGATAACGCTGCAATATACGGGGATCAAAATCATTAACATCCAGCAGCTCAACTTCATAACCGCGAGGTGCTGTTTCCAGCGCCGTTGTAATGTAAGTAACTGCCAGAGATTCCGGGTCGGCACTTAACAGAATGACTGGCGCGGGCGGTGAATTATCAAAGACAGTGTAGCGCGTATCGTCGTCCGGCAAACTGTCGTTGGGCGTAATACTGACGTTCAGGCGATTATCGCCTTCATCAAAACTTACGTTTTCAAAACTGATGTAGCTGATGCCATCTGCTGGCGCAGTAAAGGTTTCAGTCAGGCTTTGTTGTGTGATGTCGTTAATGCTCAAGGCTACCGTTTTTTCCACGCTCTGTTCTGCACTGCTGTTATTTTTCAAGCCGACACGAATGCTATCAGCCGTTGTAATTTCAACCGAAGCAACTGACCAGTTGGCGACATCTTCTGTTTTTACCTGATGAATACTGAGCGTCACCGGGCGCCCGTTGATGACATCAGGAATCATATCGGCAAAACGGACAGCCTGGCCGCTTTGCTGGTAATCACTAATGAAATGAATAATAAAATTTGCCTGGCTGCTGGTGATTAAGCTATCCAGAGCCGTCACCATGGCACCGATGTCCAGACGGCCGTAGTCTGGTTCAAGTCCCTCAAGACCGCCACGGATAATTGCCGGGTCGGCTGTTGCAGTACTGATGGTTTCAACCGTACCGCTGGCGGTATATAGGCTGGCAATATCATCGGCACCCATGGCATCAACCAGTTCCTCTGCCAGCGTGACAGCCTGTGCAAAGCTGTTGCCTTCACGCATGGAGAAAGACGTATCCAGGACAATGACGTGATGTGTTGTGTCTTCTGTTACAGCAGCTTCCAGCGCCGTGAAGAAAACCGGCTTGGTGAAAGCAAGCACCAGTAAAACCAGAAACAGGATTCGCAGCGCCATTAATACGAGGTATTTTAATTTACGCTGAATATGGACGCGGCGCTGACTCTGTTCCATAAACATGATGGAACTGAATTTTTCCCTTTCGGTAGCGTTGGTCTGCAAGCGATGCAACCAGATGGGCAAGGCAATGCCAAGCAGGGCGAATAGAAACAGTGGGCTAAGCAAAGACATCAGGCACGTTTCTCCCTGAAGGTCAGGTAAGCATGCAGGGCTCGATCAAGCGGTTCACTGGTATCCAGCAATACGTGATCGGCATTCATCCCCTTGGCGGTTTTTTCAATGGCCGCTATATGTGCTTTGATTCTTTGAGGATAATCCTGTTTCATAAAAATCGGATCTACCTCAATAGCTTCGCCTGACTCCATGTCTTCATACAAGGTTGATTCTTTAATATTCGGATTAAGCTCATCCGGATCCAGTAAATGAAACATAATGACATCCTGACCATGCAGTGCCAAAGGACGCACATTTTCCATCAGGGCTTCCGGGTCGCAATAAAAATCAGAGATCACCGCAACCAATCCGCGTTTTTTTACATGCTCGCGAAAGCGGGTGAAGGGTTTGTGCATGGCAGTGCCTTCAACAGCTTCTGCCTTATCCAGGGTATGGATAACACCATGTAGAGTGCCGCTTTTAGATGTGGGTGGACGGTATTGCACCACCTCATCATTAAAAATCATGGCGCCGATGGCATCATGCTGACGCGACGCCAGGTAAGCCAGACTGGCAGCCAGATATTTTCCGTACTGTAATTTTGAATACCTGGCACCAAAACCCATAGAGGCTGAAGTATCAAGTAACAGCATTAAATGACTGTTGGTTTCACCTTTAAACAGCTTGATAAAAGTCTTGTCGGTACGGGAGTAAACATTCCAGTCAATATGACGCGGATCATCACCTTCGGCATAGGGTCGGTATTCTACAAACTCCTGACTGAAACCATATTTGGGCGAGCGGTGCAGACCCATGACAAAACCTTCCACCACAGCTTTGGCAACCAGTTCCAGATTGGACAGACTGGAAAGCACGCTGGGATCCAGCAGGCGGGTTGGCGCATTTTTATTGTCAGTTTGACCTAACTGCATTTGGTTATCGTTTACTCGCTTACAGAAACTTTAGTTAATAGATCAGCCAAGATGTCATCAATACTGATGCCATCAGATTCAGCATAGTAGTTTGGAAGCACACGGTGGCGCAGAATAGGGATTGCCAGCGCTCTCAAGTCATCAGCCAGCACATGATAACGGCCTTCCATTAAAGCGCGGGTCTTGGCGGCCAGCACCAGATTCATGGTGGCGCGAATACTGGAACCGAAATTGGCATACTTTTTAATCATGTCGGTTGCCAGTTCATCGGAGGGCCGGGTGGCGCGCACAATATCAACAGCATAACGGCTCAGTGAGTCCGAAATAGGCACTTCTCTTACCAGACTTTGAAACTTGATAATCTCTCCTGCAGAGGTACAGGCTTCCACTGGTGGCATATCGATGCTTTTGGTGAAACGGTTAATCACGGCAACTTCCTGCTCGGAATCCAGATAATCCAGAATGACATTAAAAAGGAAACGGTCAAGCTGTGCTTCCGGCAAGGGATAGGTACCTTCCAGTTCAATCGGGTTTTGCGTAGCCAGCACAATAAAAGGTTTGTCAAGTATGTGATTTTTGCCACGTACGGTGACCGTTTTTTCCTGCATGGCTTCCAGCAGGGCAGCCTGAGTTTTCGGCGGAGTTCGGTTAATTTCATCAGCCAATAAGACATTGGTAAAGACAGGACCTTCGATAAAACGCCATTCACGCTTGCCGGTACTCTGATCTTCTTCGACCATGTCGGTACCTGTTATATCGGTAGGCATCAGGTCAGGGGTAAACTGAATTCGCTTGAAACTCAAACCCAGCGCGCTGGCCAAGGTATGCACCAGCAAGGTTTTTGCAGTACCCGGCATACCGGTGATCAGACAGTGACCGCCTACAAAAAGCGAGATCAGAAGATTTTCTACGACTTCATCCTGGCCGACGATAGTGCCTCTTATCTGCTCACGGATATTGGTAGTTGCCTTTTGGAAGTTCGCAACTAATTCACGTGTTTCATCTGATCCAAAATTTTCTACTGCTTCATTCATATTCCTGCTTCCTGTAAAGGGTTCCTGATTAATTAGTATTCTTATATTTTTTAATTTTGTGTTCTGCTCAATTCCAGTAAAAGCTGTTGGGCCGGACGGTATTGTGGAGCAATATCCAATGCCGTCATTAAATACTCCATTGATTGTGCCGGTTCATTCAAGGCCTTGTAAGCTGATGCCACACGGTAATTAGCCGTCGCCTGATCCAGCGGGTTTAATGCCAGTCCAACCAGATACTCCTGCAAGGCATCTTCCGGCCGGTTTAATTCAATAAACAGGTCGCCGAGTTTGCCATGAGTTGCTTCATCAAAGGGATCAACATAATGAATATCCCTGAATACGTCTATGGCTTGCGCATGTTGTCCGCGGGCAATGTATTCATCGGCAAGTTCTTTTAATGCCCGTGCGGAATAACCACCAAGTTGCCAGAAGGTTTCAAGGGTTTCAAATTTAAGATCATCCTGCTCAAGCTGGGCATGTGCCAGCGCCTTGGCGATATAGGGACTGTCCTGCTCAACATAGTCAGGGTATGTAAAGATCGCCCGGTTGGCGGCAGCGATGGTTTCTTCCCAGTTGCCTGCGCCATAGGCCTGAACGGTTGCCTGCATATCCTGTTGCCAGACAGGCAGATTATTCAACAGAGGACCGAACTGAATATCGATATATTGCTTAAAGTGGCGGTCAAACTCATTCTCACTGATACCCAGGGCAGTTTCTATGGCAGTGACTTCATCTGTCCCTTCAACAAACTGGTAAAGCATGCCGACAATTTTATCGTGACCGTATTCTTCCGAGATGAACTGGAAAATCAAACCTGCCTGCATGTAGGAAACAATGACCTGCTCATCATAGGTCGGACGCATAAAACCATCGTCCAGTTTGGCTACTGGCAGGAAGGCTCCTTCAGCCATGAACTGCAAAACATAAGCCGGGATTTTAATACCGGGTATCGGGCCGGTATTCCATTCTTCATAAACCGATATGCCTTCACTGTACCAGCGTGGCACCCCATGCTCTGAGGCTTCCAAAGTATAAACATGAGCCATTTCGTGCCACAGAGTCGTACCCCAGTGATAGGTCTCATCAGGGTGCCCGGTTGGCGAGTCCATGGCAAACAGATAGCCAAAGGTCACACCTAGTATGCCGACACCGGGCATACCAATAGAACGCACGACAAAGTCTTCATGATTAGGAAAAATTTCAACGATGACCGGTTCCTTGGCCGGGAAGTGATAGCGTTCGGCAAAAGTTGCCATGCTGGCTTCTGCCAGTTCACGCGCATAAGGTTTAAGAACCTCAGCTTCATCACGATCAAGACGCAATACCAGTTTGGGAATACCATCACCTTCTGGCGGATCGGGAAAAGTCAGGTCGACAAAATTTTCACTGAAGGTATCCAGCAAACGCATCATATTGAGTGTCGTCGGATTAAAGCCATCACCCTCATAAGCAATTTCTACATGCCGTATACCGGCATCAATCTGGTTCAGACGCAGATAATTCTGGCCAAGTTCCAGATGCGCCGTCCAATGTTCAGGTTCGATTTCCACGGCCTTCTTGTAAAGCTCGCCGGATTCAGCATAGCGCCGGATATTTGAGGCAAAGTGTGCGGGAATGGCATAGGCATCACCATAAGCTGGGGCTTCAGCGAGGGCTGCGTCAATATAGGGCTGCACTTCCTCAGTGCGCCGTTCGAGAAATGCCAGGGCGGCTTCCAGAGCATTAAGCTCCATTGCCGGCAGATCTTCGTCATTAACAAGATCCCAGGCTTCATCAAGCATTTCCCGGGCCTGTTCATATTGATCCCGTTCCATGTTGGAATTAATTGACATGATCATTGCGCGTAAGCGGGCACCGGGTGGCGAAGCAAAATGTGTGCGCACAGCTTCCAGGTGAGCATTAATTTCTTCACCATTGTTACCGGAGCTAAGTGCCTGGGCGGCGCCGATATGTGCCCAGGCACTATCAGGTTCCAGCGCCAGCGCCTGGTTAAAAAAGTTGTAGGCATCCTGATATTGATAGGTGCGCATATAAAGCTCGCCGGTCCTGACCAGGATCATGGCATTGTCCGGATTTGCCTCTGAGGCCTGTTCAAACAACTCATCGGCTGTGTAGAGATCACCCAGGGCCCACATCGCTTCTGCCTGAATTTCAGGTGGGTTGATACTGCGCACAATACTCAGATAACAGGTATTGGCTTCAAGACTTTGACCTGACCAGTAAAGATTTTCGCAGTTTAATAAAGTTTCATTATCCAGAGCCCCAAGCAGATGTTCCCTGGCCAGCGCCTGTTCAGTAAATAAACCAGCAAACAAAACAGAACTGCATATCGCACTATAAGCCACCAGCGGAGCCAGACGATTCTGAGACTTAGTGTTTCTTGCTTTCACGACTTCGGGTTTACCTTTTGCTATGTATTACTCACTGCTTAGCTGATCGATTTCTTCATTGATTCTGGCTGACTGCAAGATCAGTGCCTGCAGTTGCTCGATGTATTCTGCATTACTCATTTCGCCGCGGCGGAGCTGCAGGCTTTCAATTTGGCGGTCAATCTCCAGGCTTTGTTCCTGCAGTTCCGCAATTCGTGGATTTTCAGTAGAGATAACGACAGGGTTAATACGCGCCAAAGTAAACTGGGCGGCACCGTCGCCACTGATTTCGGCATGTTCGGTTGCAAGCTGGCCCTGACTTTCAAAATATTCTTCCACCTGGCGTTGTGCATAACTGAAGGCTTCTTCGATGCTGATGCTGTTGTTTTTATTTAAGTCGGCATCTTCACTACTCAGGGCTTCGACAAAATATTTACCGAAGAAGGTTGCGTTTTTCTCGTTACCATTGCGTGTTGCAGTAACCAGAATTCTATTTTCATCTTGCAGGGGTTCAAGCAGAGCGCCACTGGTACTGGAAGTGTTTAGCAGGAAATGGTTTTGTCCGGGAAAGGCATTCATGATGCCAAGGATGTCATCAGTGGTGATATCCAAACCGGGGATATTAAATTTATATTCCTCGCCATCAAAACTCCCATGACCGATCAGATAAATAGCTGCCCGGTCATCTTCATTCATACCAGCACTAAGTTCAGAAAAATGCGCTAAAAGATTTTCCCGGGTGGCGTCAGTGCCGCTGAATAAAGTGATGTTTTCGCTATCGGTTAACGATGCTGAGGCTTCTGCAATCGTCTGACTTTGTTCGTGAAAGTTTTCCTCAAAGGCCGGCTCTCCACCGAGGCCCTGCACAATGGTTACGTAGAGTGCGGCTTGTGCATTAAAGGATAGTGCTGACAGGGCTACAGACAGGAGAGCTGAGCTGGCTACTATAAAGGACCTCATCAGATTGTTCTCCAGCGTCTTCGTAGCAGCCACTCTGCGGCTTTTAATAAAATCAGCAGTATAAAAATAATTGGTGCATCCCAGAGATAGCGGATGTCCTGCTCAGTGATGCCAGCTGTAGAGTATGAAATGGCTTCTGGCAGCTCATCCCAATTCTGGGCCTGCCAGTATTGACCACCGGTCACTGCCGCAAGGTTTTCAAGCAAATCCCGATTCTGCCGGATGGCAAAGGCTTCCTGGTTTTGTTCATAACGAATGGCAGAACGGACCGAGCTGACTGGAGTATTTCCGACGCGGGAAATTGCTTCTATCGAAAATAAACCGGTATCGGCAGGATTGAAACTGGCTTCATAGACGCCGGGCTGATTACTGGAAGGTAATAGTTCCAATGTCATTGCCGGGCCATATTCGGAAGAGACCACAGCAGAAACAGCCAGACCCTGGTTTTCTTCAGCGTCTGGATCCCGCACTTGTGCACGAACACGAATCTCCTCATTCTCTATGTTGGTACTCAACTCAAAAGGCAGCGGTGAATTGACTACTAGGCCGCGGGCTAACTGACGCCAGAATGTTTCATGGCTCATATCTTCAAGCGGCATGCTCATTTGCCAGCGCCAGGTTCCTCCGGTTGCCATGATATAGCTCTGTCCTTTGCCATAAGGCTGGGTTACCAGCAGTGGCTGCAGCTCACCGTTCACATCAATTTCCAGTAAGGTAGTGGCGGCCGGTCTTAGTGAGCCGAGATTCTGGTAGTCCGCAATGTTGGGTAATTCGTTCCACCGTTCCAGATTTTCAGCGGGGTTATCGCTGAGCAGAAGAATAGGAGAAGCAAGACCACTAGGCGTTGGAATAACTTTGGCCTGCTGGCGGACAAAGGCCGCATCATCCGCAGCAAGTCTTACAGGCAGAACTTCGCTGACGACAGATTCACTCCAACCACCCAGGCCCAAGCCGTTTAATCCTGCCAGCATCATTAAACTGCCACCACGCTCACTGACAAAATCGTGGATCATCTGCTGCTGTTCTTCATTGAATTCGGCCAGTTCAACACTGCCTATAATCAAAGCGTCGTAGGCAAATAACTCTGATCTTTCTAAAGGAAAACCTTCTGCTAACTGATCCGGATCATCAATCCCCTGGCGATAAAATTTATTAGGCGTGACTCGCAATAAGGTTGAGAGTTGTACGCTGGGATCTTCATCCAGGGCTCGTTGCATAAACTTATATTCCCAGCGTGGTTCACCTTCTATATAAAGGATGCGGTAATTCCCGTCGGGAACGTCGACCACCTGTGCTCTTGAATTGTTTGCCAGATTTCTTTCACCATTAACGGGATCAAGTGTAAAGCGTAAATCCAATTCACCGGGCTCGCTGACTTCGACATCAATAAATGCCGTTGTCATATTTTGGTTGGCATTTAGTTCAATTTCTTCGGTGCTGATCAGTTCATCGCCGTTGTAAACTTTTATCCGGGTCATGCCGCCCTGGTCGTGAATGATACTGACACCTGCAGAAAGTGTTGTTCCGGGTAGCGCAGATTGAGGCAACTGTATGCTGGTCAGTTCCAGGTCTTCTGGAATAGCTTCGCGCCCAATACCGACTGTATGAATTGGAACAGCATAAGAAACTATTTCACTTAAAGTTGCCGCATCAATGTTGCCGCTGTTATCAGCGCCATCACTGACCAGAATCAATGCCCCCAGGGAGGTATTGCTGGCTTCACGTAAAGTCTGAACGATAGAGGACCCTATATTGGAAGCGTCGCCAGGGTTTGGCAGCTCGGCAAAAGCATTCAGTTCAGTGACTTCCCCGGCAAAAGCATAAGGCAGGATATCGTAAATATCAGCCAGCTCCTCAAGACCTTCTTTTGATAAAAGCGCTTGTGCCTGATCCATGCGTGTTTCACCATTTTCGATCAGAGCCATACTGGCTGAGCTATCCAATAAAACAGCAACAGCATTCTCACCACCTACCAGACGCTCAGTCACCAGGGCCGGTTGCCATAAGACAAAAAGTATCAGGGCTATCATCAAAGCCTGAAGTCCACCAATGCTGGCAAGCTGATAAAGACTAAGAACCTTGCGTTGCCAGATCAGCATAAAAAGGCAGCTGGCAAGAAAAATAAAGCCTAGTGTATAGAGGAACCAAATTGGCCAGGTATTGGCAAGAATGAACTCGCTTTCTTCGAAAATGGCAGGGGAATATTTGAAAAAAAACTCGAACATAAATGGTATTGGTTGCGGTGCAGTTTAGCGGGCGCCAAGCCTCCCCTTAATTTTGGTTATTACTGCTATAGTTGTATGCATATTTATGCAGCGAAGGCAGATATAAACATGTTTATAGCAAAAATGCTAATCTTCTAAAAAGCCTGAAATTGGCTGTATGCCTTTTGTCATAGGCCAAGTTTATGTTGCAGGTACAAAGTGCAAAAACTATGGTTTATTCCGGGCCTAAAGTGTTTTATTTGTAACTTAAAAAAGATAATTATTTGTGTCCTTGTATGAGCAGCAATCATAAATGACAATATGGGCCCAGAGTGGGTGAGTGGATTTATGACTTCGTGTGTTTGCGGCAGTAAAAAAGATTATTCTCTTTGTTGTGAGCCCTTATTAAAGGGAGAAACTCAGGCGAAAACAATTCGTCAGTTGGTTCGCTCGCGCTATGCTGCCTATGCCCTTGGCGACCACGCTGAATATTTAAGGCAGACCTGGCACCCGGCAACAGCCGAAAGCATCAGAGCAGCAGAATTAAATACCGGGGCTTTCACTTGGCAAGGGCTTGAAATAATCGGGCATGAGCAGAAAGGGGATTTTGGTCAGGTTGAATTCATCGCCAGCTATGAAGATACAGAAGGCATGGCGCATAAGCATCATGAGATTTCATTATTCCGGCGTGCAAAAGGGAAGTGGTATTACCTGAGCGGCAAGGTGCTGAATCAGGACTAGGAGGCGACTAAAAAAATACTCGACAGGCTTTCCGGCTTTGTACATAATGCCGCCTTTTTTAAACCAGACCCTAAATTTATTTCGTTTTTTAAATAAATGCTTAAGTTCACCATCCGTAAAATTATTGACTCATTTTTAAGTTTATTTGACTGGTTTAACCGCCCCCAACCCATAGCGCGTTCTGAAGAAGAATCCAGAAAGCTGGCAAAAGCGACCAGTGGGCTGGCCCTCTACGACTATAAGGGCTGTATGGCAAGCAGAAAAACCCGGCATGAGATCCGCCGTTTGAATATAGATATTGAACGCCGTGATATTGGAAAGTGCACTATTCATCAGGATAATTTACTGGCTGAATTCGGCAAATTAAAAGCGCCTTGTCTGCGGATAGAAGAAAAAGGAGAGGTGCACTGGATTGATGAACCGGAAAAGATCGTGTTTTTCCTGCATGATAGATTCGATGTAAAAGATGAAGGTATCCAGTACCAGAAAAGTGCCTAAGCCTCCCCGCCTTGCGCCCTCTGTTCAATCAAGTTACAGTCCTTACCTCCCCGCTAAACTCGCAGCGTAAATATGAGTGAACCCTTACAGTCACTAGTTATTGAGCCAATACAGGAAGCCAACGCGTCAGTAATCTGGCTGCATGGACTGGGTGCTGATGGCCATGATTTTGAGCCGCTAATTCCCTACCTGTCACTAAAAGAAGGCTGTAACGTTCGTTTTATTTTTCCTCATGCCCCTTCCATGCCGATAAGTATGAACATGGGCTATGTCATGCCTGCATGGTTCGATATCCTCGCCCTTGATGGAGCAGGCAGAAAGATTGATTCTCAGCAATTACTTGCCTCTGCCATGCAAGTGCATAAGTTAATTGATAAGGAAATAGAAAAAGGGATTGATAGTGAGCGAATTATTCTTGTGGGTTTCTCGCAGGGAGGTGCTGTTAATTATCAGGCTGGTTTAACTTATGACAAACCCTTGGCAGGCATGCTGGCGCTATCATCTTTTTTCCCAACTGCAGAGGAAGTTATCCCGCACCCTGCTAATCAGGATTTGCCAATATTAGTGTGTCATGGCACCCATGATCTTGTGCTGGATATATCGCTTGCTGAAAAGAGCCTGGAGGCTCTAAAAACCTTGGGCTATCAGCCTAAATATCTGACTTATCCGATGGCGCATACGGTGTGTCCACAAGAGATACAGGATATTGCTTCCTGGCTCAATGCGCAGCTTTGAAGGAAATTAAAAATGGCTTGATGTTGATCAAGCTTCTTTTTATGAATAAAGAAGGTAGATGCAATTTTCATCAATAGTATGGTGAAACTTGCAGATGGTGAGCAGGCAGAACCAACAGCTAAAGCCATTGCGATTATTTCTTTATTGCTCTGGTTGGGTATTATCAGTGTCGCTCGCTGGATGGCATTTCTATAACCCTTACTAACCGTTTTTAACTCCTTAACCGGAGTATAAAAAAGGCGCTTATACTAGTGGTTTAAAGGGCGAAGGCCCTTTTTGCTGTCATGTTATAGCCACGGTTAAACTTGATTCTGCAATGGATGTGGTTTACTTTAGCGCCTGGATTTCTAGCTTGAATATAAAGCAACTTAAGGGGAGCAAGATTCAGACTGAAATTTGCATAAGCAAGTGCGCTTATGCATCTGATTTTATGAGTCCTGCTGATTAATAAAAGCTGTAAAAATGCAGCTAACAATAATTTAAGGTTTAACGATGGAATTTGACTTTGGGTGTATAGAGCCAGTTGGCTTTGTTTGTTCAGTTGAGTTGAGCAGCGTTGGGTTGTGGTTAACCGGCGGGACCGGAAATTTCATGGCTTACCCGATTACACTTTCAGCCCATGGTTTGGGCATGATGACAGTAATGGGTGTTGTTATTGCTTTTAACATGCGGGTACTTGGCTTCGCTAAAAATATTTCTATTTCTGCCTATGATCGCTTATTCATGATCGGCTGGGCAGGTTTTATGCTTAATCTGGTTTCCGGCTTGTTGTTGCTAACAGGTTATTTTTCTACCTATATTTTTCAGGGGTCTTTTCAGCTCAAAATTGCATTTATAGTCCTTGGTGGCATCCTGATGAAGGTGGTCATGAGCGGCATTAGAAATGGCCGCGATGAAAAAGTAACGATGCTGCTATCAGCTGCATGTATGGCCTCCTGGTCCGGCGCTATTATTACCGGTCGCCTGATGGCTTATTTACAGTAAGGGGGCGGGAATATGGAATTTTTACAACCAACGTTTGACTGGCTTGGAACATCATGGCTGGGCGTATTCAGTAGAGATGCATCCTGGGTTTTTGTGGCCGCAGAAACGGCTCACTTTTTTGGATTATCCCTGCTTTTTGGTTCACTGCTAGTGATTGATCTGAGAGTTGTCGGTTTTGCACGTTTTATCAACATGCAGGCCGCTATGAAATTTATCCCGATAGCCATGGCTGGCTTTGCTATCAA
>Ga0255780_10001054_pt1 | contig 26050 bp, 28 predicted proteins | sample 071ome_32_FD_179978 | JGI IMG/M metagenome (GOLD analysis project Ga0255780, IMG submission 179978) | Coastal salt marsh microbial communities from the Groves Creek Marsh, Skidaway Island, Georgia - 071405AT metaG (version 2) | ecosystem: Environmental > Aquatic > Marine > Intertidal zone >... | reverse complement strand
CCTTTTTTATCAGACCATTCTAATAAGGCTTTGCGATCTTCCTTGAATTCGTAAAAAGGCACAGCAAAGCCGCAGGATGTTTGTACCAGATCAATATTCATAATAAAAAACTGCCGGGCGCCTGAACATTCGGGAAAAATATTCAGATAGCTTTGCCAGTCTTCATCCCTTGGATGGACAGCTCGAGCTGTTCCGTACAGTCTCAAAATTAGCGGCTTACGTTCAAAAGAACAAAACATGATTGTCATGCGCGGGTTTTCCAAAATATGTGCAGAAGATTCATTACCGCTGCCCGTGTAATTCAGCCAGACCAACTTGGTTGAATCCAGAATTTTAAGGGAGTTCATCCCTTTGGGTGAAACGTTAACCGTTCCGGTTGAGCGCGCCGTTCCAACAAAAAACATATGCTGTTTTTCAATAAATCTAATTAGTGAGGGACTTAACTCAGAAAATTTCTCAGCCATAATTAATATTTGAGTTGCTAGCTTACTAAGTCGGCATGCCGACAAATAAAATTACCAGGGCATACGCGATTTTGGATAGTATGTGCAAAAACTGATCCTGATGAAGATTAATAATCTTGTCGCATTTAACATAATCAATTAACCAGTGACTTAAAAACTCGGCAACCAGAAAAGTAATGCTTCCGGTACAGAAGTAAACAATCAGACCATGAGTAGAAGCATGTGCTGATAACCAGTAATACCATTGAGGAAAACCATCATCGAACTGCTCGCGGGTTTTATTCCGATTTTTTCCTGAACTCATAGGGCCAGGCTGTAGCACAAAATCGCCTACAAAATGACCCGCCAGCATGAGTATCAGGATAGAAATGACTTCCATAATCAGCACTCGTCTTTTTATTCGTTGTGCTAGAAAGTGCCAGTAAAACTGACTTTAATACCATTCTAGAATAGTGAATCAAAATCATTATCCCTGCATTTACGGCTTTATACAATGTACTAAACCTTGACCCAAGTCTCATATTTTTCGAAATTTCAAGATGTTAAGCCTTTGTTCATATTGCGATTGTTAAGCTTTCAGTCAATCAGAAAATTACCGAGAAGCATTTATTGATAATTTTTGTTAAATAAAGGGGGAACATCATGAAACTATTAAATCGTATTAATACAGTTGCTGTAACAGCTTTCTTAAGCGCCGGTTTGATTTCCACAGCTTCTGGTTCCACCAGTTATTACGAAGCTGATGTGATTCAAAGTACTGCAGTTTACCGCACGGTAGAAACCCAAACACCAAGACAGGAATGCTGGTTGGAAGAGGTCGTTCGGGAAAGTCGTCCCCAATACCGCTCAACTACACCCAATATTTTGGGAGCGGTCATTGGGGGCGCAATTGGCAATGCTGTTGGTCATAATAAAAGTAACCAGCGTGTCGGTGCTGTTGTTGGGGCCGTCCTGGGAGCCTCTGTTGCAAGGGATATCACTCATGCGAACAGGTCACGAGATGTCTATTATGAAACCATAGAACGTTGTGAAACCGTTTATGACACTTACCTGGAGGAAAGACTGGTTGGTTATGATGTGCTTTATAGCTACAATAATCAGGAATATAGTGTTCGTACTCAACGAGATCCAGGTGCTACTATCAGGGTCAGAGTGAATGTAGAACCTGTACTTTAACTAAGTTTCATAAACGATGGCCTGTGGCGAATAAGTGACCCATAAGACAGCAATAATATTGATGATGGCTACAATGGTATGTTCCTCCGGGGTACTTGCTCAGGCGCCACGAGGTGGTCCTGAGTCAGGTCCCAGGACTGATCAGCAAGCCCCTCCCTTTGGTGGACAGCCCGGACGCCCTGGTAATGGTCTGGCTCCGCCTATACTGGATCCGGCTGCCTCAATTTCCAGACAGCAAGCATTGAATCTGGCCCGTGACAGGTTTCAGGGCAGAGTTTTGAGTGTCCGTATGGACGGTAGTAACTGGCGAGTACGTATCGATCAAAACGGCACGGTATTTAATGTCTTTGTTGATGGCCGCACCGGTGAAGTCAGCCGATTTGCCGATTAATTCCAGACAACGCTATGCAGTAAGGGTATCAGCATGCGCCTGTTACTAGTAGAAGATGAAGATCTGTTAAGAGCCCAGTTAGTCAAAGCACTGGAAGATAATGGCTATATTGTAGACAGTGTACAGGATGGCGAAATGGGCCTGTTCCAGGCTAATGAGTTTTCTTATGATGCTGCCATTATCGATTTAGGTCTGCCTAAAATAAACGGTATAGACCTTATCAAGGCGATCAGGTCGGCAGGTAAGGTTTTTCCGATATTAATTTTGACAGCACGTGATAAATGGACCGACAAGGTTGAAGGTCTGGATGCCGGTGCTGATGATTATGTTGTTAAGCCTTTTCAGATTGAAGAGATCAAAGCCCGCTTGAATGCCCTGCTTAGAAGAGCCGCCGGTTTTGCTAAACCCAGCCTGGATTTTGCGCATTTAAGTCTGGATACTTCAGCTAAAAAATTAACGGTTTCTGGCAACCCGGTAGAGTTAACAGCTTACGAATACAAGGTACTGGAATATCTGATGCTGCATCCCGGCCAGGTGGTTTCCAAGATGGAGCTAACCGAGCATTTGTATGATCAGGATTACGATCGTGACAGTAATGTGCTGGAAGTGTTTGTACGCAGACTACGGCAAAAACTTGATCCTGAAGAGTCGCTAAAACCAATCGATACCGTGCGTGGTCAAGGTTATCGTTTTAATGTCCCGCCCAATTAATTCTCTGACAAAGTATTCTTTGCAACAACGCCTGGTGTTGGCCTTCGGCATTCTGCTCATCCTGTTTTTGGGCTTGACCGGGTTGGTGTTGGACAGGGCTTTTCAGGAAAGCATAGAAGCTTCCGTGGAAGAGCGTTTGCAACTGCAGATTTATGCTGTGCTTGGTGTTGCTGAGCCTGATATTGATGCGACTTTTTTTGTGCCGGATCTTGAAGAGGCACGCTTTTCCCAGATTGATTCAGGGCTCTATGCCTTTATTTTTGATCAACATGGCAATGAAGTCTGGCGCAGTCCTTCAGCCGTTAATATGCTGCTGTCGGAATTAAATATGACCGTGCAGGATATAGACCCTGGCCAGATGGTCTATGGCAGCACACAGACGCAAGAGCAGGGGCCGATGTCATTTGCCAGTTATGGCACTTACTGGTCGAGCCTTGAGCAGGAATTCAATTTTGTTGTGCTGGAGTCTGTAGCGCCGACTGATGCCGAAATAAACGAGTTTCAATCCAATCTCTGGCTTTGGCTTGGGGGGTTAGCGGTATTCCTGTCGCTGGCTCAATTTGTATTGCTACGCTGGGGGATGACACCGCTAAAACAACTGGCACAAGATCTGGCAGAAATAGAAGCAGGCAACAAGGAACAGCTTGGCGAAGATTATCCGAGTGAATTACACAATCTGAGTCATAACATGAATATGCTTATCCAGAGTGAAAGGCAAAGGCAGAGCCGCTATCGAACAACGCTGGGTGATTTGGCCCATAGTTTGAAAACCCCATTAGCGGTTATTTCAGGCGTAGCACAGCAGGACAGGAAGCTGAATAAAAAAGATATGGCGGACATTTCTGAGCAAATTGAACGCATGAATCAGATTGTTTCTTATCAGCTCAATCGTGCAACAAAAACCAGTCAAAGCAAAATGCTGGTAACCCCGGTATTGATTCAACTGGTAGTTGAAAAGTTATCTGCAGCTTTGAATAAGGTTTATCTGGATAAAAAAGTTAAGCTAGAGCTTGAAGTCAGTGAAGGGGCGACTTTTTACGGTGAAGAAAGTGATCTCACTGAACTTCTGGGTAACCTGGTGGATAATGCTTACAAGTATTGTCAGCAGCAGGTGCAAATTCAAATTACCCAAACTGATAAGAGTTTAACAATAATAATTGAAGATGATGGTGCAGGCATTGAAGAACAGTATCGCCATTGGGTGCTGGAGCGCGGAGCCCGGGCCGATACCCGCGAAACCGGGCAAGGCATCGGTCTGGCGGTAGCGCTGGACATCATCAGTTCCTACGGCGGTGAACTGAAAGTGGAAAACAGCGCATTAGGCGGCGCTTCCTTACAGGTAAACCTGAAAACAGATTAATGCCTGCAGGCTGAAGCCGGCAAACTTCTTTCTACACGATTACCGTTACGATCATAATAAACTTCATAGCAGGAGCGTGCTGGTCGAGTGTAGAGATTTTCCTGATAGTTGTGATTAATGCTTCTGCGTCCTTTACTATAACCCCTGTCAAAACCATGCTCGAAGCCATTCCTGTAACTTCGCTGATAAGCCCTGCCATTGTAAGCTCGATTATGCAGCCTCATGCGACTGTTGTAGTTGCGATAGTTGATGCCATTGATCAAACTGGCAGAAGGAAAGGGCTGATAAAAAGATTGATAAAGAGGTTGATGGAAAGGCTGAGAAAAAGGCCGAGAAAAAGGCTGATAACGGGAAGTATTATATCCCGAGTAAAAAAAAGGGTCAGCAAAACCTATTCCTATATAGCTTCCCATGCGGTTATGACGGAAACCCTGAGCCTGTACACTCATGCCCGATACAATAAAAAACAGACTGACGATGACGAATGTTAATTTCTTCATAGTGCTGCTCCCTGTGTAGATTGGATGCAGACAGTATGAAACCGTCAGCCTGAATAAAAGCTGAATGTTGTTCGGCTCAGTGTTTTGTCACCATAGGGTTAATACTGAAACCCGAGCTGTACTTAAATTAAAGTCTGTAAATTTTCCGGTTGAAAAACATTTATTGTGTTTTGCATGCCCTGATGTACTTTTTTGCCCCAGTCCGGATCGCCAATCAAGGCGCGGCCCACAGCAACCAGATCAAATTCTTCTTGTTCCAGACGGGTAAGCAGGCTATCCAGACCGGTAAGCTTGGATTCTGCGCCACCGAAACTGGACATGAAATCAACATCAAGGCCAACACTGCCCACTGCTATGGTGGGCTTGCCACTGAGTTTTTTGGTCCAGCCAGCCAGTGTCAGGTCAGAATCAGTAAACTCCGCTTCCCAGAAGCGTCGGGTACTGGCATGGAAAATATCCACACCGGCATCAACCAGTGGCGTGAGAAACTCCTCAAGCGCCTGAGGAGTTTCTGCAATCTTTGCGTCATAAACCGGAATTTTAAATTGTGAAAACCGTAATATGATCGGAAAATCAGCGCCGACTTCATGTCTGATGGTTTCAACTATTTCCACAGCAAAACGCGTACGCGCGCCAACCGATCCTGCATATTTGTCAGCCCGTTTGTTTTGCCCCTCCCAGAAAAACTGATCCAGCAGATAACCATGCGCACCATGTAATTCTATGCCGTCAAATCCCAGTGCTTTGGCACTAACAGCAGCTTTAACGAACGCCGCAATGACGTCGTCAATATCCTCTTGCGTCATGGTTCTGGCGCTTTGCTCGCCCATGGTATTTAAGCCGGAAGGGCCGATTGATTCCAATTCAGGATGTGGGCCTTTACCATTTTCCCGCTGCGCACCCATATGCCATAACTGCGGACAAATTTTGCCGCCAGCTTCGTGTACTGCCTCAACGACTTTTTTCCAACCGGCAAGCGCAGCATCGCCATGAAATTCAGGTATGCTGGTATCGTTACTGGCAACCGGGTGTCCAATGGTGGTGCCTTCGGTAATGATTAAGCCGACTTCACCTTCCGCCCGGCGTCGATAGTAATCAACGACATTTTGCCCGGGTATTCCACCCGGACTCTGGCTTCGTGTCATGGGTGCCATGACTAAGCGATTTGCTAATGTCAGCTTGGGGTTTTGAAAAGGCGTAAAAAGAGCATTGGAAGATAAAGTCATACTTATTCCTTGGTAGAAAAGTTGAAAGTTATAAGTGTTGATAAGAAAAAATAATCAAGTCAGACAATTCGGATCAAAAACATAAACACCATTGAGCCAGGCGATGATTTCCTTGACCATGGGGTCATCATTATAAGGTAAATACCGGTCCAAGTACGCCTGCTTATCTTCTGTCGTCATGGCAGAAAGTCCCTGCTCTTGGAAATAATCGGCATCAGCAAGAATAAGATCCGCTAAAGGTCTAGGGCATAACGAATTACAGGCTGTTTGCAGTAGATTCGACGCTGCTTTGCCTTGATAGTGTTGGCTTAGTGAGTATAAAGCTAGCCTGGAAAGATAGGCCTGGTTCATTGGATTGGCCAGATGCCCCGCGCTAAATTCCCGCATGATTTTTGACTGGTCAGGGAAGGGTTCCAGATGCAAAAATCCCGTTAACCTTTTAGCATCATTGACAGGGTAATTGTCCCAGATCAGTGGTTTACGTTGCAGCTTCGCAGCTATTTCCTGTAAATGCTTAGCTGGATAGTGTTTGGAAAAAACACTGGGGCCCGTCCAAAATATATCAACAGCAGGATCAAGCAGTTTACCGATATCTTCCAGATAGGCAGGTGGTTTTTTTCCAAAGTGATCAATTAGGCCAGGGTCATCAGAGTAGTATGTCGGGCAAAAAATAAAATGAGATGCCTGACTGTTTTCAATAATAAAGTTTGTGATCTTGAGCTGTTGTTCTGCCAGAGAATCAAAGTCACCCTGCATGTCATCAAATAAAATACAGAGGATGGATGGATTGATCTCATTAATCTGTTCCAGTTTAGCCTTCAGCAAACCTTGATTTTCGGTATTAAAGTTTCTGTAAAGTTCAAACGGACTTAAACCAATACTAAAATAAATATTGTTATCCCGGTAAACTCCAGCGAGTGCTTTTAATTTTTCCAAATGCTCATCTGGGAAAGGGATGTGCCAGTTCTGCCGTAACAGACGATCATCCTTAGGCGCATAAAGGTAGGTGTTAAAACCGTATTCACTGAGAAAATCTGCGTAAGCCGTTCTGGCATCCCAGGGCCAGGGCTTACCAAAAAAACCTTCGACAACGCCAAGTTTAAAACTTTGTTTCAGTGATTCATCCATAGAAGGGTAAAAGTTTATCCGCCGATTTTATTCGTCATAAAATCTTTAATGCGCTGCATGGCGGCTTCAATATTTTCAGTACTGCTGGCATAGCTGAAGCGGATATAACCTTCACCCAGATGACCAAAGCTGGTGCCGGACACAGTTGCAACACCAACTTCATCAAGCAGAATTTCTTCCAGTTCTTTGGACTTCATGCCAGTGCCGGAGATATTGGGGAAGGCATAAAAAGCCCCCTTGGGTTCAATACAGGAGAAACCTGGGATTTCGTTTAACAGTTTGACCATGAGCTTGCGTCTTTCATCAAAGGTACGATGCATCATGTCAACAGAGTCCTGTGGTCCTGTCAGCGCTTCTATGCCTGCTACCTGTACAGGTGCAGAAGGGCAGGAATTGCTGTTGATCTGCAGGCGCTCGGCATGATCAATCAGGGCTGCTGGCCAGACACCATAACCCAGACGCCAGCCGGTCATGGAGTAAGTTTTACTCCAGCCATCCAGCAATATAGTTCTGTCACGAATGGATTCGTATTCCAGAAAACTCACATGCTCCAGACCGTCATAAAGCAGGCGGGAATAAATTTCATCAGCCAGCAACACCACATGCGGGTGTTTTTCCAGACCCCTGACAAAACGCTCAATGGCATCTCTTTCTAGAACACCGCCAGTCGGGTTAGCCGGGGTGTTTAAAATAATCAGCCGGGTTTTTTCATTAATCTGGGCAAGTACGCGGTCCGGGTCGAAAGCAAAGCCACTGGATTCCAGTAGCTCTATCGGCACAGCTTTGGCGCCACTGAATTCAATCATGGATTCATAAATGGGAAAACCGGGATTCGGATACATGATTTCAGTGCCGGCTTCACCAAACATGGTGATGGCAAAAAACATGGTGGGCTTGCCGCCGGGCACAATCATTACGTTTTCTTTATCAACTGTGACACCACGGTATTTCTGAATATCATTAACTACCGCTTCACGCAGCTCAGGAATGCCCTTGGCGGGGGTGTAAAAATGAAACCCGTCATCCAGCGCCTTTTTTCCGGCAGCAATAATATTGTCCGGCGTTCTGAAATCAGGCGCACCGATGCCCAGATTGATGATGTCATGACCAGCTGCTTCAAGTGCTTTTGCCTTGGCCAGAATTTTAAAAGCTGACTCCGTACCGAGTCGGGACATTCGGGTTGCTAAAGTCATAAGTTTATCTCGATAAAATAATAGTGAATCACAGTATGCAGAAGCGGCAGATTATACACATTGACTGATACTTTTACCGCTCGGGCATGATTTATGCTGCCAGAAAAGTTAGAATGCGCGCTTTAAATTCATAGCATAATGGAAGGGTTATGATAAAAAACGTAATTGTCAGCTTGGTGTTTATTGTGGTTTCCGTGTTCAGTCTTGCAAGTGCCGCACAAGATCAGGAAGAAAGAGAACGCCCCTATGATGCCAGCGCTTCTTTCGGTTATGTAGGTACGTCAGGTAACACAGATGTTACAACCTTGAATACAGAATTCCTGATGACTTATTTTGATGAAAACTGGACGCATAATTTTGTGTTTAATACGCTCTCATCACGCCAGGACGGTGACGCAAAAGCCGAACGTTATTTTATAAGAAACAAGTCTGATTATGCCCTGATGGATGAAGACAGATATCTCTATGCGCAAGCTTCCTATACCGATGACCGATTCAGTGGTTTCGATTATCAGGCAGCCGTATCTTTGGGTTATGGTCAGTATTTCTTGCGTGGTGATGGATTGGATTTACAGGGTTTTGCCGGTCTGGGTTATCGTCAGAATGATTCTAAAGCCACAGGTTCTGAAGGTGAGGCAGTGTTAACACTGGGTGAAGAACTGGACTGGGTCATCAGTGAAACATCTTCTCTAACCCAGGCACTGACATTTGAGATCGGTGATAAACGGACGATTACCACTTTTGAAATTGGTCTTGAATCTAACATCGTTGATCGTATTTCGACCAGGATTGCGTTCCAGTACAGAAATAACAGTGATGTGCCGTCGGGGATTAAAAATACTGATACTCAGACGAGTATCAGCTTGGTTTATACTTTCTAGTTAAAAACTATTACGCTTGCCAATGCGTCGTTAAAACTTTTCTCAAAATGCTCATTTACTGTTTAGTAAACTGCGCTTTTTCGAAAAGTTTTGCCTCGCCTTGGCCGCGCTCATGACGTATTTAAAACTATTACGCTTGCCGGGGCATCTTTAGGTATTTTCACAAATGCTCATTTACTAAACTGTAAATTACGCTTTTTCGAAAAGTATTGCCTCGTCTTGGCCACGCTAATGACGTTTTTAATGCTTACACTTACCAATTTATATTTATTGATTTTTCTTACAGAAATTAATCAGGCCATTAGTTGAAGCATCGAATTTATTGCAGGTTTCGTCAGTACTTATGGCCTGGAATAGCTGTGTACTGATCTGTTTGCCCAATTCAACACCCCACTGATCAAAAGCGTTCACGCCAAGAATAATACTTTGCATATAAACCTTATGTTCGTAGGCTGCAGTCAGAGCTCCCAAGGCAGCGGGTGTTAATGCCTGCATCATGATGGTACTGCTGGGTTTATTACCGGCGATGACTTTGTGTGGTGCGAGCGAGGCGATTGCATTGTCTTCATAACCCAGTGCTGCTAATTCTGCCTGAACTTCCGCTAATGATTTTCCCTGCATCAGGGCCTGACTCTGGGCAAAACAGTTTGCCAGCAGATGCTGATGCTGCTCAGTTTCTCCGGTGGTGCTTGTTGCACTGGCAATAAAATCAGCCGGGATTAAATGCGTTCCCTGATGTAGCAATTGATGAAATGAATGCTGACCATTCGTGCCGGCACTGCCCCAGATGATGCCGCCACTATCGCCTTCCACTTTATCGCCATTTTTAGCAACAGATTTTCCCAGGCTTTCCATATCCAGCTGTTGTAAAAATGCCGGGAACAAATGCAGGTTCCGAACATAAGGCAGCACGACCTGGGATTCAGCCTTGAAGAAATTCAGATACCAGATGCTTAAAAGCGCCATTAAAACCGGCATATTTGTTTCGAGCGGACTGCTTTTAAAATGCTCATCCATGGCATGGGCGCCACCCAGTAATTCCCTGAAGCATTGCATGCTGGTGCCCACGGCTATGGGTAGGCCGATAGCTGACCACAGGGAATAACGTCCACCGACCCAATCCCACATCGGGAAGATATTTTCTTCTGCGATACCAAAACCTGTAGCTTTTTCAGTATTGGAAGAAACGGCTATAAAGTGTTGGCCCATGGCTTGTTCGGATGATGCCGCTGCCTGTAACCAGTGTCTGGCTGCCTGGGCATTCTGCAGGGTTTCCAGCGTGGTAAAGGTCTTGGATGCAATAACAAATAAGGTGGTTTCAGGGCTTAAAGCTGCTAGGGTCTGCTGCAGGTGGGCAGGATCCACATTGGAAACAAAGTGGCAACGTAGCTGGTCTGCATGGAAGGGTGCCAAGGCTGCGTAAACCATGGCAGGCCCCAGATCAGAGCCGCCAATGCCGATGTTAACGACATCGGTAATGGCTTTACCGCTAAAGCCGGTCCATTCACCATTGTGGATTTTTGCCACAAAGCCATCAATTCTGGCGAGTGTTGCGTGAACCTGTTTTTCCTCTGGCGTATTTATGTGTGGACTGCGCAGGGCGACATGCAGGGCAGGGCGCTGTTCGGTGTTGTTGATTAATTCCCCGGCAAACATGGCAGCGATGGCTTCCTGCATACCTGCCTGTCTGGCAAGTTCCAGTAGCAGAGTCAGTGTTTCTGTCGTGATTAAGTGTTTTGAATAATCGAAAAACAGCTCGGGGGCCTGTAGGCTGAATGTTTCAAAGCGCGCCGGATCCTGGGCAAAGAGCTCACTGATACGGGTATTCGATAGTTGCTGCTGATGCTTTTGCAGTGCCTGCCAGGCAGAGGACATTTCAATGGAGGTAGTATCAGAAGAAGACATCAACATCCCGGATTAATCTGTTTCAGAATGAGGCAATTCTACCTTAAAATATTGATCAATAGGGTGGAGATTGGTAGTATTCGCGCCCTGTCTTTAGAAACAGAATTAGCCGCTATAGCTCAGCCGTGGTAGAGCAACTGACTTGTAATCAGTAGGTCCCGAGTTCGACTCTTGGTGGCGGCACCAAATTTAAAAAGCCTCAATCGAAAGACTGGGGCTTTTTTTATGAAGCTTAAAAAGCTCAGCCGTAATAGAGCAACTGACTTGTATCAGTAGGTCCCCCATTCTCCAAAAGCTTGGGACTCTTGGTGGCGGCACCAAATTTAAAAAGCCTTAATCGAAAGATTGGGGCTTTTTTTATGCAGAATAAAAAGCTCAGCCGCAGGATAAAGAGTAGCAACTGACTTAGCGACACATAGATAGAAAGAGTAACAGTTTTAGCCGCTATAGCTCAGCCGTGGTAGGTAGCAACTGACTTGTATCAGTAGGTCCCCCTCTCTCCAAAAGCTTGGGACTCTTGGTGGCGGCACCAAACAGAAAGCCCAACCAGCTTTGGTTGGTTTTTTTTATGAAGCTTAGAAAGCTCAGTCATGGTAGGTAGTAATTGATTCAGAGATCTCTGGGAGCCTGCCCTAGTAAGACTGAAACCTGTAAATACCGTTAACTGCTAGAGCTGCGTTTTAACCAACGCCGAAGAACCCGGTTCCACCACATGGTTGCACCGGTAACAAACATGATTGCAGGCACAAGACCGAACGACGCCCATAATGCTTTGACTGACTGGTCGCAGAATCCGGGGCCACCGCAAACCAGACCAATACCGTTGATACGTCCAAAATGCAGGAAGGCGAGCCAGTAAAGCGCCTTATCAACAAAACGTGAACCGGCATTTTCATCGGTGATGGGTTGCAGGCGGTCACCAAGCTGATGGAAAAAATCAGGAAAGCTGAGGTAAACACCACTAAACGCAAAGACCAGAATAAACAGAAAGCTCCAGATTCCCAGCATGCTATGGGCGTCCCAGATTGTGCGCTTCCAATTGACACCTGTTTGCAATTTAAGGCTTCGGCGCCAACGTTTGACTCCAGGCCACCAGATGACCAGCCCGGTAAACACAATCAGCATTATGAGCATTGCACCAATACCGTTTACTTTTCGTCCGGTCGGGCCTAAAAGAAAACTTTCATGCAGATTAATCAAACCGATAACCAGCATTTGTCCTGTTCTGGCAGCGCTGCCAATATCGGCGCCAGTGTATGGGTCAAAAAATCGTTTTCGGATATTGCCCTCTGACGCCATCCAGATTTCTGCAGCCTGATCAGGATTACGCGCTTGAGTCACGCGTGTGACTTCGTAGCCGGGATTCAGGAGCAGGGCCTGTTCAGTTAATTGTGCTTCACTTAGCATTGAACCCTGATTACCTGAAATAACTGGATTGGGTGTAGCAGCTACATATAGCTCATTGCGGTAAACAAGCACGCTGCCGGTAATGCTGATGAAAAAAATATAGAGTCCGAGACTGATCCCGCTCCATAAATGTATCTGGAACAGGATCTTTCGAAATCTTAGCCTCTGAGGGTGATATAGCCAGCTCTGCTGTTTTGCTGATGTCTGATGCTTAGTCATTTTTATAGAGTTTCCCCAAACTTCAACTTAATTCCTGTATAAGAACAAAGGTAAAACAAGATACTTACCATTTCAGTCTAATAAAAGTAGTGAATAACGCTTTGATTTAAAATAAGCCTTAAGTCAAAGCCAGTTTTGATTTTTTATTCGCTTGGTGGAGTCAAATAAGCTCGCTCAGCCAACAAAAAATTGTAGATGTTGCGCATCGATACGTTCAATAATTTGTATATACAATGCTAATATTCATTAATAATTGTAATGATTTTATGCACATAGCGAAATTTCGTAATAATCTGTTTAAGAAGCTTTAATAACTTGGCATTTTTAACTTTTGTTTCACCTAACTATTTGATAATAATGTAAATAATACAGAGAGCTCTCTTTATAAAAAGTTAAAATTTGTGGATTGGGTTATTGACAAAACTAAATACAGCAAGTTTTTCACAGTTTTATCCACAGCTACTCAGAATCAAAGCGGGTTGTGGATAAGTTCTGAATAAATCGGCTTTTGCAGGCTTGGATTAACCAGCGTCAATGTTCGTTGTACAGGAGAACTAAAGTGAGTGATATCAGTGAGCTACTATTTAGCGTACGGGACTACGAATGTGATTTGCAGGGTGTCGTCAACAACGCTGTCTATCAGAACTATCTGGAACATGCCAGGCATGTTTTTCTGAAAGAGCAGGGTATTGATTTTGCTGCCCTTGCCAGAGAAGGCGTAAATCTGGTCGTGATCAGAGCTGAGCTTGACTATAAAGGCTCATTAACGAGTGGCGATAGCTTTACTGTTAAAACCCGGTTTGTCAGAAAGTCCCATTTAAAATTTCTCTTTATCCAGGAGATTGTCCGCCAGCGTGATACGAAAACTCTGTTAAGTGCTGAAATTACTGGTGCTGCGGTCAATGCTCAGGGCCGTCCATTTATTCCTGAAGTCCTTGAAAAATTACTGACATAAAATTTTTCGCCCGATTTAACCCTTTTTCAGATTAATCACGTTTATAGGCCTGAAAGTAATTTTATTCAGGGCTTATAGCCTGTTGTTTATTCTTGTTAAAGGAGCGTGAGATGAAAAACCTAAAAGTAAAACCAACCTTATTGTCAGTATTAATTTCAGCCGCTGTTGTTACAGCATGCCATTCCGGTCAGCAGGACGATGTTGTCACTACAGGTGAATATTCTGGTGCCGGGAGTGCCTCTGTATCAACCGTAGCGGATGAGAATCGGCAGGTACTGACTCGCGAAATACAACTAGCTGAAACCGAGGCAAGTGTAGCAAGGCTTGAAATGGCTGGAAGTAATGAGGCTGCGATAATGCCTGTGCCGATGATGGGTCAAGCTCGCGATATGATGATCTGGCCTGAGGCTGGCTCGGAAAATTATGCCGAGTTCGATGACGACGGTATACAAAGAGTCTTAGAGAATGCAGTTTCTACTTTCAGCATTGATGTTGATACCGGCGCCTATAGTAATGTCCGGCGTATGCTGAATCAGGGTATATTGCCACCGGAAGATGCGGTAAGAGCCGAAGAGCTGATCAATTATTTACCTACGATTATCCTTTGTCCGAAACTAATGTGCCTTTCAGTATTGTCACGGAAATTTCTGTGAGTCCCTGGAATACAGGTAAGCATTTGCTGCATACTGTTCGCCGAGACTTATCCCGATATAGATATCGATTCAGCGTTGTCTGAATTAACAGAAACTGACTAAGGAGGAATTTATGGCATTACCCAAGATTGGCAATAAAGCCCCGGCTTTTACACTGGAAGATCAGCATGGAAAAAAACACAGTTTAGGTGACTACAAAGGCAAGATTGTTGTGTTGTATTTCTATCCCAAGGCAATGACGCCCGGTTGCACGGTCCAGGCACAGGGTATTCGTGATAGTGAAAAAGCACTGAAGAAGCTGGGTGTTGAAGTGTTGGGCGTCAGTATTGATGCGCCTAAACGTCTGGCCAAGTTTGAAGAAAGAGATAAGCTGAACTTTACGCTTTTATCCGATGAAGACCATGCCGTGGCCGATAAATATGGTGTCTGGGGTTTGAAGAAATTTATGGGTAAAGAGTACATGGGGATAAACCGTATGACGTTTATTATTGATAAAGATGGCAAGCTTAAGCACATCATGGAAAAAGTGAATACCAAATCCCATCACGAGGATGTCCTTGCTTATATCAAAGAGAATTTTTAAGTCAGTTTTTTATGCAGCTTTTTTATAAGCAATACTCCACTGCAGGAAAACCTTTAATCATTTTACATGGCCTGTTCGGGCAGCATGGCAACTGGACTACCCAGGCTAAAGTCTTTGCCGATGATTTTAAGGTTTATGGCTTTGATGCGCGTAACCATGGACGTTCTCCGCATGCTGACAGTATGTCATATCCGGAAATGGCTGAAGACATTGCCCAAACCATGGATGCCCTGGCTATCTCAAATGCCGATTTCATCGGACATTCCATGGGAGGCAAAATAGCAATGCAGCTTGCCCTGAACTCTCCGGAGCGGGTTAATAAGCTGGTTGTGGTTGATATTGCGCCGGTAGCTTATACAGAGGAATTGGATAATGGGCCGAACCAGGAATTAAATGCCTTGTTGAAAATTAATCTGGAAGCAGCAACAAGCCGTCAACAAATAGATAGCTTGTTAAAGGCAGATGTCCCGGATAAAGCAATAAGAGACTTTTTACTAACAAATCTGCAGCGAAACAGTTCAGGTGAATTTCAATGGCGTATGAACTTGCCTGTCATTGCGAAGGATTACACCTTGCTGAAAGGCTGGCAAACGACTTCCCGACAGTTTTCAGGTGACACGCTTTTTGTAAAAGGTGAACGTTCTTCCTATTTGTTGCCGGAGTATAAGGAGCAAACTCTAGCGCAATTTCCCAATGCCAGCGTTAAAGTTGTAAGTAATGCGGGTCATTGGGTGCATAATGAAAAACCTGAGCAGTTCATCAAAATTGTTCAGAAATTTTTGGTGTAGGAAAGGTTGTTCGCGACTTACTGCAAACGACAGTTTTTGGAAAACTGTGATTTGAGAAATTCCATCTGATCGGCACGAATCCTGGAACTGTTCATCAGTGCCAGATATTCAGCAGGATTCGGTTCAAAAGGTAATGCCAGTAGCTGCATATGGGCTTCTTCAGGCGTACGATCCTGTTTAAAGTGATTGCAGCGCCGACAGGCCGCCACGACGTTGGTCCAGATATTTTTCCCGCCGCGGGACGTTGGCATGATGTGATCACAACTCAGATCTTTGTCTAGGAATTCCTTACCACAATACATGCATAAGTGCTGATCCCGGCGGAATAATATTCTGTTGTTCAGGGCTGGTTTTTTTGAATAGTTATGATGCACGTCACCAGCGCAGGCAATGATACTGTGTAGCTTGATAAAGCTGCGTTCGCCACTGAAACGTGAAGTTCCACCCCAGATGGTTCTGATGGTGTCTCCAAGGGTCCAGGTTACGAGTTCACGAGCGTAGAGGGTAGTGGCTTCCTGCCAGGTAAGCCATTCAATTGGATTACCAGCGAGATTCAAGCGAAGAACTTGAGAACGGTCGTTGTCGAATTCCATATTTATTTATGATCAAAGCCACGACGCAAATACACTACCTACAAAAATGAATAGCGTCAATAGCCCCGGATTATTTAAGTTTATTTTTTAACACTAACTTTAAATAATCTTTTAATGGTCTTTTAATTGAGGTATTAAATGGTCTGTTAATTATGCAAATAAGGTGATTTCCAGAGATTAAATTTAGACATTTTTTTTGTTAATCGCTAAGATGACGGAACTGAAAATAACAAAAATCAAAACCATGAAAACAATAAAAACAAATAAACCTCTATTACAAATCCTACTTCTTGCATGTTCACTGGCAGGTCTACAGTCGGGCAGTCTGGCTCAAATGGAAACCCTTACCGCAAGGGCACCGGGAGATCCCCCGGTTGAGTACCCTCCGCGGGACTTTGCAACAGCTGAAGAGCACTACAATTACTTACTCGAACAAGCTAATGGTGGTACTCAGCATACAATGGCCACTATTCCTGTCTGGGATGGTTTGTGGAGTGCAGGTTTTAACAGTATGCCTTCCATCTTCCTGGAAGACGGTTCAATGGCGGTAGCCATGTCGCCAGGAGGCACAGTCAAGGAAGGGGTTTTAACACCAGCTTATGAAGAGCATTTCAGGCAGCGTCGGGCTGAAATAACCGCAAATGGTGAGCAGCTCTATGATCGTCTGACCAACTGTGAATATCCAGGAGTGGTACGCTGGTTATGGGAGCCTTACGTCAAGGAGTTTGCGAATACTCCCACTCAGACATGGATGTTGAATGATTTTATGAATGAAACCCGTCGTGTTTATATCAATGCGGAACACGTCAATATAGATGGTAAGCATTCTGCAACTGGTGACAGTATTGGCTTCTGGGACGGTGACAAGCTGATTATATGGACCAAGTGGGTAAATCCTGCTGATTATCTCCGTGGCATGCCCTTGACCAGTAATCAAATGGAACTGGTTGAGACCTGGCAGCAGCAGTTAAGTTCAGAAGGCGTACGTCAGTTAGTTACCCAGGTCACCTTTTATGATCCTATTGGTTTGCAGGCGCCGCAATCCGCTGTTTATGTGCATAATTCCAGTCCTGAACTGGCTGAGTTTGGTGCGAGGATTCGTAACTGGGAGTGTAGCTCCAGCAGTAACTCCTATCAGGATGAAAACGGCAGAACTTTTTTCTACCTGCCAGGAGATCCGGAATACAAAGATCCCCGAGGTTTCACTGATTTTCCCGATATCCCGGGGCAATCGCTCAATCCGATGAATCAGTAAGCAGGGTCTGTTTTTCAAAAATAATTTGAGGCTTTAACAATGAAAAAAACAATACTAACAATTGCAGCCATCATTATTTCCGGCATGCTTGCCACCTTACAAAGTGCTACCGCACATCATTCTTTCGCCATGTTTGATGTGACAAAAGAGCAGATTGTTATTGGCCGGGTGTTACGCTGGGCTTTTAATAATCCGCACAGCTGGCTGTATATCGAAGTGGAAGATGAGCAGGGCAACAAACAGACCTGGGGTTTTGAAGGAGCAGCACAGGTACACGCCATGCGTCAGGGAGTAAATGGTACTACCTTTAAGCCTGGTGAGTTGGTTAAAGTGGTTATGTTGCCACTCAACTCCGGAGAGCCAGCTGGTGCCGTATGCTTTGTCCAGAAAGAAGATGGTTCTTTCGCCCGACCGAATGATGGCGTCTGTAACTCTGAAGCGAGAATTTCTGTCTGGCAGGAAAACGGCTGGCTGGATTCAGAGAATCTTACTGTTTACGAAAAAGAACCAGAATTTATGTGAGCTTAAAAAACTCTCTTGAACACATGGCAAAGATGGGTCTCCGCTCCGAAGACCCATTTCCTCAATAAAGCATTATTTCAAATACATCTCTGGGCAGGCATTGTGCTTGGCCTTTACATTCTCATGATAAGCGTCAGTGGTGCGGTTTATCTGCTGGAAGATAAACTGGATCGCTATTTTGTTCCCGGCAATGTGCTGCCTACAGCGAGTGGTCCGTTGTCGGATGATGAGCTGGAAGCTCAGATCGAAGAGGTCTACAGCGATTTTGAAGTCTTCATGTTTAATCAGTCTTCCGATCCCGAACGGGCAGTGCTGGTTGTCCTCAGGCAGGATGGGGTGACTCAAAATCGTTATTTCGACCAATACCGGGGGCTTGATAGGGGGAGTTCCTTGCCCTGGGAGGCCAAGGTTTACCGCTGGTTGATTGACTTTCATGATGATCTTTTTATTGATAATGGCGGGCGGCGAATCAATGGCTGGGGTGCTGTTTTATTTTTAGTCATGATGCTAAGCGGCTTGGTTATCTGGTGGCGCGGTAAAGCGCAATGGCGTCAGGGATTTTACCCGAGCAAAAAAAGTCCGCGTGGCATGCTTTGGCAGTTTCACAGTGTGTTTGGTTTCTGGTGTCTGTTTTTTATGTTTGCCTGGGGCATCAGTGGCATGCTGATAACTATTCCCGATACCTTTCGTACTGTCACCGATACACTTGGTTTAAGTAATGCGCTTAATATGGGCCTGATAGGCATGCCGGATCCAGAGATTCAGGCGATGCTGGATTCAGGCGAGCTGGAACCGAATGCCTTTATTATGAATCTCGGTGAAATCAGGGCTGATCGCAGCTCTGGCTTTCTGGATTTCATGGTTGATGTGCATTTCGGCCGTTTTGACGCAGCCTGGGTTACCTGGCTGCTTTTGTTTATCAGCCTGATTCCGGCAGGTATGTTTATTACCGGCTTTATTCTCTGGTGGCAGCGTGTGGTAATGCGAACTTACCGTAAAATGACGGGCAATACCTGAGAGCGATATATTTCATCCATAAAAGATTGAATTTCAGTATCTAAATACAGTAGCTTAGTTATTCACTAGCGAGATAGTTCAGGAAGTAGTACAAGAAGTAGAACAAGAAAAAGTTCAGTAGTGCTGGTCGTACAGCCGCGGTTATATTGGCTGATCACTCAACAGAATGTACCAACAAAAAATAATAAGGAGTCATAATGAATAAGAAAACATTAACGCTTGCCGCACTTGCGCTGACAGGCATCATCGGTTCAGCAGCGACTGTGGCTCAACCTCCCACGGGTCCGGTCAGTTTCTTTGTAACGGCTGTTGGTTCCGGTAATGGTGCTGATTTGGGTGGTCTGGCGGGTGCAGATGCAATCTGCCAGAGTCAGGCAGATGCAGCAGGTATCGACAGAACATTCCATGCCTATTTAAGCACACAGGGACCAAACGCAGTGAATGCCCGTGACCGAATCGGTGAGGGCCCTTGGTTCAATGCTAACGGTTATCGCATTGCAGCCAATGTTGATGATTTACATAGTCTGAATCACCGGCTTGGGCCGCTTACTGCCCTTACTGCAATAGGTGAACGCATTCCGGGTACCGGCTTTGCGCCTAACCGTCACGATATTCTGACGGGTTCTCAGGCGGATGGTACGGCCTATCCGGCAGGTGAGGATATGACCTGTAATAACTGGACCAGCAGTGGGAATGGTAAAGCTAGAGTCGGGCATCACGATTTCCCGAACTGGAATTCTGCGCATGACAGCCAGGCTTGCAGTCAACAGGCACTCATCAATACGGGTGGTTTCGGATTGTTGTATTGCTTCGCGCTTTAATCTGTTCCGGTGTCAGAGTAATTTATTTACTCTGACACCTTTTCCCCATCTGTTCCTGCCACCTTCTATTCCTGCTATTCCTGCTTTTCTGGTCTTGCTTATTTTTCCTGCGTTGCTGGTGAAAATCACCAATATTCAGGAAACATCCTTATTTAACCTGTGAAGAGCTAAATGAATTTAGCTAATTGAGGCATATTTTAAGGTGTCTTTTAAGGCATCTGCCCGCGCCAAACCTGCTGTTGTCAAACCTGGGTCAGGATTATTTCCATCAGCTTTTTCTGCATGTCTTACCATGTAGATGGTTGTTGAATTACATGAGCACAAAATCAGTACAAGAAGGCTTATTGAAAATAATTTCATCCCTTTTGCTCCTGCAGCAGCTGAATCTGTGCTTCAAGATTTATTTGTTTTCAAGCAGGGTGATTAGTGAAGAAGTATCCCAGCGCTTGCCGCCGTTTGCCTGGACCTGCTCATAATAACCATCAATGATTTTAGTGACCGGTAAAGAAGCGCCGTTTTTTTCAGCTTCCTGCATGGCAATACCCAGGTCTTTGCGCATCCAGTCAACGGCAAAACCAAAATCGAATTGGTTGGCTGCCATGGTTTGATAGCGGTTTTCCATCTGCCAGGATTGCGCAGCACCTTTGCTGATCACCGAGATGACTTTTTCTATATCAAGCCCGGCACGTTTGGCAAAATGAATGCCTTCGGATAGTCCCTGCACAACACCGGCTATGCAAAGTTGATTGACCATTTTACAGAGTTGGCCGTAACCACTGGGGCCAATTAACTGGACGTTTGCCGCAAAGGCTTCGATGACAGGCTTGGCTTTAGTAAAGGCTGCTTCATCGCCACCCATCATGACAGTTAATTTGCCGTTTTCGGCACCGGCCTGGCCGCCGGATACAGGAGCATCCAGGAAACTGAAACCCGCATCCTCAGCAATCTTGCTGAGTTCTCTGGCAACTTCGGCGGATGTTGTGGTGTTATCAATGAAAACAGCGCCGGCCTTAATAGTGGAAAATGCACCGTTCTCGCCAATAGTGACTGAACGTAAATCATCGTCATTGCCGACACAGGTGAATATAAAATCTGCATCTTCAGCTGCCGCTGCGGGGGTGGCTGCTGTATCACCGTTGTAGGTAGTTGCCCAGTTTGATGCCTTTTCAGCTGAACGGTTGTAAACAGTGACCTGGTGACCTGCATTGGCTAAATGCCCAGCCATAGGAAAACCCATCACACCAAGTCCTATAAATGCTATTTTATAAGCCATCATTCCCCCTTGAAAAATCATTTTGCGAACGGCAAATATAAGCGAAGTCACCCGGCTTTGCCAGTTAGGGTTAGTGGCATGTATAAGGTACAATTCTGTTACTAACAGGGATTTAAATAGAAATCAGGTTAAGAAAATGTCCGGATTAATGAAAAGTATATTGTCAGTATTAGTGTTGATTTGTTCCTGCACTGCTTTTGCAGCAGAAGATGATGAAATAGGTTGTCTGCGAGGTGATTGCATTACCGGTTATGGCATTCTTGTGCAGGAAACCGAGCGGGGCTTAACCCGTTACCGCGGTGAATTCCGTGAAGGCCAGTATCATGGTAATGGTCGTCTGGAATATTTGGACGGTGGTGAAATCTACAAAGGCAACTGGATGCTGGGTAAAAAGCAGGGCCGAGGCATTATGTGGAACCGTAGTGCAGGCTGGAGCAGTCTCAATAATATTTACGATGTGTATATTGGCAACTGGCGCAATAATCGTCGTAACGGTCAGGGGACCCAGGCATTTATGGTGCGGGACTGGGTTGAAGACCGTAATTCAGAAATCTGGCTGATTGATAATACTGAAAATTATTCCGGTGAATTTCGGAATGACAATTTTAACGGTGAAGGCACATATCGCTGGGCCGATGGCACTACCTATACCGGTGGCTGGGTTGCTGGCAAGAAACATGGCAGAGGCTATTTTGAGTTTGGCACTGGGATCAAGTCTGAACGAATTTTTGAATTCGATGTGCAAGTGGATTTTTGATGGAGCTGGAAAATCTCAGACGTGAATATCTGCAGGGTGGTCTGAACAGGGAAGACTTAAATGCAGACCCTGTAAAGCAGCTGGAATTCTGGTTACAACAGGCGATTGATCTGCAGTTGGATGATCCAACTGCCATGGTAGTGGCAACGGTTGCAGCAGACGGTCAGCCCTCACAACGCATCGTACTGTTAAAACATCTGGATGAAAAAGGCCTGGTGTTTTACACCAACTATGGCAGCCGTAAAGCTAAAGAAATTGCAGGAAATTCAAAAGTCAGTCTGCATTTTCCCTGGAATGATATTGACCGACAGGTAAAAATTCAGGGGCAGGCACAAAAAATTTCCGCTGCCGAGTCCCTAAAATATTTTTTAAGCCGCCCAAGGGAAAGTCAGCTGGCTGCCTGGGCCTCTGAGCAAAGCCGTCCTTTAACATCCAAACAGGTGCTGCTTACCCAGGTTGAACATATGAAGGAAAAATTTGGCAAGGGAGAAATTCCCTTACCGGATTTCTGGGGTGGTATCAGAGTTACGCCCAGTATGTTTGAATTCTGGCAGGGAGGCGCCAACCGCTTACATGACCGTTTTGAATATTCTTTGCAGAAAGGTGGCAGTTGGGCTATTCAAAGGCTGGCACCTTGATGCTGACTTAAAACCAGTAGTATAGTAAAAATACGTCTTAGCGAAGAATTTGCAGTCATCACTGTTTTAGGGTTTTTTATAAATTTTTAACGATATGAAAAGTACTAAGCAGATATTTATAGGTAGTGTCATTTCATTATTGATATTGGCAAGCTCTTCATTGGCCCAGGTAGATGATGAAATATTTGGTCCGGATGATGGTACCGACGCCAAACTAAGAGCATTGATTAATGCTGCGCCACTGCTTGAAACTGAGCGATTTGAAATTTCCCTTTCTCCCTCTCTGGATATTGGCCGAGTCCCTGCTGTTACAGGTGATGGAGACGGGAATCTCTATATTATTCAACGAAATTCTGATATCGACGCCATAATTGTTACTGACAGGAATGGAACAGTCATACGGTCATTTGGTAAAGGGCTTTTCGACTATGCTCATAGTATTAGGCTAGATCAAGAAGGGAATGTCTGGGCAGTCGATGCCATGACTTCGATGATCTATAAATTCTCTCCGCAGGGAGATATTTTGTTGGAGATAAGTGTTGGTGGTATTCCCGATATTGAAAGAATACAGCGTGCCTCAGCAGATATTGCTTTTGCCGACGATGGTTCAATTTACGTTGCTGATGGCTATGCAAATGGCCGTATTGTTGTTTATGACCCTTCTGGTCAAAAAATACGTGAATGGGGTCAACGCGGCAATGGGGCCGGTGAATTCAATCTGCCGCATGGTATAGCTGTAGCGCCTGATGGTACTGTCTATGTCGCTGACCGTGAAAACGGCAGAATACAAATATTTACCGCAGAAGGAAGTTATCTAAAAGAATGGCATTATGGTGGAAGGATAATCAGTATCGCATTTTCACCGGATGGTGAGTTATATCTGAGTGCAGAGCCAAAAGGTGTGTCAATGACCGAGTCATATTTATTACAAATTGATCAGCAAGATGGCTCTTTCAAGGGGAAAATCCAGGCATTTGGACATCAATTGAGTATTGGGAAAGATGGTTCTTTATTGCCAGCAACCTTAACTGGACCCATTGTCAGATATGAATTACGAGACTAGTCGTTTTCGTTAGAGCTATTTTAAAGGCCAACCCAAACTGCTCGTTTTATATTTTTTTACTTACATGCTCTCTTGTGGATGAAATTCCAATACCTGACTGGCTGTTCCGACTTGCAAAGAATTTAAGGAAGAATATATAAAAGCAACAGTGGCAAAGTCAGAAAAGATAAAATCGTTGAAATTACAACCGTGCCGGCCACTTCATCCGGGCGACGATTGTTTTGTGAGGCAAACAGGTAGGCAAATACGGCAATGGGCATGGTGCTTTGCAGGATCACCACGCCTCTGGCTGCGCCTTCCAGGCCTAACAGTAAAGTAATACCCACCCCCACAACAAAGCCTGTTACCAATCTGAAGATCGACAACGCCAGACTGAGTTTCAAACTTGAAATTTTAAATTGTGCCAGGGAAACGCCAAGGGCGATCAACATCATTGGAATCGAAATACCACCGAGCAGTTCTGTGGAGTTGTACAACCAGACAGGTGACTTAATACCATTAAAGACCATGATTAAGGTGATTAGCACAGCGACAAAAATCGGGTTCTTCAACAGGTTTTTAAAGGATAGCTGCCCTGCAGAAATCGACGCGCCAACACTGAAATGCGACACAGCATTAATGGTGAAAAAAGTAATCCCCAGGGCCAGGCCTTCCTCACCAAAGGCGAGCAGGCAAAGTGGCAAGCCCATATTGCCGCAGTTGGGAAATATTTGTGACGGCAAGAAGGCGTGTAAATCCTGTTTCAGAATTTTTAGCACAGGCCAGGCAATCAGACCGGAACAAAGCGTGGTTAAAACTGCCGCCAGCAGCAAATTTAAAAAGGCTGATCTATCAATATCCACTTCCATGAAGGTGGAAAAGATTAAACAGGGCGTACTGATATAGACAATGATTTTGCTGGCAAAATCTGCAGCGAAAGTCTGTCCCAGTTTTACCCAGATAAACCCGATAAAAGCGCACACGAATACCGGCGCAATAATGGAAAAAATTTCATAATACATGGCAATGTTTAATCTGGATTATTCAGACCAGGCAGGCAGCTTTTTATCAATGAGGATTTTTTTCAGCCTTGCATACTGTGGCAAACCATCCTTATACGGGGGGTAATCTTCACCCTGAATGAGGGGCGAGAAATATTCTTTAGCCGCTTCAGTGATACCAAAGCCATCTTCAGTAATAAATTCTGGCGGCATCATTTTTTCGACATTGGCTACATCAGATAATTTGGCTTCACCAACTTCCCAGGCATAAGGTGAGTGACTTGTGCGAATAATGGTTGGCATCACTGCATTCTTGCCAGCCAGGGCATATTCCATGGCCGCTTTACCCATGGCATAGGCCTGTTCAACATCGGTTGCTGAGGCAATATGACGGGCAGCACGCTGCAGATAATCTGAAACAGCCCAGTGATATTTATACCCCAGCTCATCTTTAATCATATTGGCCAGAGTCGGTGCAACACCGCCCAGCTGAACGTGGCCGAAAGCATCTTTGTTACCAGCATCAGCCAGAAAGGTGCCGTCTGCATAATGTGCCCCTTCAGAAACCACTATGGCGCAATAACCAAATTTATCGACACAGCTTTTCACTTTTGCCATAAACGCCGCTTTATCAAAAGCGACTTCCGGGAATACGATAACATGAGGGGCATCACCTTCCTGTTCAGCGGCAAGGCCTGCTGCTCCGGCAATCCAACCGGCATGTCGTCCCATCACTTCCATCACAAACACCTTGGTTGAACTCTCACACATGGAGGCGACATCCAGTCCGGCCTCACGGATGGAAACAGCAACATATTTGGCAACAGAACCAAAACCAGGGCAGTTGTCTGTCACCGGTAAATCGTTATCGACCGTTTTTGGAATGCCGATACAGGTGAGCGGGTAATCTATTTCCTGGCTTAACTGGGCAACCTTGTTAGCCGTATCCTGTGAGTCACCGCCGCCGTTATAAAAAAAGTATCGGATATCATGGGCTTTAAAGACCTCTATAAGCCGCTCATATTCAGCACGATTTTCTTCAATACTTTTGAGTTTGTAACGGCATGAGCCAAAAGCGCCGGCAGGTGTGTGTCGAAGTGCAGCAATGCTTTCAGCCGATTCCAGGCTGGTATCAATCAATTCTTCACGGAGGGCGCCGATAATGCCGTTTCTACCAGCATAGACTTTGCCCAGTTCAGGATTGGCACGGGCAGTTTCGATCAGGCCACAGGCAGAGGCATTGATTACAGACGTAACCCCTCCAGATTGCGCATAGAAAATATTGTTCATTTGGTGTTTTCCCAATTATAAGTGTGTAAGGAAAAACTGCTGAGCTTGCCAATACTTCGTTAAAATTTTTATCAAAATGCTCATTTACTGGTTCTGTAAACTGCGCTTTTTCAAAAAATTTTGCCTCGTCTTGTCATCGCTCAATCAGTTTTTCAAGATCGTTAAAATTCTTAATAATTTATTTTTTCTATTTCTTGGTCAGGCTGAATCCGAACTGTTGATATTTGGAGTCCATGGCTGTGCCGAGCAACAATATGTTTAGAAAAAGAATAAAAAATTTAAAGCGGCCGGTTGAATTTAC
>Ga0255780_10001053_pt1 | contig 26053 bp, 17 predicted proteins | sample 071ome_32_FD_179978 | JGI IMG/M metagenome (GOLD analysis project Ga0255780, IMG submission 179978) | Coastal salt marsh microbial communities from the Groves Creek Marsh, Skidaway Island, Georgia - 071405AT metaG (version 2) | ecosystem: Environmental > Aquatic > Marine > Intertidal zone >... | reverse complement strand
CCAATCGTCGAGGAGCCAGTCGAAGAGCCGATGCCCGAGCCGGAGCCGATGCCCGAGCCGGAACCCGAGCCGATGCCGGAACCCGAGCCCCAGCCGGAGGCAGAGCCCGAGGAAATGCCGGCCAAGAGGCGCCGTTCTGTCTCTAAGAAGAAGGCTGAAGCCGACGCCGACGCCATGGACGACGACGACCAGGAGGAGGACGAGGAGGAGTTTGCGCCCGCGCCCACCGCGAAGCGCGCCCGCGGCAAGGCTGCCCCGAAGAAGGCGGCCGCCCTCAAGGCGGGCGACGGTCCAAAGCTCAGCGATATTCCGAACATCAAGTTCAGGGCTTCCAAGATCACCGGAAAGGACGAGAAGCTGGAGCTCCTGTACAGCCTGATCCACGGCAAAGAGGGGTCCGTCAACCAGCGCAAGAGGGGTGTTCTGGCCCACAGCGGGTTTGTCTTTGAGGATGCCGCCGAGGAGGAGAAGGCCAGGGCAGACAGGATTACCGCCATGGGCAACGCGAGCGCCGAACTTCTCCAGAGCGTCATGGAGTTCCTCGACATTGCGGCGACCGGCGACAGCGAGGGCGACAAGAAGGCGCTGTGCGACTTCCTGATCAAGCCGTCCAAGCTGAGCGACGTCGATGCCGAGGCCGAGTTCAAGGCGTCGAAGAAGAAGGCCCCCGCCAAGAAGAAGAAGAAGGCCGACGAGAAGACCGAGGCTGCAGAGGGGGAGAAGGCCGCTGCCGAGGCTCCCGAGGCTCCCGCTGCCGAGGCTCCCGAGGCTCCCGCTGCCGAGGCTCCCGAGGCTCCCGCTGCCGAGGCTCCCGAGGCTCCCGAGGAGTAACCGACGATGACAACGTTTTCCCTTCCACTGACATTACCGACCGACTGGCGAGACTAATTCATTGACCTAAACTACACCTACTTGCGACTATAATGACATGAAATTTACAAATACATCCCGTCTAGACCCCGCCAATCCTCCACCCGGTACAGCTGAGCCGCCGCCGCCACTCGTTCAAGTCGCTCCGACCGTACTCTATCAGCCTCTGGAGCAACTGTCGCACCTCGCCCGGATCCTGCACGGTGTACATACTCTTAGTCTCCTTCACCTTGCTCGAAACGAGGATGCCCGCGCCCAGCGACCGCTCCTTGAGCACCGCAAACGCGTCCTCGTCGGTCCGGTCGTCCCCGATGTAGATGACAAACGGAGAACCCACCGAGGAGATGCCGAGCATGTCCACGAGGTGCACGAGAGCGCTGCCCTTGTCCCAGTCTACCTTCGGCCGCACCTCCAGAACCTTGCGGCCGCGCGTGACGTGCAAATCCGCCTGCTGCGCGACAATGTTGTCGACGGCATTGACAACCTCGTCGTACGAATCGGGCCGGCAGTTCCGGAAGTGCACGCTGACGCAGTATTTGTTGTCTTCGATCGACGAGCCTTCGATATGCGACGTCACCTCGGTCAATCGCATCCGCACTTCCTGAATCAGCGCCTCGTACCGCGCGGCCGGCTGAAACGAAAACTCCTCCCCGGCAGCGCGGGCGGCGGCGTCAGACTTCGGCGCCGCGATGTCCATCCCATGGCTGCCGGCGTAGTAGAGCTCCTCCAACTGAACGAACTCTTCGACTTTCGCCCGGCCCCGGCCGGAGATGATGGCGGCAGGGAAGAGGGTCGCCAGTTCGCGCACCGCGTCGCGAGTCTCCTCGCTCAGGAAGGCCTCGTCGGGGTTGTTCACGATCGGCGTCAGGGTGCCGTCGTAGTCCAAGAACAGCGCCACGAGCTTGCCTTCCATCTGCTCGGCCAGGCTCGCGAAGTGCTGTTCGTGTGTGACGTTTGGGTATTTTCGTTGAAAGGCCCTGTAGTTGGCCGACTCTATGATGGCCAGCTTCGAGGACTCCCCCTCGACCCCCGGCTCATCCTTCGCCTCGAACGAAACTGTGCTTATCATCCTATCCCGCCTGCTGAAATGCGTGTCTATGAAGTGCAGGCGAATTCAGGCTCGGAGAATTCAAGCGAGCGTTTCCATGCTGTCGTCAACACAACTACGTCGTCTCCCTGGCCGTTGCACGACGATCGAGAGTAGTAGTAGTAGTAGTAGTAGTAGTAGTAATAGTATTGTTTTTCGGATTGGTCGTCGTTACCTGCCGTGGGTCTGTTTGATTCGAGAGTTTCGGGAGGCTCCGATGGTGCAGTCGTCGTCCTTCATCCTCATCCAAATCCATCGTCATCCTCATCCTCATCCTCATCCTGATCCTGATCCTCATCCTCATCCTCATCCTCATCATCAGAGCCGGCGCCCCTTCCCTGCGCACGCATCGCAGGTGCAGAAACCCTGCCCGTGGCAAGTCAGGCACCGATTCGTCTTGAGCCCTCCCACCGCATGGACGCCGTGCGTCGTCGACCCCTTGCAGACGGGACACACTATCTTGCCCTGCCCGCGGCACTTCAGGCACGTCGCATTGGTCCGATCGCTGATGTGCAGCAATGACGCCGCGTTTCTGAGCAGCCTGTCGACCAGGCCCTCGCTCTTCTTCTTCTCCATCGTCTGCCCCGCCCCGCCCTTGGACGCCGCTGCGAGCACGATGCGTGTGCTTGTGGCATTCCGCTCCGAGGGGCGTGAGCCCTCCTTCTTCGTTCTCCTCAAACACCCCACTTCGCGTGCTCTCGAACTGGTCGGGGCGACACGACACGTGGCCGCCATGATTGAGCGCGCTGCTCCTCGCGCTGCGTCAAATGATTCACCCAGATATTAAGGGCGTGTTCCGCTTCGTTCGGGGCTTAGGCTCGCGTTGGTTTTAGTGAACCCAAGACAAACAGACACAGTGTGTTCAGATTTTTCAGAAGTGTGTGTGGTAGTAGTATCGCTGATGCTTCCACCCCAATGCGTCGTCCCTGTGAACGAATAGTCCCTGTGAACGAAAAGTCCCTGTGAACGAATAGTCCCTGTGAACTTGAGCAGAGCGAGCGGAGCTCAAAGCGCACAGAGAACCCGGGTGCGGAAGGGTTATTTACCAGCATCGTCGTCCGGTCGACGCCAGGGACATGGCCGCACTCGAGAGACAGGGATAGTGACAGGGATAGTGATAGTGATAGCTACGACACGCTCGAGGCTTGCCGAACCGTACTCTTCTCTCTTCCTCGTTCGGATGCCCGCCTCGTCGATTGCGTCGCAATGGCGGAAAGACGCGGGCACCACACAGCAGGCGTCCGTGGCCTACGACAGAGGCTACGAGCGGACGCTGGATGATTACTTCGAGCGCACTGGCGTCGTGATCGGGAAGGGTGGCTTTGGCCTCGTCACGGTCGTCGTCGAGCGCGCCACCGGCCAGCAGTATGCCCTCAAGACGATCAAAAAGCGCCTCAACGTGCCCAACATCGCCCCTATCAAGATAGAACAGCATCTTTCCAACATTGACAGGGAGATCAAGGTCCTGAAGCTCCTCCGCGGGACCCTGTCCGTGGCCCTTCTGAAGGGCGTCTACGAGGACGAAGAGAGCGTCCACATCGTCATGGAGTACTGCAAGGGTGGGGAGCTCTACGCCAATATCAGCAAGCATGGAGCGCTCACGGAGACCAAGGTGGCAACGTACATGCGCTCCGTGCTGCAGACGCTGGCACAGTGCCACTCTCACCGCATCCTGCACCGCGACGTCAAGCCGGTAGGTATTGTCAAAGCTCACTCGCTTCCTCTTTTGCTGACTCGCTCGCTCACTCCAACCCCACGCCATGTGCCAGGGAAACTTTCTGCTGTTGAACGAGGACGAAAACAGCCCACTCAAGGCCGTGGACTTTGGCTTGGCGGTGATGTGGGAGCGGGACGAGCAGCTGCCCAGGACGGACCTCGGGCTGGACGGGACACCGTGGTTTATGGCGCCAGAGGTGATAAGCGAGTCGGAGACGTACCCCGCGAGCGACGTGTGGAGCGCTGGGGTCATGTGCTACCAGTTGCTCTCGGGAAAGCTGCCGTTTGATGATGCGAGCAACCGCCGGCAGCCGTCTCTATCGCTGGTGTGGCGGTCGATCCTGATAGAGGACGTGTCATTCGCGGGGACCGAGTGGGCCAAAGTGAGCGGTTCGGCCAAGAAGTTCGTGATGCGGCTGCTGAACAAGGATCCGAACGAGCGGCCGACGGCAAACGAGGCGCTGCGGGATCCATGGCTGCTTTGTGCGAGCCAAACGAGAAAAGACCGAATGGAGCCGCTTGATTTGACGGTTGTGCAGCGGTTGCAGCGGTTTGCGCAGGCCAACCTGCTCCAGCGGACGATTCTGGAGCTGGTGGCGTCGGAGCTCATCAAGACGATTAATCGTGAGGGGTGGCTGCCGGACGAGACGGTGCGGGGTGTTGGGGGCAGCAGCGTGGGCGGCCTGGAAGGAGTCGGTACACCCTCCACGCCAGTGGGTGCAGGTGTGAGTGGCGGCGTTGGCGGCGTTGGTGGCCTCCAGTCGGCCGGGGGGCTGGAGCGGCGGGACAGTAAGGGCGACGAGCTTGTCTTCCCGATGAGCCCAGAGGCCATCGGTGGCCTAAAGACACCGGGATCGGTGCCGGGACTGCGACCTTTCGGGCACTCAAGTCGTTCCGATCAGTCCTTGGCCACGCACCCCGTTCCGATCAGCTCGATCAATAATAATAATCTGACGTCGCCGGAGCGCCGGCGTGAGACGCCGGCGTCGTTCAAGCGGTCCAGTGGCCAAAGTTACGACTGGAAGGCGATGCGACTGGCTTCAGATCTTGTGCTCCAAGGGTCAGGCCATCGACAGTCTCACTACCTGCACGCGTGCTCGGGGCTCGACGACGAGGAGCGGCTCGAGCAACGCAAGGCGGCTCGTCTGAGCCTCGACCCGTCCGTCCACGGAAGCAACGCGATCACGTTGCAGGCGCCGCGGGTATCTCCAGCTCCCAATTCACCGTTCCTTCCCGCGAGCGGTCGGTCAGTCGGGTTTGTCTTCCCGAACGACATCGATGCCACGGACACCGCGAGCCCGGTGCCCTCCACTTCCACGACTCCCGGAAGCAACTGGGAGCAGTCTCAGGAGAAAAGCCTAGAAAAGGGCGTTCGGGGGCGCAGCCTCGCGCTCGAAGCCCTCCAGTCCACGAGCAGCGCCGGAGGGTCGGCCCTGGTCACCAATCCGATCGCGGTAGCCCCGCTCATGAAGAAGGTCGGCTTCCGGCGTGGAAAGGTGATGTCGAAGAGCAGTCTCCAGAGAGGCCTGGCCCACCTGGGGTACAGCGTCGAGGAGGACGAGCTCGTCTCACTCATGAGTCGCGTTGGCCTGCACGACGACTCGGACGGGATCCAAGAGGCCGAGTTCCTGGCGACCCAGCTGGACTGGAGAGAGCTGCAGCGGAACAACAAGCAACTCTGGCTCGAGTGCGCCAAGAAAGCTTTTGAGGAGCTGGACGACTCGGCGACGGGTCACATCAACATAGAGAACGTCCTGGGGAATCTCCGGACCAAGCTCCCCGACGACGAAATCGACTACGCCGTGGAGGACGCGTTGGTCGATGCCAACCTCAAGGACCCTGAGCAGGTCGATTTCGAGAGCTTCGTCAAGCTCATTACGATCGGGTCGCACGCCTCTCTCGATGGACTCGACAAGTTCCCCGATCGCGTGTCGACCCGGGAGCTCCCGCTCCGGGATCTCGAGCGAAGGCCATCGTCAGCCACGATTCATGAGGCCGCCGACGAGGGCCAGCAGGATATGTTCTCTTGAGTACTGTCTTTACATGTTACGTTATCAGAGTATCAGAGTCCGTTCAGAAACAAGGGTTCGTGGATGGAGTTGTCCCTGGCCGGAGGCACCGTCGCTTGAGCCAACGTTGACGGCGCTGGTAGCGACCAACAGGAAAGCTGCGTTCGGATGATTGGCGATCCAATGTTCAAGGGTCACCCTTCAACGTTCAACCGAGGTTGAACTCCTTCAGGATCGCCTCGGCGGCGTCGTCGCTCCGGTCCGTCTTGGGCATCAGTGCGGCGATGGCCTCTTTCGACACCGAAACGGTCTCGCCGTCCTCCTTGGAGGCAGTCACCCGGCCCAGAATCTCCCGTGCGAGCTTCAGGGCGTCGCCGCCGTCCACGAGCATGGTGTCCTCCCCATCGGGCGGCGGCTCCAGGTCGGCCGTGGCCGCGTGTGAGAGCACGCTCGACAGGTCCAGCTTGCCAGCCGCGATGAGGTCGGCGAATATCCGCCCGCAGTACTTGGTGGCCATGGGAACGTCGACGACGAGGTCGGCCAGCTCGGCCAGGATCTTGTTGGTGGCGCTGTCAAACGCAGCGGCGTCGGCCTTGTCGAAGGCCGCCAGCGCCTGGCCCAGGAGCTCGCCGTCGAAGGACTTCATGTCCATCGACGTGACGACCGCCTGTTTGATGACGGCATCGCCTGCTGCGGCGAGGTCATTCATCTCCTTGACGGCCTCGGCCTCATCCTTGTTGGTGTACAGCTCCTCCAGGATGGTCTTCACCTTCCGGGCGAGCTCGGCCTCGGACAGCGACGTCGCATTGGCCGACGTGGCCTCCGACTCGACGGCCGTCGACTCCGAAACCTCGGTCGACGTCTCTGTCTCTGCCTCAGACCGTTCCTGCCTGGCGGTGCCATTGCTGCTATCGTTCATGGCCGCACCAGAGGACGGAGAACGCCGCATGGACGACTGCGGCCGCAGACTGGTCTGCTCCTGCGCCCTGTTCTTGGAGAACGTCCTGGGCGGAGCGTCGACCCGGTCGAAGGTCCTCGACTTGTCGCGGCGCATGCCGTCGTCGCGGCCGTCGCGGCCATCGCGGCCCCCCCTGCCGCCGCCGCCGGGACCGCTCTTGCCCCTGCTCATGGTGGAGTCCGTCCGCTTCATCCGCGCGTCCTTGCTCGCGTCCTTGTGGATGTCGCTGATCTTCTTGGGACCCTCGCTCTTGCGGCGCTCTCGCCACCCGCTCCGCCTGAGGTCCAGGAGGTCCTTCAGCATGAACCGGTGGCGCATGTCGAGCTTGTCGCTACTGGAAAGCATCTCGATCCTCCTGAAGTAGACCTCCATCATGTCGGACGTCTTGATCACCTGGCCGTCCTTGCCCTTGATCTCCCTCGTGGACGCGTCCATCGGCCGGCCAACCGTGCTCATCAGCCGGCACAGCACCTCGATGTCCTCCGGCCTCGGGTCGACCGTCTCCTCGAGCAGCTGCCGCACACACGTGTGCATGACCGCCTCGATGAGCACGCCGAACCTGTACAGCTGGCCGACGAAGATGATGTTGCCCAGCATCCGCTTCCTCGCCGTCTGCTCCAGGACCATGTCGGCCTTGTCCTGGTCGGTCTGCTCCTCGTCCTTGTGCTTCTCGCGCTCGGCGACGGCCTTCATGGCGCACACGCCGTAGTCGAACTCCTCCTGACACTTGTTCAGCAGCGCCCGGCGGAAGTTGACCACGTTGTCGTCGTCGTCGGTCAGGTCGGGCAGCGCGGGGATGAGCTTGCTCACCAGGTCCGCGTACAGCTCGGCGAACGTGCTCTCAGCCAGGGCCTTGTCGAAAATCTGGTTGATAAATCCCATCAGCGTCTTCGCCTTCTTCCGCTCGTTGATCTTCGCCACGATCTGGTCGGTGATCTTCATGAAGTTGTCGGGCGTGATCTTGTTCAACAAGCCCTTCAGGGCCTTCTGCGACAGCTCCTCCTCGGGGTCCGCGGAGGCGGTCTGACCCACCTTGTATGCGGTCGCGGACCTGTGCAGCGCCGGGAGGTCCCTGCTGGCCTGGTGCCGGAGGGCACCGGGCGGCGCGCGCCTGCCGCCCCACGAGTCGTCCAGCCCACGGGAGTTCTGCCTCGAGTTCTGGCGGCGGGGCGGGGGCGGCGGTCCCTTGCTACCGCTGTTCCAGTTGTCCTTGCCTCTCGACGAGTCCTCTCTCTTGAGATTGAAGAGCGCGGACAGCGTGGCCGTCTCGATGTGTGGCGGCAAGGCCGTGTTAGCGGCCCTGTGCGACAGCAGCTCGTCGGCCGAGTAGGTCATCTTCCTGGTGCCGTCGGTGCGGAAGGCCTCCTTCTTGACAAACTCCTTGGGCTGCTCCTCCGAGATGGCCTGCTCGAACGGAGCCGGCGGCGCCGGGGCAGCGGGCGGTGCAGGCGGCACGACAGCAGGTGGCGCGGGTGGCGCGGGTGGCGCGGATGGCGCGGGTGGCGCGGGTAACACGGGCTCGGCGGGTGGCGCGGGCTCGGCGGGTGGCGCGGGTGCCGGCGGTGCCACCACCGCGGCGCTCGCCTCGCTCGCCGTCGTCTCGCTCGCAGCTCCACTCGCACTCGTCTCACTCACGCTCTTTTCCTCTCCACCCTCCTTCTTTTTCTCTGTCGTCTTCGAAATCTCCTTCAGATCCAGCGCCACGTGCGTATTCGGATCCTCGATCCTGAGAATCCTCTTCTCACGCACTGGCGGCGGCGTCACCTTGGGCGGCGTGGGCTTTGCTGGCGGCGTTACCCCAGTCGGCCCACCCATACTCCCCGGAGATCCCACATGCGTATGCTCCGGCAGACTCACCCCACTGACTCCACTGACTCCACTGACTCCACTGACTCCACTGACTCCACCGACTCCACTGACTCCACCGGCCACCCGCATCGGCGCATAGTAATTCGCAACAGCAGGCGGCCTGAAATTCCCCTGGAAAGCATAATACGGCTGCGGATACCCTGACCCCTGCATATACTGGGGCTGCACATACTGCGGCATATTCACCGGGAACTGCTGCGTCGGCTGATACTGCACGGGCACCTGCATTCCAACGTTCCCACCGGGATGCGGGCGCTGATGGTGCCCGTGAGACGGCTTGCCGCCATGATGCCCCCCCGGCTTGCCGGTATGAACGTTCCCCTTGGGATGCCCATGAGACGGTGGCGCATGGGACGGCGGCGGCGGACGCGTGACGGGCACCGGACGAACGGCGGCAGGCGGCAGTGGCTGCGAGCTGGCAGCAGGGAGCGCAGCGCCGGTACCACTGCTCACGATCGTCGTCGTGGCAGACGGTGCCGCGCTCGGCATAGCGGCCGAAACCGCCGGCACAGCGGCCGACACCGCCGGCACAGCGGCCGACACCGCCGGCACAGCGGCCTTCGCCGCCGGCACAGACGTCGCCGTCGCCCCGCCCCCACTCGCCTCGCCGACCTTGGCCACTGTGGCCTCGCTCGCCTCGCTCCCCGCTTCCTTCCCGTTCACAGCCCTCCCCGTCGCCTTGGCTCCCAACATCCTCGCCCACGACAGCGGACCTACAACGTACAAGCAAGCAAACGCGCAGGTGAGAGCGTTATACGTTCTCACCCTTCACGAGAAACGACCGAGATGCAACTGCCGCCATCGTCCACTCGTACCTTTGCCCTGGCTCACCGGCTTCTCCGTCGTGTCACTGTTATCAACCAAGTTTTCATAATGCAAACGTGAGATACACAAACCGACGCGAACACAGCGAGAAATTCTGCCAAACAAATCCAGACAGACATGCACCTCTACCACCGTTTCAACCACCCACGTACCTCTTTTCCACCATTTCTACGTCGTTACGTATCTACGTTATCGTCACCGCGCTCCGTCAAGGTAAAAACCACGCAGTCTCGCGTATCGACGATTTCCAGCCCGCAATGGCTTGCCGCTAAATTTGGCCTGAGCCGACTCGGAGGAACTCGGAGGACGCACCCTCTTCGTCACTCGTAGTCGATGGTATAACTAGCTCGTATTATCTGAAGAAGGGACCAGAAATTCGTGTTTTCAACTGAAAGGTACGACGGACGCCGGCGTCGGTGAACGTCGGGGGATGGTGGGTGAGATGGTCGGGATGGGTGCGCGCGTGTATGTACGTCTCGCGTCGGTGTATGTCTCTCTCTCTCTCGCGGCTCTCTCGCGTGTCTCCCTGTATACCTCTCCCTGTATACCTCTCCCTGTATACCTCTCCCTGTATACCTCTCCCTGTATACCTCTCCCTGTATACCTCTCTCGCGTCTCACGTTCGAACGCCCTGTTCGGGAGGCCGAGTGGAAGACTGAGCGGACGGCAACTCGGCCGCGAGACACGTCAAGGCGATCGCGATGCGGTGCTTGGGCTGGGTTAACCCGCCACGTGGTGCGTGGGGTAGCAGCAGTCGTTCTGTTCCTCCCTTCCTCTCTCTCGACGCTCCGAGGGCAAGCTCACTTCTTCCAATTTCGCTCGTCACGTCGCACGCGTCGCACCAACACACCATCACACCATCACAGTGACCATCTCAAGTCGCATCGGTCGTCTCCGGCGGCATCGACGACTAGACGCTGCGTTTCAAACCTCCAGAATTCGTTCATTCGTTCGTCACCTCTAGACTCTATATGGCGGCATTGGCATCGCCGTGCTGCTCGAGCAGCGTGGCGAGCGTGAAGCCGTCGGCATGGGCATCGGCGTGCTCGAGCGTGAAGGCACGAACGTCCCGAACGTGGGCAAAACGGCGAAGACCCGTTCTCACCTCGCCCCTCCCCGCCTCTTCCCTCGTCCCCCGCGCCACCTCCAAGGACTCCAAGACCTCTTCTTCCGACCCTTCCATCGATCGGATCACGGAGCTAGAAATCGTCGAGCCAGAGGTCGAGCGGGACGCAGAGCAGGCGGCGTTGGCGGTCGGCGCCGCGACGCTCTTCGGTGCCGGGGTGTGGGCCGTGCTGGGTCCGGTGAAGGGTCAAGAATACTTTGCGGGCTATCTTTTGGAGCAGTCTCTCTCCGTGGACAACCTGTTTGTGTTCGTGTTGGTGTTTTCGCAGTTTCAGACGCCGGTGGCATCTCAGAAAATTGTCCTGAGCTACGGGATTTGGACGGCGGCTGTGCTACGGTTGGTGTTGATTCTTCTCGGTGCGGATGCTGTGGAGAAGTGGAAGCCGATTTTGCTCGTGTTTGCGGGTATCCTGTTGGTGTCGTCTGGGAAGCTGTTGCTGGCTGGGGAGGACGGGGAGGAGGAAGAGGACTTGTCGGAGAATACGATTGTCAAGTTCTCCAAGAGTCTGTTTGACTTTACGGATACGTACGATGGGGATAAGTTTTTTACGACGGTCGAAGCGGGGGTGTCTAGGGCGACGCCGCTGTTGTTGGTGTTGCTGATTATCGAGCTGTCGGATGTGATTTTCGCGGTGGATTCCATTCCGGCCGTGTTTGGGGTGACGCTGGATCCGTTTATTGTGTACTCGTCGAATATGTTTGCGATTTTGAGTCTGCGGGGGTTGTACGGGTTTGTGTCAAATGTGTTGACCAAGTTGAAGTATCTGGAGAAGAGTGTGGCGGTTGTGTTGGGGGTGATTGGCGGGAAGATTTTGGTCGAGTTTGCGGGGGTCGACGTGCCCACGTCGGCGAGTCTGGCTGCGGTGGTGGCTATTTTGGGAGGTGGGGTGGCGGCGAGTCTGTTGCTCGAAAGCAATGGGGAGGAAGAGCTGTAATGTGTTTTGCACCGCGGTGGCTTGAGATAGGCGTCCGAATCCAGAGAGAGCCGTCACAAAGCTGAGTCGTTGAGTGCGCAGCAGCAGATGGCCTTATGGTGGCCCTGATATATCCGAATACTCTCACCAGTCGAAAGATCCCAGAGCCGCGCGGTCGCGTCACTACTTGCGGTCACGAGGTACGCGGCGTCGACCGAAAAGACGGCGTCCCAAACCCAACGCTGATGCCCGACGAGGGTCCGTTCGAGCGTGAACGAATCCAGGTTCCAGAGCTTGACGGTTCGATCAGAACTCGTTGTCGCCAACATTCGGCAATCGGGGCTGAGAAGGCACTTGAGTATGTACGCGTTGTGCGCCTTGAGCTTGTGCAGCGGCTCGAACTGCGACGCCTGGACGCCTTGGATCGTTTTCCACACGTAGCACGTGCCGTTGTTGTTGGCAGCAACCACGAGGGACCCGTCTGGGGCGATGGTGAGCGACCGCACCGGCACGCCCACCTCGGGCACCAGCTCGCAGCTGCACGCCCCGACCCTCAAGTCCCAAACCCGGATGTTGCCCAGCTGATCGCCGGATATGAGCTCGTGCTGGTTGAAAGGGTGGAGTACCACGTGGTTCACGCTGGCTTTGTGTTCGAATTCCCGCTGCGGGCCCGGCGCTCGTAGGTCCCATATTTTCACCGAGCCGTCTTCCGAGGACGAGTACATCCACGTCCCGTTCTTCTCGAACCCAAGAGACGTCACGTTGGACGTATGCCCGTCGTACGTCACGATAGGCTGTGCATTGTTGGAGTTCACCTCGTACAACCTGATGTTTGGATTGCCGCCGGCGGCCAGGAGGCTCTTGTCGGCCGCAATCTGGAGAGTGTTGACGGCGCTGTCGTTGTACTGGAGCGTTCTATAACAGATACCGGTCGTCGCCTCCCAGAACCGGATCGTGTGGTCGTACCCGGCCGAGGCTAATATTACGGAGGAGCTGGCTGCCATCTCGGGCACCTGTGGTGGTCCGCTGAAAAATCAGCGCCTCCTGCTCCCGGCGCGGTTCTCGTCGACGAAAAGCTCGGTGCGTTACGTCAGTGATGCATTCTATCTGTGCAGAATGCGGTGGGCCGTGTCGTATCGCGAATATTACCTAATTGGTACATGTACTTGCCTCGTCAGGCATCCTCGATGGAGACCGGTCTCGAGCCCCCCCTCCATCTCTCGGGCCGTCGCAGCCTCCCCTCCAGACCATTCTGTCGTCAATTCTACCCCCAACGACTCGTCTTCGGTCCTCGGTCCTCGGTCCTCGATCCTCGATCCCGTGGACGAACACCATGGACGCCGCCGTCGGTACCTCCACGCCGCTCGCGCTCGTCCTCGGCCGGATTCCGCCCCCGCCCAAACGAAAGCCGGTCGTCGCCGAGCCGATCAGTATACGACCGACATTGCCCCCTGTGCTCTTGGATGACGACGACGGCGACGCCGGCGACGACGGGGGGCTGTCAGACCTCCCGGGCCGTTCCCGACGAACGGGCGCCTCGTCGTCTTCGTCGTCGTACGACGCCAGTCCCGCCTCGCCAAGGACGCCCCTTCGAGGCTCTTCGGCTCCAATGTTTCGAGTATCGAGGACCGGCCTTCGGTCGGCACCGCCCTCGATGCTCTCCTCGTCCTCGTCCTCGTCCGCATCGCGCTTTGCGTCGGCGCCAAGCCGCGACGCCAAAAGCGGCAACATACGGGTGGTAACGCGAGTCCGTCCCATCAATGAGACAGAACGCGCCCTCGGTAACGATCCGTGCATCGTTGTCGAGGACAGCCTGGTGCGCGTGTCCTCGTTCCGCTCCTCGGGCGTGTCCTCGCACCACGGGGCCGACCCCCACCACCCCCATCTCACCCAACGCACCAAGGAATTCCCGTTCTTTGACTCGTGCGTCTCGGCTGACGACAACCAAGATTCGGCGTTCGAGAAGTTCGGCGTCCCCGAGCTCCTCGACGACGCGCTCACTGGCACCAACGTCACCCTCTTCGCCTACGGCCAGACTGGCTCTGGCAAAACCTACACGATCCACGGCATCATCCCCCGAAGCCTGCAGTACCTGTTTGAACGCATCTTGGGCGACACTCTGGGCGCAGGCCTCGGCGGCTACGGCTATGGCTACGGGTGCCCGCCCGCCTACGCGTCCACCGCCCCGGCCGACCCGGCTGCGACCGATTCCATCGTCTGCGGCGCCTCCTTCTGCGAGATCTACAACGACTCGATCTACGACCTCCTCTTCTCCTCCAATCGGCCTCTGAAACTCAAGTGGGACGCCGGAGAGGGGTTCCACACCCCCGACATCCACATCCAGCCGTGCAACACCCTCCAGGACGCGCTCGCAGTCCTCGACCTCGGCAACAAGCGCCGGCGCCAACGCTCCCACTGCCTCAACGCCGAGTCAAGCCGCAGCCACGCCATCCTCACTATCTACCTCTTCGATCACGACGATCGCGACACTGGTGACCGCCACCGGGCCACCACCAAGTCGACCAAGATCCACTTTGTCGACCTCGCCGGCTCCGAGCGCCTGAAAGAGTCGGGCAACGCCACCGCCGCCTGTCCACTCGCCATCAAGGAGACCGCCAACATCAACAAGTCCCTCTTCCTCCTCGGCAACGTCATCAGCGCCATCGCCGCCAACCAACCCAGGCACCTGATCCCCTACCGCGACACAAAGCTCACAAAGATGCTCTTCGGAAGCATGATGCACCCCAGCAAGTGCCTCATGATCGCCTGCTGCTCCCCCAGCGAGGGCGCCGTGACCGAGAGCCTCGGGACGCTCGACTACGCCAACCGGCTCGCCTCCGCGGATGCCATCCCCGTGGTGCACGTCGAGGACAGGGACGCCATGCTGATCGCCAGCCTCAGGCGCGAGAACAGGGTCCTCAAGGAGGAGATCAGGATCTTGCGCGGCGGGTGAGTCTTCTCTCTTGGTGGCTGCCCTGGTCGTCGATCAAGTCTCTGTCTCTTGGACCTTGTCGCCGCACTTCAATGAATCTGAACTGTTACCGACCCACTTTCGGCCCCAGTTCCATCCCTAAACGTCCCCTACGACCTGTAATCCAGACCAGAACCATGAGCAGCGCGGTACGTAATCCCGCGAGTCCTTGCCGACGGCGCGGCCCAACGACCCTTCCTCGGACGCACATGTCTGAAACACGTAGAGAGACCGGATCGTGGCCAAGGAAGCCCGTCCGGGGCGAAGACGTCGTCCAAGAGGAGGCTAATGCAAGAAGCCGAATCTTCTCTTCGCACGGCGTCTCGTCGTCCTCTGGCGTCGGGAAGGGCGCCGGGGCGTCGTCGATCGTATCTGCTCTTATCTCCTCGCGATCGTCGACTCACGACGCTCGATGCTCTCTCTCTCGACCGACCCTCGCAGGCCCAGGACTTCCTCGACCAGTATCAGATCAAGGAGCACGTCGAGAACGCCATCAACGCGGTTGTGCAGGACAAGCCTGCTAACCCGCTCGCGGCGATGGCTGACGCGCTCAAGGCTGCCGGCGGCGCCTCGATCACCAAGGTCACCGCCCGCCAGATCTTCGACTCTCGCGGCAACCCGACCGTCGAGGCTGACGTGGTCACCGCCCTTGGAACCTTCACGGCTGCTGTGCCGTCCGGAGCTTCCACCGGAATCCACGAGGCGTGCGAGCTGCGCGACGGGGGCAGCGCGTACATGGGCAAGGGCGTGCTCAAGGCGGTTGCCAACGTCAACGACACGCTCGGACCGGCGCTCATGGGCATGGACCCGACCGATCAGGAGGCTATTGACGCTAAGATGATCGAGATCGACGGAACGCCGAACAAGGCCAACATGGGAGCCAACGCCATCCTGGCCGTCTCTCTGGCCGCGTGCCGTGCCGGAGCCGCGCACAAGAACGTGCCGCTCTACAAGCACATCTCGGAGCTGTCCGGAAACTCCAAGATGATCCTGCCGGTGCCGGCCTTCAACATCATCAACGGAGGAATGCACGCCGGTAACGCGCTCGCGTTCCAGGAGTTCATGATCATGCCGACCGGAGCCAGCTCCTTCTCCGAGGCCATGAAGATGGGAAGCGAGGTCTACCACAACCTCAAGTCCATCATCAAGGGCAAGTACGGTCTTGACGCCTGCAATGTCGGTGACGAGGGAGGTTTCGCGCCGGGCATCCAGTCCAACGAGGAGGGCGTCCAGCTGGTCGTCGAGGCCATCGAGAAGGCCGGGTACACCGGCAAGGTCAAGATCGCCATGGACTGCGCCGCGTCTGAGTTCTACGATGGCGAGAGCAAGACTTACGACCTTGCCTTCAAGGCCAAGGACAACGACGGCTCCCAGAAGAAGACTGGCGCGGAGATGAAGGCCTTCTACGAGGACCTCGCCTCCAAGTACCCGATCATCAGTATCGAGGATCCGTTCGACCAGGACGACTGGGACTCGTACGCGCAGCTTACTGCCGAGGGTGTCGCCCAGATTGTTGGAGACGATCTGCTGTGCACCAACCCGGTGCGCGTCGAGAAGTCCATCGGCATGAAGGCTTGCGACGCCCTCCTGCTCAAGGTCAACCAGATTGGATCCGTGACCGAGTCGATCAAGGCCGTCAACATGTCCAAGCAGGCCGGATGGGGAGTGATGACTTCCCATAGGTCGGGAGAGACCGAGGACACGTTCATCGCCGACCTCGCCGTCGGCCTGAGCACCGGCCAGATCAAGACGGGTGCCCCGTGCCGATCGGAGAGGCTGAGCAAGTATAACCAGCTGCTCAGGATCGAGGCCGAGCTTGGCGACAAGGCCGTGTATGCCGGTGAGGCCATGTGGAGGCACATCAAGAACGAGTAAATGTGTGTTTTCGTCGATCATCATGATGATCGATATTGATCAATACGGTTCAGTAACTGTTTTCGTTCCTCTCCAGAGCCAGAAACCGCCGTCTTACCTTCCTCGCCGGCTCCTCCCTCTCCCTCTCTTCCTCCTCTGCCACCTCCCGCTCCGCTGCCAGTTCAGGAAAGAGGTCCGACAAGAGAAGCTTGTTCTTGCGCTTCGCCATCACGGTATCGCACGCTCCTTCGCACCCTATTACGTAGATAACACTATGAGCGACGCCTCGATCGACGAACCCACGCAAACTGTGGTTTAGTTCTGCCGAATTCGGTCCTTTCGCTTACGCCAGTCGAAAACGAAGCCAGTCGAATACGGCATAATTTATCCGTGGTTTGCGTATATTCGCGCGTCAATCGATCTTCCAGTGTGTGATATACGCGTCATTGGCGCCGATGTGCCTATACCACCCGGGCAGCGCTCCTCTCAGTCTAGTTCTGATCGAATGAGCTCTGATCAACTCGTGGAGAAGGCCATCCTGTCCCTCCTCGAGCAGCAAGAGGACGTGGAGGAGCGCAAGAGGATCGAAAAAAGGCGCAAGATCCAGCTGGAGGGGGAGCTCGCCCTGCTGTCAAAGCTGCTGACGGAGGCGACAGACAGGGTGCAGTCGCTCGACGGCGAGATCGAGTCGCACCGGGCCCGCATCATCGAGCTCACAAAATACTTCAACGCGGTGTCGGCGCTGTGCGAGGAGGAGGTCTTCAAGGCACAGGGGCTCAAGGAGACGGTCGGGCAAATGGAGGATCACCTACAGGAGCAGCGCGAGCTCATCGCGACATTCTACGAATATCTCTCGAAGAAGAAAGGCGTGTCGAAACAAGAGCTGGACGCCATCGTGATGTTCGGCGGAGGCGTGGCGCAGGGCGCCAAGCGATGACGATGCGGGACCGGGTTACACAGCTAGTCGGAATCAGAGTCGAAGGTGACCTTGGTCGACTTGACGCTTAAGTCGACGTCTTTGAAGTGGGCGCCGTAGAGCTTGCTCTCCTTCTTCTTCACCGTCGTTCCAAACGCAAGCAGCTCCTCCGGGACCTTCTGCTTGGCCTCCTTCAGTACGTTGATGAGCTCTCCGGCCCGCGGCTTGTCGTTGGCTCCCACAAACATGGTGTGGGCGATGCCCGACTTGCCGGCGCGGCCCGTCCGCCCGATCCTGTGCACGTAGTCCTCCGTCGTGAGAGGAAACGAATAGTTGATAACGGCCTCCACGTCGGGAATGTCGAGCCCCCTGGCGGCCACGTCCGTGGCCACGAGCAGGGGCACCTCTCCCGACTTGAACGACTCGACGGCGGCCGTCCGCTGGGCCTGCGAGATGTCGCCGTGCACGGCGACCGCGTTCCACCCCCGCCTCTGGAGCATGGACTCGACCCTCGCCGCTTCTTTTTTGTAAAGCACGAAAATGATGATCCGGTTCTTTCGCGAGCTGTGGTACTTGTTGAGCAACGTGTCGAGCAGCCGGTCTCGCGAGGGCCCGTCGACCACCTCGACAATCTGCTTCACCGTGTGGCTCGCCGCCAGATCCTCCGATCCGATCGTCACCTTGGCAGGATTGCACAGGAACTCGGACGCCAGCTTCCGGATGGACGACGGCCAGGTCGCGGAGAACATGAGCGTCTGGCGGTCGGCGCGGATGCTGCCGGCGATGGTCCGGATGTGCGGCTCGAAGCCCAAGTCCAGCATCCTGTCAGCCTCGTCCAGCACCAAGTACGTCACCTCGTCCAGCGAGCAGATGCCGTCCCCGATCAAGTCCTCGAGCCGACCGGGTGTCGCCACGACGATGCTGACGCCGGAGCGCAGGGCCTGGGCCTGTTCCCTCTTGGGAACGCCGCCGTACACGCACACGCATCCAACACCGACCTTGCTCCCGGCCTCCTCGAGCACCACGCTGATCTGCTGCGCCAGCTCCCTGGTCGGCGCGATGACGAGCGCGACTGGCTTGGTGCCCGACGCCACGCCGGCGTCGATCTGTGCCCGGATGTGCTTGATGGCCGGCAAACCGAACGCGAGTGTCTTCCCACTGCCCGTCGCTGCGATACCCACGAGGTCCCTGCCCGACAAGGCGATCGGCAGGCACTGCGACTGGATCGGTGACGGCATCGTGAAGTTCCGGGTGGCGTACAGCTCGTCCTTCGACAGGCCCGACTGCTTGAAATTAGACAAGGGATTTGCGTCGCAATTCTCCACCGCCATTCGTCTCTCCTCGCGGAACGCATCGATGCTCTTGTCCGACATGGACTGGACGTCCGACGACGGCTCGTACAGGTCCTTGACGATCGGCCTGAGCTTCTTCGCCAGGTCGCGGCTGCCCACCTCCGCCATGCCATCGTTCGACCCGTGCTTGTGAACCTTGGCCTTCTTCGTGGTGGTCGCGATGGTGTCCGCAGGACGCTTGGTCTGCTGCTGAGAGAGAGATTCTTCCTTGGGCTTTCTCTCCTTCTTCCTGTCCTTCTTGTCCTTCTTGGGCTTCTTGTCCTTCTTGTCCTTCTTGTCCTTCCTCTCCTTCTTCTCCTTCTTACTCGACTTGTCCGAAGATCCCCCCATCGTGCGCTTGTCTAGCTTTTCTTCGGCATGCAAGGTAAAGTCATGCAAGTGAACGTCGTGGTCGTGCTGCAGCTCGCTCACTCCGTGCGTCGTCGCCTATCTCTGTCGTAGAGAGAGAGTAGGACTCGATTGACCGGGTCCAATCCAATGATTTCGTGTGGTGGAGCCCGAAATGAGCAGGTCTCCTCACTCGCGACGAGCCTGCTGCAGGCAGATCCTGGCGAGTGTTGAATCAAATCACAGACTGAACTGAAACACCTAGACTTTAGGAGACAGCGGCGGTTCCGCTCGTGAATCCCGGCTGCATGTACCTGTACTGCCCGTCCGGCCCGATGCCGAATCCCTTGGGGTCGGCAAAGACGTTCTCGAGCAGCTGGCTCATGTCCGGCTTGGGGCTATCTTCGGCAAACTCGACCGCATCCTCGACCTCCGCAATGACGTCCTTCTCAATCTCCTTGATCTCCGCCTCCGTCGCAAGCCCGTTCTTGATCATGTAGTCCTTCATCCTCGGGATCGGGTCCCTCTTCGCGTAGGCCTCCTTCTCCTTCGGGTCCCTAAGCTCATCGGGATCGGCCAGCGAGTGTCCACGGAACCTATACGTCTCACACTCGATCAGCGTCGGTCCGTCGCCGCGGCGCGCGCGCGCCACCGCCTCCATCGCGACCTCCCTCACCGCCAGCACGTCCATGCCGTCGACGTGCACGCCCGGCATTCCAAACGCGTCTCCCTTCTTGTAGATCCACGGCTCATTGTCCGCGACGGACGACGTGGCCGTCGCCCTGGCGTGGCTCATTCCGATGGCCCACTTGTTGTTCTCGACGACAAAGATCACCGGCAGCTTGTAGAGGCTCGCCATGTTGAGCGACTCGTAGAACTGTCCCACATTGCACGTTCCGTCGCCGAAGAAGTTCACCGCGACCGCATCGTGGTCCTCCTCGCCGAGCACCCGCCTCCTGTAGGCAGAGGTGAAGGCCGCGCCCACGCCGACCGGGATGCCCTCTCCGATGAACGCGTACCCTCCCAGGAGCCCAAACTCCTTGTCGAACATGTGCATCGAGCCTCCCTGCCCCCTGCAGACACCAGTCTTCTTCCCGAACAGCTCCGCCATGACCTTGCGCGACGACACGCCCTTGGAGATGGCGTGCACGTGGTCACGGTACGTGGACGACACAAAGTCGTGCTTCTTCAGGCACGCCTTGATCACCCCAGTCGACACAGCCTCCTGACCAGAGTACAGATGGACGAATCCGAACATCTTCCCGCGGTAGTACATCTGGGCGCACATCTCCTCGAACTCCCTGCCCAAGAACATGTCCCGGTAGAGCGCCCTCGCATCCTCCGAGGTGATCTTCGCAGCCGGCTTCGGGGCGGGGGCGCCGCTCGCCGCCTTCGGCTGCGCGGAGACCGTCGTACCTGGCGAACGAGCGAACGAGCGAACGAGCGCGTGAGCGCGTGAGCGAGCGAGACGGTGCGCGCCGTTCCGGGCGGATGCCCCAGGGCGTTCCGACGAGGCTCATCGATCATCGACGGGCGACACGCGCCTGCAGCCGACTTTGTCGCCATCACGGACGTACCCTTCGAATGGTGCGAGCGGAAGGGCGAAAGCCTGAGGGAGGGCGCGAGAATGCCCGCGGATTTTGACGAAGCAATCATCGACGGGCGACACGCGCCTACAGCCGGCGTTGCCTTCACGGACGTCGTCGCGAGCTGCATACTGACAGAATAGAATGACAATGTGCGTGTCGAAGCGACGATCGGGTATGGCCGGTTTCGGCGATGTCTGATCCTGTCTGCTAGAGAAATTTTCGTGTTGAGACATTGTCGCTGATCTGATTCGTGACGAGGAGGAACAGCTATCAGCTCTGTGTACCGGCTGGACAGAGGACAGATGGGTCTCCCCGGTCGTGCCGTGTCCAAGCGCACGGAGAAGCCGACCAGGCGTTTGAATTCCGACCGGGACCGCTCCCCACACACGCACGCGCACGGGGACGAGGACGCCTCGCTCATGGCGTCGGTATCGTACGACGACGACGCTCGAGGCAAGGCAGAGGCCCCCTCGGGAGCCGCGGCGCCCGCCGCCCCTTCGCAGTCGTCGTCAAAGCCGCTCTCCAAGTTCCGGTCCGGGTCTGCTCCGCGCACGGAAAAGTTTCTGAAGCTCCTCGACGAGCCCATCGCCAACCTCGAGGCCCTCCGCGAGCTGGGCTGGTCGGGGATCCCGGCCCGGCTACGGCCGCTGTGCTGGAAGCTGCTGCTGGGCTACGTCCCGCCCAATCGGGACCTACGGGAAGGCGTGTTGGGTCGGAAACGGAGCGAATACAAGAACCTGGTCGACGAGTACTACAACCCGATCCTCGAAGAGACGCGGTTGGCAAACGCCAACGCGAGCAGCAATCAGATGGTATCCGAGCTGCGTCAGGTGGCTGTGGACGTGCCGAGGACGGCGCCGGACGTGCCTTTCTTTCACCAGGAGCAGATCCAGAGGTCGCTGGAGCGCATCCTGTTCATCTGGGGAATGCGGCATCCGGCCAGCGGCTACGTGCAGGGCATTAACGACGTGGCGACGCCGTTCCTGGCGGTCTTCTTTTACGGGGAACTGGTGGACGGGAGGAAACGAGTGACGGGGACGGGGGCGGAAAGCACAAACGCGAGCGATGGTGACGACGCCGAGGCGAATGTCGACGCTGCCGACGTCGTGCGGCAACTGAACGAACTGGACAAACTCGACGACGTCGAACTCCACGACGCCATGCTGCTACGAGTAGAGGCGGACGCGTATTGGTGCCTGTGCAAGGTGCTGGACGGGATCCAGGATCACTACACGTACGCGCAGCCGGGGATCCAAAAGACGCTGTTCCGGGTGGGCGAGCTGGTGGGTCGCGTGGGGAAGCACGTGGCGGACCACCTCGCCAAAGAACACTGCGAATACATGCAGTTTGCGTTCCGCTGGTGCAACTGCCTGCTGCTACGGGAGCTGAGCTTTGACCTCGGGATCCGGCTCTGGGACACGTACGTGTCGGAGGGCAGCAAGTTGAAGGACTTCTTGGTGTACGTGCTGAGCTCGTTCCTCCTGAGCTGGGCCCCGGAACTGGTCAAGATGGACCTCGAAGGGCTCATCATGTTCCTGCAGCGGGCGCCCACGCAGGCTTGGACGGAGCGGGACGTCGAGACCGTGCTGAGCCGGGCGTACATGTGGCGGCTGTCATTTGCGAATGCGGCCTCGCACCTGGCTTCGTGATGAGGGGTGGGGGGGCCCTCCCTCGGAAGTCGCGAGGCAACACGAAAATTCCGCTCGTACTCGTACTCATACTCGTTTGCTTATATATATAAATCAAACGCGCATTAATACCCTTGCTTTATCGACCGCACAGCGCCCCTGTGGTGTGAGCGACAGGTTGCGTTGATGAATCTGGGACGCTAACGGAACACCCCGAAACGTCCGAGACGACCGACACGACACGATGGTGAGCTTCCTGGACATGCGGAGGGACCCGCAGGCCGTCATGAGCGGTGTCGGGATGCTCGTCCTGCTGACCGCCGTGGCCTTTGCCGTGCTCGACGACGTCTATGTCGCCGGCGTCGAGCTCCTGGCCTACTTCTTCGTCGAGGTCCTCTTCTATCTGTTGGAGTGCTACCGGTACCTAAAAATATGTTCGTCCCCCAATGTTCCGGCCGACGCGAGCCGGATGCGGCGGGCGATGGACGAGTTCCTGGGACTCGCAGACACCCTCGACCTCGAGGAGTTCCTCGAGGGATGGTTCATGCACACGGTCAAGGCCGCCGACATCAAGCGCGACAACATGGTCGAATTCATCGCCTACGGGTTCTACAGCAAGAGGCTAGACGCTTTGACGGACGAGGAGCGACGTGAGATCTCCGAGTTCATGGACCGCGTCGCCCGAACGTTCCAGGTGAACGAGTTCGCCCCTGGGTACAACGCAGATGCCAAGTTCATGGGCCACACCCTCGAGCCGATCCGAACGTTCCACAAACCGATAATCATCTATTTGTTCATGGAGCTGATCGGGCTGGCCAACCTGGTCGTGCTGCGGTGTTTCGGGTTCCGACGCCTGCCCGCCGGTTCCCGCGGCAGTCGACAAAACATGTCCATGTTCATCCGCAAAGGAAAGGACGAGACCAAAGAACCTCTCGTATTCATCCACGGCGTGGGGTTTGGCGCGCTTCCCTACGTGCATTTTCTCAGGAAGGTGCTGGCAAAAACCGACCGGCCGTGCATCGTGGTGGAGATGCGGCACGTGAGCATGCGGTTCAGTCTGGACCACCGCTCCGTGAGCCTCGAGACCCTGGCCAATGATATCGCGGACCAGATGCAGGCAACCGGCTACCAGCGGGGATTCTTCCTGTCGCATAGCTATGGAACGTTTGTCGTGTCCAAGCTGCTCCAGCTGCGACCCGAGGCCGTGGACAGAGTTTGCCTCATTGATCCCGTGTGCTGCATGACGTGCTACCCAAAGTTGACGCACAATTTTGTCTACCGTACGTGTACCTCGTCCCACGGGCGCTCGCACGCCCCGACTCTCTCACTCGCGCTACGTTCGCTCGCTCGTTCGCTCGTTCGTTCGCCAGGTAGCTATCAGGGCAATCCGCTAGCGAGCAGGAAGCGCTTCATGGACTTTGTCCAGCTGCTGTTCTCCAGGGACCTGACCATCGCCGACACCTTCTGTCGTCACCTCAACGGGATGGACGTCAACGTCTTTGCCCACGATTTTCCCACCTCGACGACCACAACCCGGAAGCACCTCCTCGTGCTCTCCGGACAGGACCCGCTCGTCCCGGCCGCGCTCGTCGCCAAGCAGTTCAAGGGCGTAGACCACGTGGACGTCCTCTACAACGACAAGCACAGCCACGGAGACTTCCTGTTCGACGGCAAATACTTGGCATACCTGGTCGTCGAGATCTGCTCCCGACTCGACAGCTGACTGTCTGGAATCAAGATCTGCGAATTTGTCTTCAATTCTTCAAACCATCGAGTTGTGAGCGCATCAGCCACTATCCGACCAGTGACGGTCAACAGAACCCTCATGGCCGCGAGCACGGGCCAGTAAACGCGCAAAGGACCCCGGCGAGCTGTCAACTGCTCGCGAATCAAATCTCCGAGGCCGGTCTTTCTCGCAGAAATTACGCATCGGATGCGTCTACACACCGTGCTTATGGCCCGAAGTTGGGCTCTTGTGTCGCTGATATGCGCGCTCGCGTGCGTGTCGGGCCGGATAGCACCGCATTTGAACACGGGACTGGTACGCGTTTGTGCCGGGCCGTCTCGCCCCGTCGCTCGCCCACGCTCACGCAAGCACGCTTCGACACGCCCTCCCCACGCACGCAGGCGAACGAGAGGGAAGACGGTAGTTTCAGCGTCGAGGAGATCGAGGCCCTGCAGGACGACCTGCTGCACAGGATGGCCAGCCTGAGGTCGCTCCAGCAGACCGGGCCGTTCCCCGCCGGCGCGCGCGTGGTCGACGTGAACAGCGAGGAGGAGCTCGCGCTCGCGTTCAAAAACAAGGAGCGTTTCATCAACCTAAGGTCGCACATCATTCTCAGCGGGCAGTACGCGGGGCCGGGCGAGTCTCTGCTCCCGAGCGTCAAGGCCTCTGTCACGATCTTTGCCTCGTGTCCCGAACCGTACGATGGCAAGTGCATGATCAACGCACAGGGACAGGGACAGATATTCTTCTTCGATAACTCGGGATTCCAGGCCGGGATGGAGGTGAAGATGGACAACATGATCCTGATCAACGGCGCCGCGCCCAAGTCAGGCGGCGGTGCCATAGCCAACACGGGAGCCATGTCCTTCACCTTGACCAACGTCGACTTCGTGTCAAATAGCGGCGGAAGCGGCGGGGCATGCTCGTTTGTCGAAGGCGCCTTCCCGGTGCTGACGGATTGCACGTTCAAGAAGAACTTTGCTGCGACAGACGGGTCTGGCTCTGGCACGGGCGGCGCCGTGCTGATGACGGGCGCGGGAGCGTTCACGAGGGTCGCGTGGACGGACAACGGGGCGATGAACGGGGGCGCGATCGGGGTCGGAGGCTCGGCGGAGTCCATGTTCTTCGACCAGTGCATCTTCTCGGGAAACTCGGCCGAGATCTTCGGCAACGACGTCTACTTCGAGTCGTGGGCCGCCACCGTGTCGTACTGGAACCCGTATCCTCCCGACAAAGTGGACATCTACACGTCGCCGGCCAACATCCAGCCGCTCTCGATGATGCCTCCGCTCTTTTACCCGGACGCGGCAGTCTCGCCGCCCCCGGCGGCCCCGAATCCCCCATCGCCGCCCCCGCCCGCGCCGCCTTCCCCTCCGAACGCGTCCAACTGGATCTACACGGAAGATCAACTGTGGTTTGCTCTAGACAGAGGGGACACCACGATCACCATTGGGAGTCACCTCCAGTTCCAGAAGGACACGGGACGGTGGGCCACGAGCCCGCCGCCGCCCATCATCTCCGAGGTGCGCGTGTACAGCCAGTGCGAGGGCTATGGGCGGACGTGCATTATAGACATGGCCGGAGCGCGGTTTCCGCTGTTTGACATCCGCACCGGCAGCATCTTCGAGGCGTACAACCTCCGCATCATCAACGCGGCCACGATGGGCGACGGCGGCGCCGTGCAGATCAGCGCACCGCAGCGCGCCATCTTTGACACCGTCGATATGAACAGCAACTTTGCTGAAAACGGTGGTGCGGTATTTATCAAGGGCTCGATGAACGTCGTGTTCAAGAAGTGCTCGTTTTCGCTCAACTGGGCCGACAGCAAGGGCGGCGCCGTCTACATGGTGGGGTCGACCGTCGAATTCGACGACACCAGTTTCTACCTGAACCAAGCCAGCAGCGGCGGTGCCATCGCAATGGGTCCAGGGTCGACGGCGTTCATCCTGACGTCCAACTTCACGTCGAACAAGGCCAAAAAGTGGGGACCCGATGTGTTCCTGACGACCCCCGTTGGCTCCAAGGTCTACCTGAATCAGTGGCCTCCTGAGGCGGTCGCCAAGTTCTTCCCACCGCAGACCAACATCGAGTGGTTCTATGCGCCCCCTCCCGCGGCGCCGTATCCCCCGTCGCCTCCCCCAGGGTTCAAGCGCGCCTCGTATCCCCCTCCCGGCCCTCTGCCACCCAAGCGCGTCAAGATGCCGCCCCCGGCGCCGCCCAACCCGCCTCCCTTTCCGCCACCCAGGCCCCCATCTCCGCCCATGGATTACCTCGTCAAGGACCCGCCGGTGATCTGGGGAAGTTTGTACCTGTCGAT
>Ga0255780_10001049_pt1 | contig 26092 bp, 21 predicted proteins | sample 071ome_32_FD_179978 | JGI IMG/M metagenome (GOLD analysis project Ga0255780, IMG submission 179978) | Coastal salt marsh microbial communities from the Groves Creek Marsh, Skidaway Island, Georgia - 071405AT metaG (version 2) | ecosystem: Environmental > Aquatic > Marine > Intertidal zone >... | reverse complement strand
CCTCGGCTCGGCCCTACATAGCAACGGGGAGCGCCACCTCCAGCCCTGGGCCACCCTTCAACGTCGCTACCCTCCCGAGCTCCTGGCGGAAACGCTGCACATCGCCGACCGCTGCCACTTCTCCCTGGCTCAGCTGCGCTATGAATACCCCGAGGAGCTCGTCCCCCCAGGGCAAACGCCGAGCAGCCACCTCCGGAGCCTCACCTTCGCCGGCGCCGCCGAGCGCTGGCCCAGCGGTATTCCCGACCGCGTAACCGGGCAGCTTGAGCACGAGCTCACGCTCATCGAGGCCCTGGGCTACGAGTACTTCTTTCTCACCGTCTACGACATCGTGGCCTTCGCCCGCAGCGAGGGCATCCTGTGCCAGGGCCGGGGTTCCGCCGCCAACTCCGCCGTGTGCTATTGCCTGGGCATCACGGAAGTGGACCCCTCCCAAAGCCAGCTGCTTTTTGAGCGCTTTATCTCTAAGGAGCGCAACGAGCCTCCGGACATTGATGTGGATTTTGAGCATCAGCGCCGGGAAGAGGTCATCCAGTACATCTACCGGAAATACGGCCGGGACCGGGCCGCCCTCGCCGCCACGGTGATCGCCTATCGCCTGCGCAGCGCCCTCCGAGACGTGGGAAAGGCCCTGGGCTTTGAAGCCGCCTTCATCGAAAAGCTCGCCCGCCAGGCCCGGGGCTGGGAACGCAGCCGGGGCCTTCCCGAACTCTTCAGCGCCTGCGGCGCCGATCCCAGGGCGCCAGCGTTACGGCGCTACCAGGCCCTCGTCACCCAGCTCCTCGGGGTGCCTCGCCATCTCTCCCAGCACGTGGGGGGCTTTGTGATCTCCCGGGGGCCCCTGGCGGAGCTGGTCCCCGTGGAAAACGCGAGCATGGCGGAACGCACGGTGATCCAGTGGGATAAGGACGATCTGGAGGCCCTGGGCCTCTTGAAGGTCGATGTGCTGGCCCTGGGCATGCTGAGCGCCCTGCGCCGTAGCCTCGAGCTTCTGGCGCCCCTGCGGGAGGGGCCCCGGAGCCTGGCCGATATCCCCCGGGAGGACCCAGACACCTACGCCATGCTCCAGCGGGGCGATGCCCTGGGGGTCTTTCAGGTGGAGTCCCGGGCCCAGCTCGCCATGCTGCCCCGGCTGAAGCCCGCCTGCTTTTACGACCTGGTGGTAGAAGTGGCCATCGTGCGCCCCGGGCCTATCCAGGGGGACATGGTCCATCCCTACCTGCGCCGACGCCAAGGCCTGGAAGCGGTGGACTACCCCAACGCGGCGGTGCGCGAGGTGCTCGAGCGTACCCTTGGGGTGCCCATCTTTCAGGAACAGGTTATCAAGCTGGCCATGGTGGCCGCGGGCTTTAGCGGCGGCGAAGCCGATGCATTGCGCCGGGCCATGGCCGCCTGGAAACGGCAGGGGGGGCTGAGCCATTTCCGGGACAAGCTGCTCCGGGGCATGCGGGAGCGAGGCCATGACGAAGCTTTCGCGGAGCGGCTCTTCGCCCAAATTCAGGGCTTTGGGGAATACGGCTTCCCCGAGTCCCACGCCGCCAGCTTTGCCGTGCTCGTGTACTGCTCCGCCTGGCTCAAGCGCCACGAGCCCGCGGCCTTCTATGCAGGCCTACTGAACAGCCTGCCCATGGGCTTCTACAGCGCCGATCAGCTCCTCCAGGATGCGCGGCGCCATGGCCTCGAGATCCGCCCCGTGGATGTGCAATGCAGCCACTGGGACTACACCCTAGAACCTAGCCCCCAGAGCCCCGGGCCGGGCCAGCGGGGCCCGGGACCCTGGCATTACGACTACGCCTCTCCCCAGGCGGCGCTGCGCATGGGTCTTAGGCAAATCAAAGGCTTGCAGCGCAATTCGGCAGAACGCCTCATTCAGGCTCGGGACACGGGCGGGCCTTTCAAAAGCCTTTCGGAACTACGACGCCGGGCCCAGCTCGACGCCGGGAGCCTCCGTTGCCTGGCCCAGGGGGATGCGCTCCAGGCCCTTACGGGCCACCGGCACCAAAGCCACTGGGCTCGGGCAGCGCTACTCCCCGCTACGCCTCTCCTAGGGGACGAAGCCCCCCGGGACGAGGTCAGCCTTCGCCCGCCTCGTCTGGCGGAGTCGCTCCGGGCAGACTACGAAAATTTGGGGACCACCCTGCGCCCCCATCCCCTAGCGCTCCTGCGCAGCAGGCCCCGCTTCCAGAAGCTCCCCCGGGCCGAGGACCTCCGCTCGCTTCGCAACGGGCGCTTCCTGCGCCTGGCGGGCATCGTCACCGGGCGCCAGCGCCCCGGTACGGCCTCCGGGGTGCTCTTCCTCACCCTCGAGGACGAAACGGGCTTCATCAACGTGATTGTCTGGCCCCGGGTGCTCGAGCGCTTCCGCGCCGTGGTGCTTGGGGCCAGCCTGCTTTACGTAAAGGGGGTGCTTCAACGGGAGGGGGAGGTGATTCACGTCGTGGGCGGCGCCTTCTTTGATGAAAGCGCTCAGCTGGCGGACCTTCCCCTGAAGGCCCGGGATTTTCACTAGTCGCGCCGCACCTGCGTCCTAATAGCCCGCGAGTTGAAGGAACTCCTGCCGAGATTTTTCGTCCTCTCGGAACACCCCCATCATGCGGCTCGTGGTCATGATCACCCCGGGGGTCTCAACGCCCCGGCAGGTCATGCAGCCATGGGTGGCTTCGACGATGACCCCCACGCCGAGGGGTTCGAGGGCCGTCGCGATGCAGTCGGCGATCTCCGCCGTCAGCCGCTCCTGTACCTGGAGGCGCCGGGCAAAGGCGTGCACCACCCGGGCAAGCTTACTGATCCCCACCACCCGGTCCCGGGGCAAATAGCCCACGTGGGCCTTGCCGTGGATCGGCGCTAAATGGTGTTCGCAGTGGGAAACGAAGGGGATATCACGGAGGAGCACGATTTCGTCGTAGCCCCCCACCTGCTCGAAGGTTCTCTCCAGGTAGCGGGCCGGATCCTCGGCGTAGCCCCGGAAGTATTCGAGATAGGCATCGACCACGCGCCGGGGCGTGTCGTGGAGCCCCTCCCGGGTGGGGTCCTCACCCACCCAGCGAAGCAGCGTGCGCACCGCCTCCAGGGCAGCCTCCCGGGCCTCCGGGGAATCATCAGGGGGGGTCATGGGTTCACTCATCGTCCGTTTGCTCCCTGCAAGGACCGAAGGGGGTTCAGCACGCTTCGAAAATGGCAGCAATGCCCTGCCCGCCGCCCACGCACATGGTTTCTAAGCCATAGCGATCGCCGCGCCGGGCCATGGCGTGAAGCATGGTGGTCATGATCCGGACCCCCGTCGCGCCAATGGGATGGCCCAGGGAAATCCCCGAGCCCTGAATATTCAAGCGTTCCGTGCTCTCAATCCCCAGGCCCTTCATGACCCCCAGCACCTGGCAGGCGAAGGCCTCGTTCAGTTCGATAAGGCCCATATCGTCGAGGGTCAAGCCCGTGCGCTTCATGAGCTTCTCCACCGCCGGCACCGGGCCCAGGCCCATGGTGGCGGGATGGCACCCCGCCGGGGCCCAGCCCACAAGGGTCGCCATGGGGGTCAGGCCCAGGGCCTCAAGCTGATCCTCCGCCACCACCAGGCAGGCTGCCGCCGCATCGTTTTGCTGGCTCGCATTACCCGCGGTGACGACCCCGTCCTTCATCAGGGGCCGAAGCTTAGCCAGCGAATCCACCGTCGTATCGGGACGGAAGCCTTCGTCCTGGGCTACCACCACCGGGTCCCCTTTGCGCTGCGGGACGGAAACGGGCACCACCTCGGCGTCGAAATCGCCCCGGGCCCAGGCCGCAGCGGCCCGGGCATGGCTATCGGCGGCGTAGGCATCCGAGGCTTCGCGGGAGATCCCGCACTCCGTAGCGACGTTCTCCGCCGTTTCGATCATTCCCGAGATCACCCCAAAGCGTTCCACGGGCTGGGAGCGCTCCCGGCCCCGCTCTAGGCGATCGTAAAGGGCCACGTTGCCGGCCCGGGCGCCGCCGCGGAGCGCCGTGGTGTAGTACTCGATGTTACTCATGGACTCCACGCCCCCGGCGAGCACACAATCCGCGGCGCCGGTTTGCACCATCATGGCCGCAGTCACGATGGCCTGAAGGCCCCCGCCACAGCGCCGATCCAGCTGGATCCCGGGCACTTCTAGGGGTAGGCCGGCGGCCAGGGCCGCCCAGCGACCGATGCAGGGTGCCTCGGAGTTGGCATAGCTTTGAGCAAAGACCACGTCTTCAATGCGGGCCGGATCCACGCCGCTCTTGGCCACCACGGCTTTGATGATCTCAGCGCCCAGCACCTCCGCCGGAAGGGCCGACAGGCCGCCAAGGAAGCGTCCCACGGGGGTACGGAGAGGGGTAACAATGGCAGCGCGGCGCATGGGCTTTTCCTGATTGGGTCAACGAAGGAAGGGGTAAAAAACCACGCGGGCGCCTCAGCCCGCGCAGCGATGCGTGAGGCCACGGCCCAGGCCGTCGCCCCCGGGGATGGCGGCTAGCGCGCCGCCTCTGGCCAGGGCGTGCCCTGCTCCCGGCGATCCACGGGCTTCATACCCTGATAGGCAAAGCGCTGCACGCGCTTACCCTCATAGGTTTCCGTGGTGAAGATGTTGCCCTTAGAGTCCACGGCGATGCTGTGCACGCCGAAGAACTGGCCAGGCTGGCGACCCCCATCCCCGAAGGTGGTGATGATCTCGAGTCTTTGCCGATCCATGACGTAGACCCGCTCATTCTTGCCGTCGGCCAGGTAGATGAAGGTCTGCTCCGGATCTGGGGAGAAGGCGATATCCCAGACCGAGCCATCGCCGAGGGTCTTCGGAGCGATGAACTTTTCCTTCACAAAAGTGCCGTCCTTCTTGAACACCTGGATGCGATCGTTCGCCCGGTCACAAACGTAGACCAGCCCGTCGCGGGTGGGCTCAGCGCAATGCACCGGATTCCGGAACTGCTGGGCCGGCGGTTCCTCGGGATTGTAGCGCCCGATGTTCTCGTCGGAGGGGGTATTGCCATAGGCGCCCCAGTAGCGCTTCACCGCGCCGCTGTCGGCGTCTAACACGGCGACGCGCCGGTGGGTGTAGCCGTCGGCGACGTAGGCTTCATTGTCCTCGGCGTCCACCGTGATCTTCGCCACCCGGCCGAAGTATTCCGTGCTGTTGCTGTCCAGCGGGGCCCCGGGCATGCCGTATTGGGCCAGGAACTTACCCTGGCGGGTGAATTTCAGGATGTGGGCATCATTTCTGCCGTTGCCCCCAATCCAGATGTTGTCCTTGTGGTCCACGGTGATGCCGTGATTTGACTCGGGCCAGTCATAGGCCTCCGCCGGCCCCCCAAAGGTGTTCACCAGCGTGCCATCCGGGCTGAACTCCAGAATGTTCGGCGCCGGAATGCAGCACTCCCCCGTGGGGGGATCGGTGAAGGCGCCAATTTCCGTGCGCTCGTTGAAGGACTGGCGCCGGTGGATCACATAAACGTGGTCCCGGGAGTCCACGGCCACGCCAATGGCCGAGCCTAAAATCCAATGATTCGGAAGGGGCTTGGGCCAGAAGGGATCAACCTCAAAGCTCGGCGCCATCACCGCTGCTGCATCCGCTTCCGGTGCCAGCAGGCTGTCGCCCAGCACCGTGAGCCCCAAGGCGCCCGCTAGGACGGCCATACCCCAGCCCTTCTTGCTGACCCACGTTGACCCTGCCATACCCAACTCTCCCCAATGAATTCTGCGCTCAAGCGTATACTGGCCCCTTAACTTTTTCACCTGCCCGCACGGCCCCGGCGGGCCCCAAGGAGGCACCGTGCATCGAGCCCCGCCCATGCCCCGTTTTCTCAGCGGCCTTGCGCTGCTCCTAAGCCTAGCCCTGCCCCTCCGGGCCCATGAGGTGCCGGCGGAGGTGCGCTTAGACTTTTGGGTGCTCGATACCCCTGAGGCGGTGGAGGTCTATGCCCGGGTCCCGGTAGAAGCGCTGCGGGATATCGCCCTGCCCCTCCGGGGACCGGGCTATCTGGATCTGACCCGCGCAGAGCCATCCCTCCGGGAAGGCATTGATCTGTGGTTGCTCGACGCCCTGACCCTGCGCCGGGACGGCGAGGCCCTGCCCAGGGGAGCGCTCAAGGCGCTGCGCGTCGCCCTACCCAGCGATCAGCGCTTCCTCCGCGGCGCCGAAGGCCTCCCGGCCTACTTTGCCGCCCCGCCCCTGCCGGAAACGGAGGACCTATTCTGGGAGCAGGCCGTGGTGGATGTGGCGCTGCGCTTCCCCCCGGGAGACGGGGCCCTGTCCTTTCAAGCGCCCCTCGGGACCCTCGGCCTCGAAACCCATACGCGCCTGCGCTTTCAGAGCCGGGAGGGGATCCTGCAGCTCTTCGAGTTCACCGGCGATCCCGGGGCGGTCACGCTCAACCCCGGCGCGCTCGCGGCGGCGCTGCGCTTCATTGGCTCGGGCATGGCCCATATCCTAGGGGGGCTCGATCACCTGCTCTTTTTGCTGTGCCTTATGCTGCCCCTCCTTCGCTTAGGACCGCTCCTGGCCGTGGCCACGGCCTTTACCGCCGCCCACAGCCTTACCCTGATCGCCGCGGCCCTTCAGATCTTGCCCACGGCCCCTTGGTTTCCGCCGTTGGTGGAGACGGGCATTGCCGCGTCCATTCTCTTCATGGCCCTGGAGCACGGCCTTCGCCCCAGCACCGATCCGCGCTGGCGCCTCGCCTTTCTCTTCGGCCTGCTTCACGGCTTTGGCTTCGCCTTTATGCTGACGGACGGGCTGCAATATGCCGGGGGCCATGAGCTCCTTGCCCTCCTCGCCTTCAACGGTGGCGTGGAGCTGGGTCAAATAGCCGTGCTCCTGGTCGCCGTGCCCGTCTTGAGGGCGCTTCGCCGGCGCTTCCCGGGCCGGGCCCTCGACTGGGTCCTCATCGCGCTCGTCGGCCACACGGCGCTGCACTGGTGCCTCGACCGCGGGGAGGCGGTAGCGGCCTATGCCCTCACCCTCCCGACCCTCGGGGATCTTTTGTCCGCCGGGGGCCTCCGCTGGCTGGCCCTGATCTTGGCTGCCGCCCTGGTCTATGGAGTGCTCGCGAGCCTCGCCCAGCGGCTAGCCCGCGCCCGGCCCCAGGCTCTATAGTGGCCGGGTCTAGAGGAGGAAACCCCATGCGACAACCATCGATGCTTTTCGCGGCCCTTGCGGCTGCAGCGCTTACCCTGAGCCTCGCGGCGCAGGCCGAAAATAACGCGCCGAACCCCTACACCGCCGAGCGCGGCTGGGGCCAGCTCCCGGAAGGACGTAGCTGGGGGTCGACCAGCGCCATCTACCCGGCCCCCGATGGAAAGACCCTGTGGGTAGCCGACCGTTGCGAACAAAACAGCTGCATCGGGAAGGAAAATCTGGACCCAATCTTCCAGTTCGATCTCGACGGCAACCTGCTGAAGAGCTTCGGCGCCGGCCTCATCACCTGGCCCCACGGGATGTTCGTGGATGCGGAGGGCAACGTATGGGTCACGGACGCCCGCGGCGACGGCACCCGGGGCCACCAGGTATGGAAATTTAGTCCGGACGGCGAAGTGCTCATGACCCTCGGCACCGCGGGGGTGGCTGGAGAAGGGGATTACGTCTTCCACGCCCCGAATGATGTGCTCGTGGCGCCGGACGGCAGCATCTTCGTCGCGGACGGCCACGGCCCGGGGAACAACAACCGCATCGTGAAGTACGATGCCAACGGCAAATACCTTCTGGAATGGGGCGGCACGGGCCGGGACTTCGGTCAGTTTCGCGAACCCCACGCCCTCGCCATGGACTCCGCCGGCCGCCTCTTCGTCGCCGACCGGCACAACAACCGAATCCAAATCTTCGACCAAGAAGGCAAGCACCTGGATACCTGGACCCAGTTCAGCCGAAACAGTGGCCTGTTCATCAAGGACGACATCCTCTACGCCGTGGACTCGGAGTCGAACCGCACTTGGGGCAACAACCCCGGGTACCGCCGGGGCATGCGCATTGGCAGCGTCATCGATGGCTACGTGGATTTCTTTATCCCGGATATCGAGCCGAATCCGGATCAGGCCAGCACGACCTTCGCCGAAGGGGTGGCGGTGGACGCGGAAGGAAACGTCTACGGGGCAGAAGTGGGCCCGAAGGGCGTAGTGAAGTACCACCGTCCGGATTAGCGCCTAAGGGATAGCCCCGCACCAAAAAAACGCTGGCCTCCTCCCGGGGGCCAGCGTTTTTTTTGCTCGGGAAAAGGCCCTAGGCTCGTTTCTGCGCTGGCCCCTCGGGGGCGAAGAATTCAAAATCCTCCACCGCTGGTGCCCGGGTTCGGTTCCAGTACTCGAGCAGCGTAAAGGGCCAGTTCTGCGTCACCCGCCCCTTTGCGTTTTTGTACCAACTCTTGACGTGGGGGGCGCCCCAGGCCATCTGCTCGTTGGCTTGATCTACTGCTTCATTAAAGCGGTCGTGGACCCCGTGCTTCACCGCGAGGCTCCGCCCCTGCTCCATGGACAGGGCCAGGCAGCCGAGGATGTAGCGAATCTCGCATTCGGAGAAGAAGACGATGGACCCGTTCACCACAATATTGGTGTTGGGGCCGTAGGTCATAAAGAAATTGGGGAAATCGGGTACGGTGATCCCGAGGTAAGCCCGGGGGTCCCCATCCCACAGATCCTGCAGGTTTTCCCCGGTGCGGCCGTAGATGGCCATGGGCCAGACAATCTTACTGGCGTGGAAGCCCGTGGCGTAGATCACCACGTCGAAGTCGTGCGTGACCCCGCTTTCCGTTTCCAGCCCCCCTTCCGTGAAGCGCGCAATGCGATCCGTTAGCACTTCGATGTGCGGCAGCTTCAGCGTTTGGTACCAGGTGCCGTTATCCACCAACATGCGCTTGCCCGCCGGGGGATAGTGGGGCGTAACCTTCTCGATCAAATCGGGCCGATCCCCGAGCATTTCGTGAATGAACTCCGTCAGCATGGCCCGGAGCTGATCGTTCGCCTCCCCCACGGCGTCGTCCCGGTTCTCATAGCCGGGCTCCCGGCGCACGGAACCCAGAAGCCCTTCGCTCGTGGACCAGAATTGGGAGAAGCGGAACCACTTCGCATAGAAGGGCACGTGCTGGAGCAGCCAGTGCTTACCATCTTCAATGGGCTCAAAGTAATGCGCCTGGGGCGACACCCAGGGTGGCGTGCGCTGGAATATGGTGACGCTGGAGGCTTGCTTGGCGATATGGGGCACAAATTGGAAGGCGCTGGCCCCCGTACCCACCACGGCGACCCGCTTACCCGTGAGATCCACCTCATGGTTCCAGCGCGCCGAATGCCAGCTTGGGCCGGAGAAGCGCTCCATGCCCTCAATCTCCGGCATGCGCGGGCGATTGAGCTGCCCCGTGGCGGTCAGGAGCGCATCCCCGGAGAAGGACTCCGTGCCCTCTGGGCTTTTCACGGACAGCACCCATTGCTGGGTCTCGGCGTCGTAGCGCGCCTCCGTGACCTCCCGGTTGAAGCGGATATTCGGGAGCACGCCCATGGCCTCCGCGCACTGGCGGAAGTAGTCCAGAAGCACGGGCTGAGCACTAAAGTGCTGGGGCCAATCGTTGGGCGCGAAGGAATAGGAGTAGGTGTGGTTCGGGCTATCCACGCGACAGCCCGGATAGGTGTTCTCAAACCACGTCCCCCCCACGGAGGGGTTCTTCTCCACAATGGTGAAAGGCACTCCGGCCTGCTTCAGGCGATACCCCGCCAAGAGCCCGGACATCCCCGCGCCGATAATGAGCACGTGAAAGGCGCCACGCGTGTCTTCGTCAACCTCAAGGAGCGCCGGCTGGGCGTAGGGGTCCTCGTGATTCAGCCCCAGCTCTCCGAGGAGGAAGGGGCCGTAGTGTTCGGGCAAGGGCTGGCCGGCGATGAAATCGATCATCTCCCGCACCACTTCGAGGTTTGGCGCCGGCGGCAGGGCTTGCCCGCCATCGCGATAGGCGACCAGCGCCTCGAAGGCCGCTTCCCGCATCTGCGCTTGATCGGCCTCCGAGATTCCCCCCTGGGGATCGCCCATGAATTCCGCACTGGGCTTAATGCTGCCCCGAAGCAGGGACGGATCCCCGGTCAGGTGCACCAGGGCGCACATGAGCGCTGGAATGTTGGCACTGGCCAGAGCACTTCGAATCGCCGCGTCATCCGCCGTGATCGGTGCCCAGGAGTCAAAACGATCTGCTAACTTCACCATTGACTGTCTCCTCCCCCGAAGCCTTGACTGCAAGGCTCTCCGCTTTTCCCTAAGCCTCAGAGCCTGCCTCGCTCCGCCATGGGGTGCAACTCCGTAAAAGCACGGCATACTCAGAACCGTTACGAAAATGCATGACTGCCTTAAGGACCCCCCATGAGCGATGTGAGCTGGACTGCCCTTCTGCCCCCGGCCCTGGCCATCGGTTGCGCTCTCCTGACGCGCCAGGTCCTCCCCTCGCTTTTTGCCGGCATCTGGCTCGCCTACGGACTCCTAGCTTTCGGAACGAACAGCAGCTTGAATCCCCTAAGCGCCCTGGCCGATGCGGTGGACGGCATCCTTCGGGTCTTCGAGAGCCCCGGCGATACGCGGGTGCTGATCTTCATGATGCTCATCGGCTCCATGATGGCCCTCATCGAACGCAACGGCGGCGTGGGAGGGCTGATCCGAGCCCTGTCAAAGCTGCGCTTTAGCCAAAGCCCGAAGGGCGCCCAGTGGCTCGCCTGGGGTACGGGGGTGGTGATCTTCATTGAATCCACCGTCACCCTGCTTGTGGCCGGCGCCGTGGCCCGGCCCCTCTTCGACCGCTTCCGCCTCTCCCGGGAGCGGCTGGCCTATCTCATCGACAGCACCTCCGCCCCCGTGTGCATTCTCATTCCCCTAAATGCCTGGGGCGCCATCAACCTCGGCCTTCTTGAGAACACGGGGCTCGAGGATCCCCTCGGCGTGTTCGTCAGCGCCATCCCCCTAAACATCTATGCCTTTAGCGCCGTGGCCTTTGCCGCTGCCACGATCGCCTTCGGCTGGCGCTTCGGCCCCATGGGCGCCGCCGACGACCGCGCGGCCCAGGCAACGGCGGCCGCCCCCTTGGCCAGCGAACGGGAAGATGGCCCGAGCCAGGGCCATGCGGGGCACATGCTCCTTCCCCTGCTGGCCCTGCTGCTGACCGTACCCCTTGGCCTATGGATCACCGGGGACGGCGATTTCATGGCGGGCTCCGGATCCAAGGCCGTGCTCTGGGGCGTGCTTGCGGGACTGACGGTCACGGCCCTGCAGGCCGCGCGGCAGGGCACGGCCTTCGCGGACATCATGGAAACGAGCCTGGCCGGCGCGGCCAACCTGCTCACCATCTCCGTGATTTTGCTCTTTGCCCTCGCCCTAGGGACGGCCGCTAAGGCCTTGGGTACGGGCCCCTACCTGGCTCAACTTGTGGGGGATCAGGTGCCCGCCTTCCTGCTTCCGGCCCTGGTGTTCTTAGTGAGTGGAATCACCGCCTTTTCCATCGGTTCCTCCTTCGGCACCTTCGCCCTCATGATCCCCCTGGCCATCCCCCTGGCGCTGGATCTGGGCCTTCCGCCGTCCTTGCTTCTGGCGACGGTGCTCGGAGGTGCGGTGTTTGGGGACCACGCCTCCCCCATCAGCGATACCACCGTAGTCGCCTCCCTCGCCGCCGAGGCCTCCCATATCGAGCACGTACGCACCCAGCTGCCCTTTGCCCTCTGCGCCGGGGCCATTGCCTTGGTGGCCTACCTAGGGCTTGGCGTGCTCTATACCGCCTAGGAATTTCCCCCCGCCTCTTGACAGATGGGTGGGGTCAGAGGACATTTGAGGGCAAATGCGAGCCGCGACTCACCTTTAGGAGCTACCATGAGCGAAGCGCCCACCCTTGGCACGATCGATTGGGAAAATCCCTTCCCCGATGTCCCCAGCCACCTCGGCATGGATCCCTACAGCATTCCCCTCGAGGAATTGAATCCGGCGCAGCCCGAACTCTTTGAGGCCGATCAGCAGTACAAGTTCTTTGAGCGCCTCCGCAAAGAAGCACCGATTCACAAGACCGAGGTCAGCCAATTTGGCCCCTACTGGTCCGTGACGCGCTACGAAGACATCATGCACGTGGATAAATCGCACCAGGTTTTCTCGTCGGAAACGGGCATCACGCTCAACGACGAAGACGAAGACTTCAAGCTTCCCATGTTCATTGCCATGGACCAGCCGAAGCACGACGTTCAGCGCAAAACGGTGCAGGGGGTAGTGTCTCCCCGGAACCTGATGAACCTGGAGCCGCTCATCCGGGAGCGCGCCGGTAAGATCCTCGATGAGCTTCCCGTGGGGGAAGCCTTTAACTGGGTCGATAAGGTCTCCATTGAGCTCACCGCGCAAATGCTCGCCACCCTTTTCGACTTCCCCTTCGAAGATCGGCGCAAGCTCACCCGCTGGTCCGACGTGGCCACCGCGGGGCCGGGCATGGGCATCATCGACTCGGAAGAGGAACGTCGGGCCGAACTCATCGAGTGCTTGGAGTCCTTCACCCAGCTTTGGAACGACCGGGTGAACAGCGAGCCCGGGAACGACCTGATTTCCATGCTGGCTCACGGCGAGTCGACGAAGAACATGCCCCCCATGGAGTACCTGGGGAACCTGATTCTTCTGATCGTGGGTGGCAATGACACCACCCGAAACAGCATCACCGGAGGCGTCTACGCCCTGAACAAGTGGCCCGAGCAGTTCGCCAAGCTCAAGGCCGATCAAAGCCTCATCCCCAACATGGTGGCGGAAATCATCCGCTGGCAAACGCCCCTCGCCCACATGCGCCGCCGCGCGCTGGTGGATACGGAGCTCGGGGGCCAGAAAATCAAGGCGGGGGAGAAGGTCTGCATGTGGTATCTCTCTGGGAACCGGGACGAAAACCAATTCCCCGATGCGGACAAGCTGATCATCGATCGGCCCAATGCCCGGAGCCACGTCTCCTTCGGCTACGGCATCCATCGCTGCATGGGTAATCGCCTCGGCGAGATGCAGCTGCGCATCGTCTGGGAAGAGATCCTAAAGCGCTTCAAGCACGTGGAAGTGCTGGAGGAACCCACCCGGGTTCGCTCGGCCTTCGTAAAGGGCTACTCCAACATGCAGGTCATGGTTCACGCCTAAGCAGCCCCCTCCGGGGGCCCTTCCGGCCCCCGGGGCGACTCCCCCTTTTCCTTCGGGCTCTGCTAGAGTCGAAGGCTCAGCGAGGAGTTCCGATGGCACTACGTCCCGCCGCCCTAGCCTGCCTCTGCCTTAGCCTGCTCCTAGGAGGTTGCACCACCACGGCGGTGACCGTGGAGGCCACCTTCCCGGAACGCCCGGTGGTTCAGCAGCTGCCCCTTAAGGTGGCGGTGGTCTACGACGAAGCCTTCCAACGCTACACCCTCTCCGAAAGCATTCCCCAGCGGGGCAATTGGGAAATTGACCTTGGGGCAGCCCAGGTCGCCCTCTTCCGCGCCATGCTACCCGCCCTCTTCAGCGCCGTTACGGAGCGGGACGCCCTTGCCCCGGAGCCGGAGGACAGCACCGCGGAGCTGTTACTACGGCCCCAGCTCCAGGACATGCAGTTCTCCATTCCCTACCAAACGCGATCGAACTTCTTTGAAGTCTGGCTGAAGTATGAGATCGAGCTCTTCGAGCGGGACGGAGAAACGCTGGTCGCCCGCTATCCCCTAACGGGCTACGGACGCACCCGGGATGGTTTCCTCGACAGTGCCCAGGTGGCCATTGAGCAAGCGGCAATCACGGCGCTGCGCGACGCCGGGGCCTTCTTCGCCATCGAGTTTCCTCGGAACCAGGATGCGCTAGCGGCGGCTCGGGTGCGCGCGCAGCAGCTGCGCAGGGAAAAGGCCCGCGCGGAAGCGGAAGCCAAGGCTCAGATGGAAGCAGCAGAGGAAACAGCAACGGAGGCAGCAGCTGAGGTGGACGGCGACGAGGCAGAGGGTACCCCTGCAGACGCTCCCCAAACCTCTAGGGAGGAAGCGCCATGAATACCCGTCGTCACCCCCGCGTACTCAGCCTATGGGCCCTGGCTCTTGCCCTCGGCGGCTGCGTGAGCGCCACCATTGAGGAAGTGCGCACCGCCCCGGCGCTGCTGGAGGCCCCGCAGGAAGGGAGCATCGTGATCCTCGGCCGCCGGCACAACAACGGCTACGAGACCGAGAGCAATTTCGTTGACTGCGTAGGGAAGAGCCTCCGCGGTAGCGCGGTGCTGCCGGAAGAGGCCTTCATCGACGCCCTTTACCCCTGGTTTGAACCGCGCACGGCACCCCTGGGCACCGCCGATCTACCCACCCTGCTCGCCAACGAAGCGGTCGCCAAGCGCATCGACGATCTGGGTGTTCGCTACATGATCTGGGTGGACGGCGCGACCAACACCACGGACCAGGCGGGGTCCATGACCTGCACCATCAGCCCCGGGGGCGGCGGATGCTTCGGCTTCGTGACCTGGGCCCGGGATGCCTCCTACGAGGCGACGGTGTGGGACCTGAAAACGCAACAAACCTTGGGACGCATTTCCAGCGACGCCAATGGCACCTCCTACATGCCGGCCATGGTTGTCCCCGTGCCCATCATCGCTCGGGTCCAGGCTCAGGCCTGCTCCGGCCTCGCCGATCAGCTGGAAACCTTCCTGAGCGCTCCGGCCACGGAAAACGCAGGCTAGCCCTAGCGCGAAAGGGGAAGGAGAAGCTCCTCAAGAAGCAGCGAGGGGCTGGGGTTGGCACTGCTCTCCAGCTTCCGTCGGGCGCTTTCAAGCTGCTCATAGCGCCCCATAAGTCTTCGATCCACGCCCTGAGCGAGCCCCTCCCGAAGCGCCTCCGCAGTATGAACCCGAAGCACATCAATCACCGCCCGGGCATGGGCGCGCTGCCCCGCCGCATCGAGGCGCGGAGGAAAGGCCAGCAGCGGTCCGCTATCTCCGGAAGCCAGGGCCTGACGCACGGGCTCATCGAGGGCCAGGCGGGCCGTCGTGTCTTCTTCAAGGGCCTTCCCCGGCGCGCCCCCGGCCAGCACCAGGCGCCTAGCGGCTTCCGACGGGCTGATCCCCGCCTGCTGAAGCACGGCCAGCGCCTCCGCCTCCGTGCCCGGGGCCAAGGGAAAGCTTTGGCAACGGGAGCGCAGGGTGGGTAAAAGACGGCCAGGCGCATGACTGACGAGCAGCAGGTGAACCCCCGGGCCCGGCTCCTCTAGGCGCTTTAGAAAAGCATTGGCGGCAGCCCCATTCAAGGCTTCGAAGGGCTCCAGCACCACCACCCGCGCCGATCCCTGGCTGGCCGTGCGTTCGAGGAACCCACCGAGATGGCGAATCTGCTCAATGGTGAGCTGAGCCCGCGGGGCAGCGCCTTCCCGGGGCGCTTCCCGCTCCACCAGCCGCGCATCGGGATGGGTTCGTAAATCCTCGTCCTCGCCGGCACTCTGAAGCCAATGGTCTGCGGGTAGCAGTGGCCGCTGCAGCAGAGCCCGGGCCAGCTGGCGGGCGAAGAAGCTTGCGCCCCAGCCCGCAGGGCCGGGCAGAAGCACCGCATGGGGCAGGCGCCCCGCCGCATGAAGGCCGAGGAGCCGCTCCCAGGAGCCCCGATGCCAGGGCGCAACGGGGGCGTCAGTCATGGGCGCCCTCCTGGGCGAGAAAGGCTTCCATCGCGGCCGTCACCTGCGCGGTGACCGCAACCTCCGCGAGGGCCGCATCGATGACGCGAAAGCGCGTCGGTTCTGCCGACGCCTGTGCCAGGTAATGAGCACGCACCCGTTCGAAAAAGGCCAATGCCTCCTGCTCAATGCGGTCCTTCGCGCTGCGCTTTTCCGCCCGGGCCAGGCCCTGCGCCGCCGGCACATCCAGCAAAAGCGTCAGATCTGGCCAGCAGTCCCCGTGCACCCAGGCGGCGAGCGTCTCTATCTGGGAAAGGTCGAGGCCGCGCCCCCCGCCCTGGTAGGCCCGGGTGGCGTCGGTGAAGCGATCGCACAGAACCCAGGTCCCGGCCGCCAGGGCCGGCTCGATGCGCTGCTTCACATGCTGCGCTCGGGCCGCGAACATCAGTAAAAGCTCGGTCTCCGAGGCCATGGGCTCCCTTTCCCCGGGGCTCAAGAGCAGCCCCCGGATGGCCTCGGCTCGAGGCGTGCCCCCAGGCTCCCGGGTGGTCAAAAAGGGAATGCCCGCCGCCGTAAGGCAGGCGGCCACGGTTTGCAGCTGCGTACTCTTGCCCGCCCCTTCCCCGCCTTCGAGGGTGATAAAGCGTCCCCGCTTCATGGCGCTGTCCCCTTTGCCGCGCCCTGGCGCTGGTAGCGATCCACGGCCGTTTCGTGATCCGCTAGGGTAACGGAAAAGACCGAGGTTCCGTCGCCGCGAGCCACAAAATAGCGCCAGGCGCCTGGTTCCGGATGGGCCGCGGCGTTGAGGGCTGCAGCACCGGGAAAGGCGATGGGCGTGGGCGGAAGCCCCGCTCGTCGGTAACTGTTGTAGGGCGTGTCGCGGCGTAAATCGGCGCGGGTCAAATCACCATGGAAGGCGGCGCCTAGGCCATAGATCACGCTCACATCCGTTTGCAGGCGCATTCCCTCACCTAGGCGGTTGTGAAAGACCCGGGACACTCGGGGGCGATCCGGAGCGAAGCCCGTTTCCTTCTCGATGAGCGAAGCAAGGGTAAGCAGCTCCCCGGGAGCGCTAAGGGGCAGGTCCGGATCCCGGCCCTCCCAGGCCTTCCCCAGGGCCTCATCCATGCGCGCCGCAGCCTGGGCCAGCAAGCTCAGGGCCGAGGTGCCCGCAAGGTAACGATAGCTGTCCGGAAAAAAGCGCCCCTCTAGGCTGCCGCTTCGGCCGAGCTGGGCCGCCCGCTCCACCCAGGTGGCGCCGAGGTCTGCCCGATCGAGGCGCTCCGCTGCGCGCAGCGCACGCTCTAAATCCCGAAGGGTCCACCCCTCTCCGATGCGCAGGGTCCGCTCGTGCACCGCGCCGCGGCGAAGCTTCCCGAGGGTGGAAAGGAGGGTTTCGCCGGAGTCCAGGCAGTACTCTCCCGCCTGGAGCGTTTTTCCCACGCCGCTTAGGCGAAGGTAGAGGCGAAGGGCAAAACGCTCCGCGGGGCCACTTTGGGCCTTCAGCACCTTTTGCAGCTGGGGCCCGGCCGCGCCCGGCTTAAGGTCAAAGCAGAGGGAGCCCTCTAGGGCCAGGGGTTGGCGCAGAAGCCAGGTCCCGGCACCGAGGAACAGAAGACTAACGAGCCCAAGGAGCCCGAGCATCAGGGCACCTTGGCGCCACCGATGCCCCACGGTCCTTAATCGACGGCGCGGAAGATCAGGGTGCCGTTCGTGCCCCCGAAACCGAAGGAATTACTGAGCGCCGCCTTCACAGGCACTTCCCGCGCCGTTCCCGGAACGTAATCGAGATCGCAGGCGTCATCGGGGTTATCAAGATTGATCGTCGGCGGCAGGACGCCATCGCGAATCGCGAGCACGCTAAAGATCGCTTCCACCGAGCCCGCAGCGCCGAGAAGATGCCCAATCATGGATTTGGTTGAGCTCACCGCCAGGTTCGGCTTATCGCCAAATACGGTCTTAATAGCCCGGGTCTCAGCGATGTCCCCCTGGGGAGTGGAGGTCCCGTGAGCATTGATATAGCCCACCTCCGAGGGATCCATGGCCGCAGAGCGGAGCGCGTTCTTCATAGAGGCCACGGCCCCCGCACCGTCTTCCGGGGGGCTGGTGATGTGATAGCCGTCGCCGCTCATACCAAAGCCCGCGAGCTCGGCGTAGATCGTCGCTCCCCGCGCCTTGGCGTGCTCATATTCCTCTAAAACGAGAACCCCAGCCCCGTCCCCAAGGACGAACCCATCCCGATCCCGGTCCCAGGGGCGAGACGCTGCCGCAGGATCATCGTTGCGAGCAGACAACGCCTTCATGGAGGAGAAGGCCGCAAGGGGCACGGGGGACGTCGCCATTTCCGCACCCCCCGCCACCATTACATCCGCGTCTCCGTCTCGAATGAGGCGACCAGCCATGCCGATGTTATGCGTACCCGTGGTACAGGCGGTGACGATCGCGATGTTGGGACCCCGAAGGCCATAGCGGATCGAGACATTCCCGGAAATCATGTTGATGACGCTGCCCGGGACGAAGAACGGAGAAACCCGACGAGGCCCGCTTTTCAGTAGGGTCTCGTGGGTCTTTTCGATGGTCATGATGCCGCCGATGCCCGAGCCGATGGCCACGCCGTAGCGATCGCCTTCCGCTTCCGGAATCTCCGTCAGCCCTGCGTCTTCCATCGCTTGACAGGCCGCTGCCATCCCATACTGCACAAAAACGTCAACGCGCCGTGCTTCCTTTGCTTCCATGCAAACGGTGGGATCAAAGCCCTTTACCGTCGCTGCAAACTGGACGCTGTAGTCGCTCACGTCGAAAGTTTCGATGGTTGCCGCGCCACTTTTCCCGGCAAGGATGCCAGACCAGGAGCTGACCACGTCGAGCCCAAGGGGCGACACCATTCCTAGGCCGGTTACCACGACTCGTCTACCGCTCATGGTCGGTCTCCTGTGAACGCCACAGCGAAGCTCTGGAGAGGCTCCAGAGCAGGGCGCGGACGGACAAATAGGCTGCTAAGCGCGTTTGTGGGCGCAACCTAGCGGCGACCCCATCCCTCCCCGGCATGAGGTCGCGCAGCGTACCTTTTTACTGGTGCGCTAGGACGTAATCGATCGCTTCGCGAACGGTCGTGATCTTTTCCGCTTCCTCGTCGGGAATTTCCGTTTCAAATTCCTCTTCGAGAGCCATCACGAGTTCCACGGTGTCGAGGGAATCGGCACCAAGATCTTCAACGAAGGAAGCGTCGTCATTGACTTCGTCTTCCTTAACCCCCAGCTGCTCACAGATCAGTTTCTTGACCCGTTCTTCCACGCTGCTGCTCATCTGAAAGCTAACTCCCATAGGTCGAGGCGGCGCCACGATGCGTCGCAATTTTAGTGGAACGATTTAAAGCCCTTCAAGCTGGCGCGATGCCTCTAATTCATGTACAGACCGCCGTTGATGGCGATCGTCTCCCCCGTAATATAGCCCGCTCCCTCACTTGCAAGGAACGCCACGAGGGCTGCCACTTCCTCCGCACCCCCAAAGCGCCCAAGCGCAATGGCTGATCGAAGCTGTTCCGTCACCCCTTCGTCGAGCGCGGCGGTCATTTCCGTTTCGATAAAACCCGGCGCAATAGCATTCACCGTAATGCCCCGGCTGCCCACTTCCTGAGCAAGGGCTCGAGTGAAGCCCTCCACGGCACCCTTGGAGGCGGCGTAGTTCGCTTGCCCGGCATTGCCCCGGCGCGCGATCACCGAAGAGACGTTAATGATGCGTCCAAAGCGGGCTTTCATCATGCCCCGGAGAAGCGGCTTGGTCACTCGGTAGAGGCCGTTGGTATTGGTATCAATCACCGACGCCCACTGTTCCGCGCTCATGCGCAGCATGAGGTTGTCCTGGGTGATCCCGGCGTTGTTAACGACCACCACGGGCGTTCCCAGCGCCGCCTCCACAGCCCCCAGGGCCGCGGCAACGGAGTCTTCCGAACGCACGTCCATGACCACGCCGAGATGCCCCTCCCCAAGGGCTTCGGTAATGGCTGCAGCGCCTCCCTCCGAGGTGGCGGTGCCAGCGACCCGATAGCCTTCGGCGGCGAGCTTTTGGGCAATGGCTGCCCCGATGCCTCGACTGGCCCCGGTCACCAGGGCGACGCGCGCCTCGCTCACAAGCCTGCCTCCAGGGCCTCACGGGTTTTATCCAGCGCCTCCGGGGTACCCGTCGCATAGCAAGCCAGGGCCTTATCGATACGGCGCACCATGGTCGCCAGCACGGCCCCCGGGCCACACTCAACCACGGCCGTCAGACCGGCGGCACCCATGGCTTGCACGCTGCGCGTCCACTGCACCGGCGCGGAGAGCTGCACCAGCAGCTGATCCCGGAGCGCCGTGGGATCCTGCGTCGGCGCGGCGGTCACGTTTTGATAAACGGGAACGGTGGCGGGCTGAAAGCTAACGGCTTCAAGATCCGCGCGGAAGGCCTCCGCCGCCGGCGCCATAAGAGCGCTATGAAAGGGGCCGCTCACCCGGAGGCCCATGGCGCGCTTTGCCCCGCGGGCCTTACACCCCTCGATGGCGCGCTCCACGGCAGCGCTGTGCCCCGCAATCACGATTTGCCCCGGCGCATTGAAATTGGCCGGGGAGACCACTTCGTCCCCCGCAGCTTCTGCGCAGGCCTCAGCAATGGCGTCGTCGTCGAGGCCAAGAATGGCCGCCATGGCCCCCTGCCCTGCGGGAACCGCTTCCGCCATCAGTAAGCCGCGCCGGCGAACGAGGCGCACAGCGTCGCTCAGGCTTAGCGTGCCCGCGGCCACGAGGGCGGCGTACTCCCCAAGGCTGTGGCCAGCGACCGCTGCAGGCGCGAGGGCGCCCTGGCTTGCTAGGGCCCGAAGGGCTGCGATGGATGCCGTCAAAAGAACGGGCTGGGTCTGCTCCGTGGCATCGAGGAGCTCCGCCGGCCCCTCAGAAGCGAGGCGCCAAAGATCGAGATCGATGGCACTGCTCGCCTCCGCGAAGGTCTCCCGAACCACCGGGTGGGCCTCCGCGAGGGCGTCGAGCATGCCAACGCTTTGCGCCCCCTGACCGGGAAAAACCAGAGCATAGGCCATGGAGGGACCTAGTCGTCCTTGCCGTTGGTGACCTTACGACCGCGGTAGAAGCCGTCCGCCGATACGTGGTGGCGACGGTGCGTTTCCCCGGTGGTGGCTTCCGTGGACAGGGTGGGCCCGGAAAGGGCGTCGTGGGAACGACGCATGCCACGCTTGGAACGGGTTTTACGATTTTGTTGAACGGCCATGGACTGCCTACTCCTTCACGATAAAGTCGGCTCCCGCCGACAAAAAAACTAATTCTTGGGCTCTTGCCCGCCCTTCAGCTGCGCCAGGGCGGCGAAGGGGTTCTCCCGCTTCGGCGCCGGCTCCGGCGCGCCCTGATCCTGCACCGCGGCCCACCGTGCTTGAGCGTGGGGGCATGGCGCCTCCCGCACCGCGCAGGGCCGCTCCGGCAAGGCCAGAAGCAAGTCATCCTCAAATACTTCCGCCAGGGGAACCTTCTTTCCCTCAAGCGTGATCGGTTCTCGGGTGCCGGCGTAGAGGCCCTGAGCCATCTCGTCCCGAACCACCACCAGGGCCACCTCCGCGGTCAGACCCAGCGGCTCCTTCCGCTCACAATTCGCGCAGCGCTGGAAACCGTCGAGCGTTACCGTGCCTTCAGCGCACGCGCGCCCTTCCTCATCGCGGAAGAAGCGAACGTCCACGGCCACCGCACCGCCCTCCCCCTCATTTCCCAAAGCCTGGGCGATGCGCGGAAACTCGGAAAGGGAGACCTGAACCGTGTAATGAGCGTCTTCTCGGGCCAGGCGGTAGGGTTCCAGTACCACGATCGCGTGCCCCCGGGGAAACAGGCGCGCAATCATAGGGATGCCCCCCGATCCTGTCAAAGGCCCAGAGCCCTCCTTTCGTCGTGTTAAGCTTTTGAGCTTTCAGGCAAAAACTCAGGAATTGGCGTCGTGCTCCCTGTTCTCGTGCTGGCCTCCCGATCCCCTCACCGTGCGAAGGTCCTCGAACGCCTCGGCGCCCCCTTCGAAACTCGCGACAGCGCGGTGGATGAAACCCCCATCCCTGGGGAAAGCCCCGCCCAGCGGGCCCAGCGCCTCGCCCTGGCGAAGGCCCAAGCCGTGGCAGCCAGCTGGGCCGGTTCGACCCCCGCGCTCGTAATTGGCGGCGACCAGGTTGCCCACGACGGTGAGCACCTCCTGCGCAAGCCCGGAACGCTGGCTAAGGCTCGGAGTCAGCTCCTCGCCAGCCGAGGCCAATGGATCACCTTCGAAAGCGCCCTGGCGGTGGTGCACAGCGGCACCGGGGCCCTTGCCCAGGGCGCCGCGCCGGTGCGAGTGCGCTTCGCCGAGCTTTCGGATGCCGAGCTCGACGGCTACCTCGCGGTGGAACAGCCCCTGGATGCCGCCGGCGCCCTGTATTCCGAGCGGCTGGGGGCGGTGCTCCTCGAGGCCTGGGAAGGGGCTGACCCCTCAGCCCTCATTGGCTTGCCCCTTAACCTGCTCCATCGCCTCACCTCGGAGCTTGGCTACCCCCTCCTCACCACTTCCTGGGGGTCGCCTAGTCCTGCGCCTGAAGGGCCCTAAGCAGAGCCTCGAGATCCTCTGGCAGGGAGGCCTCGAAATGCCAGGGCGCCTGCTCCGGGTCCCGGGCGGGCACGGTCAGCGCCTGAGCATGAAGCGCCAGCCGCGGGACGGGCACGGCCCCCAAGGCCTTGCGCAGCGCCGTCGGCGCATACTTCTCGTCTCCCAGAATCGGAAAGCCCGCATGGGACAGGTGAACCCGAAGCTGATGGGTGCGCCCCGTTTCCGGCGTTAGAGACAGCAAAGTCGCCCCGGGCAGCCGTTCGGCCACGGAAACCTCCGTTCGGGCGGGCTTACCCGCCTGGGATACGCGAACAAAGCGTTCCCCGTTCCTAGCCAGCACCCGCTCCAGGGGCGCCTCTAGGCGCTTCAGATGCGCCGGCCAAGCCCCCGCGACCACCGCGAGGTAGCGCTTTTTAACCGTGCGTTCGCGAAAGGCTTGCTGCAAGTGGCGCAGCGCCGCCCGCCGCTTGGCCAGCAGCAGAACGCCTGAAGTGTCTCGATCCAGGCGGTGCGCCAGCGCCAGGGCCGGCGCCTCCGGCCAGGGGCTTAGGGCTTCCAAGGCCCCGAAACGCACGCCACTGCCCCCATGGGCAGCAAGCCCCGGGGGCTTCCCTAGCACCAGCACGTCTCGATCTTCAAAAATCACCGCTTCCCGCACCTGCTTCCGGAGCGCCTCGGGCACCGTGGGTTCGGGACCTTGCTCAGCCGTTTGGTGCGGAGGAATGCGCAGCTTCTGCCCCGGCTGCACCCGGGTGGTGACCTTCACCCGGCCCCCGTCGAGGCGTACCTCGCCCTTTCGAACCATGGCGTAAACCCGGCTCTTGGGGACGTTTTTTAGGAGCCGGAGCAGCAGATTGTCGACTCGCTGCCCTCCCTCCCCGGACTCAATCTCGTACAGCCGGGCGCTGTGACGCTCGCCACCCCCGGAATGATTGCTTTTCCCTTTTGATTGAGTCACTTAAAAAACCCTGTTAACCTCGCCTCAAGGTCAGCCGCGGCGCTCGCTCCCCTGGGATCGCAGAGCCGCCCCGTGTTCGCCTGACCCGCCGCCGCCGAGCGCCCACGCGCCGCGTCGGAATGGAACACGCCGGGCAAGAAAAGTCCGGCTACGCCGATAGCGATGCTTAAAGCGCTATCGATCAATGAAGAGTACACGCGCTGGCGCAAGGTTGCGCGGCGTCAAGGATAGTGCGCAGGCCGCGATGAGCCGCGGCCGCCGGTAAGCGAAGCTAAGAAGCGACAGCTTAAGTCTCGCGCAGTTCGGGGGTTTTCGCCCCCTAGGCCCAAAGCCGCGCCCCCATGGCGCCGCCTAGCCCCTGCAAACCGTGGTCTCGCCATCGAGCCTGAGCCCTACCCTAACGCCCGCCCCGCCACGCCCTCACTTGAGTGCACAGCATGAAAAGGATGTTGATTAACGCCACCCAACCCGAGGAACTTCGGGTTGCGCTGGTTGATGGGCAAAAACTTTACGATCTCGATATCGAATCCCGCATGCGGGTTCAAACCAAAGCCAACATTTATAAGGCGCGCATCACCCGGGTAGAACCCAGCCTCGAAGCGGCCTTCGTCGACTACGGCGCCGAGCGCCATGGCTTCCTCCCCCTCAAGGAAATTGCCCAGGAGTACTTCCAAAAGAAAGGCGGAAACGGCGAAGGCCGGGCCAGCATTTCCGAGCTGGTGAAGGAAGGGCAGGAACTCATTGTCCAAGTTGATAAGGAAGAGCGCGGCACCAAGGGTGCGGCCCTCACCACCTTTATCTCCCTCGCCGGTCGCTACCTCGTCCTCATGCCGAACAATCCTCGCGCTGGCGGCATCTCCCGTCGCATCGAAGGGGAAGAGCGGGATCAGCTGCGGGACGCCATGAGCGGCCTCACCATCGAAGACGGCATGGGCGTGATCGTGCGCACCGCCGGTGTGGGCCGGAGCAGCGAAGAGCTCCAGTGGGACCTCGACTACCTTGGACAGATCTGGGAAGCCATCGGCCGCGCCGTGGAGGAGAACCCCGCGCCCCAGCTGATCTACCAGGAAAACAACGTCATCCTTCGGGCGATCCGGGATTACCTCCGGCAGGATATCGGTGAGGTCCTCATCGACTCTGCCGACGCCCATCGCCAGGCGCTGGAATTCATCCAGCAGGTCATGCCGAGCTACGAGAGCCGTATCAAGCGCTACGAAGATCCGGTCCCCCTTTTCTCTCGCTACCAGATCGAGACGCAGATCGAGACCGCCTTCCAACGCGAAGTGCGGCTTCCCAGTGGCGGCGCCATTGTGATCGATCCCACGGAAGCGCTCGTGTCCATCGATATCAACTCGGCTCGGGCCACCCGGGGCGCGGACATCGAGGAAACGGCCCTCAACACGAACCTCGAGGCTGCGGAAGAAATCGCCCGGCAACTACGCCTGCGGGACATGGGCGGCCTCATCGTCATCGACTTCATCGACATGAACGCTTCCCGGAATCAGCGGGCAGTGGAAAACCGCATGCGCGATGCGCTTGAAGCGGATCGTGCCCGGGTGCAGGTGGGACGGATCTCCCGCTTCGGCCTCATGGAAATGTCCCGGCAGCGGCTCCGGCCCTCCCTCGAGGAAACCACGGCCATCATCTGCCCCCGGTGCACGGGGCAAGGCGTTATCCGTAACGTGCGCTCCCTCGCCCTCTCCGTGCTGCGGATTTTGGAAGAGGAAACGCTGAAGGAGCGGAGTGCGGGGGTTCGCGCCATCGTCCCCGTGCCCATTGCGTCGTTCCTTTTGAACGAGAAGCGCTCGGACATCACGGCCATCGAAGCCCGCAACGGCGTTCGAATCATGATCGTTCCCAATCCCAACATGGAAACGCCCCACTTTGAGGTCGTTCGGGTCCGGGATGATCAGGTGGAAGCCCTTCTGTCCCAGGAAAGCCATGAGGTGGCAGAAGCGGTACTCGAGGCCAGCACGGAGAACGGTTACGAAGCGCCGCCCATTCCCGAAGCCCAGGACGCCATTGTGAAGTCCGTGGCGCCCCAGCAGCCGGCGCCGGCGCAGGCCCAGGCGGAAGCTCCGGCAGCGCCCGCAGCCCCCGCGGCGACGCCCGTGCCCCAGGGCGGCTTCCTGAACCGCTTGTTCAAGGGCCTCTTCGGCAGCCCAGCGGTCTCCGAGCCCTCAGAGGCCAAGACTCAGCAGGACGATAAAGAAGAAGAGCATAGCTCTGAGAACCGCAACCGCGGTGGCAACCGCAACCGCGGCGGGCGAAATCGACGTCGCAGCGATCGCCCCCGTCGGAGCCCATCCGCGAACACGCAGGATGAGAACTCCAGCGACGACAGCACGGACAGCAGTGAGCAGGCCCGGGAAGGTCGGGGCAATCGCCGTCGCCGTGGTCGTCGCCCGAGCGACGAGAACGCAATCGATCAAGCCACCAACGACGACAGCGCTGAGAACGAAGAGAACGCTGATAACGTCGGGGAAAACGACGGCCAGGGGGAGGACGATGGAAACCGTCGTCGTCGCCGCCGTCGCCGGGGCGGTCGGGGCCGTCGCCGTTCCCAAGACGGTAATCAGGACCTGGACGGCAATAACGATTACGAGGACGAAGGCGCCGAGGACGATGACGACTTCGACGCCGGCGAAAGCGCCGTTGATCTGAGCGATGACGACGACCTCACCCCACCCACGGAAGCCCACGTGCCGCCGGAAAACAGCCGTCGCCGGCCCCGCCGTGGCCGCGGTCGTGGCCGAGGCCGCACCGACGATGCGGCTACGACGGAAACCGCGACCGAGGCCAGCACCGACACCGCTGCGGAAGCCGCTAGCGACATCGCCGCCGAAGTTGCGCCTGCAGCCGTCGTGACTGCGGCCGACACCGCCCTGGCCGCTGAACCGGCAGCCGAAGAAGTCGCCGAGCCTGTGGCTGAAGAAGCCCTCGAGCCCGTGGCGGAAGAAGCCGTCGAGCCTGTGGC
>Ga0255780_10001048_pt1 | contig 26098 bp, 20 predicted proteins | sample 071ome_32_FD_179978 | JGI IMG/M metagenome (GOLD analysis project Ga0255780, IMG submission 179978) | Coastal salt marsh microbial communities from the Groves Creek Marsh, Skidaway Island, Georgia - 071405AT metaG (version 2) | ecosystem: Environmental > Aquatic > Marine > Intertidal zone >... | reverse complement strand
TGGGACACGCGACACGCTCCTCGGTGAACATGACGAGATAACATGATTGGACAACATGTGGGTGGTGTGTCGTGCGTGCGTTGTGAAGAGATTCGTTTCGATTGGACAAACGTTAAGCTCTATTATAATGCGGGCCTCTTCTTCGTCCTCCTCGAACAGGCTCCTCGCCGCGCTCGCGGCGAGAGCGAAATGCGTGGATGCCGCCATCCAGATGCATGCGCGGCTGCTCGCATCCACCCCGGCGACGGCCGCGGCGACCGCGAACTCGAACCAGCCGGCCACGTTGAACGAAGCGGTCGGACAGCCGGCGCACACGTACGCGAGACTGGCGGATGCGCCGCTCGAGGGAATCTCTTCGATTTCGAAAGACGCTACGGTGCGGTACAGCGAGTCGTGGCACAGCGGCGTGGGCGTGACGGACGCCGTCAAGTCGGCAAAGGCGGCGGGGGCGTCGCTCGGCTCGCTGGCGGGGCTGTACGTGGACCTGCCCGGGGACGTGCGGTCGATCAAGGAAGCGCAGCCGGAGTTTTACCACCATCCAGAGCTGACGAAGGCTAAAGTGAAGCAGTTTGACTACGGGGCCAAGGGTGCCGTGCACGAGTTTCAGTCGACGGGGAAGCACATGTGCATGTACAGGGAGGGTCTGAACGACGTGCTGCAGACCATTCTGAGTAGCGAGAAGGGTAAGCGAACAGATCTGGTGGTGGACGGGTGGACGGGGTCCGGCAAGAGCGTGGCGCTCTACGCGCTGACGGCGGCCGCCCGGGCGAGCGGGTGGGTCGTCATGTACGTGCCGTCTGCGGCGCTTTTCGTCCAGGGAGGCATGTTCAAGAAGAAAGAAGAGGAGGATACGATGTTTTCAACGCCCGTTGCGGCCCAGCACGTGCTGCGGGGGGTGTACGAGGCGCACAAAGACGCGCTGGGCTCGCTGCCGTCGGCAGACGGCGCGTCGTCGATCGGAGACGTGTGTGCGCGGGGACTGGAGACGCAAGACCCGTTCGACAAGGTAGACGCTGCGGCGGGCGTGCTCGAGGCCCTCCTGATGGCCGACGGGAAGCACGACGGAGGGAGGCGGACGCTGGTGGTGGTGGACGACTACAACTACTTGTACTTTCGGACGGCGTACCACGAGACCGTCCACCGGTTCCACCGGCGGCGGTTGGAGCCGCGGGAACTGAAGCTGGCGTCGGCGTTCACGATGCTCCAGGACCAAGACCGGACGTCTGGGGTCGCGGCCGTGGCGCCGACATATGGCGGCCCCATCTCGCCTGCCACAGACGTCCCCCTGACGGCATCGGCGACGACCATTGTCCGCATGCCCCGGTTCTCGTTGCACGAGGTGGCCAACATGGTGAACATGTACACGAACGGCGCGCGCGACCTGCCCGATGCGGCCGTCAAGCGGGCGCTGGCGCTGTCCAACGGCAACGGCAAGGAGCTGCGGGAGAAGCGCGCGACCCTGTTTCAACCTGACAACGGCCTGGAGCTGAGTCGGGCCGTGTAATGCAATGGGTTGTAGTGGTCGATTGGTCGATTGGTCGATTGGTCGAGAGGTCCAACGAACTCCGGCGCATCAGTTCACTTCAAGAGAAGGAAGAAGAAGAAGAGGAAAGAAAACTACGCCACCTACGTCTCATCAGGTACACGCAAATTCTAACGTGCTCAAACGCGCGTGGCGTCCGTGGGTGTGGTCGCCACGAGCGAGGGGGCTGAACAGAGAGAGAGAGAGAGAGAGATCTCTGGACAGAGAGATGAACGAGAACGAACACCACAATCAGAGCAATGCCAACGACGACGTGGCGCTCGCCAAGATCCTGCAGCAGCAAGAGAGGGCCTTCCTGGAGCTGCGGGGCGGCGCCGGGACCCTGGGGGGGTCGCTGTCGGCGCACGAGTACGAGGAGGCGCCACCGCCAGGTATGACTGAGGACGAGAAGTTGGCGTGGAACCTGATGCGGGAAGAGGAGGCTATGTTTCAGCAGCGCATGATGGCCATGGCTGGGGTCGGGACGTCCGTCGGCGGTGTCGAGGGCGACGTCGACGGCGTTCAGAGCGACGAGGACGACGAGGGCGACATCGACGAGGGCGATCCCATGGAGCAACAGGACCCGGCGCACGAGCAGGGTCTGGATCAGGACCAGGACCCGGATCCGGACGATTTGACGTACGAGGAGCTGACGACGCTCGGTGACCTGGCAGGCACCGTCGCCTGCGGCCTGACGGACGAGCAGATGGGCCGCCTCGTCCGGTCGACGTACGCCAGCAGCGCGCGCAAGCACGGTGGCGACCCGTGCATTGTCTGCCAATTGGACTTTGAGCCCTCTGACACCGTGATCCAACTGCCCACGTGCGAGCACGTGTTCCACGACGAGTGCCTTGCACCCTGGCTGGAACGGAAAAAGACGTGCCCAACGTGCAGTCGGTCCGTGTTTGAAGAATGAGTGAATGAGATGCGCCAGTGGTCTTTTTAAATCAAAGTGACGATCCCGTACCCTATACGTTCATTTCTTGAGGAGCTTCAGGAGCTTGGCGTCGACCACGGTGAGCTTGACGGTGCCCTCGACCTCCTGCTCGTCCTCGTCCTTCTTCGGCACGCTCGTGTGCGCCGCCGAGCGCAGCGACGCATTTGAGATGCTAAACCGCCAAATGTTATCGATGAACCTATAGACGTCGAGCTTTCCCTTGATCGTCCCCTTGCCAGTGACCTTCTTGTCCATGGTCTCAGCCATCACCTCGTCGTAGGCTTGCATCACTCTGCCAGCCAGAGGCCCGTCGATCTTGCCCTCGGTGACCAGGACGTCGAGCGCCTCGACCAGCGCGTCCCCGAGTGTGCATCCCCGATAGATGGCAGACATGGCGGTGGCGGTGGTGGGGGTCTCTCGTCTGTCTGCGAAGGATCAGAATCAGGAGAAGAAACGACCGCGCGAGCGCCCTGGGCGGTCCCTGCCACTACTGCCGCGGGGCGTCTTCCTTCGACGTGAGGCCTGTCACGAGATGGCGGGGAGGTCCTCGTCCTCGTCGTCGCGAACAAGAGCGAGAAAAGTATTTTTTTTAGACCCCCCCCGGAAGGCCACACAATGCTGGAGCCTGGGATCTCCCCGCCTGTATAGACGACGACGGACACGTGATGTGACACCCCTGACTGCGCGTACGAACGCAAACCCGCACGACGACTAGACCACCAGAGGCTGACGATCGATTAACGAACTCGAGGACCAGATCACATGAAGAAGGCCCTGCTCTACGCGAAACGATACGGCCTGGTCGAGTACCTGTCCGGAACAGACGCGCAAAAGACCGCGACGGTGACGAACCCGCCTTCGGCCGCGGTCCTGCCGACGGCCGTGTGCCGGCAACAGCCCGTCCCGACGACGACCCGTTGGGACGCGGCGGTCCGGATGCCCTCTTCCTCACCGCCAAACACGCGGAATGCGATGACGACGGCGGCAGCGGCGGGAGGGGCGTCGATGGCGACGGTGGCGGCGGTCGTGACGACGGTGACGGCAGCGACGCAGAAACCGAGAAGCCTGAGCAGGACGAACAGCAAGGCGTTGAAGCGCAAGACGCCCTCGAAGACGCGGACGCCTTCGAGGGCCAAAAAAAGTTGACTTAAAACCACCCCCTTAGACCACTCGGGCACACCAGCGTGCTGTGCTGGCGACGGGGTTCGACTGTGGATCCAGATGGGGCATGCGGCGCGTGAGTGGGGCAGCGGCGTGGCCGAGGAGGGCGCGACACGTACACCCGCGAGGACAAACGTCCAGTGGTGACTTCCACGCTGCCCCCGTCGAGCCCGGGGGCGGCGAAAACAGCCGCAGACTCCCCAGCCTGAACGGGAGACCCGGGGTTCATCGAAGCAGAATGGGCATTTCCATGAGGCCATAGCACTGAATGCAGCTCGTCTGCAGGTAATATACGATAAACGTAGTAACCGTCATCTAGATGCTTTCGACTGTCTGTCTGCTCGCCGGCGTGCTCGCCGCGGCGGCAAGCGCAGAGAACGAGGCGGGCCGATTGAACGAACCCTCGAATCGCCGGTGGGTACTGCCACGACGTGACCTCGCTCTTCGCACGCGCCGACTCTCTCACTCGCGCTACGCGCTTCGCTCGTTCCCCAGGTGGCACGTGCTTGACTCGACGACGTGCGGGTGACTCTCCCTCTCTCTCTCTCTCATGTCTCACTCGCGCAACTTCGCTCGCCAGGGTCCTTCAAACGAACTTCGGCGATCTCCACATCGCCTTGTACGATAACGCTGCTCCCAAAACCACATCCAACGTGGCGAAACTGCTCGATCTCGGTCTGTATGTCTTGGACTTCGTGGGCTTCCTCTGCTCGTCGCCGCTCGCGTCGTCTCGATCGGGGGAGGCTCCGCCAGCGCTGTGCGCTGTGCGCGGTGAACTGTACGCTCACCCAACGCTTGGACCTCTACACGTCTTGACGCCCTCTCCAGGTACAACACGAACCATTTCTTCCGGGTCGACAAGGGGTTTGTCGCCCAAGTGGCCGGGATCGAGGGCAACCTGCTCTACTCGATGAACGACGAGCAGAGGCGGTATGCGGGCAACACCGTGCCGCTGGAGGTTCATGAAAATCTGAAGCACGATCGCGCCGGCCTGCTGAGCCTCGCGCGGCACGACGATCCCAACAGCGGGGGCTCGTCCTTCTCGATCATGCTCGGGCCCGCGCCGCACCTCGACATGAACTATGCGATCTTCGGCGAGGTGACCCACGGGATAGAGACCCTCAGGGCGATGGAAGAGGTCGAAACGACGCGGGAAGGCATCTTTGTCATGCCCGTGGAACGGATCACCATCCACTCCACCTACACGTACAACGACGGCGGCGGGGGCGGCGATGCTGCCGGATCAACGTCGTCGAAGGGAGCAGGAGTAGGAGCAAAAGTAGGAACAAAAACACAAGAAGAGACAGGTGGGCCGAAACAAGGGTCAAGAGCGATGTGCAGCGCCCACGTGCTTGCGGCACTGAAGGCGGTCCGCCAGAAGCTGGTGTGATGGTCACGTTCAGATGATGATGATGATGATGATGATGATGATAACAGCCGTTTCGTGATCGTGATGGACAATGTATCCGACGGGCTAGCCAGTTGGTCAGTCAGTACCACGTCCACTTGTTGCTGCGTCGGGAGACACACTGGAAGAGGGTGACGGGCTCGTAGCTGTCATCTTCCATGTCGATGTGCGACTGTCCCAGCATCCGCATAATCTTCTTGTAGTGGCCACTCCGCCGCGTTTCCAGCCACAAGCGACCCTTGGGGTGGGGCGCGTGGACCACGTAGGCCCGGGGCGTCACGATGAAGATGAAGCCCGACTTGTGGAGGTGCCACGTGTGCACCGCCCGGTTGAGCTTGAGGCCCCGGAACCGCTCGTCGTACCAGGGCAGCGTGGCCTTCTTGGCCAAGTAGACGGGTTCGTAGTCCTCGTGCACGTCGTTGATGCGGAACGGCATCGACGCGTTGAGCCACCTGTCCAAGTCCATGTCCTGCTGCATCAGGGGGCTCCGCACCGTCGTGTGGAGCTCGATCTTGCCCTTATCGCTCATGGTCTTGACCCGGTCCATGCCCTCCAGCGATCGCGAGAGCCACCGCGCTGTCTGAAGAGGGTCATCCTCCCCGTTCGACGGGAGAGTCAGGGTGGGCAGCACGATGAGTTGTCTGTTGCCGAGGACGCGGTTCAACGTCTCGTACATGCTCATAATGTGCAGATCGTGAGAAAGGTCCACGTTGGGGATCGTATCGACGTCCACGACGAGAACGTTCTCGGCGTCTGCCAGTTGCAGGGCCCTGTTCCGCATCGCGTTGATCGGATACAGCAGCAGCCATGGGTCGTTCGACACGTACTCCTCGTAGGTCAGCACGATGTCCAGGGTGCATCCCAGCTGCGCGTCGTGGACCTTGTCGAAGAAGGCACCCACCTCTTTCTCGGCAGCGACGAGCGTCTCGTGGACAAGCGCGTCGTCGAGCCGCTCGTACGAAACGCCGCCCTCGCCCTCGCCGTCGCCCTCGCCGTCGCCCTCGCCGTCTCCCCCATCGGGGTCGGCCCTTGAGGCTTTCACCATAGGGTGCGGGATTTTGACGTAGACGGCAGCGGCCACCCGGCTTGACCACCGCTCGCACTGGAACTCGAGCTTGGGCAGCTGGTCCAGCGTCAGTTGCGTGACGAGCGTCACGTCCGTGTACTTTCGCATGTTTGGCGACTTCCATATCTGTCGGACCTGGAGATTGGGTACCGTGGGCGGATACTGACTGCGGCACGCGCCGTGGAACCGGCCGGTGAGGTTGCCCGGCAGCGGGTCCACGCGTTCCTCTTCCACTTCCCCGCAGTTGGACGCCCCTTGCGCTATCTTCGAATGCTCCTGCTCCTCGATCAAGGCTGCGAGACTTTCTTGTGGATCTTCGAGTATCTGGTCCGTGACCGACCCCGTCAGCAGCGTGTGTCCACCCAGGAAGCTCGACAGGGCCTGGAGCGCGCTCGACGACGTCGACGACGTGGACGAGCCCGCGGAACGCGCGTCGCCGGCCGAACCACCGCCCGCTCGTATCCGCTCCACTGACGACCCGCTGCGCTGCGTGTCGAGGCCCAGCGCCGAGCCGTCCGGCCTCGCCAGCAGCAGGTAGACCAGCACGATTCCGAGGCTGCACAGGAAGAGAAGCGTCGCCCGCCCTCTCGCGCTCGCTAAGGGGCGTTTAATGGAGTTCATATGTATGGTGGGCAGCTGCGCGTGGTATCAATGCAGTACTGTACGCCGAAATTGCCACCGATCTTGGCTCAACGAATGCTGGGTGTGGCACGTCTCCGGGCGAACGAGCGCGTGCGTGTCGCCGGCGAGTGCAGAAACGGCATAAAGGTACAATTTTTTACTCGAAAGACGACGCGGGAATCTTCTAGACTCCTCCTCTGGAGTCTAGACTTCATCCTCGTGCAGCATCAGGTTGGCGATGCAGTCCGAGATCGGGAACTTCCGCCCCGTCTCCGGGCAGACGAGCTCGCCCTGGACCACCACCACCTCCAACAGCGCGTGATGCAGCTTCCGCAGAAACTCCTCGTCGTTCAACAGCCCTTCGTGCACCTGGTCCGGACCGGGCAGCTCCGCACCCACCCCGAGGCTATCCGCGTGCCCCTTGAGCACACCGTAGTCTATCCGCCCAAACGTCGCCCGCAGAAAGTCCGGGTCGTAGTCCACGTTCGTCTCCTTGATCTCCGTGGCAGACAGCCCGAGCGGGTAGCCGTTCTTCACACCCTTGATGTGCGACTGGAGCAGGTTTGTCGTGAGCAGCTTGACCATATCGTGTCGCTCACCTCCAGATGTCTCTGTCTCTGTCTCCAGCATGCAACGAGAAGGACGCTGCGCGCGCGATACAACCCGTCGCCGGTCCCACCCGTGGGTTCTCGGTCACCTGTACAGTCCGTTCACGTATAGGGTGTGACGCGACTCCAACTCGCTCGGGCAGCGAACGCGATATACGAAAATTCTGGGCGGACCGATCAGGATGACGCCGCGCAAAACGAACTCTTCTTTGCCGATCGCACACACATACTCGTACGATGCTCGCCCAGGCAACAAAGATTTCCGTCATTCCCTCTGTCCCGCGCGGGAGATTGGGAATGCGCGGCGCGGCGCGCTCGAGAATTGCCCCGGTCGCCGCGGCAAAGCAGACCACCACGGCGGGTAAAAAGCAGCAGGACGTGGTCGGTGGGATCAAGGGCGACGCGCAGCTGCTCGGTATGAAGGGAGCCGACGGCGATCTGGAGACGGACATCTGGAAGATCAGGCTGCAGCTGACAAAGCCGGTGACGTGGATCCCCTTGATCTGGGGCGTGCTGTGCGGCGCGGCCGCGTCCGGCGGGTTCGAGTGGACGCCGCGCGACGTGGGCCTGTCTCTGTTGTGCATGACGATGTCCGGGCCGCTGCTGACGGGGTTCACGCAGACAATCAACGACTGGGAGGATAGGGAGATTGACGCCATCAACGAGCCGTACAGGCCGATTCCGAGCGGGCGGATCAGCGAGGGGGAGGTGGTCGCGCAGATTTTGATCCTGCTCGGGGGAGGTCTTGGCGTTGCGTACCTGCTGGATACGCTGCAGGGGCACGAGACGCCTACGCTGTTCTGGCTGGCGCTGCTGGGGTCGGGGGTGAGCTACATCTACAGTGCCGAGCCGCTCAAGCTGAAGAAGTGGGGGTGGGCCGGCAACTACGCGTTGGGGAGCAGTTACATCACACTCCCGTGGCTGGCCGGGCAGGCGCTCTTCGGCGAGTTCACGTCGGCCGACGTGATCCTGACGATGCTGTACAGCATCGCGGGACTGGGTATCGCCATCGTCAACGACTTCAAGAGCATCGAGGGCGACCGGGCGCTCGGACTGCAGAGTCTGCCGGTGGCGTTCGGAATTGAGAAGGCGGTGGCGATCTGCTGCACGAGTATCACGGCGACCCAGCTGGCGGTCGCCGCTTGGCTGTACTGGGGGATCAACGAGCCGACGTATGCGGCCGTGCTCTTTGGACTGATCCTCCCGCAGGCGTACGCCCAGGCAAAGTACCTGATTCCGGATCCGGTCGAGAACGACGTCGCGTTCCAGGCCAGGAGCCAGCCCTTCTTCGTGTTCGGCCTGCTCTGCACCGGACTCGCGATCGGCCACCACAACATGGCGGGCATGATGTAGTAGCGAGCATGAATCGACATCATTCTCATTCATTCTTTCTTTCAATCGCAACACCAAACACCAAACACCAAACACCAAACGGCAAACGGCAAACGAAAGACGAAAACGGCAAACAACAATGTTGTATAGGGGTCGCTGCGCTCCCCACCATTCGTTGCTCACCACACCGGCTAATCGTCGTCCTCCTCCTCAGCTCTCGCGCCAATCCTCCTCGTCGACGTACATATCCCCGTCGACGCTCGCGACGACATCCGAGACGCCCAGCCTGCCCCTGCCCCCGCCCCGCAGCCTGGTGTCGTATAGGAACAGGAGGTCCGGCTCGGAGCCCCCCGTCGCGAGAAGTTCGGCAAACTCCTCCCTGGACACCAAGCCGTCGTTGTTGGTGTCGGCCTCGCGGAGCATGTTCTTGGCCTCAAGGATGCGCTCGGCTTCCTCGTCGCCGTCCGTGTCCACGTAGAGCGGCTGGACGCTCGCGCCAATCAGCGACTCCAGCTCGCTCAGCTCGATGTATCCGTTCTGATTATTGTCCAACTTGTCAAACGCGCGGTTGACCCAGATCTCCCACCTGGAGTCCTCCTGGAGCGCCGGCCAGTCAATCATGCCGGCGACAAACTCGGACAGCTGCAGGCTGCCGTCCCGGTTGCTGTCCACCCTCGACATGAGCTGGTCCAGCTCCTCGGATCTGACGTCGTACCCGAGTCGCTCCAAGCCGTCGACCAGCTCAGTCTTGGAGATGCAGCCCGAGCTGTCGACGTCGAGCTCCTCGAATAGCCCCGAGAGCGCCCGGAGGATCATCACCGAGTTCTCCGACGTACCCGCGTCGATCACCGGCATGGGCACCGTGTCCTCGTGGATATCGTCCGCGATCAGCTTCAAAACCAGCTGCTTGAGCTTGCCGTACGTGGCGAACCGCTGCAGCCTCTGGACCACCGACGATCGCAGCGGCAGCGTCGGCGCAGCGTCCTTGACGGCGAGCCAAGGGTGCTGCAGCGCCTCGTTGGCGCTGATCCGCCTGTTCTGGTCCCTGTGAAGCATCTTTCTAAGCAAATCGACCGCCTCGGGCGAGATGTGCGACAGCTCGGCGGCCTGAAAGTCCACCTGCTCGGTGAGGATGGACTTCCAGACCTGCTGCAGCGTGCACTCCCTGACGTTCTCCCAGAAGGGAAACTTGCCCGTCAACAGCTGGTACATCATGATCCCCGCCGACCAGACGTCTGCCTTCTCGGTGTACGCCTGCTTGATGACCTCGGGAGCCATGTACGCGGGCGTGCCGCTCCTAGACTTTAACGGTGGCTCGTCGCTGCGGTGCCGGATCGACAGGCCAAAGTCAGTCGCCTTGACCTGCAGGTGCGCTTCCAGCGACGACTCGGCTTCTGCTCCCGCTTCCGCTCCCGATCGGTCCGATCGGTCGGACGGGACTGTCACGCCCGCCACGTCGCCGTCGGTGTCGGTCGACTCGCTCTCACCCTTGATGCCGACCGCCTTGGAGAACGAGTTCCACAGCCCCTTGTCCTTTTTCTTCTTCTTTTTCTTCTCGTCGATCGCCCGCTCGCCCGCAGTGGCAGCTATTTGGTTCAGCACCATGAAGTTCTCGGGCTTGACGTCCCTGTACACGATCCCCTTGGCGTGGCACTGCGCAAGGAACCGCAGCACGCTCCGCATGATCGACGCCACCTGCCGCTCGCTGTAGTTCCCCTTCAGCCCGTCCAGCACACTGCCGCCCTCGCACAGCTCCATCACGAGATGCACCGCCGCGTCGTCCTCAAAGACGTCCTTCAGAAAGACTGCATCGAGCGACGAGCCAATCTGACCCATCGCGTCCACCTCCGTCTGCAGTTTGAGCAGGTACCGCGGCGTGCACTTGTGGTTCTTCGGCATCTTCGGGATCGACTTGACAGCGTACCGCGAGCCCGATGACCGCTCCGTGCAGTTGCGCACGACGCCAAAGCTGCCCGCGCCCAACACGTCGCCCACGTTGTACCTGTCGCGTAAATTCCTAGGGTAGCCAAAGACATTCCGGATCTCGTGGGATTGCAGCTCGGCCTTGAGGGGCTTCTTCAGGACCTCGGAATCGGTGGCTTTGGCCTGGTAGTCGGCGTGGAGGCTGACGACGCGTGGAGGCTGACGACGCACGGCCCGGCTGAATCGAGGTCGTCGTGGTTTGACTGACGAAGAGAGCTGGACCTCGGGCCGCCGGCCCTGGAAGCTACACGTCGCAACGAATACCATCGAGTTGATTGCCGGAAAGTTGCGCGTATCTCCGTGCCGCTTCTGCCTCGGTCGCTCCGCGGGAGGGAGGGACTGGAGGTTGGCGAGCAGAGATCGTCGTGACGCGACGGACGAACGAACGAACGAACGAAAGAAAAACACTGTTGAGCGCGTGTCGGAGCGGATCCGGACACACACACGACGGACGTCCGTACGTGATCCTGCAGACCAAGAAGACGAACGAGGAAGCCAAGACCCCGTGGCGTTACAAGATCACCAAGAAGGTGAATCGTATGCTGGCCCCGGCCAAGACGGAGCTGGAGTGGGATGACCCTGCCAACAAGGACGCCCGCACGTTCGACGCGTTTGTGTCGGGCGAGGGTGGGCTGGGCTGGAACTTCAAGGCCACGTGGGAGGAGAGGAAGCGCGAGCACGCCCAGAAGCAAGCAAAGGAAACGAAGAAAGATACGTAGATACCGAGTCACATGTAACTTAGCGGCTCTTGAGGTACTCCTCAACGTATAGGTTGCTATGACTCGGCGAGCGGGCGGGTGCACCCGCGCACGACGGGCCTGAACGCCCCCCGCGCCAGCTCTTCCTCGACAATGTCCCGGAGCACATCCATCGGGTCCCGGCTGGACCCTTTTCTGTGGGCGATGAACCTGTTCGCCATGCTGGTCTTCGGATGCGGCACATGAACCACAAACCCGCTCCCTTGCACGACGAACCGGAACCCGGCCGCCTCGAGGCTCTTTACGAACATCAGCTTGTTCGCGCCGTACCCAACAAACCGCTCGTCGGCGGCCGGCGCCGTCGTCCTTGCCAGCACCACAAACGGCTCGTACTTATCCTGGTAGTCCACCTTGTACACGTCGTGGGGGTCCTTGCTCCGGATCCACCGGCTCGTGTTCGTGGGACCGTGTCCGGCTTCGAAATCCCGGGCGTTGAACGCACCCACCAGCTCCTGCTTGTACGCCTTGCGCAACCCGGCCTTGCCGCCCATCACGAGGCTCTTCACCAGATGCTCGCCGATGTACGCCTCCATCTGGTGCCCGTCAACCAGCTCGAACGCCGGCACGACGACGGCGCCCCGGTCGCTGGCCAGCGCCATGAGCCGCGCCCACACCTCGGGATCCCGGTACCCATCACCGGGCATGCCCAACCGGGGCGAAGCCACGAAATCGACGTCCAGCACGAACACGAGGGGACTCTGTGCCAACGACATGGCCCTGTTCCGCAGCGCGTTGATGGGATACGGCTGCGCCCTCTCGTCCTCAATCACCTGTCCCACCAGCTCCACCCGGAGCGCGCACGTGTTCGGCGTCGACTCCATGACGGAGAAGAACGAGTCGATGCTCCGCTGGATGTCGATCAGCTTGGACTTGATGCCATACGGTTCTTTCTTATCGTCCACCGGCACGTAGATGACGGCGGCCAGTGCGTCGTCCCAGGACCGGCACTGGTTCTCCAGCATGTTGAGCCGGTCGACGGACAACTGCGTGACGATCGAAACGGACCTCTCCAAGTCGAGCGCCTTCCCGCTGGTCCAAGCCCCGAGCTTTTCCAGCGTCGGCACCTCGAAAAAGCCGTCGACCGTGGACTCTGTGTTGACCGGAATACAGTCCGCTGGGGCCGAGGTCGAGGTCGAGGTCGAGGTCGAGGTCGAGGTCGAGGTCGAGGTCGAGGTCGTCACCGCTGTCCGAGAACTGGGGCGCTCCAGCGCACGACGGCCGAGGTCAACACCGCCCTCCGAGCTCGAGATGGACACGTACTCGTTCACGACCGTGTACACAATGTCCCTCTTGAGCAGAACGAACGGCGAGAGCAGAATAAGACCCAACAGGACCAGCACCGAGCTCCTGTACAGGTTCTTCGTCGAACACGACAGAGGGTGTGTGCCCATCGATCCGGCTTTTGTCGTCGGGCTCGGTACGGTCATTGCGCCCGTCTCCCCGTCTTCCTACCACGTTAAATATACAAATGCCCGTGACACAGGCGGAATGAGCGACACCAGTGTACGGTGTAGTTCGTCAGATGTCGTTTGAATCGCAACCCGGTGACTCGAGACAGACCAGACGACCAGACGACCAGACGACGAATGAGGTATGGGACAGAGTAGATAGATGACGATGTAAGACTCCAAGTATAAAGATTTGAACTGAAGCGAGCGATCGTCTTGGAGTGGAGTGCAATGCCATGAGCTGCTAGGTCGGTCTGCAGGTCGGTGGAAGGTGGCGATTCCTCCGACCCCCCGGGCGCCCCCGGGCGCCCCCGGGCGCCCCCGGTCAAAACCCGGGCAACCTCCCAGACAAATTCCCTGTAGTCAGCAGTGATAGACGGTGGACCGTCGACAACGGATCGGATCGATCGGTGGTGTTCTTCTCCTCTGTTCTTCTCCTCTGTTCTTCTTCTCCTCGCTGTTCCCGTCTTTGCATGCCCATTCAATCAGACCGCAACGACTCCAATGCGGAAGAAGGTCGACAGTCGTATCAGGACGCTGGTTGAGAATGCCGTCCTGACGAACCATCGGTCCTTGTTCGTCATCGTCGGCGACAAGGGCCGGGAGCAGATAGTGAATCTTCACTTCATGCTCAGCAAGACGGTCGTCAAGGCCCGCCCGTCGGTGCTCTGGATGTACAAGACGGACCTGCACCTGTCGTCGCACAGGAAGAAGCGTATGAAGCAGATCCAGAAGATGAGCCAGCGAGGACTGCTGGACCCGGAGAAGGAGGACCCGTTCTCGTTGTTTGTGGCGTCGACGGACATCCGCTACTGCTATTACCACGACTCGCATAAGATTCTCGGGAATACGTACGGTATGCTCGTGTTGCAGGACTTTGAGGCGCTGACGCCCAACCTGCTGGCGAGGTCGGTGGAGACCGTGGAGGGCGGGGGCATCGTCGTCTTTCTGCTCTCCAACATGGACTCGCTGACGCAGCTGTACTCGCTGACGATGGACGTGCATCAGCGGCTGCGCACAGAGAGCCACGCGACGGTGGTGCCCAGGTTCAACGAGCGTCTCGTGCTGTCGCTTTCGCGCTGCAGTTCGTGTATTTTGATGGACGACGAGCTCAACATCCTGCCGACGAGCTCGCACGTGGCCAGGATTGCGCCGGTGCCGAAGAAGGCAGACGGGACCCTGGTGGAAGAGACCGAGGGGATGGTCGCGAGGCGGGAGCTGGAGGAGCTGACCGAGTCGCTGAGCGATGTGCAGCCGGCGGGGGCGCTGGTGGGCAAGTGTCGGACGCTGGATCAGGCCAAGGCCGTCGTGTCGTTCCTGGACGCGGCGAGCGAGAAGACGCTGCGAAGCACGGTGGCGCTGACCGCGGCGAGGGGACGTGGTAAGTCTGCGAGCCTGGGGCTCGCGATTGCCGGGGCCCTGGCGCTGGGATACTCGAACATCTTTGTCACGGCGCCGTCGCCGGAGAACCTGCGGACGCTGTTCGAGTTTGTGTTCAAGGGCCTGGACGAGCTGGACTACAAGGAGCACCTGGACTACGATCTGGTCGAGAGCACGAATCCGGCGTTTGGGAAGGCCATCGTGCGGGTCAACGTGTATCGGAGCCACAGGCAGACGGTGCAATACGTGCAGCCGCAGCACTACGCCAAGCTGGCGCAGGCCGAGCTGCTGGTGATCGACGAGGCGGCGGCCATCCCGCTGCCGATCGTCAAGGAGATGCTCGGGCCGTACCTGATTTTCCTTTGTTCGACCGTCAACGGGTACGAGGGCACCGGAAGGAGCCTGAGCCTGAAGCTGATCCAGCAGCTCCGGGCCGGCGGCGGCAACCTGGGCGGCAAGAAAAAGGACGGGACAGGGGCGACGACGGAGACTGGAGCGACTGGGACGACTGGGACGACTGGGACGACCGGGACGACGACGACGGCTGGGACCGCCAACGCCAGGACGTTCAGAGAGATTGTCCTGCACGAGCCCATCCGATATTCCCCCGGAGACGTCATCGAGTCGTGGCTGAACAAGCTCCTGTGCCTGGACGCGGCCGAGTACGTGCCGCCCGTCCCCGCCAGACTCCCCCATCCGGACGAGTGTGACCTCTACTACGTGGAGCGCGACACGCTCTTCTCCGGGCACGCCGCCTCGGAGGCCTTCCTCCAGCGCGTCATGTCCCTGTACGTGTCGTCGCACTACAGGAACACCCCCAACGACCTCCTCCTCCTGGCCGACGCCCCCGCACACCACATGTACGTCCTTCTCGGGCCGGTCGACGAGTCCAAGTCGTCCCTCCCCGACATCCTGGCCGTCATCCAGGTGGCACTCGAGGGATCCGTCTCGAGGAAGAGCGCCAAGGCCAGCCTCGCCGCCGGCCAGCTCCCCCAGGGCGACCTCCTCCCCTGGACGATCGGCCAGCAGTTCCAGGATGCAGAGTTCCCCGGACTCTCGGGGGCGAGGATCGTCCGCATCGCCGTCCACCCCGAGATCCCCAGGGCCGGGTACGGCTCGAAGGCCGTCGACCTGCTCAAGCGGTACTTCGAGGGCGCGATGGTGACCGTGGTGTCGGACGACGACGAGTCGGACAACGACGATGGGGTTGCTGAAAAAAAGTCCAAGAAGAAGGACAAGGACAACAGGAAGAAGTCTTCCGGGACCGACGCGACGCCGACGCTCCTCACAGAGGCCCTCAACCCCCGCGCCAACCTCCCTCCCCTCCTGACCGACCTCCCGCATCGGCCTCCCGAGCCCCTCCACTACCTTGGCACCTCTTTCGGCCTCACCCAGGAGCTCTACAACTTCTGGAAGAAGAACGGCTACGCGCCGCTCTACCTCCGCCAGACCCCCTCGGAGGTCACCGGCGAGCACACCATCCTCATGCTGAACCCGCTGGCCAGCAGCGGGTTGACCAAAGCTTCCACGGACAAAGACAATGACAAAGACTGGCTCTCTCCGTTCGTCCAGGACTTCCGCCTCCGGTTCCAGTCCCTCCTCTCCGGCGCCTTCCGCCACTTCCCGCCGGCCCTGGCCCTCACGATCCTCGACCCGCGCATCCGCTTCCCAGACGATCCGGACCGCGACGCGACCGCCATCAACAACAGCATAGTCCTCCCCAACGCCTCCCCACTCTCCCCGTTTGACCTCAAGCGCCTCTCGGCCTATGCGTCCAACCTGGTCGACCACCATCTCATCCTCGACCTCCTCCCCCCGCTGGCCAACGCCTACTTCTCCCAGCACATCCCGACCACGCTCTCCTACTCCCAGGCCGCCATCCTGCTCGTCCTCGGCCTCCAGTCCAAGACGATCGACGACCTCGTCAAGGCCCTCGACCTCCCCTCCTCCCAAGTCCTCGCCCTCTTCTCCAAGAGCATCCGCAAGCTCCACGGCGTCCTCCACAAGGGCAAACAGGCCGAGATCGCGAGGAAGCTCCCCGCCAGAAAGGAACTCAGACGGGTCCAAGACACCCTCAAGGCCATCGACAGGGACCTGGACGACGAGCTGGATCAGGGCGCCAGGGACGTCCAGCGAGAGATGGCTCTGGCCAACGAGACCGACAAAGCACTCATGGCGGGCGAACTGGACGAGTTTATGATCGACGACGTCGTCGAGTTTGCCGACGAGGACGTCGGTGGTGCCGTCGTCAAGGGAGGCGTCGTGTCGGTCAAGGGCACCCAAAAGGACCGCAAAGACCGCAAAGACCGCAAAGACGGCAAAGACCGCAAGGAAAAGGATAAAGGCAAGGGCAAGGACAAAGACAAGGGGAAGAAGAGAGGCGGCGACGACAGAAAGGCAAAGAGGGCTCGTCCTTGAAAACGTCCTTGAAACGAAGTATTACATGACGATGTACGTGAATATCGAGTACGTTCAAATGTCCAAAAAGGCACCAATTCATGGTCGCAGTAGAAAAATACAACGCCCGCGCGGGTACGTTCAACGGGCCAACTCGGCTGCTCAGGAGGAGGACCCCGACCTCGGCCTCATCCACGCCTGCATCATGGCCTCCTCCTCGGTATCCATCTCTGCCATCATCTCCACCCACTTCTCCACCCTCCTCAGCTCCTCCTCCTCCTCCGGGCTCATCGACAGGCCCTGAAGCGATTGTGACCGAGCGACGAGTGAGCGAGACGAGGAGGGACAGAAACGGGCTCCGACACCCCACGCTTCCGTCCAATAAATAGCCAATTCCCACCCCAACCCGACGACGACGTGTCCGACGCGGGAACGCAAACGGGAGGGAGAACCGGGCCCGGGAGTTTCGAGTGATTTCGATTCCGAGGGTAGAATGAACCGAACGGACGCTCGGCCCGCCACCCCGGCACCTCGACACGTACCTCTTCGTCAAACGGGTCTGCGGGAAGAAAGTCCGCCGCGGCCGGGATGTCAACCGGCGTGGTCTGAGTCGGACTGAACGACGAGGCTTTCCAGTTTAGAACCATTGGCGCTGTATTGGGCGTCTGTGTTTTATTCGTAGTAGTGTAGTAGTGTAGTAGTGTAGTAGTCGTTACGTTCACAATTGTGTGTGTCGGAGGGCGAGGGTTTGAGTTTCACTCAAACCCTCAGTTTGCCACCTTCGTCCGAAGGTTCAACCCACGGTTGATGGGCCATCAACGTTGGTTTATCACAAACCACAGGCACTCACGCCCGCCCTCGGCCTTGCCCGGCCCCTTCAGCCCCGCCCTCCACTTGCTCTGCCCTTCGAACCAGAACTTGTCGGCTGAACAGCAGCAGCAGCCCAAGATCTCGCGCTTCTCCTCCGCCTCGAAGATGGTCTCGTACAGGCACGTCCGCCACCGAAGCGTGCTCATGTGGTCGTCCAGAACCAACTCGCTCTCGAACCCCGACCCAGACGACTCGCCCCGGTCCATCTGCATGAATCTGAGGCGCTGTTGCATCGTGCTGTACCCGCTCATGAACGCGGTCCACTTGACCAAGAACTTGGCGATCGGCTGGTTGCCGCCCACGTTCTCGCGGATCAGCTCCAGCAGCGCCTCCCTCGGCATGTACGGCGCCAGGCAGTGATACGTCGCCAGGCAGAGCGCGGCAGTCGACACGTGCGTCGAGACACGCCCGTCCATCCCCGGCCTGTGGTGTTTGGCGTAGTATTTTTCGTACTGCTCCTCCAACGCCTCCCTCAGCGCGTGCCCGTCTGCGACACGTTCGAGAGCCTGTCCAGGTCGCCGCCGGGCGTCCACCAGGCTCTTGAACCACCAGTGCCTGGCATACCGACTCAGCGCCTTTTGGAGGGTCGGCGAGAGTCGATCCAGCCAGTGCATCTCGCTTCTGCTACGTCGCTACGACGACTACCTCGGCACGTCCTTGTTCACGAGGTCCTCGCGACGGGAGAGGTGCTTTGCCCTGATCCGCTCCAGCTCTGCCTCCAGATCGAACGCCTTTGCCCGCTGCTTCTCCACCGGAAGATCCGTCACGTCTCGGACGTCTCGGACGTCTCGGACGTCTCGGACGTCTCGGACGTCTCGGACGCGGTCCGTGTCTTCGGTATCGACGTAAACCCGCTGGCTGTCCTGCACGTCCAGCTTGGCCGCAACGAATTGGCTCAGGCCCAGCCAACCGACGACCGTCGTCAGCACGAGCGGCAGGCCGCGCTGGATGAATGTGGAGTAGGCGCGCTTCGATCGCGCTCTCGTCGTCGAGGTGGCTGCTGCTAATGCGCCCCTGTGGACGATCATTCTTTGAGTTTTGAGCACCCAGTCGCGCCAACAGGCGAGTCCCCAGTCAAATTTTCGTAACGATGCTCGATATCAATCTGTTCAGAGAAGGTACGTTGTGTCTGTATGTCTCCACGTGGATCCGCGCGGTGGTCAGAACGATCGTCGTCGTGGAATCCCGGTCGAATCGGTTCAACACGCGAATTGCACTCGACGGCACTCCCTCCTCCGTTCTCGTTTCCCCGCGCGTTCGGACGCACGTCTTCACGCACAGACGCGCTCACTCACTCCGACTCTTACTCCTGTCCGTGATGATCGTTACCTACACTCGCAGACAAGGGCGGCGACCCAGAGGTCGTGCGCAAGAGCCAGCGGGAGCGGTATGCCGACCCCGGACTCGTCGACAGGGTTATAGAGGCGGACAGCACTTGGAGGAAGCAGCGCGGTGACCTCGACACGCTCAAGATGGACTTCAATGCGCTCAATAACGAGATCAAGAAGTTGCGCATGGCCAAGGAGGATGCGACGGCGCTGATGGAAAAGTCGAAGGAGCTCAAGGTCGGGATCAAGGAGGCGGAGGCGCGGCTGGTGGAGCTCGAGGCGGCGTGCCAGGAGGCCATTGGGCCGATCGGGAACATTGTGCACAGCTCTGTTCCGATCAGTGACGACGAGGCGAATAATGTCATCGTGAGGACGGTGGGCGAGCTGCGGAAGCCAAAGGAGGAGGTCGGGGAGAAGTTGTACAACCACGTGGATCTCGTGCAGCTGTTGGACATTGTCGAGCTGGAGAGGGGGACGGCGGTGGCGGGTAACAGGGGCTACTATCTGACCAAGGAGGGCGTGCTGTTGAACCAGGCTCTGATCAACTACGGCATTCAGTTTGCCTGCAGGCGGGGGTACGCGCCGGTGCATACGCCGTTCTTCATGAACAAGCCGGTGATGGCGCAGTGCGCCCAGCTGAGCCAGTTTGACGAGGAGCTGTATAAGGTGACGGGGGAGGGAGAGGATAAGTACCTGATTGCCACGGCCGAGCAGACGCTGTGCGCCATGCACCGGGGGGAGTGGTTCGAGAAGTCCCAGCTGCCCATCAAGTACATCGGCTACAGTACCTGCTTCCGTAAGGAGGCCGGAAGCCACGGTCGTGATACCCTCGGTATCTTCCGCGTGCACCAGTTCGAGAAGGTCGAGCAGTTTGTCTTGACCAGTCCCCACGACGACGAGTCGTGGAAGATGCTCGACGACATGATTGCCAACTCGGAGGACTTTTACCAGAGCCTGGGAATCTCGTACCAGGTCGTGAACATCGTAAGCGGCGAGCTCAATAACGCCGCGGCCAAGAAGTACGACCTGGAGGCCTGGTTCCCCGCCAGCGCAACCTTCAGGGAGCTCGTGTCGTGCTCCAACTGCACCGACTACCAGAGTCGGAGGCTGGACATCCGGCTGAGGTCGGCAAAGGTGCCCGGCGAGGAGGCGAAGAAGGAATTCGTTCATCTGCTCAATTCAACGCTGAGTGCCACGGAACGGACGCTGTGCTGCATCCTCGAGAACTGGCAGGAGGAGGGCGGGGTCCGGGTGCCGCCGGCGCTGCAGCCGTTCATGATGGGCCTGGAGTTCATTCCCTTCAGGAAGCAGTTTGACGCAAAGGGCAAGCTCGTCGACGTCCCCGGTGCCGCAAAGGGGATCAGCGGGTTTGACGGGGTGACCGCCGGCGTCGAGAAGATGAGCGTTTGAGCGTTTGACGGTGCGACTGAGAACGGGAAATGTTTCTTCTTGCATGCAAGGACGACTCACTGTCAATATGAGCCTTATTTCTCTAGTTCTCCGTTGTTGTTCTTCCGCTCCTCCTCCATCCTCAAGTGCATCTGGTGCAGGGCAAACCCGTCCATGTTCTGCCGCGTCTTTCTCGCCACGTAGTCCCAGATCTTCAACCGCTGCTTGGTGGTGTTGGTCACCTCGTCCACCTTGGCGCCGATGATCGAGATGTACTTGCGCTCCTTGTGGACGACCCACTTGACCTCCATCTGCGGGCCCACCCGCTTCAGGGCGATGAGCTTGCGCACGGCGACGTTGGCCGGCGAGTCGTTCTCCCCCAGCTGCGTGGCGAACTTCTCGTCGGCGGCCTTCTTGTTCTTCTCCTTCTTGCTCTCCTGCCGCTTGCGCTTGAGCGTCGGATGAAGCTTTGCCTTCTCCAGCTGACGAAGGATCCCGAACGAGCGGGTCTCCAAGTGGCTCGCCTTGGGCATCGCGTTGGGGGGCGCCATCTCGGGGTTGACGGCCGCCTCCATCTTGGTCGACAGGGGGATCGTCTGGTCGTCGTAGATCTTCCTCCACTCGCCAATGCCGTGCCGGTAGATGCCGATCAGGAGAGACGAGTCGTCGTTGCTGTCCCAATCAGACGTCTTGGTCCAGCCCGTGATGCTCGGCAGCTCGTTGGCCTCCAGGGTGAACGGCACGACCTGGTACCTCGCCGACGGGTCTTGGTCGGGGTTCAGGCCCTGCTCCCTGGCCTTATCGAGCATCTTCTCGTCGAGGATCTTCATCTGCCTCGCGAGGGACAGCAGCTCACCGGCACGGACGTCGACGCCGAAAAAGTCGAGGTGGGCCTCGGGCGGCTTGGCCCGATGGCCCTTCGGCTTGGCCTTTGACTCTGGGTCGCCGGCGTCGTTGTTGCCGGTCGCCGTCGCGGTCGCGGTCGCGTCGTTCGCCGTGGCCGTGCCCTCTGAGGCGTCCACCCTCTCCTCCTTCTTCGGCTCGCCGCCGCTGGCCTCGGCATCGTCCTCAGCAACGCCGTTGGCGGCGTTCTCGGCCTTCTTCCGCTCGAACGACTCAACGGCTTTCTCGCAGCCACGCAGCAAGCCGAAGCGGAGCGCCAACAGGGCGTCCATCCCGACCCCGGTCAGCTGGCCGCCGACCGAGTCCGCGAGCTCCTGGAGCTTGAACTCGTGCGGGAACTTTTTGAAACCCTTGGAGAACGCCAGCGCATCCCTCTTGCACAGCGTGAGCGGGAATCCCTCGGGACGGGGGGCCGAGTCGTCTCCCAGGAGCCTGCCCTCCTCGTCGACGGCCTGCGGCCACTTGTCGATCCTGAGCTCGGCGCCCTTGACGGGCGCGCCAGGCAGCTCCTTGTACATCCTCTTCTTGGACACCTTGGGCGCCGCCGGCGGGGCCAGGGGCTCTTCCATGGGAGCATAGTCCAGCGTCTTGAGCCTCGCCTGCCTGATGCCGGGCTCGCCGTCGAAACCGCCGATGCCCTGCTGTTTGAGCGCCTCCTGCTCGGGGTTGGGACGCTCGTGCTCTGGAATCAGACGGTTCCAGAACGCCGCGTCGTCCTCGTTCTGCTTGAAGGTGGCGACCTTGAACGAGGACATGAGGTCGCCGGACCCGCCGCCCTCGGACTTGTGCTCAATCTCCTCGGCCCTCGCCAGGATGGCGTCCAGGTCGTCGTCGGTCATGACCGTCCCGTCTTTGGCCGCGCCGGGGCCCTGAGCGCCGCCCTCTTTATCAATTTCATCGTCGTTGAAGAGGTCCTGGGCGCCGAACTTGAGGATGGCCGCGAGCTCGTCCTTGTTGAACAGCTTGGCGCCGACGGCGGCAGCGCTGTTGTCGCTGTTCTTGCCCAGGACGGTGCGGCCGCTGGTGTCCATCTTCTGGATGACCACGTGGTCCAATACCATCTTGCTCTTGGCCCGCTCCAGGATGTCCTCCTCGACGGAGCTGCCGGTCACCAGCCTGTAGATGTTGACCGAGTCCTTCTGCCCGATCCGGTGGGCGCGTGCCATGGCCTGCAGGTCGTTTTGCGGGTTCCAGTCCGAGTCGAACAGCAGCACTGTGTCCGCCGTAGCCAGATTGATTCCCAGCCCACCGGCCCTGGTAGACAGCAGGAAGGCAAAGTCCGGCGAGTCGGGCGCGTTGAAGCGGTCCATGGCCTGGTGCCGCTTCTGGGAGGGCGTGGAGCCGTCCAGGCGCTGGTGCCTGTATCCCTTGCGGTTCATGTACTCGCTGATGATATCGAGCACCCGGACCATCTGGGAGAAGATCAGCACGCGGTGTCCGGTCTCCTTCAGCCTGCCCAGCAGCTTGTCCAGCAGCACCATCTTGCCCGACGTCACCACCAGGTTGGAGATGATGTCCTCCGACACGCCCGTGGTCGCTTGGTACTCCTCCCGCGCGCTCTCAAAGAGGAACGGGTGGTTGCAGACCTTTTTGAGGTCCACGATGATGTTGAGCAGCTTGATCTGCGACCCCTTGGAGTTCTTGTTGAGCTGCGAGAAGTTGCGGGTCAGGATCCACTTGTAGTACTGCTTCTGCAGCGGCGTCATCGGCACGCGGAGGATGCGTTCCCGCTTGGGCGGGAGGCTCTTCTCCACGTCTTTGATCACGCGCCGCAGCAAGTACGGCCTCAGCAAATCGTGCAGCAACGCGACGCTCGCCGGGTCCTGCAGGTTGTACTTGGACTCAAACTCCTCGCAGTTGGCAAACGTTTTCGGGTGCAAAAAGTGCAGCAGAGCCCACAGCTCCTTGATGTTATTCTGCAGCGGCGTTCCCGTCACCAACAGCTTGGACTCGAACTTCCACTGCTTCAGCTCTTTGTACAGGGCAGCCTCGGTGTTCTTCAGCCGGTGCGCCTCGTCCACCACCAGCGCGCCCCACTTGATCTTGCCGAGCGTCTCGGCGTCCTTGAGCACCATCTCATACGTCGTGATCAGCGCATCGAACTTCTTCAGCCTGTTGGGCACCGCCGAACGGTTTGGGAACTCAAACTGCCGGATGACCTGCCTGCTGCTGCTGTTGCCGACGTACACCAGGGTGTTGACGTCCGGAATCCACTTTGCAAACTCCTTGGCCCAATTGGGCACCGTCGACAGCGGCACGACCACCAACGCCGGCTGACCCACGCGCTGCATCTCGGACAGGTAGCCGACCAGACTCGCGCACTGGATAGTCTTGCCCAGTCCCATCTCGTCGGCCAGGATCCCGTTTGTCTCCTCCGTCCAGTTGTACACCATCCAATTGAGACCTGCGAGCTGGTAGTCCCTGAGGGTACCCACCTTAAGATACGCCGGCTGTTCTGCCATCGCCCCAAAGCCGGCGGCCTTGAACCCCTTCCTCGCCTGTTCCACCGTCTGCCTCGGCTCCAACACCCGGGCCTCCCGCCGCCGGTATTCCTCGATCAGCTCCCTGTTCTTCTCCCTGTACGCATCTCCCCTTCCCTCCCCGTCATCTTCCCAGTGATACTTTGTCTCCAGCAGATCGGCCTCCGTCTCCCACGAGGCGTCCATGTACGGCAGGCCCCTCCACTTGACCAGAAACTGCGCCGTCCCGTCCTGCGGATCCAACCGCTCCCCGAACACCCGGTCCGCCTCCTGATGCTCCTTCAACAACTCCTCCTCCATATTCTCCCTCAAATCAACCTCCTCCCGCTCGTCCACCGACATGTCCAACTTGCGCAGGTTCAGATCGTCCACCCGCTTGCAGTAATTCAGCACCTTCTTGAACCCCCCGAACCCCCGCAGCGTCTCATACGTCTCCCACGTATTATGCACGTGCGAATACCGCGCCCACTTGATATAAAACTCCCAATGCTTCCACGCAGCCTGCCCCGCCAGCGGTACCTTGTCATACTCCCCCTCGTTCGCGTGCGCCCCCGCCCCCTCCCGATGCGTTATCACCATCTCCGTCTCCTCCCCCATCTCGTTCAACACATCATCCCCCAGCATACACGGCGCCGTATTCCTCAGCTTCTTCGCCTCGTCCGCCCGACGCTGCGCCTCCTCCTCGTCGTCTGTATTCATAAACTCGTCCTCCTCGTCATCCCGAGAATCCTCCGCCCCGGACGCCGTCGCCGCTCGCGACGTATAATTTGACTGCGAACGATCATCATAATAATTCATACCCTGCGACATCGACGCCGCCCTCGACGGGCGCTGGCTCACCGGCCCGTTTGGCGGCTCGGGCGGCCTGCCCGCGCCCGTGCCCGCGCCCGCGCCCGCCTTCACCGTGAGTCGAATCGGACGCGTCGGCGCCCTCCCCGAAGCATTCAGCTCGGCCTGCAGCCGCAACGCCAGCTCGTGGTCCTGGTCCACTCCACCTTGGTGGACCTGGTTCTCGTCGTCGGCCATTCGCGGGCTCGTTCGCGTCCAACTACCGACGATCCACCCTCCGTTATAACAACTAGAGCGACGGACGGGACGTACAACCGCGGAAGAACGCCCTCAGCAGGACGAATTCGCTCGTTTTGAAAGTTGACAAAATGCTTCTCTCTGCCGCAAGCGTCTATGAGGCCGTCAAGATGGCTGCGTACAGGGTCGGATAGGCAATTTTATGGACTATGGTGCGCGCGTGGATGGGCGTAGGCGAAAAAAACTCAACCTTGGTGGCGTCAAGGTCCAAAAGATGGGTGGAACGGAGGCGACTGACAACGACGGGGGGAACAAGAAGGAGGAGCCCGACGACGACCAACAGCCGTGAGATGAGAGACGAGATCGAGCTCGCTTCTTCCATTCCATTCAGTCCAGTCCTTCCTCGTTTTTACACGGCTCCATGCACCACACGACATGGCGTTTAACAACAACATGGACAAGGACGACCGCGACGACGACGGAACGCCATCACCAATCACGACTGAACGTTCGGGGTATGCACGTTCCTCAGCAGCCTGAACGCCGGACCGTACTGCAGCCCGCTCTCCCTCAACTGCTCATACAACTGCACGGTATCCCTCGGCACCGTCGCCGACACCCTCTGCGCGTCGATCGTCCTCTCCGCCATCCCTTTGTTCGCCCTCTCCACCCGCTTCTTCTCCGCCTGATACACGCTCTTCAGCAGCTCCTGAAACGCCATCACATCCTCCCCCTCCACAATCTCAAGCACCTCGGGCTCCTCCTTCAGCGACGCCACCTTGGCCGGATCCGCCAGCAATGCCGCCTTGAAGGCCGCCGGGTCCACCGCCGTCCCATCCTCGTTCAGCTTGTACGCCTCGCTGCTCGACATAGTTTTCCTTGCGTGCGGTTCTCGTCGGTGTTCTGCCGCGGATGTGGATGTCGCGAGCGAGCGAGTGAGTGAGAGGACGAACGAACGGGTGAGGACGACCGAGACGATCAACGTTTCAGTTCGTCGTCTATCTCTCGTCCCGGTTCGATCCCGTTTGCGCCCCGCCCGCGTTTCTCGTAGATACGAGTGGCTCGTAGAACAGACAGGGGCGAACAGACGAAGGAACGTCCGGCGAGGCGACGAAGAGTTCGAAATCCAACTGGTCGTCGATCGATTCGATCGAATCCGAGGCGTGCGGGTCGTCGTTCGAGTTCAATACTCACCGTATGCCCGTCTGTCTACACGTGATTATTACTCGTTAGATGTGTATGCTCATCATCATCTCAATCACTCTCTCACGTCGCGGTGTTCTTCTGTTCTCGTTGATCGTGGACCGACCGGACGATCACCGTACTCGACGTCACCGATGCCCCGCCATCGACGCAATCGAGACCATCGACGCAATCGAGACCATCGACGCAATCGAGACCATCGACGCAATCGAGACCATCGACGCAACCGGGCAGCCAGCGTCGTGAACCCTCCCCCCCCCTCCACCTCCCCCCTCCTT
>Ga0255780_10001046_pt1 | contig 26133 bp, 26 predicted proteins | sample 071ome_32_FD_179978 | JGI IMG/M metagenome (GOLD analysis project Ga0255780, IMG submission 179978) | Coastal salt marsh microbial communities from the Groves Creek Marsh, Skidaway Island, Georgia - 071405AT metaG (version 2) | ecosystem: Environmental > Aquatic > Marine > Intertidal zone >... | reverse complement strand
GTTTGGCTGATTCTCTTCAGAGTCTTCTACTACTGGGCAGGATTGGTCGATCAGTGGTCGAAACCGACCACCGAAGGAGGGAACCCGAAAATCCCGACAAAAAAAAACCGAACCATCGAAGACCGAGGACGAGGACGAGCGGACGAGTGGGCCCCAGCCAGCCCCTGGCCGCCATCCTGGGCGAGTATTCAAGAGGTCAAAGAAACCAGACTGTAACTCTGTCGCCTTCGGGCTTCGGGGGTTCGACTCCCCCCTCTCCCATCCGTTTCTCTTCGCCTCTCGGACGTTGTCTGGACCTTGTGTGAACCTTGTTTGGACGTTGTGTAAACCTTGTGTGGACGCTGTCGTTGATGGCCGTGGTGGGGAATGGCCAAATGGTAAGGCTCTGGGTTTTGGTCTCAGCGATTGGAGGTTCGAGTCCTCCTTCCCCAGAGAGATTGGACAAAAAAAAGAATGGTGTGAACGAAGAGAACCTTTCCCGGTTCCGCCCCGTTTCTCGGGCGGAGGGTGCTGGGGAAGGCCCTTCGGTGGGTGGATCCTTGGGTGGTTGCCCGATGGGCGTATGCTTGAGGATTCCGCCTTTTTTTTGCTTCGCTTTGGCCTCGAGCGCTCTTACTCTGCGGTCGCCCGTCAGTATGATGGATGAGCCTTCGCTTCGCGTTAGAGAGGAACATGGTACGGGTTACAAAGCAGCGAGAAACCTAAGTTACAGGTGGAGCTTTGGTAGCCTAGCAGGGCTATGTCTCATTGTCCAGCTCCTCAGCGGACTGTTTCTAGCCATGCACTATAGGTCCCACATGGATCTCGCCTTCTGGAGTGTGGAGCGGATCATGCGGGAGGTGTCGGGAGGATGGCTCATTCGCTACGTCCACAGAAACGGGGCCAGCATGTTCTTCATGGTGGTGTATAGACACGTCTTCCGTGGACTTCGGTATTGGAGCTTCCGGGCACCCCGGGAAGCGGTGTGGCTTACGGGAGTGGTGCTTCTACTTCTCCTGATCATCACGGCTTTCCTTGGGTATGTGCTTCCTTGGGGACAAATGTCCTTCTGGGGAGCGACGGTCATCAGTAGCCTCGCGGGAGCGATCCCGGTGGTGGGGAATGACCTGGTGGGCTGGCTATGGGGAGGATTCAGTGTGGGGAACGCTACCCTGAACCGATTCTTTGGTCTTCACTTCACCCTGCCCTTCATTATGGCGGGACTGAGTGGAAGACACATTCTCAGGCTTCACCAATATGGATCGTCGAACCCGAAAGGGGTAGACCACAGCGCGACCAGGTGGCAGGTGCCCCTGTTCCCGGGGTTCTGGTCGAAGGACCTCGTGGCGTGGTCAGTCTTTGGTCTGTGGTTTGGTCTGTGGGTGTGGTATTCGCCGAACACCCTGGGTCACCCGGACAACTACATTCCCGCGAACCCGATGGTCACGCCGGCACACATCGTTCCGGAGTGGTATTTCCTGTGGGTTTATGCGATTCTGCGAAGAATTCCGTCGAAACTCGGAGGAGTGAGGGCGGTGGCGAGAGCCCTGCTGTCCCTGAGGGCACTTCCTCTCCTGAGAGGAACCAAGACCAAGGTGAGGCCGCACACGAAACTGGGGAAAGCGCTCTTCTGGATGATGGCGTCTACCCTGATGCTGCTCTCTTACCTTGGGGGGAAACCCGTGGAGGATCCGTACATTGCGCTTGGGCTGGGGGCCACGTTCCTCTACTTTGCGTACTTTGCGGGGGTCCTTCTGCTTCGTCTTCTGGAAGAGGAGAGAATCAAGAGACGGTTAGGGAGAAAGGAGAGAGGAGAGAGCCACGGAGGAGAGGTTTTCGCCTTCTTGGCTTGGTTCACCTTCTCCTTTCCTTCGGGCATTTCGCTCTTTCTTCGGGCCAAAGGCCCTTTCTTCGGGGTTTCCCGCGGGAAATCCCACCCAAAAAAAACCCAGCGAAACGAGCGAAGTAACCAGCGAGGCAAAAGCTCACGAGTGTGGTGAAATTGGTAGACACGTTAGATTTAGGATCTAATCTCTGCGGAGGTGAGAGTTCAAGTCTCTCCACTCGTAGGTCGACGGCCCTCTTTCTTGTAGCTCAGGGGTAGAGCAACTGGCTGTTAACCAGAAGGTCGTAGGTTCAAATCCTACCAGGGAAGGGAACCCCGACGCCAGGAACCTTGTCTTGGCTCCGAAAAAGGGCCTCTGGCCCGAAAAAAGGGTCTGTGACCCGAAGAAAGAGCCTTTGGCCCGAAGAAAAAGGGTCTTTGATGGGAAGAAAGAGAGAAACAACAAAGGTCGGGCCGTCGACCCTTCGGCGAAGCATGGCGGAAAGCTTCGCGAAAAAAGCTTTGCTTTCGAAAGCTTTGCGAAAAAAAGGTGGGGGTGAGGAAGCGTAGCGACATCGATGTATCTACTAAGGCTTTGGTTTCCCAGAAGGGCAAGGCTCTCGTGTCTGTTTGGTGGACGGTATCTGGGGAGACGGGGGGCGAGCGTGGTTTCGCTGTTTTGTCTCAGCAGAAGGACCATCATCAGTGGGCTCCTGAGATGGGAATGCGTGCTTCAAGAACAACCTAGGGTGGTGGATCTGGGGAGCATGTGGTTTCTGGATGGGTCCTGGAGGTTTACCTTTGACGGGGTGGGGACGGGTCTGTTCCTGGTCGTGTGTGGGGTAAGTTTCTTTGTGCATATTTACGCCGTTTGGTACCTTGGGCAGGACCCGCATCTGGTGTCCTTCCTGGGGATTTTTGGAAGGTTCACGCTGTCCATGATGATTCTGGTCAGCGCGTCCAACCTGCTTCTGCTGTTCCTGGGCTGGGAAGGCGTAGGGATCTGTTCCTTTGGCCTGATCGGCTTTTGGCATGCCCGAAGGGAGGCTGCCCGAGGAAGGCTGAAAAGGGTGGTGTATAACCGGATTGGGGACGTGTGTTTCCTGCTGGGCATCGCTTGGCTCAGGCTGGAGAGCGGAAGCGTGGATCTCACGCTCCTGGAGAGGATCCACAGTGGGGAGAGCGGGGGAAATGGTCCCCTGTTCCTCTTCCTGAGGAGGAGAGCCGCCAAGTCCGCCCAGGTCCCCCTGCAGGGTTGGCTGGCGGACGCCATGGAGGGGCCCACGCCTGTCTCGGCGCTTCTTCACGCCGCGACCATGGTTGTGGCGGGGGTATTCACCGTGGTTCGGCTGGGGTATCTCACCGGCGAGGAGAGAAGAAGTCTGATTGGGGAGGTGGGAAGAATCACCAGGGTGGCGGCCAGGGTCATGGGGAGAAGATCCTCGGACAGGAAGGCCGTGATCGCCTACTCCACCTGTAGCCAGCTGGGGTACATGATGCTCGGGATTGGTGCGGGGGTGGTCGGTGCGGCGATGAGCCACCTTTTCCTTCACAGAAGGTTCAAAGCTGCCCTGTTCCTGAGGGCCGGGGTTGCGCTGCACAGCATTCAAGATGAGCAGGACCTCCGGAACACCAGGGGACTGGGTAGACTGCTTCCGGTGACCACCAGGGTTCTCTGGGTCAACACCAGAAGCCTACTGGGTCTTCCATACCTCTCGGGATGGGTCTCGAAGGATACGATGCTGGAGTACCTGAGGGCCGGAGGAAGTGAGCTGTGGCAAGGGAGACTGGGGATCCTCTGTCTCGGGGGAACGGCCTTCTACAGGTCGAAAAGCCTTGGACGGGTCAGAGCGGGACCCCTGAGCCTTCCCCGCCATGCGGTGAGGGGAAGAAGAGAGGCGCCGATCACGGTCCAAAGGGGAATGCTTGTCCTTTGCTTCAGAAGAGTCAGAGGGGGTGTTCTCCTGGGGGACAGAAGAAGATCCGTGGAAACCACGGAAGGGTGGAGCGAATCGCTGTGGGTGGATCAACAGGTGGTGGATCAGCTCTTCTTCAGGGAACACCAGTCCAGATGGGCACCCGTCCGGCTGGGGATCCTGAGGTGGATCCTGCTCTGTGCCTTCCTGGGGTTCCTGTGGAGCACGGAATGGTGGCTTTCCGTGAACCTGTGGTACAGCAGTGCCCGGTTCCGGCAAAGGTACCGTCTGGCGAACCTTCGTCTCCTGATGGATGCCCTGGGGGGAAGACTGGCGGGCGGACTCTTCCGTCAAAGCTGGACGACCCTCGTGCGGGATCTGGAGCAGGGGGCGCTGGATTACACCTTCCACAAAGCCCTCCCTCGCGGTCTCCATGGCCTGCACCAATCGACCCAACCGGGCGTGTGGTGGGGGTACAGGTGGCTGGTGAGTGCCCTGAGGCTCTGTCTCCTTCTGGTGCTTCACGGATAACGTGGCCCTCGGCGGTGAGCGAAACCAAGGAACGAAGCTAGGAACGAAGCAAGGAAAGGAAAAGAAGCCAAAAAAACACCCCTTGAGCTTGGGTTGCGACGGTGGGATGGTTTAGGGGCAAAACGTGGGCTTCATACGCCTGAAAGGAGAGTTCGACTCTCTCTCCCACTACACCTTACCCCCACGCAACCCCACCCTCTGGCCTTTCTTTGGCCCTTTGGCCCTGGTTTGGCCAAGCGAGGCGAAGAAAGCTTCGCAAAGCTTCGCCTCGTAAAAAAAAAGCCTTTTTTTTTGGATTCAATGCATTCGGCCCTGCGCCCATGGACGACGTCCATCCGGGGAAAAGCACCGCAACCTACGCCGCAACCGGGAATCTCTCGTGGGGTGTCTACGGATGCCTCTGTTTCTTCGGCGCCTCTGGCGGTGCTTCAACGGGTGTGTCAACGGCAAGGTACTCTTGTGATCGGCATTTCTCTGCGTGGCCGAGGCTATCGAACAAGCGGCGTCTACCGCGTGGCCCCTAGGCTGAGCTCAAGGCCGAGCTCAAGGCTCGGCCAGGGATCGACCCTGGGGTATCCCTATCCCCACAGTCGGGTGGGGTTCAAGGTGGGGAAAGCGCACCGGGATTGGCTGGATCTGCCCCGTGGGGTGGCCTTTGTGGTGGCGAAGAAGCAGAAGTATCTGCTGTGTGGGCAAGATCCCCAACAGCTGGGCCAGGTGGCCAGGCGTCTGCAGGCCTTTCGCCCCCAGAACCCTTACGTGGGCTCGGGCTTCCTGATGCAACGGAGATAGGCAAAAAAAGCGCATTCACGAAAACATGATGGGTTCATTTCTTAGTCGTTGGGTATTTGGAACGTCCCATAAGGATATTGGGATTCTTTACCTCCTGTTCAGAAGACTGGCGGGAGTGGTGAGAACGAGACTGAGTATTCTGATTCGTCTAGAGCTCAGAAGTCCCGGAAGACAGGTGTTCAGAGGGAGTGGACAACTGTACAACGTGGTCATTACGGCCCACGGTATTCTGATGGTCTTCTTTGTGGTTCTACCGAGACTGGTGGGAGGATTTGGGAACTGGCTACTGCCGATCTTTGTGGGGGCGTCAGAGATGGCGTTCCCGCGGATCAACGGGATTGCCTTCTGGGCGCTGCCCGTATCCCTGCTTCTGCTGGTGGATTCGAGACTGGTGGAAAGGGGAGCTGGAACCGGATGGACGGCTTACCCTCCACTGAGTGGCATGAGGGGACACCCGGGGATTTCCGTGGAGCTGGTCATCTTCAGCTTCCACATCTCGGGGGCGAGAAGTATCCTTGGCGCAAGAAACATGCTGGCCACCACCATGAACATGCGGGTGGCGGGGATGACTTGGCTTCGTCTTCCGCTCTTCGTGTGGAGCATTGCGGTCACCAGCGTGCTTCTGATCCTGGCCATGCCGGTCTTCAGAGGGGCGATCACCATGCTCCTGGTGGAGCGAACGGGAAGCCTGGTCTTCTTCGACCCTGCGGGAGGAGGAGATCCGGTGCTGTACCAGCACCTGTTCTGGTTCATGGGTCACCCGGAGGTGTACATCCTGATTCTGCCGAGGTTCGGTATCGTGAGCCACGTCCTAGCGGCGGGGGCGCGAAAGCCGGTCTTCGGGTATGTGGGGATGGTCTTCGCCATGGCGGGGATTGGTGTGCTGGGGTTCCTCGTGTGGGGACACCACATGTATACCGTCGGTCTGGATGTGGATACCCGAGCGTACTTCACGGCGGCGACCCTGGTCATCGCTGTACCGACGGGGATCAAGATCTTTAGCTGGGTGGCGACCCTGTGGGGAGGAGTGGTGCGCTTCCGTGCGCCGGTTCTCTTCTGCGTGGGGTTCCTGGTGCTCTTCACCGTCGGTGGGGTCACGGGAGTGATCCTGGCCAACGCAGGGCTGGACATTGCGCTTCACGATACCTATTACGTGGTGGCGCACTTCCACTACGTGCTGTCCATGGGGGCCGTGTTCGGGATCTTTGCGGGGGTCTACTTCTGGTTCCCGAAACTGACGGGACTGACGCTGTCGGAGGTGGGGGGACAAGCCCACTTCTGGCTCTTCTTCCTGGGGGTCAACCTGACCTTCTTCCCGATGCACTTCCTCGGGCTGAGAGGAATGCCGCGGCGAATTCCGGATTATCCGACCATCTACAGAGGATGGAACAGGGTGGCGAGCTTCGGTTCGCTGATTTCCGTGAGGTCCGTGGTGGTCTTCTTTGCTACCGTAGGGGCCAGGTGGATCTACGGGGAGAAAAGCAGAGGAAACCCGTGGACCAGAGAGTGGGGACGAACCGCGCAGACCCTGGAATGGAGACTGCCGAGTCCAAGACCTGCCCATACCTTCATTGAGAGGGCACCGTACGCGGTGGATTGGGCGCAACCGAGGGAAGAGAAGACCGCGGGTCTGCTTCCCGTGAAGGAGGTGCTTTGGACCCTGACCCGGGAAAGGAAAGAGGAAGGAAGAACCACCGCCACGGGGCAGAGGGTTCCGTCGTTCCTCCTTCGCCGGTTAACGCGAACGCAACAACGCGAACGCAACAACGCGAACGCAACAACGCGAACGCAACCGTGAAGGGATTCTTCACCATCGCATCTGTGTCGAAAGGGGGACCCGGGCTTGGTTTCGGGCCAAAGGCCCTTCCTTTGGGCCTTTGGCCCGAAACCAAGGCCCGCCGTCCTTGGGCCCATCGGCGTAGCTCAACGGTAGAGCGTGGGATTGAAGCTCCCGAGGTGATGGTTCGATTCCTTCCGCCGATAGGATGTTTGAGCTAAAGCTCGTTGCTGCTGGAATTGCAACCCTTGCCCTAAGAGGAGTAGGGGTGGGAATGGGAAACCTCTTCTCTGCACTTCTTCACGCTTGCGCACGAAACCCGAAGCAAGCGAACCAGCTGTTCTCTTACGCTATTCTTGGAGCTGCCCTAACGGAGGCGATTGCCCTGTTCGCGCTCATGATTGCGTTCCTTCTTCTCTTCCTACAGTTCTAAGGAACCGTAGCCCCATCCTTGCCCTTGGGCCCGGCCTCGGCCAGAGACCCAAAGGGGGTGGACAACTTTTGTACTGTCTTGGTAGAGGTGATCTTCACCTCCAGAACCATAAGCTTCACCAAAAAAAACCTCCTCGATGGCCAACCTGGGATTTCACCAAGGAAAGGCTTTCTTTTTCGCGAAGAAAGCTTCGCGAAGAAAGGAAGGAAAGCCACAGAGTGTGGTGTAATGGTTAACATCTGTGCTTTGGGAGTACAAGACTGGAGGTTCGAGCCCTCTCACTCTGACCCCGCCCAGCCTCGGCGGTCATCCTTCCCAGAAACCAGGGTGTCCGAAACCAGGGCCAAAGGCCCAAAGCTCGCCGGGATGCCCGGGCATCCCGTGGATGATTCCTCTGGACAAACAACGTTGTGGTTAGAATAGAAGCGGAGCGCGAAGCGCATCCGAGCGGGAGCGAGGATACCGGTATCCGGGCAGTATCCTAGGGAGCGAAAGGAGGGAAAGAGGAGAGTCTCTTCCCTTGTCTCTTGTCCCTGTGGGGTTTCCTGGGCCAAAGGTCTAGGGCGAAAGGGATGGCGACGAGATGGCCCCGGAGGTGAATCCTGGCCGAGAGCGAAGCGAACATTCCTGATCCGAGAACGACAAACCATGGGAGGGAGTGACGAAGGTGTCCTTCCTCGGAATCATCATGTCCTCAAGGGCAAAAAGACTAGCGAAAGGCACTCGTGTCCGAATCCGAGACAACAGTGGAGTGTCCTGGATGACCCTCGACCATTGGTGTTCGGCATGGGAGATCCAAGGCTTTCTGCCCAACCAAGGGCAAAGGGCCTACCAGTATAAGCAGTGGACCCTGAAGCACCGGAGAAGAGGGGGAGGAGGAAAGGAGTTTGTGTATCGTCCCAGGAGTGGTTCGGCGGGAAAGTCGGTTCTTCACAGAGCCATGGTGGGTTTCCCGAGGGGATTTAAGCGGGCGGATGGTCTGATTGTCCGTAAGGCCTCGAGGGAAGGTCTTCTCCTCAAGTCTTCGGCGCACCAGAAGCAGGGCCGAAGGAGAGATCGTAGACCCAGGAGAAAGCGCAGCCAAAGAAGGCTTCCGCTGGAGGCAAAAAAGGCGGTCCGTCTTCTCGCGCGAGGTCGCTACTAAAGCAAACCAAGCGTGGTGTAGAGCTTTCTTCGCGGAGCTTTCTTCGCGGAGCTTAAGCTTAACGAAAAGGAAAGGAGCGAGGATTGGCGTCAAGAACAAGCTTGACGAAAAAAAAGCATCATCAAGAAAGCCTTTGGGGCAGGAAGCCTGAGCCTGAGGCCGAGAAGAGAAGGAAGGTGTGCCCTTGGTTTGGGCAAAAGAACCATGGCGATTCTGAGAAGGGGTCAATTTCTTAGGCTTATCGTGCCGCTTCTGGTGAGGGTGAGGTTTACCACCCTCAGGGAGCGAAAGGCCATGGGAAGGATGCAGCGCCGGGTGGGGCCGAGAACGGTGGGTCCCTTTGGTCTGCTTCAGCCTCTGGCGGATGGAAGAAAACTGGCCTTCAAGCAGCCGGTGGTCCCGACCTCGAGAAGGGTACCGCTGTATCTGGGTGCTCCTGTGCTGAGGTTTACCACCAGAATGCTGGGTTGGCTGGTGGTTCCCCTAGCGTCCACGAGAGTGGTGGTGGAGAGTCCCTATAGGCTGCTGTTCCTCTTCAGGGTCTCCAGGCTGGAGGTCTATGGGATCATGTTTGCGGGGTGGAGGAGTAACTCCAAGTATGCGTTTCTGGGGTGTCTTCGTTCGGCGGCGCAGATGGTCTCCTACGAGGTGTGTCTGGGGCTGCTGCTCCTGAGGGCGATTTTCCCCAGGGGAACCCTTCACTTCGGCGAGATCGTTCGTCTCCAGGAGGAGGGGAGTTGGTTCCTGTGGTCCCAATTCCCGGTGGCCTTCAGGTATGGGATTAGGATGCTGGCGGAGACGAACCGTGCTCCCTTTGACCTTCCCGAGAGGGAGGCGGAGCTGGTGGCGGGGTATAACGTCGAGTATGGGTCCATGGGGTTTGCCCTCTTCTTTCTGGGGGAGTATAGAAGGATGAGAGCGCTGGCGAGGCTGAGAAGCATCCTGTGGCTGGGGGGATGGAGTGCCCCGAGGTCCGGGAGGCTCTGGTCGTGGATTCCGGGGAGTGCGTGGATGGGGCTGAAAACCAGGAGAATTCTCTTTGGGTACATTTGGGTCCGGGCGAGATTCCCGCGGTACCGGTATGACCAACTGATGAGGATTGGTTGGCAAGTGCTGCTGCCTCTCTCGATGCTGTTCTTCCTCCTGGTGAGGGTGATGACGCTTCTCGTGAGCAGATAGATGATCCGGCTTGCTTGGGAACGCTTCGCTAAGAACGCTTCGCTAAGAACGCTTCGCTAAGAACGCTTCGCGAAAAAAGACACGGTGCGGGACCACTTCGCTGTGGCCCATGCTTTGGGCCTTTCGGGAGAGCCAAGGAACCTGAGCCTGAGCCTGAGGCAAAAGCAAAGGCCAAGGTCCAAGGTCCAAGGCTAAGGAAAAAAAACACCAAACACACGACAACGGCGGGGGGTTCGTTCCCCTGTCCTGTCCCTCCATGGATGGGGTGGTTTAGGCTCTATAGAGTGAGGCTCTCGTGTATTGTGCTGAGTGTGTCCTTCCTGCTTCAACAAAGGGACAGGGAAGGGCAGCAGAGATCGCCCTACGAGTGTGGGTTTGATCCGTTTGAGGATGCTCGGGAGGCCTTCGATGTGCGTTTCGCCCTCGTGGCCGTGCTTTTCCTGCTCTTCGACGTGGAGGTCGCCTTTCTGTTTCCCTTTGGGGTGAGTTGGGCGAGAAGAACGAGACCCACCCTAAGGGTGGTCTTTCTCTTCTTCCTGATCCTTACCCTCGGTCTCTGGTACGAGTGGAGAAGAGGGGCGCTGGATTGGTCTTAACCGAGCCCGAGGATCTTCAACCCGAAGTAAGGGTCTTCAACCCGAAGTAAGGGTCTTCAACCCGAAGTAAGGAGCTTCGCTCTGAAAAAAGGGCCTGTGGCCGAAAGAAAGGAACGGTGGGAGGGCGTCAGTGAAGTCCGGAAAAAAAAACCAAGTGCTTGTGGGCCTTTGTTTGGGCTACCTTCGGTTGGGGGGGGGCGATGCGGGTATGTAGCTCAGTGGTAGAGCACTCGGCTTTTAACCGATTGGCCGTAGGTTCAAATCCTTCCATACCCAACCCTGGCCCTTTGGGTATCGGGGGGAGGAAGCGTTCGGCTAGATAGCTGAGTCGGTTCAAGCGTAAGGTTGCAAACCTTAAGACGGGAGTTCGAATCTCCACCTAGCCTGAAGAAAGAAAGGAAGGAAAAGGAAGGAGGGCCAAGGAGCCTGAGCCTAAGGCAAACACAAAAGCCAAGGCCAAGGGCCAAGAGAGGAAGAGACACGGGGAGGTAGCTCAGTTGGTAGAGCATGTGCCTTACAAGCACAGGGTCATGGGTTCAAGTCCCGTTCTCCCTACATGACCTATCTGATGGCTTCTCCGATGGAGCAGTTTGCGGTTCGTGTCTATGTACCTACCCCGAGATTTCTCCCCGGGGACATGAGTCTGACGAACAGAAGCTTTGCGATGCTTCTCAGTCTAAGACTGTTCAGCGTGCTGTTCTTCCCGACGGGGGTGAGAAATAGACTTCTGCAGAAGTCAAGAAGAGGAAGAGGACAGGAAGGAAGCTACGCGAGGAACACCAACCGACTGGTGGACTCCCGTGGCGAGAGAAGACTAGGCATTCTCCAGGAAGCGGTGGTGGGCACCCTCCGTTCTCAGCTGGGGAAAGGGGGCGTGGAGCAAGTGCTGACGCCGATGACGGTGCTCTTTGTGGTGCTGCTCAGGTGGAACAGAGGAGGGCTGATTCCGATGAGGTTCACCCCCACGAGACACCTGAGAGTCAACAGAGCGCTGAGGAGAGGAGCGTTCCTTGGGATGAACCTGTACGGAAGAGCCAAGCACAAAGGAAGTCTCCTGAGTCTGCTTTTCCCGGGGGATAGACCGCTTTGGCTGTCTCCCCTGCTGGTGGCCCTGGAGACCGTCAGTTATCTGTTCCGACCCATTAGTCTGTCCGTGCGACTGTTCGCCAACATGGCGGCGGGACACAGGCTGATGCACATTCTGGGCGGATTCGTCGAGAAACTGAGGTTCCATCCGGACAGAGTGTTTAAGCTGCTGAGCCTTCTGCCCAGAAGGGTGGTGCTGGCGGTCATTCTGCTGGAGTGTGGGGTGAGAAGACTGCAGAGGTACGTGTTCCTCGTGCTTCTGTCGATTTACTTCCGCGACGTGCGGGATCTTCACTTAGGCAGGTCTGGTCCTTCTTCGCGGATTTGGCGGGGTTTTGTGAAACCCCGCCAAGAACGCAAAGAACCGGAAGTCAGGAGCTTCGCTCGGAACAAAAGCCTCTGGCCCGAAGTCAGGGCTTATGGCCCGAAGTCAGGGCTTATGGCCCGAAAAAAGGCCAAACACCAAAAAAAAACCGTTCGTTGGGGGGCTTGCCTCGAGCCTAGGTTAGGCCCAAGGCAAAGGCCCTGCCCGGGTGCGTAGCTCAGCTTGGTAGAGCAATGGGCTTCTATCCCATCGGTCATAGGTTCGAGTCCTATCGCATCCACGGGCCAAAGGCCCAAAGTACGGGCCAAAGGCCCAAAGGAAGGCCAAGCCGTCTTCCGTCAAGACTGGTAGCTCAATGGATGAGAGCATATGGTTTCGGCCCATAAGGTTGGGGGTTCGAGTCCCTTCTAGTCTGATGATTCATCTCAACAGAGTTGCAGAGGCCTGGGGAAGGGCATTCCCGGAACCGGCCACGGTCACCAGGAGGAGCCAGCAGGCCCTTTACGCGGTCCTCATGATTGGTCTGGTGGGGGTGGTGGTCATGGTCACTACCCTTCTGTTCCTGACGACGTCCCACTTCGGGACGAATCTTCTGCCTTGGAAACTCTATCACGGAGGTGTCCTGGAGATGGTCTATACGATCATTCCGGCCAGAAGAGTGCTGAGAATTGGTCTGGTCAGCTTTGATCTCCTGTACGGGGGAGGAGAGCTTCAAGCCCAGGAAGCCATGGCGACGGTCAAAGTGATCGGACGTCAGTGGTATTGGTCCTACGAATATTCTTGCCTTCCGAGGTGGGAATCTGCGGTGAGCAGAGCCGGTATCGAACCCGAAACCGTGAGGTTTGATGCCTACCTTCTGCCCGCGTCCGAAGGAACCAAACGGATGCTGGATACGGACCAGCGGGTGGTGATCCCGAGACACGCCAGTGTTCGGGTAAGGGTCACCAGTTCGGACGTCATCCACAGTTGGAGAGTGCCAAGACTGGGGGTAAAGGTGGACAGGGTTCCCGGACGACTGAACGAAACCATCGTCCATCTGCGACGAGAAGGGGTCTTCTACGGACAGTGTAGCGAACTTTGCGGTTCGGGACACGGGTTTATGCCGATCGTGGTGGAAGCGGTGAGTCCTCGTTCCTTCAGGATGTGGATTCTTGGCCTGCTTCAACCCGCGAGCGACTTAGGACCTTTGGTGAAGCTTCGCGTCTTCGCGACAAGTTTCGCGGAAAGCTTCGCGAAGAAAGCTTTGCTTTCGAAAGCTTTGCGAAGAAAGCTTTGCGAAGAAAGCTTTGCGGAAAAAAAAGCCTTTCCTTGGCTGGTTCCTTTGGGCTGGTTCCTTTGGGCTGGTTCCTTTTCGTTCGTTCCTTTGGGCTCGACACGAAAAAGCTTTGCCCAAAAGGAACCCCAAGGACGCAAAAAAAAACGAACCAACGGGGAATCCCCGGCCAAATTCCTTCGTCTTCGCGAAGAAAGCTTCGCGAAGCTTTTCGCAGGGCTCTGCCGAGAAAACACGAGCGAAGGACGGCCGGGGTTCCTGGAGACGCCGATGCCTCAGCTGGATCTGTGTGTCTTTCTTCCTCTTGGTTCATGGACCGTGTTTGTTGTACTGAGAACCTATAGGAGAGTGGAAGGAGTTCTCTCTCCCAGCTTTGCGCGCAAAGCGAAGCTGTTCCAGAGCAAAAGGGTAATCTAAGTCCTCGGCTTGGACCTCTTCGTCTTCATGGTGATGAGAACGGATTACCTATCCTATGCCCTTCTTCTGGTTGGGATTAGTCTGGGGGGCATTCTTCTCCACAGGCGACAAGCCATTCGGGTATTCATCTGCCTCGAACTTCTGCTGCTGTCCATTAACCTGGGCTATCTGATGATCGGGGTGGAAACCGACGAAAGAACGAGGGCCATGATGGCTCTCTTCGTGCTCGGCGTAGCCAGGGTAGAGACGAGTCTGGGTCTTTGTGGACTCCTCGCCTACGCTCGGGCGCAACTGCCGAGCGCCAATGCCTCGGCCTTGGCCGTTCCTGTGGGCCCAGCGGTTGGGCCGAGAGGGATGGCATCCTTGGTCGGTGGACAAGTAATCAAGTGTCTAACGAGACCAATCGAATCTTCGGGGCCGAGAAACGACCTGACGAAAAAAGCTTTCTTCGCTTTCTTTGCCAAGGAAGGGCCCCGAGGGTTCACCAAAAAAAACCAAAACTCAGTGCCTTGGCGCGTTTGGCTCAGGCCCAAGGCCCAAGGCCCAAGGAGGGAAAAGGAGGTTGGATTGGGCAGGAATCGGCTAACGGTAAGCTCTTAGCCTTCCAAGCTAAGGATGAGGGTTCGAGTCCCTCTTTCTGCTTCGTCTGTGATTCGGAGGAACACTAGGGAGAAAAGAGAAGGCGGGACGGGCTGCCCGAAATGACCTACCGGCGTGTCCGGCGGGGTCGTGCCTTCCGGGGAAACCCAGGGATCCCCTCCGGGCTTTGGCCCTCGGCTTCGGCCGAAGGAGGGGACCAGACACCGTAGAACCAACCATGGGACGAACGGTGCGTCTATCATCAACCGAGGATGCGGCAGTAGCGGTGAGCGACCCTGCATCGTGGGGGACCGGTGAGGGGAAGGAGCAATGGGGCCTCCGGTAAGGATGTCGAGCCTTCCCCTCCTGTCCTCAGGAAGTATGTGCCTGGCTCCAGGCACAAAACGGGAGGACCACCTTCCCAAAAGACGTCTTTTCTCACCGATAGTGAAGAGTACCGTAAGGGAACGTGTTTCCCCTCTGGAAAGAGGTGGACGGGCGAAGCAACGCCCGCGGAAACCGATCACAGGAAGGCAAGCAACAGGAGGAGTTGCTGTACTTGGTGGATCACGGGCCAACGAGTTGTGGATCACGGCCGACGTGTAAGGGGTTACCTGAACGCTTAGGGCGGTGTCTGCAAACCCGAAGCCAAGCGATGAAGCCCTGTCCAAGGAGAACTTCATGGGGACATGAAGGGATGCCTGCACCAGTCTCTGTGGCAATAGAGTTGGATGAGGTGGGGCTAGGCGTGAAAAGCGAATCGAGCTTGGGCATAGCTGGTTGTCTGTGAAAGCTGTGTAGGCAGTGGCGGAAGGTCGCGTCCTTGGCGGTAGCTTGGTGTGGTTGGGAAACCATGGACAAGAAAGGCCAAGGACGTCTTCTTCTGACGTCGACCTAGGGCGATAAGGTGCTAGGTCTAGAGGGAAAGAGCCCAGAAAGTCGGTTAAGGGCTTTCAGTGAAGGGGCAGTGGGCAAGGCGGGGAACCTATCCCTGAGGAAGGTTGGCTTAGAAGCAGCCATCCCCTTCGGAACGCGTAACAACGCACTTCAGGGGGGTTCCTTGCCGAGAATACACGAGGCTAACCCTTCCCCCGAAACCACTTGGTGACCACCTTCCCCGCCGTGGGCGGGGAGGGTCGTTGTCGGTAACAGACCGTTCTTGGATCCGATCGCTGGACGATCGGCCCATTGTCGAAAGACCACAAGAAGTGAGACTGTTGGCAAGAGTAGGAACAACAAGGCTGGAGAATACCTTGCACTGAAACTCTAAGGGTTCTAACGTTCAGCAACTCTGCGTTAGGTGACACGGCCTCTAAGGCTCCGCGGAACCGCAGGAGCCGACGGAGGAGCGGACATCCGACTTCGGGAAATTGATGTCCGCCCATACCGTACCCGAAACCGACACCGGTGGAGTGGTGTGAATGTACCAAGGTGTCCAGAGAAGTGAGCCTAAGGAACTCGGCAAACACCTTCCGTAACTTCGGGACAAGGAAGGCTATCCAAGCGCATCGACTGTTTGTCAAAAACACAGGTCCTTGCATCCTCGCAAGAGGTCGTATAAGGGCTGACACCTGCTCAGTGCCCTGCTGGAACCGGGACGGGGAAGGTCGACGGGATCGACTGCTCCGAAACGAGGAGAGGGGGTTAACAGCAGCCCTAACTCTGAGGGTTGTCAAGTAGCGAAATTCCTTGGCGTTTTAATGACGTCCTGCATGAATGGTGTAACGAATGCGCGGCTGTCTCAGGCTCATCCTGGCCGAAACTGAGATCTTCGTGAAGACGCGAAGGATTGGAACTAAGACGAAAAGACCCCGTGCAGCTTTACTGGAAAGGGTACTGTTTCAACATCCACGTCTGCAACAGACAACGGGGGAATCCCCGTCCACCCTTAGCCCCGGAGGATGACGAAGGGGCAAGGGGGACGTGGGGGTGCCGGTGGGATACCTCGGGTGCGTGGAGCATTGAATGACTTCCTTCGATCAACAAGGAAGGACACAGATCCTGAGCCAGTTTGATTGGGGCGATGACCTCTCAGGAAGCAACAGAGGTGAGCAATGGTTCTCTGCTGATTGAGGCATAGCTCAACAGAAACGGTTAAGCCCGAACGAGAGCTTGACTGGTGTGTCCTAACGGAGACCCAGGTGGGCAACCAGGTGCTAGTGAACGAGACGCATCCACGTGGACGGACGTTTCATCAACGGATCACAGTTACGCCGGGGATAACAGGCTAGTCCTCCTCGAGAGTTCCTATCGACGGGAGGGTTCGGCACCTCGATGTCGACTCAGCGCATCCTGGGGCTGCACAAGGTCCCAAGGGTCAGGGTGTTCACCTGGTAACGCGCTACGTGAGTTGGGTTCAGAACGACGTGAGTCAGTTCGGTTTCTATCTGGTTCCAACGACGAACACAACAGAGGACGGGACACCGCGACCCTCGTCGCGGTGGGTTCAGGGCTGGGGGTTCCTTGGGCCCGGGGCGAAGAACGCTTCGCAAAGAACGCTTCGCAAAGAACGCTTCGCAAAGAACGCTTCGCAAAGAACGCTTCGCGAAGCATTCTTCGCTCTGCCCCATGTACCCTCCAGGGGGGGAGAGATCCCGCCCTGCGAAGATGACGCTCTTCCGCAAAAAGAGAACAAAGAAAAAAGAACAAAGACATATGCAGCAGACAAGAGCTCGGGTGGGCTCGCCAGGCTCATGATCTGGCTGTGGTGGGTTCGAGTCCCACGTCTGCGCCATGGAACAGAGGTGATATGACTCTGGTGCACAACGAAGGCGTGCAAGGGGCCTAACACATGCAAGTCGAAGGCGTCGGGACCCTGTCCTGGCGTTTTGGGCGTACGGGGGAGGAAACTTTCTGGTTCTGGACGGTGGTTGGTCCCTGGACGAACCATCCGGTCGAGATGCAGAGGGTGCGGATCAGGTAGTTGGCGTCCCGAGGGATGGGCCAAGCCAAAGACCCGTAGGTGTTTTGAGAGGAAGAACACCCCCACTCGGACTGAAACACGGCCGAGACCGTTCATCGGGCAGCAGTGAGGAATCTTGGTCAATGGAGGCAACTCTGAACCAGCCTACTTGCGTGAAGGAGAAGGTTATGTCGTAAGCTTTGGTCCTGCGGGAGAGGGTCGTAGGATGAACCCCTCTCCAGATAGTCCTGACGAAGACTCGTGCCAGCAGTCGCGGTAATGCGAGTGGGGCAAGCCTTGTTGTTCGTGATTGGGTCTAGAACGTGAGAAGGTAACCTGAGCGGTGGGAAGATGACCAGTCCTCGGCCAGCCGAGGAACCTTGTCCGCCGGGATGGTGGGAGTCGTGGCGAGGGCAGGTGAATTCGTAAAGGAGCAGCAATATGCGTGAATCTTACGAGGAAAGCCAAGGGTGAAGACCCCTGCCTAGTCACGGACTGACGCTGCATCACGAAAGCACGGGGAGCAAACGGGATTAGAGACCCCGGTAGTCCGTGCCGTCAATACAGGGCTCGACCGCCTGTGTCGTCATGGGCGGTCTAGGAAGCGAGAAGCCCTACCTGGAGACTACGGCCGCAAGGCTAACATCCAAAGAGATAAGCGGTATCCTACACACACGGTGGCCAATCCCACTTAATGGGAGACTACGCCCTGAACCTTACCACCAGGGGAAGCCTTAGGCCGGTGCTGCATGGTCGTTGTCAATCCGTGGTGCAAGCCGTGGTCTTGATTGGCCATAACGGGTGCAAGGTCCCCCGAGGAATCTCCTCGCGATCACCCCCAAGGGTGAGGAAGGGACAGGACAGCAGATCTGCATGACCTCGGTCTGGTGGGCTGTCGGGGTTGGACAAGGAGACAGTCAACACAACTTGTCTCGACGCGAACTATTCCTTGCAACTCAGGAATAGGAAGCCGGAATCGTGAGTACTTGGAGATCAGGATACTCCAAGGAAGCTGTGCCTGGGGTGTGCATTCATCGCCCGTCGCAGGCTGGAAGGGAAGGGACTAGAAGCCGGGCCAGGGCCTTCGGGGTCCTTCGGCCCTTCGGGGAAGAAGAACCCGGAAACCCTCCGGGTGACCGCCCAGGATTCCGTGCCATGGGTCACGGGACCGGACGACCTCACCCCCCGGTGATAGTCTTGGGCCTAACTGGTCTGAAGTCGTAACACAGTAACGGTAGGGGAACCTGCTGTTGGAAAGAACGAAAACCAAACAAACCTATCCTCCGGTGGGTGGGGCGGTCTGGGCAACGCTCCGGATCCCCCACTCCCCCGTGCCGGCAGAGAAACGAGGAAAGAAGACATCGTTTCTTCGTTCTTGGTTTCTCCCGGCCAAAAGAACCCCAAAAAAACACTTCCCGAGTGCTCTATTCGTCTAGCCAGGTGAGGACATTTCCCTTTCGCGGAGAAGACAGGGGTTCAAATCCCCTATGGAGTGAAGGTGGAGAACAAAGCCTAGCCAAAAGGAAGGGAAGGAAGGTTGGCCGAGTGGTTGAAGGCATCGGCCTTGAAAGCCGACGGCTCTGCGGAGCTCAGGGGTTCGAATCCCTTACCTTCCGCGAAGCCAGCGAAGAGCAAAAGCGAAGAGCGAGAGCAAGACAAGCGAGAGCGAAGCCATGTTCCGGCGGTGAGGGAAAGGGAGGATAGCTCAGTTGGTAGAGCATTGGTTTTGCATACCAAAGGCCGTGGGTTCGACCCCCGCTCTTTCCATGCCTTGTGGATTGGTCTGGTTTTCCTTTCGTTCACGCGATCCCATCTCGAACTCGACGGTTCCTGAAGGAAAGTCTTGATGTACTCCAGCATTGGGGGAGAACAAGAAGGCCAATCGTCCTCATCACTGTTGTGATTTCGTGTTTGACGGGGAATCTTCCTAGTACGAGAGGACTGGAAGGTGTAGACCTCTGGTGTGTCAGTTGTGTTGTTCGGGTTTCCGGCAACGCATCGCTGAGTAGCTACGTCTATGGGTGATAACTACTGATGGATTTCTCTGAAGTAGGAAGCACGCCCGAAGAGAGACACTTGCGGCGGAGAACGATGATCTCCTCGATAGGTTCCCGGTCCCCTGGGCCTAGGAACACTAAGCCGAACCCAACCCCTCCGGGGAAAGAACGTGTTTTGCGGCGAAAGGCCCTTTCCCCCGAAGAAAAGGTCTTTGGCCCGAAGAAAAGGTCTTTGGCCCGAAGAAAGGGCCTTTGGCCCGAAAAAAGAAGCTTCGCTTGGAACAAAGGGACAAAGCAAGGAACCAAGAACGACATCCGCCGAGGAAGAGGTGTGCTCGAGTGGCTGAAGAGACTGGCTTGCTATGCCAGCAATTGGTTCATCCCAATTCAGGGGTTCGAATCCCCTCGCCTCTGGCTCTTTGCCCAAGGCCCCTTGCCGTGCTGTTGGGTGGGTTTCGGATCCTTGCCCCTCTGCCTTCGTTCGGCCAAAGGCCCTTTCTTCGTTCCTTTTGCCCTTTCTTTGGCTCGGTGAACGAGAGCCCTCGGGCTCAACCCCACGGGGGAGGTAGCTTAATGGGTAGAGTCTTGGCCTGTCACGCCAAAGGGTGCGGGTTCGATCCCCGTCTTCCTCGTCCGGTAGGTATAGCTTAGATGGTAAAGTGTGGGATTGTGGCTCCCAAGAGCAGGGTTCAATTCCCTGTACTTACCCCACCGAAGGTTCTCTGGAGGAACACCAAAGGTTCCCTGGGAAAAAAGAAACCATGGTAACTCGACAACAGAAGGTTCGCGGTGCTCGTGCCCACGGAAAGCCCCTGCGTGGACCCCGACGACCCAGTCATCTTCTCGGTCCCCAGCGAAAGGCCGTCTGCGTGAAGGTGTGGACCCGTAGTCCCAAGAAACCCAATTCAGCGGTCCGAAAGGGCGGAAGTTTTCAAGTGAATGTCCCGAAGAAACGGATCTATCCCGTCAGATTTCCTGGGGAAGGAAACTATAATCTGGCCAAGTACTCCCTGGTGCTGATTCGCGGGGGACGAACCCGAGATCTGCCCGGGGTGAAGTACAAGGCCCTGCGGGGAGTCCTGGATTTCCAAGGACTTCCGAACCGAAAGACCAGCCGAAGTCTGTATGGTACCCCCGCGCGAAAGGGAACCTAAGGGGAGGATCCAAAGGAAAAGGAAAGAGCTTCGTTCCTTTGTTCGGAACGAAGAAGAAAGGGCGAAACGCCCGAAACAAAGGGGCTAGCTCAACGGTAGAGCATCTGATTCCAAATCAGAAGGCTATGGGTTCAAATCCTATGCTCCTTGGGGTGGGGCCTGAACCCTCAGGACTCTTCCTTTGTTCTGGTCAGAGGCCCTTTTTCCGGTCTTGGTTCCCCTGGGCGAAGGTTTCTTGGGTGAAGCCGAAGCCCCGAGAAGAGGGGGAGGGAAGGAAAAAAAAGCAAGACTCGTTCCGCGTGGGCGGAACGAAACCCCGTATAGGCGGACAAAATCATGAGTTTTCTTAGAGAAGGAGTACTCAGAAGGGTAAGGCTATCTCTTTGTGTCCTGCCCAGGGTGGCGGAACGGGGTTCCAAACGGAACGCCTGGGAGCCCAGGAGACGGGAGGTCAGGGCCCTGGTGGTCCTGGTGCTCGGTCTCGGGGTGGAAAGACAACACCAGAGCAGTTGGCTCCCTCTTGTCCTGTTCACCAGAAGGGTGTGGCTGAGGCTCAGCCACCCGGTGGCCAGGGGATGGGTGGAGCAATCCAGAGGACTGGTGTTCTACCTTCTCGGGAGAAGGCTCCTCGTGACCTGCAGAAGCAGACGCGGGGAAGGTCTGATCCTGGGGTGGTTTGGTCTGGAGCTCCAGGCCTTCAGGAGGTATCTTCTGATTAGGCAACACACCAAGAGTGTGTCCAGGACGGAGAGGGGGCTTCAGTTCCTTCTGCTGTCCAGAGGGGGATCTGCCCTGGTGCTGCTGAGTCTTCACAGAGCGCTGCTCACCACGGGAACCTGGAGAATCCATGGTGCCCTGAGCACGAGACTGCTGCTGTGTGGCGTTTGTTTTAAGCTGGGGACGAGACCGTTTCATGTGTGGACCCTTCTGGTGTTCACCCGGAGGTCGACGTTCCTGAGAGGATTTCTGGCGTCCCTGGGGAAACTCGCGAGGTTTGACTTCCTCGTGAGGATTGGTGGACTAAGGGTGACCAGAGGAAGAAGAACCAGGCCAACCTATCTGCTGGGTACCCTCAGAAGAAGGAGCCTGGCGGTGGGTTCCTTTGGTGCCGTCGGAGAAACCAACCTGTATCGGCTGATGAGGTACAGTGGCGTGAGGCATAGAGGATTCCTTCTCCTGAGGGTGCTCAGGGGGAGTCCTCTCAGAGGGGGAAGGTATGGTCTCCTTTACAGAAGAGGAAGGGGACTGGTGTGGCACCTGCTGCAAAGCGCGCCGCACAGAGCTTCGCTGACCGCCATGGCGGAAACGCGGTCCCTCAGCAGAAAGAGACTCCTGACGGTAAGGATCAGAAGCCTCGCGGGCTTCCCGCCGTTCCTGGGGTTCGGAAGAAAGGCCCAGGCCTTTCTGGCTAGGGTGCAAACCCTCGACACGGTCTTTGGCAGAAGGATCCTCGCGATCATTCTGGTGAGCGCCATGGTGGGGTTCCTGTACTCGCTGAACCTGCTGAGGGTGCTTTGGTTCCCGGAGAGACTTGGTCTCGTCCAACAATCGCCCCGAAGCCACAGCAAAGCGGAGGTTCAAATGCTTGGGTCAGGACAACTGACCAGACGGTCCAGAAGGGTGGTGTTTCCCCTGGCGGTCTTCCTGGTGGCTGGACTGTTCACGGGGCAAGGACAGTGGCTCTTCCTGGGTCTTGGTCACTAGGTTTCCGTTCACGGACGGAGGGAGAGGAGCTCCCCAAGGCGAAACAAGGAGCTTTGCGCTTTGTTCGCGGTTGGGGAGCTCTCTTCGCCCAGCGTAATTCGCCCAGCTTCGTTTGGGCAAACGAGAGAATCCGGAAGAAGAAGGGAAGAACAAAGTGATTCCGATCGAATCCATGAGCACGAGATTTATGCTCAGAAGAATCAGAAGAGGTGCTCTTAGTAGAACGACCCAACAGAGAGTCTATGCGGCCCTGTTTCTGGCGAGGGCCTTTGTGTTCTCTAGAGGTTTCCTCTATACCCTGGGTCTGGACTGGTTTAGGTATCTCTATGTCATGCTGTACGTCGGGAGGATTGCGGTCCTGTTCCTCTTCGTCCTCATGAGCCTAGAGAAAGGATCCCAAAGGCACACGACCCTTCGGGGGGCCTACGGTCCACAGAGAAGAAGAAGAGCTGGTCTTGCTGCCCTGGGTCTTTGCAGAAGAAACCTACGGCAAGACACGTTCCTGTCCACGGGAACCGAAAGACTCACCAGAGGGATTTATGAAGCCAACCTTCCCAACGTCCTCAGGACACTGCTGTACGTGCAATGGGGGGAAGCTCTTCTGGTGATGGGGGTTCTGCTGGTGCTGGGGATGGTGGGTGCTATCGCCATCAGCCTGCCGGAATTGGGTTCTCCGTTTCGGCAAAGCAGTCCACGTGGGCGAAAGGAAACCCGAAAAAAACAACAGCACACGCGTCCACGATCCCAAGGAGACACAGGTCCAGGAGAACCCGTTTCCCCGGGAGATCGAGGAACACGCCCTTTGGGCAAAACACGCCCTTTGGGCAAAACACGCCCTTTGGGCAAAACACGCCCTTTGGGCAACGGAACCATGAAACACGGCGTACAAAACCCCCTCTATCGAAAACCTCACGCACCCGCGCGATCCCTGCCTCGGCAGGACAACCGTGGCCCTGGGCAGATCCATCGGGACCAAGCGAGCACTAGAGTTCTGGTGAGCGTGGGGTCGGGGTGGATTAGCCGGGGGAGAATGGAAGCGGTTCGTCTGGCCATTGTGCGAAGGATCCGAAGGGACGTGAGCAAGCAAAAGAAACCCAAGAACAAACCGAGTCTGGCGTGGAGCATCGCGAGAAACCGGGGGATCACCCAAAAGGGAGCCAACGTTCGTATGGGGAAAGGCAAAGGAAAGGTGGACCAATGGGTCGCGAGGGTTCGCCCAGGAACGCCCCTGGTGTCCATCCACAAGGTCCCGAGGTCAGTGAGGGCACCTGCCCTTCGGCATAGGCAACGGAAACTTCCTCTGGCCACCAGGGTTCGTTACCTCCCCTAAGCCTGGGCAAGGAGCTTTACTCGGAAGAAAGGGCCTTTGGCCCGAAGAAAGGGCGAAACGCCCGAAAAAAGGAGAGAGAAAGAGAGAGAACGAAGGATTCGACGTCCATTCCGTCAAAAAAAGACCACCTGAGCGGAGGGAGGGAGCCTGGGTCAGTGATCTGGCCTGTTTCAAAGGAACCCTTCCTCGGCAAACCCATTTGTGAGTTGGCGATCTACCAACACGGGAAGGGGACTCGTGCACAATCCACTGCGACGCTTCTCGGTGTCCCCCGCTGGCCAAAGGGCTGGCCTAGGGGCCCCAAGGAGAAGGCTGAGAGATAGCCGTGGGTATGGCCTGGGGAGTGAGGCGAGGAACGCCGTGGGTGGACGGCGTCATCCCCTGAGGCAACCCCTGAGATGGATGAGGATCACCAGGAGGCTCCTTCCCTTCGGGGCGACCCCCACGGGAATCGTGGTGGCCAGCAGAAGAGGAAGGCTTCTGAGGAGGCTCGACGTGACGGCGGGTCTCTGGAGAAGCAGAAGGTCCGTGGTGTTCAGGAGAGGATCCCTGAGGACCATCCTGTTTCCGAGCACCCCAAGGGTGGTGGGGCTCTCTCCCGCGGAGAGGGGGAGATTCCTGATCCAGGATGGACTGTCGGTGTGGTTCGTGTTTTTCACGACCCTGCTGACCTTCCTGAGGCTGGTGCTTGGGCAAAGTCAACTGAGTCAGTTCGACGTGGCCAAAGGAAAAGGGGGAAGAAGACTGCTCTTTCTCCTGCAGACCTTCCTTTGTCTGGCCTTTCAAAGAGGAAGCCTCCTGGGCTTCTTCGTGTGCTTCGAAAGGAGGGTTCTGCCGCTTTTCCTGCTGGTGGGGCTGCTGGGGTCACGGGAGCAAAAGATTACCGCGGCCTACCGCCTGTTCCTCTACACGGCTTGTGGGGGTCTTCTCATGCTTCTGGCGGTGCTGTACCTCTGGTCCGTGAGAGGGGGAACCTCCCTGAGCAGACTGTGTAGGCTTCAGCTGGATCTCTGGGAGGAGCGTATCCTCTGGAGAGCCCTGAGACTGGCGCTCCTGATCAAGGTGCCCATGATGCCCTTTCACCTGTGGCTTCCGGAAGCCCACGTGGAGGCGAGTGCGGAAGGATCCATGATCCTGGCGGGGGTGGTCCTGAAACTGGGAACCTACGGTCTTCTTCGGTACAGCGGTGTGGTCTTTCCGGAGAGGCACCTCTGGGGAAGCGCTTGGGTGCAAGGCTTCAGGATCGTCAGAAGAATGAGGAGAGCGCTGATCTGTTTCCGCTGTGGGGACATCAAGAAACTGGTGGCCTATTCGTCGATCAGCCACATGAACAGAGCCGTGGCGGGGATGTTTAGGGCCAACAGGAGAGGAGCCCTCGGAAGGTACAGGAGTGGGGTGAGCCACAGGGTGGTCAGCCCAGGAATGTTCCTGCTGGTGGGTTGTCTCTACAGACGGTATGGCACCCGAAACACGAGGACCCTCGGAGGAATGAGAACGATGATGCCCCTCTTCGCGTGGAGATGGTGGCTGTTCTTCTTCGCCAACAGAGGGGTACCTCCCCTAAGGGGATTCCCAGGGGAGCTTCTGCTGGTGATGAGCGTCTTCGAATGCAGTCCGCTGCTTGGGGTCTTCCTGGCCCTGAGAAGCCTGTGGAGAGGAGCGTATTCTTGCCGAAGGGTCGTTCGGATCCTGAGGGGTACGCTGAAAAGGGGAACCCTCGCCCTCGCGGACCTGACCCGTCGGGAAAGGGTGTGTGCGGGGATCCTCAGGTTCTTTACCGTAGCCCTGGGGCTGAGGCCGAACGTGATGCTTCTTCCGCTGAAGGAAGTGCTGTACCTTTAAGCTTCGCGAAACAAGCTTCGCGAAACAAGCTTCGTAAAGCACGCGAAAAGCACGCGCGACAAAGCACGTGGAGCAAAGACAGCGAACGGAACATACTCTGGGGGCCCATGGCAGCCCATGGCAGCCCATGGCAGAGAACATCATGATGGTTTTCGCGAAGCTTTCTTCGCGAAGCGTTTACCCCCACCGACAAAAAAAACCCCCTTGTCCAGACCTCTGGTCTGGCTACGATCAGGTCATGATTCGTCAACTACTATCACCAGAACTTCGGAACCCTCAACCGAGGGCTGTCACGGGTTTCCTCGGGGTTGCCCGAAGAAGCACCAGAAGCAGAGATTTCCGACCACACCTGAGGGCGATGGGCGGAGAGCGGTCGCTCGCTCGGGATGTAAGCCTTCGCAGAGCGGAGGTTCGAGCGCTTTGGGCGGACAGAGAGGCCTGCCAAGAAAGTGAGTGGGTGGTGGTCTCGCCCAGAAGATGGAGGAGAAGGAGGGGAATCAGCATCTTTGCGTTCCTCGAGACCCTAAGGATCTGGTTCGATTGGTCCGGGTTCAGAGGGTCGGCGAGGATCATGAGAGCGAGAGCGAGACTGAGAAGGAGTGCTTCCCTGTGGTGGGAGTCCCTGATCCCGGAGTATTACGAAGGGGAAGGGGACGGGACCGGTGATGGGGACAACAGGGAGGTCTTTATGCTGTACTTCATCGTCAGTGAGATCTTCCTCTTCGCTGCCTTCTTCTGGGGATTCGTGAGGAGGGCCGTCAACCCGACCATCGATACCGCCTGTAGGTTCCCGCCCAAAGGGACCTTCGGGCCAGAGCTCCTTTGGCTTCCGATCACCAACAGTAGAGTGCTGCTGACCTCTGGAGGGAGATCAACCCTGGCCCTGGAAAGGAGAAAGGGCATGAACCCTCAGGAAGGACGGTCGTGGTGGATCAACTGGATCCTGTGGGCGGTGCTGCTGGCCGCGCTGTTCCTGTGGGCCCAGTGGTCGGAGTACCGATGCCTTTGGGTCACCGCGAGGGAAGGGGTCTATGGATCGGCCTTCTTCCTGGCCACCGGTTTCCACGGACTGCACGTCACCCTAGGGGGACTGTATCTCCTGTACTGGAGCCAGCGAACCCATGCTTGGAACGCGGCTACCTGGGGAGTGCGACAGACGGGGTTTACGCTGACCGTCTGGTATTGGCACTTTGTCGACATTGTTTGGCTGATTCTCTTCAGAGTCTTCTACTACTGGGCAGGATTGGTCGATCAGTGGTCGAAACCGACCACCGAAGGAGGGAACCCGAAAATCCCGACAAAAAAAAACCGAACCATCGAAGACCGAAGACCGAGGACGAGGACGAGCGGAC
>Ga0255780_10001045_pt1 | contig 26141 bp, 18 predicted proteins | sample 071ome_32_FD_179978 | JGI IMG/M metagenome (GOLD analysis project Ga0255780, IMG submission 179978) | Coastal salt marsh microbial communities from the Groves Creek Marsh, Skidaway Island, Georgia - 071405AT metaG (version 2) | ecosystem: Environmental > Aquatic > Marine > Intertidal zone >... | reverse complement strand
ATCATACAGCCAAGTATTTCCACCCGTGAAATCGATGAGTATGCAGCTCGTCGAATCGAGGACTACGGAGGGAAATCCGCGTTTCTCGGTTATCGCGGGTATCCATGCTATACATGCATCTCGGTGAATGAAGAAGTGGTTCACGGGATATCCGGTGGCCGTATTGTTCAATTTGGTGACATCATCAGTTTGGATGTCGGAGTTGTCTACAACGGTTTCATTGGGGATAACGCACTGACGGTAGCCGCAGGTGGCTGTGACATGGAAGTGCAGACATTGATGGATGTGACAGAAAAGTCGCTTCATGAAGGGATCGCCCAAGCGGTTGCGGGGAATCGTGTGGTGGATATTTCCCGCGCCATACAAAAGCACGTTGAAGCAAATGGGTTCAGTGTTGTGAGGGAATTTGTGGGGCACGGTGTAGGGCGAAAGATGCATGAAGAACCGCAAATACCTAATTTTGTCGATGGTGGACCTTCGCCCAAATTAAAAGCGGGTATGACGATCGCCATTGAGCCCATGGTGAACATGGGAGGGCCTGAGGTCATCGTTCAGCCGGATGGTTGGACAGTGATTACTCGGGATGGTAAGCAGTCTGCTCATTTTGAGCACACCGTTCTTGTAACGGACGGTGAACCGGAAATTTTAACATGCGCGACCCGGATGCATTCGAAAGTCGAGGCATCGTCCTGAGCAAGCTTGGGGATGACCGGTTGCTGGTTGAAATGCCAAATGGGCACCACGTTTTTGGTGTGGTGCCAAAAAAATCAAAATTTAAATTGTCAGAGGTTAACATAGGCGATAAGATCGCCATTTTCTTCTCGCCAGCTGATATGGCGAGAGGGACCATTATAGATGGATATCAGTGATTTATGAAAGTTAGAGCGTCAGTGAAAAAACTTTGCGAGCATTGTCGCATTATCCGCCGAAAAGGCATTGTTCGCGTGATTTGCACAAATCCGCGTCATAAACAGCGACAAGGCTGATTGGAAGGTAATAGATTATGGCAAGAATCATGGGTGTAGACATTCCCGGACACAAGCGCATCGATATTGCGCTGCGATACATGTATGGTATCGGTCCGGCCGTTTCCAACGAAATCATCGAAGCGACAGGTATCAATCCGGCCACACGCGCCAAGGACCTGTCTGAGGACCAGCTCTCCAAGATCGTTCATGCGATTCAGGAAGGCCAGTATGTCATCGAGGGTGATTTGCGTCGGGAAATCAGCATGAACCTCAAGCGACTCCAGGCTATCCGCTGTTATCGTGGCATTCGTCACATTCGCGGTTTACCTGTTCGAGGACAGCGCACATCGACAAATGCTCGATCACGAAAAGGACCTCGTAAGACTGTGGGTATCCAACGTAATCCGAACGCTAAATCCGGTATCCATTAAGGCTTTTATCTGAATTAGACTATGGCAGACGAAGAACAAAAGAAGGTTGAAGCAACTGAGGCTGAAAAAGCCCCTTCAGCCGAATCCGCACCTAAAGCGGAAGCTCCAAAAGCAGAAGCACCCAAAGCTGAAGATAAAAAAGCAGCTGAAGCAAAAGGCGGAGACAAACCTGAGCAGGATGGCCCTGCCGCTGCTGATGCACCTTCCGCAGCCGAGCTTCTTTCAACTGATCTTGGACCCGCCAAAATTATCAAGGCCAAGGGTTCGAAGAATGTTGTATCAGGTGTTGCTACCATTTGCGCAACTTTCAACAACACGCTGGTGTCCATATCTGACATGCATGGAAATGTGGTCAGTTGGTCATCCGCCGGTAAAGTGGGTTTCCGGGGATCGCGCAAGAGCACCGCATTCGCAGCTCAACAGGTCGCACAGGATGCAGGCCGTGCCGCGATGGCTCACGGTTTGAAGGAAGTCGAAATCAAGGTCAAAGGACCTGGATCCGGGCGTGAATCCGCCATTCGTGCCTTACAGGCCATCGGATTGGAAATTAACTCCATCAAAGACGTTACTCCGGTACCACACAACGGTTGCCGCCCGAGAAAGAAACGTCGCGTCTAAAGAATAGGAATTTTTAAGTATTATGGCTCGTTATACCGGACCCAAAACGAAAATCAGCCGCCGATTTGGCATGCCCATTTTTGGGCCTTCCAAATACCTGGAACGCCGCAATTACGGTCCAGGGATGCATGGACCTCGCTCACGCCGCAAGAACACTGAATATGCCCTGGGCTTGATGGAGAAGCAGAAGTTTCGCTACTTCTACGGCCTGCAGGAAAAACAGTTCCGTGCCGTCTATGAAACCGCCCGCCGCCGTAAAGGTGTGACCGGCGAGACAATGCTTCAAATCCTCGAAACACGTTTGGACAACGTCGTCTATCAACTTGGATTTGCCAGCAGCCGACCTGCTGCCCGCCAGATGGTCAGCCATGGTCATGTTCAGGTTAATGGTAAGAAGGTTGATATTTCCAGTTATGCTCTTCAGGTGAACGACGTGGTGGAAGTTAAAAACTCCAGCGTGTCCCGCCAGATGGCGACAAAGAACATGGAGTTGTCCACCAGCCGCCGTGTGCCGGAATGGTTGCATCTTGATCGTGACTTCTTCAAAGGAGTGGTCATGCGCGTTCCTTCCAAGGATGAAATCCAACCCATTGGAAACGAACAAACTGTCATCGAATTTTATTCCCGATAATAACAACACAAATTCAGTTATATGGGCTTTCAAATGTTCGGGATACCATTTGAGAGCCAGATTAAAACTGTTACCCAATTAAAAATATGCCAGTAAGACTAGGTCGTTTTGAAATGCCCAAGCGGTTGACCAAAGATGAGGAAACCGCAACGGATACATTCGCGAAATTCATCGCCGAACCCTTTGAAACCGGATACGGACACACCATCGGTAACTCCATCCGACGTGTGCTGTTGTCATCTCTTGAAGGTGCCGCCATCACGTCTGTGAAGATTGATGGAGCCATGCATGAGTTCGCGGTGGTTGAAGGTGTGGCTGAAGATGTGACGGACATTGTGCTGAACCTGAAAAAAGTGAAGTTCATTAGTCACTCACGCGATCCTCAAACTGTCTTGCTGAGTGTCAACAAGGATGGTGCCGTCACGGCGGCTGATATCCAGTTGAATCAGAATCTCGAACTCGTCAATCCTGACCAGCATATCTGTACGCTGGACAAGAAGAAGAAATTTGAGATTGAAATTGAAGTCAAGGTAGGCCGCGGTTTTTGTCCAGGTGACGAGAACAAAAAGGCGGATCAGGCCATTGGTGTGATTCCTATTGACTCCATTTTCTCTCCTGTCAGTCGCGTTCGTTATTCTGTCGAAAGTGCACGTGTCGGACAACGCACTGACTATGATAGTTTGATCATGGAGGTTACGACTGATGGTCGTATTACTCCGGATGACGCGCTGACACAAGCCTCTGCGATTCTGCAGCATCATCTCGACGTTTTCGTCGGCTATGACAAGAATGCTGTTGAGTTTGAGGAAGTGGTCGATCAGAAGGATGACGAGAAGTCCCGTATGAAGAAACTTCTCAACATGAGCGTCAACGAAATTGAACTCAGTGTCCGTGCCGCCAACTGCCTGAACAACGCCAACATTACGACCGTGGGTCAGTTGGCCATCAAGTCCGAGGCAGAAATGCTGAAGTATCGTAACTTTGGTAAGAAATCCCTCAACGAAATTAAAGACAAGTTGACTGGTCTCGGGCTGTCACTTGGAATGAACATTGATCCCGCGCTTCTGGATTCCAAGGAAGACTTCAGCGCCTTAGAGTAGAAAATTTAACAAGCTGTTTACATGAGACATTTAAAACGAAATGCCAAACTCGGCCGCAAAGGCGCTCATCGAAACGCGATGCTGGCGAATATGGTATGCAGTTTGATCAAACACAAACGCGTTACCACCACCCTGGCCAAGGCAAAAGCTGTTCGGCCGGTTGTTGAAAAGATGGTGACCCTTGGCAAGAAGGGATCCATCCATCACCGTCGTTTGGCTGTTTCCAGATTGCACCAGGAAGATGCGGTACAAATTCTTTTCAACGAAATCGCACCACAACATCAGGATCGTGCCGGTGGTTATACCCGTATCATCAAGTTGATGGATCGCCGCGGCGATGCCGCTCAGATGGCTATCATCGAATTTGTTGAAGAAGGTGGTGCCGCAGTGGCTTCCACGGATGATTCTTCAGCAAAAGCTGAAGCTGCTCCAGCCGCCGCAGAGGAGTCTGCCAAGGTTGAGGAAACCGCCTCCGAGGAAGAAACCAAGGCTGAAGCAAGCGAAGAAGCACCCGCCGCTGAAGCTGATGCGGAGTCGAATGAGGAAGCCTCAGACGCACCCGCTGAAGGTGAGGATAAGAAAGAATCCTGATAAGGTATCTTACTTTTTATTGATCAATGCCCGTTTCTCCGCAAAGGGAAACGGGCTTTTTCTTTACCGGGTGCGCTTGTCTTTTTTGTATTCCACATGTCCGTCCAGCATGAGACGGTTTCTTCCCATAGGGTGGACCGCTCTGCCTCGGATGGTTTCATCAATACTGTCAATGGTGGAAGGATAGTAGACATCCACCATTAGTTCGACATCAGTTGGGCCATTTGGGATGCCAATGAAAGGATTGGCTTCTTTGCGCAGGTGTTGAATGATCTGGTTTTCAGTTTTGCCCCAAAAATTGTCGAGAGGAATCTCCTCGTCTGCACGGTCAAAACGCCACATCCAATAACCAGCCAAGGGAGCATTGGTTTCCGTGCCAATCGGTTGTACTGAAGATATCGCTTTTCCCAACGGTGATTTGCGAATGCTCGGGCACATCCATATTTTTTGTGAGCCAACATAATTACTGAGGATTAACCCGGCCCAACCACTCCGTGGATCGGAAGGGGGCCATGAAGTCCAGGGGCGGTAACCTCCGGCCAATGAGTGTTTCAAATCCCGTCGATCGGGAAACCGTTCTTCATGATCCGATCGATACATTCGGAATCCCAGATCGATTTGACGCATGTTGGAGACACAGACGATCCGGTTGGCCTTTTTTTTGGCGCTGCTCAATGCCGGAAGGAGCATGCCCGCCAGTATGGCTATGATGGCAATGACAACCAGCAATTCGATCAGGGTGAATCCATGATCGCTTTTAGTTGTTTTGAATTTTGTGCAGGGGAGGAGATTGATCATGATTGTGGCAGAGCAAAGGCAACATAGGTCACGCCTGATTTTGTGTTCATTTTTCCGCCACCGCAGGCGATGACGACATACTGCCTGCCATTTGCTTCGTAAACGGATGGTGTGGCATAACCTCCGGCAGGCAGTTTTGTTTCCCAAAGCAACTCTCCGGTTGATTTGTCGAATGCTCTGAATGATTCGTCTTTTGAAGCTCCAATAAAAACCAATCCCCCGGCGGTCACTGCGGGGCCGCCATAGTTTTCGGTTCCGGTTGGAGAGAGACCTCTTGCCTTCAGGTCGGCAAATTCACCCAATGTGACCTGCCAGGCGATACGGCCGGCTTTCAGATCGATCGCATTCAAGGTGCCCCAGGGCGGTTTGATGGCGGGGTACCCATCAGGATCCAGAAATCGATTGTATCCGGTATGTGAATAGGGTTCGCGTTCGTTGTTTTTCTTTTGATCGATTTCTTTTGTTTCAGTGCGAGCAGGTGCTGATGACCCGGTTTCACCCAGCAGGTATTGAGCGATGGCGGTTTTCTCAGGCAGGGTCAGGAATCCGAAGGCAGGCATGAGTCCTTTCCCCAGGCTCATTTGGTCGATGATTTGTTGAGTGTTCATCTTTTGTTTGATGTCGACCAGGGGTGGGTATGTTTTTTGAGGGTCTCCCACGCGATCCATCCCATGACAAATGGCGCAAAGTCTTTGGTATAGGAATGCGCCATCGGTTCGAGCCGAAGATTTGTTTTTGTTTTGAATTTCAACCATGGTCAGGATCCATGGCATTTCGTTGGCGTTGACATAGAGGTATTCGTTTTCGGGATCCCATGCTGCTCCACCCCATTCTCCTCCGCCGTCAAATCCGGGAAATATCACCGTTCCGACCTCGCTGGGTGGAACAAACTGACCGCCGCTTCGCACCGAAAGCAGTTTTTCGAGCATTTGATCGTGTGTTTCGGGTGAGAGTCTGGATACATCCTTGGGCTCAAATGCCTGCCTGGCAAAGGGAGGTGGTGAGCTTGGGATGGGTTGTGTCGGCCAGGCTTGTTCGTCCATCAGGTCTGAAGGCGGGAAAGGACGTTCTTCGATGGGGAAGATGGGCTTTCCGGTTTCGCGATGAAACAAAAAGACATGGCCTGATTTGGTGATCTGGGCGACAGCGGGGACTTTTTCCTGGTTGATGGTTAATTCCACGAGGTTGGGGGAGGCTGGAAGGTCCCTGTCCCAAAGGTCGTGATGAACGATTTGATAATGCCAGACTTTTTCGCCCGTGGTGGCATTGAGCACCAGCAAGCTGTTCCCGTATAAATTTTGTCCGATGCGATTCCCTCCCCAGAAGTCAAAGGCAGGCGAACCGGTAGGGCAGAAGACCCAGCCTCGACTTTCATCGATGGCGAGTCCACTCCAGGCATTGGCGCCACCAGCGGTTTTCCATGCGTCTTGAGGCCAGGTATCGTGACCTTCTTCCCCAGGGTGAGGGATGGTGTGAAAAACCCATGTCATTTCGCCGGATTCGACATTGTAGGCCCGGATGTAGCCCGGAGCAGAGGGGCCCGGGCCTTCGCCGACGCGGGTTCCCAGGATCAACAGGTTCTGGTAAATGGATCCAGGGGTGTTGGAGAGGATGAACAGTTTTTCAGGATCTCTTTCCAATCCTTGCCTCAAATCCACACGGCCTTTGTCTCCAAACTCGCTGATTGGTTTGCCTGTGGCCGTATTGAGAGCATATAGCCAGTGGCTGGTGGTGAACAGAATGCGGCTTTGGTCTCCTTTACTCCAAAAAACAACACCGCGGTTCACTCCGATCGAATTGCCCTCTTTGAATGGATCGAATGTCCACTTTTCAGCACCTGTAGCAGCATCGAGCGCGAACACTTTGAGTGTGGGGGAAGTGCCGTATAGAGTGCCATCTGCTATCAGGGGATTGCACTGGATCTGGGAGCGTTTTGCGGAATCAGGTTCCGATTCGTATTCCCAGGCTTTCGTCAATTGCGCGACATTGCCACGATGTATTTGTTTGAGCGGGGAATATTGTGAGTTTGCCAGGTCGCTTCCAAAGTGGCGCCACTCACTGGTTGCGCACAGGGAACGAAATGTCCATGTGCTTGAGGCTATAACCAGAACTGCGAGCGCCCATCTCGATCCCGGGACAAAAGAATGGTTCATTAAGGAACGTGTCACGGGGGCAGTATAGGCACTGATCGTGAAAAGGAAAGGTGAAGATCAGTGGTCAAAGATGAAGATCTTCAAAATTATCACTTGTCACCTTGGTCTGTTTGAATTACTACATTTCTTCCTGCATTTGCCGGCAAGGCAAATTTCGGTCATGCCAGAGTAGCTCAGTGGTAGAGCAGAGGACTCATAAGCCTTTGGTCGGGGGTTCAAATCCCTCCTCTGGCACCATCTTTTTCAAAATTTTTCACCTTCGGGCATTCATGTTCGACAAGCACGATGGATTGTTTTACGGATCTCCCGCGCGACAAACCGTCCCCAGGCTGAGGAATTTCCTTTCACTATCTCTTTCTGGCCTTATCGTTTTGCCCGAATGAAAGTGTTGGTGACTGGTTCAAGTGGATTGATCGGTTCGGAGGCTGTCAGGCTCCTCGACCGTTCCGGGCATGCGATTGTCGGTGTGGACAATAATATGCGGCGTGAATTCTTTGGTCCAGGCGGGGATACGACGTGGGTCTTGGAACGTCTGCGTAACACGACCCAATCGTTTTCGCATCACTCACTGGACATTCGTGACCGGGAAAAGGTGTTGGATCTGTTCAAGGCGGAGCGTTTCGATCTGATTATCCATTGCGCGGCACAACCCTCGCATGATAAGGCCAAGGAAATTCCATTCATCGATTTCGATGTGAATGCGGTTGGAACGCTTAATCTCCTGGAAGCAACCCGTCAGACACAGCCCGAATCCGTGTTTATTTTCATGTCGACCAACAAGGTCTATGGTGACGCTCCCAACGAGATTCCCCTGAAGGAACTTCCCACACGATGGGATTACGAGCGTGAATCGGATTTTCATGGAGTGAGTGAATCGTGTCGGATCGACCGGACCATGCATAGTTTGTTTGGGGCGAGCAAAACGGCTGCGGATGTGATGGCTCAGGAATATGGGCGTTACTTCGGCATGAATGTCGGTGTGTTTCGTGGGGGATGCCTGACCGGGGAACATCATTCCGGCGTGCAACTACACGGTTTTCTTTCTTATCTCGTCAAAGTCGCCAAAGCAGGTGAAACGTATTCCATACTGGGGTATAAGGGAAAACAGGTGCGAGACCAGATCCATAGCGAAGATGTGATCAATGCATTTCTGGCCTTTGCTGAAAACCCGAGGCCTGGCGAAGTTTACAATCTGGGTGGTGGCCGGGGCAACAGTGCCTCTATATTGGAGTGTGTGGAGAAAATTGAACACTTGATTGGCCGTGGCGTTCAAACGCGGTATGTGGATGAAAACCGAAAGGGAGATCACATCTGTTATATGTCTGATTTGCGCAAATTTCGGTCCGATTTTCCAAAATGGAAATTGGAATGGTCGCTGGACCGCATTCTTGAGCGCATGATCGATCAAGTACCCTCATGATCCCGACTGACTTGAAATGTTTTCATATTCTTGGAACCCCGGTCAGGGCGACCTCATATGAGGAACTGACCGCGTTCTGCCAGTCCAGAGTCAAGGATACTTCAACCTTCTCGGTTGATTTCACCAACACCCAGATTGTCACCATGCGGCAGTTGGATAAACGGTTTCGGGAAGAAACGTCCAAGGTGGATTATTTTATTCCGGACGGCATGCCATTGATCTGGTGTTTGAATCTGCAAAAAGCGGGACTTTCTGACAGAGTGTATGGTCCGACATTCATGCGTTATTGCGTGACGCATTCCCCTGAGCCTTTTACGCATTATTTTCTGGGTGGTTCGGAAGAATGTCTGGAGAAACTGGAAGCATCCTTTCGCAAATGGCAACCCAAGGTTCGAATCATTGGCAGGCATCACGGATACTTCAAAGAAGAAGATTCCGCGCGGATTGTGGGCGAGATCAACCGACTTTCGCCCGACTTTGTTTGGGTTGGGTTGGGGACTCCCAAGCAGCAGGCATGGATTCATCGGCATAAGGATGCCATTCAGCGAGGGGCCGTGCTGGCGGTTGGATTTGCATTTGATGTGAACGCCGGGACCAAACCCGATGCGCCGCTCTGGATGCAGCGCAATGGTCTAGGGTGGGTATACCGCCTTTGCAGCGAACCCAGACGGCTTCTGGGGCGATATGCTTACTACAATTCCATGTTTCTTTATTTACTCCTCAAAGGGTGGCTGACCGGCACGGCTTGGAATGCAAAATCAGGTAATTAGATTGTGTTACCATTCATCGTTTTATTAATATCCTTTCTTTGTCTGAGCAAAATGTCCTTAAAGCAGTCAAAGACATAATTAATCGTTTTTTTCATGGAAAACACAAAGACCAGAGAGCCTGGTCAGAATTTATTTTTGGAGATCCTCAGCGATCTGGGCAGTTTATGGCGTAAGCTTCCGCACAAACCGGTGTTTATCGTCGGTTTTCTGGCGTGGGGACTTCTGTTCCAAATGTTGGGAAATTCCACGTTTGGATACATCGACACCGCGTCTGTCTATCATTGGATGTACAATGCTTATAACGCCAAATTGTCTGAAGATGGCCATGGCAACCTGATTCCATTTGCCGTGATTGCCTTGCTGATATGGAAGCGCAAGGAGTTGTTGAAATTTGAATACATGGCCTGGAACCCCGGTCTTGCGCTTCTGGCACTGGGACTTCTGTTTCACATCGTCGGATTTATGGCCCAGCAAACGCGTCTTTCTGTTTTGGGATTGTTTGTCGGATTGTATGGTTTGATGGGCTATTGTTGGGGGAAAGCTTGGTTGAAAGCCATTTTCTTTCCTTATGTATTGTTTTTGTTTTGTGTGCCGATTGGTTCACTTGCCCAGCCGCTGACTTTTCCCTTGCGGGTGTTTGTCAGTGCTTTGGCAGTAGGGTTTTCGGATCATATCCTTCAGATCGATGTCATGCGCCAGGGAACCTATATCATGAACGGTGCGGGCACGTTTCGCTATGATGTGGCTCCCGCTTGTAGTGGCATCAACAGCCTGATGACGCTGGTGCCGCTGACCCTGGCATTCGGATTTATTGCTTATCAAACAGCGTGGAAGCGGATCTTTCTCCTCTTTACGTCCATTCCGCTGGCCATAGCAGGGAACACCCTGCGCCTCATCATGGTGATCATGATCGCCAATCAGTATGGTCAGGAAGCAGGCAAGACCTGGGAGCAGAAGCTGGGGTTTGTGACGTTCCTGGTTGCCATATTGGGGGTGTTTCTTCTTGATATATGGCTCAAGGAACCGGATCCGGAAAATGAAGCTGATAAAGCAGGGGAGGTGGAAGCATGATCAAGAAAAATATCATCATGGCTGTGTGCGTGCTCGCTCTGATCGTGGGGGGAGGCGGATTTTTGAATTATTGGAAAGCGCATCAAACCATGGGGGAACCGGGGGTGAGACTGGTGGAAAATGCAAACAGTGAAAAACCACCGGTGATGCTTCCCGATTGGGTTTTGGACTATACGGGCGAAGAATTGCCTGTCTCGGATGTTGAGCTGGACGCCTTGCCGCCGGACACGACCATCACCAAACGTCGCTATAAGCATCCCAACGGTTTCTTTATCGATGTCATGGTGGTTTTGATGGGACTGGACCGAACGAGTATCCACAAGCCACAGTATTGCCTGACAGGTGCCGGGTTTCATATACAACAGACGACTCCCAAGGTGATTAAGATGAGCAAGCCTGAGGAATTCGATTTGCCGGTCATGCGGCTTAAATCAAGCAAAACCATTGAAGGAAAAGAGTATAGTGGATTGCTTTACTATTGGTTTGTGGATGATCAGCATGTTACCAATCAGCATTATGATAGAATGTGGTTGATGGCCAGGGATCTCTTTACCACGGGGAAGATGCAGCGGTGGGCCTACGTTACTTTTTCTGCATTTGTCCAGCCTGGGCAGGAGGAAGTGGGATACAAGCATATGGAATGGTTTATTCAGAATGCCGTGCCGGTCTTCCAGAAAACAATTCCGGGAAAAGTGGCTGTATCTCCAACTCTCCCTCAAGTGTCCAAATAGCCTTGCATTGACGATGCAATCAGTTTTCCCTAGCATCCAAACGCAATCCTGATTGCCCGAATTGAAGCTTCTCCCATATGCTCAGACGTCAACAGCAGATTCGAAACCACATCCAGCGCCTCCTGGATGCTGGTCTTTTTGCGTTTGGACTGTGGCTGGCCTATTGGTTGCGAACCAATGAAGCTCTCCTGGGCGATTTGGGGCTCCGGATGCTTGCAGTATTCGGCGGCACCAAGGAAATCGAGTCATTTGATGAATTCCTTCCTTATTTTCTGTTAACAGTGCCCCTTTCACTTGTTTTGCTGCAAACACAGGGCTTCTATAACCGTCCATTGCTGGCTTCCCGTAAGGTGACTGCGTGGCAACTGTTTAAGGTGTGCACATTCATCACTCTTGGACTGATGTTGGCGGCTTTTCTTGCCAAAGAACATCTGGCTCGATCGGTTTTTATTCTTTTTGGTGTCTTCAGTTTCCTGCTGGTGTTTGCCAAGGAAGAAATTCTTCAACGCTACTTGCTGCATGCCCTTGGGCAGGCCCGTTTAAGACGTCGCATTATTGTGGTGGGGACGCCTGAGGACGTGAAACAGGTGCGGGATGATTTCCATCTGGAAGAAGCACGCGACATCGAAATTGTGGCCGAACTGGATGTGAACCAATCCGATCTTTCCAAGTTTGTGGATGTCCTGCACAAACATTCGGCAAATGGCGTGCTGCTGGCGACCAAACATACTTATTTTGGCCGGATTGAAAAAGTAATACAAGCCTGTGAGCTGGAAGGGGTAGAGGTGTGGATGTTTGCCAACTTTTTCAACACGCAGATTTCACGAACAACATTGGATGAACTTTACGGGCGACCGGTGGTTATTTTTCGGTCCACTCCTGATTTTTCCTGGCAGGCGGTTGGTAAAATGGTCATCGATTTTACCGGGGCCCTTTTTGCGATCCTGCTCTTCAGTCCAATCCTGATTTTCTGCACCCTGGCCATACGCCTCACATCACCCGGGCCCGTGTTTTTCAGACAAGAGCGAAGTGGGTTGAACGGGCGACCGTTTACCATGTTCAAATTCCGCACCATGGTGACGGATGCCGAGCAGCGTAAGGATGAATTGCAGGCTTACAATGAGATGGCGGGTCCGGTCTTCAAAGTGACGAATGATCCTCGTGTGACGCCCATCGGGCGATTCCTTCGTAAACGCAGTTTTGATGAATTACCGCAGCTTTTCAATGTATTGATGGGGGAAATGAGTCTGGTGGGACCACGCCCCCTTCCGGTGGACGAAACCATGCAGTTCGATGAACTTGCGCATCGCAGACGTTTGAGTGTGAAGCCTGGGCTCACCTGCCTCTGGCAAATCAGTGGAAGAAATAAAGTGACTGATTTCAAAGAATGGGTCAGACTGGACCTCGAATACATCGACAATTGGTCTCTATGGCTGGATATCAAGATCCTTTTGAGGACGATTCCGGTTGTGATTGCCGGTGAGGGAGCTAAATAGCGGGCTCCCTAAAGCGTTGCCTAGTTTGGAGCGAGTGAATCTGCGCGCAGGTATTTTTGAGCAAGTAGATGGCGGGTGCGGTCAAAGAAACCCAAAGACCTCACGCTTGTAACCAAACAAGGCATCAAAAAATGGGATGAAATTGCGAAATTAAGTGTTTGTTGAATAAGGGAACAGTTTTCTGTTGACCCGATGGGTAATTTCCCATATTCACCTTCCCACCTTCGCAATGTGAGTTCATGGAGGCTTGTGCTTCCACGGGATTTTTGTTGCCCTGATAGACAGGAAAGAAAATTACATGTTAAAGACAAAATCGTTTTTGAGCATCGATCTAGGCGCAGGCTGCGTCAAAGTCGCTGAGTTTGATCAGACCGATTCTGGCAGCCTGGTTTTGAAGAGATTCGGCCAGCACGCTCTGGGATTGCCTGGCGCTCAGGATGCTGTTCGCGAAGGTGTCGTCAAGAAGGCGCTGCAATCTCTGGTTAATGAACAGGGATTTACCACAAAGCAAATCAACGTTTGTGCGCCTGGATATCAGGTATTCTCCAAATTCGTTAAGCTTCCCCCGGTTGACTCCTCCAAGGTCACCCAGATCATTCAATACGAAGCACAGCAAAACGTTCCCTTCCCATTGGATGAAGTCGTGTGGGATTACCAGATCATGGGAACTTCACCCAGTGGTGAGCTTGAAGTGCTCCTGGTGGCGATCAAAACGGATCTGGTAGACAAAGTTTTCAAGGCGGCCGAAAACCACGGCATGGTGGTCAATCTCGTGGATGTTTCCCAGGCGGCCATCTGCAATGCCTTTCGTTATAATAACGGTGACTTGGAAGGTTGCACCATGCTGCTGGACATTGGTGCTAAATCCAGTAACCTGCTCTTCTTCGAAAAGGGCAAAGTGTTCGCACGAAGTATCAACATTGGCGCCAATTCCATCACTCAGGAATTTGCAACTGAAGCCAAGATGCGATTCCCCGAGGCAGAGAAATTCAAGATTGATCAGGGATTTGTCAGTCTCGGTGGTGCCTACGAAGATCCGGACAATCCGCAGCAAGCACAAATTTCCAAGATTGCCCGTCAGGTCATGACCCGTCTGCACATTCAGGTCAACCAGACGATGCAATTCTACCGCAGTCAACAAGGTGGTTCCGCTCCGGACCGCTTGTTCCTGGCTGGAGGTGCCTCGATCATGCCATACACGGCTCAGTTCTTTGCCGAGAAATTGAACGTTGAGGTCGAATACTTTAATCCATTCCGAGCGGTTGAAATTGATCCTTCCATCAATCTGGAAGAACTCGCGCGGGTGGCTCATTCCTTTGGTGAAGTTGTCGGTTTGGGGCTGAGAAACGTGGTTCAGTGTCCGGTTGAACTGAACTTGATGCCCAAATCTTCCCTGCAACGGCAGGAATTTAATCGTAAGAAGCCTTATTTAATATCAGCCGTCTTTGGGTTGGTGCTGGTGATTGCTTCGATTGGATTGTTCTTCTCTCAGGTTCACGGTGAAAAGCAGCGTGTTTTGAATGAGTTACGAACCATTGCTGCTCCCCTGCAAAACTTGGAACAACAGCTGCGGCCGGAAGAATCGGCTCTGGAAACTCAGTTGAGCAAAGCGGAAATTTACGGAAACCTGATCACACAGCGTTTTCTTTGGACGGATCTGCTCAATGTCATTCGCGGCTCATTGATGGAGGCGGAAGCAGACGCACAGCGTCGGTTTTCTCTGGATGCGGGACTTTGGATCGAGGCTTTATTGCCTGACAGTCCGGGCATTGATCTGACTGGGGCCGCTGAAACTTTTGACGACTGGGATGACGAAGAAGAGCAGACGCCCATGATGGACATCGAAATGATGAAACGTTATGGATTGATCCCCATGGGTGACAGTGGTGGTGAAGATGATTGGGATGATGAAGAAGGTGAGACTTCAGACGAAGACAACGAAGATTTGATCACCAAGTTGACTCTGCAGTGTCGCGGAGTCAATCGACGGGCCATCAATCCCAATGCAAATAACAGTTTGGCATTTACCTTGCTACAAAAACTGCAGTCCCACACGAATTACTTCAATGCTGACGACACTAAATTGACCGGTGAGTTGGCACCTGTGGACGAAGAGGAAGGAACCTTCAACTTTGAAATTTCCTTGAAACTGAAAGAACCTATTTCACTGGTGGACTAATGAACTGGATTAAACAAAACGTGGGATTGGTGGTAGGCGGAGTCGTAGCTCTGATCCTAATGGGTGTGGCTGTCTGGTACATGATGTCCCAGATAGATTTGGAAAAAACCGTAACCGCTGACCTGGAACAACAACGCACATTGGTTCAAAACCTTTACAACCGCGATCCCCATCCCGGAACCAGTAAGGTTGACAACATTGGGGCTGTTCAAAAGGAGCAGGAACGGGTGCAGGAAGTTATTCTGGGACCGTTGGAATCCTTTTTCCCTGGCTTCGAAATTCCTGAAACACTTTCTATCTCTGAATTTAAGGAAATATTGGAAAACACTCTTTCCGAAATGCAGCGCGAGGCGCGATACACTGGGATCAGCCTTCCTTCAGTGGATCAGGGAAGTTATGGGTTTTCCTTCGATGACATTCGTCCGCGCATCGACTTGGAGCCGGAAGCTCTTCGGCCTCTGACTTTTCAACTCTTTGAAGTAAGGGAGTTATGCAAAGTGCTATTCGAATCTAAGATTCACGGTATTAATGCCATCAAACGTTTGCCCGTCAGTGATAACGACGGCCCCAGCGCAGGTGGAGGCATTGGCTTGGGGTTAACAGGTGCCAGCACCGGTGCAACCGCGACAGGGGGTGAAAATTACATTGAAGATGTCGCAACTCAGGATCCCAACATCAACGCGATCATGATCCCGTTTCAAATCAGCTTCCAGTGTTTCAGCTCCGAATTGGCCCGAGTGATTGATGGGTTTAACAATTCTGCACATTACTTCAGAATCAAGTGGTTGGCAGTTGAGCAAGATGGAGGCGGATCTTCTTATGGATCAGGGCTTGGTGGAGACTCCATGATGCAACGTATGTATGGTCTTGAGCCTTCATCTGGCGGTCAGGCGAGTCGTTACGGCGGAAATCCTTACGCGGGGATGAGCAATCCTTATGGAGGAATGGCCGGCGGAGGACAGCAACCTTTAGCTGATAACAAGCTCGAAGATCTTGACGAAAGTCCGCTGACCGTCAATATGAGCCTGGTTGCCATCGCAACATTTCCTGCTGAAGAATTGGATTCCTTGATGCCTCTTCCTGCTGAAGAGGAGGAAGATGATGGATATGGTTCCAGCGGATATGGTTACTGATCAAAGTTTAGTTTGATTTGACATGGATTTCCTTAAAAAGCATTACGAAAAGATAATCTTGGCCGTGGTTTTGCTCGGTCTGGCTGGAGCTGCGGCTTACCTGCCTTTCTCGGTGTCCGCGATACGCGCCGAACTGGAGGAAAGTATTCGGCCCAGAAAGCCTAAAGAGTTCCAACAAAAAGATTTGAGCGAACATCTTTCCTTGTTGAACAGGTCTAAGAATCCTGAAACCATTAGCTTGGCGAGCCCCGAACACAACACCTTTAACCCCGTTGGATGGTTGGAAGATAATGGGACTCTGGTCAAAGACCGTTTTTATGGTCATAAAGGCCCCAATGCAGTGGAAATTTTGTCGACTGAACCTCTTTATCTGATCATTGAGTTTAATTCGGAAAAAGAGTTGGATCAGGAAAATCCCAAATATAGTTTTTCTGTGACCCGGCAAGCAGCTGAAAAAAGAAGCGAACGACGTCGGATGACCCGTAATGCCCGTTTGCGTGATAAGAATGATATTTTTATCCTTCGTGAAATCAAAGGTGACGCACTCAGGCCGGAGGCATTCGTTTTGGAATTGTTGGCTTCAAACAAGAACATAACTGTCAATGCACAAGAGGCATACACAGAAATTACCGGTCACAAAGCGGATCTGGAATACGCTGCCGGCCGAAGAAAATATTCAGGCCAGATGAAAGGTGACAAGATTTCTATTGATAAGCGCAATTACGAAATTGTATTTGTATCTGAAACTGAAGTTGTTTTGTCCGACGAGAAGACATCCAAGCACACGACCATAACCAAAGGAATTGTTCAATAAAGGAAACACTTTTCGTTGAACAACCCGTTTAATTTAAATTTTAGTTTGATGAGTAGCAAACCCATGAGCAAAGTAGCGACAACCATACTAAGTTTGGTTCTAGGATTCAGCGCAATCTGCAGCGTCAGCGCGCAGTCCGTTGATGAGCTAACGAACCGAGAAAAAGCCAAGCGTGAAGAAGCCGTCATCGCGTTAAGGATCAAACTCGACCAGGCTGAGGCCGCCCGACAAGAAGCAGGCGACCGAAGTGAACTTCTAAAGACGGCTCTCCTCTACGAAGAGGCGGTCGGCTTTATGAATGCCGTTGGTCCTTATGGCAACATTGAGGATGAGCGTCAGCGCACCATTGATGGTATGGCAGAAACGCGTCTCAAGTTGGGTGGGCTCTTTCAAAAGGACCAGAAGTTTTATGAAGCGGACCAGGAAGCCGTTCGCATCCTCAAACTGGATCCAAATCACGAAGGCGCCATCAAATTCAAAGAAGCCAACGACAAATTGATCGTACGCTACACTGGACGGCAACCAAGTCGTGAAGCCATCACCAACGTTCCTGCCGTTCGTGAGAAACAGGTGCAGGCATCTGTGATGGTTCAGGATGCGCGCTTGTTCCTTGAATTGAATAAACTGGAAGAAGCTGAAGCTAAATTGAACCAGGCAAAGGAACTTGATCCTGAAAGCGATTCCGTCTGGTACTACCTGTCATTGCTCAACCAAAAGAAATACCAGCGTGAAACCCGCAAACGCGAAATCACTTCACAAGAAGCGATGATCGAAGTGGCAAACTACTGGGACCCAAATCTCAATAAAAACAATCTACCAACCGAAAATCCCTATGCCCTTACCAACAAGGTGCACACCGGACTGGGACGCCAAAAGATTTTCTCCAAAATGGACCAAATCATGTTGGACGAAGTCGAGTTTGACGGATTGCCTCTCAGTGAGGTCGTTGAATTTCTCTACAAAGAAGCAAGAACACGTGATCCCAAAGATGAAGGAATCAACTTTGTCATCAGTAACAACATGGACACTGGTCAGCAAGCCCCTCAGAACCTGGGATTGGGCGCCGGTGGATTTGGTGGCGGATTTGGTGGTGCGCCAGGTGCCATTGATCCTTTTACGGGACTTCCTTCCGTGGCAGCGCCGCTCCCCACTGAACCTGTTGATCTTTATAGTGTGATTGTCACGATTACTCCTCCTTTGCGTAATGTAAAATTGGCTGAGGTTGTTGAGTTGGTCACAACTGTAGCTGAAACTCCTATCAAGTATTCCGTGTTGGATTACGCCGTTATCTTCACCAAGAAAATTGAAGATATCGAACCTCTTTACACACGAACCTATAAAGTCGATCCCGACGTCTTCATTCAAGGTATGGAAGGTGTGACGGGTATTTCGCTCGACCAGCAAATCAACACCGGTGGTGGTGGTGGTGGTCTTGGTGGCGGCGGTGGCGGCGGCGGCGGCGGTGGCGGCCGGGGCGGTGGTGCCGGTGGTGGTCAAGGCGGTTCAAGTATGCCTATTCTCTTTGCTGATCCGTCCGGTTTGAGTGCCCAAGGTGGTCTCGGCGGCGGTGGCGGCGGCGGTTTTGGCGGCGGCGGTGGCGGCGGCGGCGTTGGCGGTGGCCAAGGCGGCGGAACCGGAATTGGTGCCTCTGGCGGGGTCGCATCTGTGAGACTCATGCAAGACGTTCAAGTGCTTGTTCGTAACTTTTTCGCAGCAGCAGGCGTTAACTTCCAACCTGGTCAGATCATCGGACCTGTTGGTGGTCAAGGCGGCCAGGGCGGAGGCGGCGGCCTCGGCGGAGGCGGCGGTCTCGGTGGAGGCGGTGGCCTTGGCGGCGGTGGTGGCTTGGGCGGTGGTCTGGGCGGTCAGTTGCAAGACGGTAAAGCCGTCTTCTTTAACGACCGTAACGGAACACTCTTCGTTCGCGCTACAATGACCGATCTGGATATCATTGAAAAAGCAATCCAGACACTGAATGAAATGCCTCCTCAATTGAGTATCGAAGCGAAGTTTGCTGAATTTACTCAAAATGATAGTCGCGCACTTGGCTTTGACTGGTTTTTAGGAAACGTACTTACCTTTGGTGGTAAAGGGGTGCTGGCCGGAGGAACACAACCTTCCTTGACCGGGCAGCCTTCAGCCAGCAATTCACTGGGGATCTTCCCTGTGAGCGGTGGCGTACCTTCCGCTCAACCATCTGATCGTTCCGATCAACGGTTGACAAACGGTGTTCGAACCGACGGTCCTGATGGAACTCCAATTCCTGCCATGGCCACCTTTACTGGGATCCTGACTGATCCCCAGTTCCGAGTCGTTCTGCGCGCCTTGGATCAGCGAGATGGTGTGGACGTGCTCGCTTCACCCAGCATTACGACGGTCAGTGGTCGACAGGCCAGTATCCGTGCGGTGGATATGCGCACAATTGTTACCGGATCAGGTGCAAACCAAACCGGAGCTGGTGGCGGACTCGGTGGCGGTGGAGCTGCCGGTGGTGGTGTAAACGTTGGTGGTGGCGGTAACGCTCCTCTCGGAACAACCATCAATCCACAAACGACGGTTATCCCTGAAGGTCCTATTCTGGACATTGTTCCTTACGTTTCAGCGGATGGATACACTGTGAAAATGACCATTTTGCCTACGCTTATCCAATTCGTAGGATATGACGATCCGGGTCCATTTGCTGTGATTGCTCAAGGCGGTGCCGGTAGCACAGTAGCCAATCCTTTGGTTGCCCAGTTGCCTCTCCCTCGTTTGCGGTCTCGTCAGGTTTTGACCAGTGTGGTCGTGTGGGATGGTCAAACCGTCGTTCTTGGTGGTTTGATCTCTGAAGATGTGGCCAAGCACAAAGACAAGGTTCCTGTCCTGGGTGACGTGCCATTCTTTGGCCGATTTTTCCGTAGTGAATCCAATTTCACTGAGAAGAAGAACCTGGCTATCTTCGTGACACCGACCATTATTGATCCTGCAGGTAATCGTGTTCACGATGACAAAAATCTGCCTTATGATCCAATGAGCTACCCAGCCCAGGATGCGGCAGGTGAATAAGAGTTGAATCAATCGTAAATGACTAGACGAGTAGTTGCTGACATTTGGAATCAAATCTGCTCGTAATTAGAGTCTCTGAGGCAAATCGAAATACTGAACATGTTGGAAATGAATCAAAAACCCATCATCAGTCTACTGAAGCCCGTGCTTGCAACTCTGATAGGAGCTACTTGCATTAGCGGTATTCAGGCTGATTTAACTCCTATCGGGAGCGAATTTTCCATCGTTACATCTCTTCCGGGGGATCAAATCAACAGTAAACTATCTGTTGGTGATAATGGTGGATTTCTGGTTTGGGAAGGAAACGCATTGGACGGTATGGGCCAAGGTATCAGTGCAGTGCGCCTAAACGCCAATCTGGAACCGGAGTTCGAACCATTTGTCGTCAATGGGGCTCGTGATGGAGACCAGGAAACTCCAGACGTCGCATCCATTGGAGACCATGGTGCCGCGTTTGTATGGGAAGGTAATGGTGATATCTACGCCCGTTTGATGAATCAGGACGGCACGATGCAAGAAGAAACCCTTGTTAACTCCTATACCCAATACGAGCAAAGTAAGCCATCCGTCACTGTCATGGGCAATGGGAACGCTGTCATCGTTTGGCAAAGTGAGCAACAGGATGGTGATCGTTTGGGTGTCTTCGGTCAAATCATCAGTCAAGATGGACATAAGATTGGTCCTGAATTTACCATTCCTCAAAACACATTTCTAAACCAGCGCAGTCCAGCTGTTACCAAAACAGAAGAAGGTGGGTTTATGGTTGTTTGGGTCTCGGAAGCACCTGTTGGCGGTGTTTCCGGAGACTTTGGAGTGAGCATATGGGGGAGAAAATTCCACTATGATGGCTCCCCAAAAGGGGATGAATATCAGCTAACCCAAACTGATATGCTTGCGTCTAATCCAGATGTCACACTGGCTGAAACCGGTGAAATTGGGTTGGTCTTTTCGGGTCTTCCCAATCCCGCTTTTCAGGAAGTATCCCTTGCGGGTACGCCAGACAATTGGGCTGTTTACGCTCAGATTATCAAAAGTGATGGTTCTGTTTCAACTCTGAACAAAATTTCGGATTCGACTGAAAATGATCAGGCGGTACCAGTCATTTCGACCAATGGAAATTCCTTTATGGTGGCTTGGACCGGATTTGGCGGTGCTGGCCAGGGAGCCGATGTTTATGGGACCATTTTAAATATCGATGGCGAACAACTTGAGCAAGCAAGTTTCCTGAACACCAATCAACAAAGCTTGCAATACATGCCAACATTATCATCCACCAAAGATGGTAACTACGTTGCCGTATGGAGTTCTTTTGTAGGTGGAGCTGAAAGTTTTGATTTAAAGGCTCTTCGATTTGATGGTGGGGATTATGGATCTGGACTCAATTTGGAAACACCGCAGCAACCATATGTCTTTGGATTAGGATTCGATGAGATTGGCATTTCCTGGCCAGCCATTGAGGATGACAATCTTGCGCATTACGAGGTTTTCATTGATGGCGCACAAGAAGCTATTGTAACCCAGGATAATTACCTGTCTGTTGATAAATTGGCGGTTAATTCCCGTCACAGTGTGACTTTTTCATATGTAACCAAAAACGGAGTGAAGTCCTCCGTTAGCAAAACAGGTGAAGGTCAAACCTGGGGACAAGATTCGAACTCGGATGGATTACCTGATTCCTTCCAACAGACATTCTGGGGATTTAACCCTGACCATTGGGAACATGCAAATACTGACAGTGACCAAGATGGTTTATCCAATTTGGAGGAATTGTTGGCTGGAACCAATCCGTTAAATGCCAGAAGCGTGCTTCAGGTCGGAATGGAAAAATCAGACGACAGTTATTGGTTGGTTTGGGATACAAACCCGGGCGCCATATATCAGATTCAAAGTACTGGTGACTTAAAATCCTGGAACGGAACGACTGGACCTAAAGTTGCCAACGGTGTCGGGGAAAGAATGCCCATCACCGCATCCCAAGCACAAAATATCTATCGAGTTGTTAGATTGAAGTAATACAAACTATGATAAGATTTCTCAATATCCTTTTCATCGCTGCTTCACTGGTAGTCTCCAGCAAAGCGCACGCATTTTCTTTGGCTGGTCCCATGCCGCCTTGGATGGTGGAAGCTGCACCTTCCAGTGCCGCCTGTTATACGAGTTCTACCGGCACAGGCCCCATGAACATAGACGAAGAGTATCGGTTCAATGTGCCAATCGTGACCTACGGGGTGACTTCTGATTTTGCGAGCTTTTTTGGTGCACGCGGAATAGAGGAAATTCAAAAGGCCATTGCCGTATTGGACAGTCTGCCAAATGTAGATCAGTTGAATGTGGATGATTACCCAACCCAGAGTTATCGAGTCAATCATCGTGCTCGTGCACTCGGCCTGGTTGATCTCAAATCAGTGGCACTTCAGCGTACATTGGGTTCCTTGGGCTTGGATGATCCCACTCTTTATACTTATGCGCCGAGAAATGCGTGGATTCAGAATGGTGTGGTATTGCAATATTATCTTACCGTGAGGAATTTTGATCCCGTTACTTTTCTTCAGTCACCTTATGTAAACGGAACATTGTATACCTATAACCGACAAGGTTGTCCCGTTGTTTTCCCTGTTGATCCGTCAGAGCGCTTGTTTGCCACTACGACTCCAACTGCCGCATTCGGGGCTGCTGGTGTTGAATTTCAAACTGGAGTTTACGTGACCGGGTTAACGCGTGATGACGTCGGTGGACTGAAGTATCTTTATCACACCAAGAATTATAATATGGAAACAGCTGTTCCAGGCGTAGTTGGGCCTGGTGGTGCGATCGGCACCGGAGCAGTGGGTGGTGGAGGAATCTATGATTACAGTGGATTCCCAGGAGCATCAGGAGGCGGAGTCTATGATTCAGCCGTTATTGCTACAAACGCAGTAGCAACTGTCACTACTGGCAATGCTGCCGCTGGTGGGGGTGTTGGCGGCGTGGGAGCAGGTGCAGGCACCTTTGTAAATCCTGCTGTTCGTGGCGGTATTGGAGAGCTGGACTTTGTTGAAGCACACTATGACTCCTTGCTTGGTGAATTCTTTACCCCGATGAGTGTTGATTTCTCAGATTCCTATGTCACTAACGGTGTAAGAAGATCTCAACGCCTCGTGAGAAACCTGACTCAACCAGATTTCGTCTTTGATGCACGTGATCTGCAAGGTGCCTTTAGCCAGGATCCGGTCATCTACATAACCACTGACCAAAACAATGTTAACTGGATTAACAGTGATACATTTGATGGAACCCAAGGCGACGATGACGGTCCAGGTATTATTGGAGGTTCTGTATTGATATTTAATACCATCACGCCCTTTTTCAGTGGAACAGTTGATGGGACGGGGGCGTTCTTGGAGGATGGACACTTTGGAGCTGTAAGCGGACACATGTGGGGTGCTTTTGATGGTACAACCAATGATCCGGTCGTCTTCCCGCAAGGGGCAAACTTGGAAGAATTGGAGACACTTATTTTCTCACGATGATATCGTGATATAGATTTTGGTTAGCATATGAAGTTGATAAATAAATGGATGATCCTCTTGTTGGCGAGTGGTTTGACCGCTATGGCTCAGCCACAGGAAGTTTTTGTAAATAAGGCTTTCGTCGACACGGATACCTTACCTGTTGATGCAGTCACATTTATTAATGAAGGCTCATTCACCGTTGGTGGCGGGTTGATGCCTTTTGATACTCAGAATACTCTTAACTACACGAATCGTGGTGTTATGAACAGTCCCACCGGTTTTTTGTTCGAACACATTAATGACGGTGGACATCACTCAAAAGCTGAAAACTTCTTCAATGACGTTGGTGCAGAAGTGAATGCAACCTCCAGTTTGCCCAATCGTATTGAAATCAATGCTACCAATATTCAAAACCGAGGTCTTTTATCCGTAGGATCTTCCGGGCTACTGAGTATTACCGGGGATCATGTTGATCTAAGCGACGGCGGACTATTGATTGCACCGCTGCAAGGAAATGGTAGTTCTTCTACTGGCACTAATTTTGACGCCGAGGTTGGGGTGTTTGATTTTTACTGGGGTGGATTAACAAATGCGCTTGTTGATTCGTCTGGTTTGTTGAATGTCGCTGGCAACAGCGCCAACTTCATATCACCGAGGCATTTTGTTACGAACTCGACTGGTTTTCCCCAGTCCATCACTCTTGCCCTTCAGGGTGCGGATGCCTTCGTCATTTCTAACGCTATTACTGAAACAAACATCATTGTCCAAGCAGTTTTCTCTTCCGTTGGAGATCCTCGTATTCAAACTCAAGTCAGATTCGATCCCAGTCCTATCACCAATAACGTGAGCACGGCCATGGTCGAATACAGCGTTCCGTTGACCAACGTGGTTACTGGCAGTTCTGACTTATTTACACTTTATATGAGCGATACGATTGCTTGGGATACCAACTTGTTGTTTGAGTTAAATCAGGCTGATTCGACTTATAAGCCATCTACTTATTCCATTTCTCGTATACCGCCATTCAATCAGGATTACAGCTGGTTTGACGGCACACTTCCTAATGCGGAAATCTCACCGGATCTCATTTACAATGCAACCTTCTCAAATACCATTGTTACGAATTTTTATGCTGCCTATTCAACGTTGATCGAAAACTCAACTGAATTGGATGTATCTTCTTCCACCATTCCAGTGGAAGACAGCCAACCCGGTCGCGTGGAAATCAATGCTGATGTCCTGGATTTGAGTAGCACACGCATTCGTGGTGAGGGACTGATCAGTATTAATGCGAATCACCTCATCAATGCCGATACTGCCGCGATTGATGTGCAGAACGTAAACTATAATTTGGCCTCGACCAATCAGGTTCTCAATGTTGCCGGTATATCCAAACCGCAAGTGGATCGATTCAGTGGCCAAGTATATGCCTATAGTGCGATTTGGACCAACCTGTCAGGTATTGTGACAGAGACTCCTGCTGAGGATCCTGATGCCGAACCAACCATGACAACCAACACGGTTGAGTATTTATACCATGTCATGGTCATTGATGCGACGGAACTACGCACGGTTTCAGATGTTTTAACTCATAACCTGATCGCAACTGCTCCGGATGTGCGCATCGCTGACAATTTGAATGTTGTTCAAAAGTTTTCAGTGGATGCCGAAAGTTTATCTCTGGATTCAGAACTGAACTTCTTTGGTCGTATCGACTCACTTGGATCTGACAATTGGCCTAACACACGTGATCTGACCATCAATGGAGCGGTTTCAGTCAGTGAAATAGCGGAGTACGGCTCCGACATGGAAGACGGGCTTGATTCTTTTGTGAACAATGGATCGATCGTTGCATTCAGCCAACGCTTCAAAGCTGATTACTTTGAAAATACCGGATTAATTGCAAGTGGAGGACGTATCGAAATTGAAGCCGGTAATGGGAAGTTGGAATCAGGTCTTATAGGAGCGGGGCGTGATTTGGTTCTAAAAGGCGAAAATTTCAAATTCAGGGACAACCAGATAGAAACATCCGCCAAATTGTTTGTAGATGTGTCCGGCACTTTGACTGACTCTGGTGGCAATGCAAATAATCGCATTCGAGTAAATAACGGTTTTCACATGGTTCAATCTCCCAGTGGTGGAGACCTGTTGGGAACACGAATCGAGAGTCAGATCCCACGGTTTGGTAATGTGACGCATGTCTGGGCCGGTAAAGATCTAGGTCGCAATGTCAGTGGATTCAAAAACAACGCAGCTCTGGGATCACTTACCATTGACGGTCCCGTAGGTGCCAAAGCCACATTTGCATCGAGCATTGAAAACGGCGCTTTGTATGTCGATTATCTACAATTTAGCGATAATTTTGCTGCTAACTGGGAAACCACCGTCAAGATTTCCGATGGTTTAACCATCTATTTCGGAACGTCGAATGTCCCGGTTGAGGATTTGGATGGGGCTTTTGGAGGCAAGCTTCAATGGGTTCCGCAGTATGCTGGTCCGGTTAGTGGAGTTCCAGTGGTGCTTTCTGACGGAACTTCAATCCTTGTGAATCAGTCACGTAAAGAAAGTTTATTGTTGGATGATGACGGTGATGGGGTGGCTAATGGCATTGATGTAACACCTTTTGATGGAGTCGTTCTTAGCGAAATCACCGTTCAAAACGGAAGCCAGCAGACAGCCAGTATTTCCTGGATGGCAGCTG
>Ga0255780_10001039_pt1 | contig 26211 bp, 27 predicted proteins | sample 071ome_32_FD_179978 | JGI IMG/M metagenome (GOLD analysis project Ga0255780, IMG submission 179978) | Coastal salt marsh microbial communities from the Groves Creek Marsh, Skidaway Island, Georgia - 071405AT metaG (version 2) | ecosystem: Environmental > Aquatic > Marine > Intertidal zone >... | reverse complement strand
GCGCTACTGGACCTGCCCCTTCAGCAATACGGCGCTCCTAGCGCCCACGGACCTTGAGACCCTGGAAGTGCGCTACGACGCCTTCTCTGGGGCCGGAGCCCCCACGCTCATCCGCGCTCGGGTCCGGGCGGTGGAGCCGGAGCACCGCGCCCTCATCCTTGAAGATGGCCGGCGCCTTACCGGCGACAAGCTCGTGCTCGCGCCGGGCATCGAACTGGCCACGGAGGCGATCGACGGCTACGACGACGCTGCCGCGGCCCGCTTTCCCCATGCCTGGGAGGCCGGGCCCGAAAGCCTGCGCCTTGCCGAGCGGCTCCGAGCCGTCCCCGACGGCGGGCTGGTGGTGATGACCATTCCACCGAACCCCTATCGCTGCCCCCCGGGCCCCTACGAGCGCGCCAGCCTCCTGGCCTGGTGGCTCCAGCGGCACCGGCCCCGGACCAAGCTGCTCCTCCTCGATGGCAAGGATCGCTTTACCAAGGACGCCCTCTTCAAGGCGGCGTGGGAGGCCCGCTATCCGAATCTGGAGTGGCAGGGCTTAAGCAATGGGGCCGGGCTGCGCCGGGTCGACGGGAAAACAGGCCTCATTGAGACCGATTTCGATCGCTTCTCCCCGGACCTTGGGAATGTCATTCCACCGCAGCGGGCCCCGGCCCTCCTCCGCCGCGCGGGGCTCGACGGCGGCCAGGGCTGGTGCCCTATTGAGCCCACGGGCTTTGAGTCACCCCTGGCGAAGGATGTCCACATCCTCGGCGATGCCGCCATTGCAAACCCCATGCCGAAGTCCGCCTTCGCTGCCAACAGCCAGGGAAAGGCCTGCGCTGCCGCGCTCATCGCCGACCTCGCTGGCGTCCCTCGACCCGACCCGATACTGCTGAACACCTGCTACAGCCTTGTGGCTCCCGATGCAGGCATCGCCGTGGTGGGCAGCTACGCCGTCAAGGGCGGGCGGCTGGAAAGCCTCGCTGCGGGCAGCGGCCTGTCGCCGAGCCCCAGCGCCCTAGGGGAATCGGTGAGCACCGTTCGCGGCGCTGAGGCCGCCCACGCCCGGGGCTGGTACGAAAGCATCCGTGTCGACGCTTTCCGGGAAGGGGGGTCGCGCTCGTGAGGCCCTGGACCACCCTAGGGTTGGCCCTTTTGGCGGCAGCGTTGATTTCCAGCGGGGCCGCCTTGGGCGCCCCGGGCGCCCAAGGCGCCTCGCCCCTCGCGCAGCAAGGGGCTCGCTGGGCCGCGGACCCCGCCGTGGGGGACTGCGGCATTTGCCATCACCTGCCAGGACACGACCCTCGAGATCAGGGGACGATAGGCCCCTCCCTCTCCGGGGTGGGGCTGCGCCTTGACGAGGACGCCCTTCGGTCCCTACTCATGGACGCCCGAGCCCTTCGCCCGGGCACGGTCATGCCCACCTACGGCCGCCCCGCGACGGGCCCTCGCATCCCCCCGACCCTCCAGGGCAAACCGCTCCTCCCGGCCCACGTTCGGGAAGCGATCGTGGCCTGGCTAACCACCCTTGGCCATGGCTGAGCGCTTAACGCGACGCCAGGTGGTCGCCGGCGGCGGCGGCGCCCTCACCCTGACCGTGCTGCCCCGGGCCCTCGGCGCAGCCTCGGTGCCGGAAACGGGGGATCTCCGCGCCGTTTTCAAAACCCATTTCGGCGATCAGGTGCCGACCCCCGGGGGGGTTCGGCTCGACGTGTCTCGCCTCGTGGAAAGCGGGCTCTCCGTCGCCGTGAGCGTGCGCGGGGAGGATCCTCAGGATCCCCCGGAGGCGCTCTACCTGTTTATGCCCCGGAATCCCGAGCCCTGGGGCCTGGAAGCCCATTTCCAGGCTCCGGCCCTACCGGAGCTGGCCACCCGCATTCGCCTGTCGGCCACCCAGAATCTCACCGCCGTGGGCCGCTGGGCCGACGGCCGGCTGGGCCTCGACAGCGTCACCGTGCTGGTCACCCGAGGGGCCTGCATCGATGAAAATTACGGCCAATGGGTACGCTAAGCCCGCCCGTGCGCCTGGCACTCCCCACGGAGGCACGCGCAGGAAGCGTGATCTCCCTACGCCTTTTGCTGCAGCACCCCATGGAAACGGGCTATCGCATCGGTGAGGACGGCGCGCGCATTCCTCGGCACATTCTCACTACCTTGCGGGTCAGCTACGGCAACCGAGTGATCGCTGATCTCACTCTGCGCCCCGCCATCGCGGCCAATCCCTATTTCGCCTTGAGCTTTATCGCCGATGAAACAGGACCGGTGACGCTCGAAGTGGCGGACGACCGGGGGGCAACGCTGACGGAAACGCGGATGCTGACCGTTGTTCCCTAGGGTACAGCCGCGGCGCTCGCCCAAGGGGTGCCTAACCCTGTGCCTGGCCCTGGGCGTGGGCCTCAGCCTCAGCGCAAGCGCTGCCCAGTCTGGCCTCGCCTATCTGGGAGAGGAGCTCAAGGCCCTGCAAGCCGACCCCTTCGCCAATCCTGGCCTGCTCTGGGTCGATCGGGGCGAAGCTCTGTGGCAGGCGCCCCCGGCCCCGGGGGTGCCCGCCTGCGCAAGTTGCCACGGGGCCCCGGAGCGCCTTCGGGAGGTCATTCCCACCTTGCCGCGGTGGAACCCCGCCACCCAGCGCCTCGAGAATCTTGAGGGTCTCATTCGTCAGTGCCAAAGCGAGCGCCAGCATCAGGCTCCCGCACCTTTTGAATCGGAGGCACTCCTTGCGCTAACCACGCGCCTCGCTCACGGCGCCCGGGGCCTCCCCCTGAGCGCTGTCGTTGTCCCGGAAGCCGCCCCGGCCCTCGCCCGAGGGGAGGCCTTCTTCCGGGAACGGCGAGGCCAGCTTGGGCTCTCCTGCGCCGATTGCCACGAGCGTTATAACGGGGCCCGGCTCCGGGGCGATCGCGTTTCCGAGGGCATGATCAACGGCTTCCCCATCTACCGCCTCACCTGGCAAACCCTGGGCTCCCGCCATCGCATGTTCCGGTGGTGCAACGAGGCGGTGCGGGCCGAGCCCTACCCCTTTGGGGCCGAGCCCTACCTGGAACTCGAGCTCTTCCTTCGCCATCGCGGCGCGGGCCTTCCCCTGGAAACCCCCGCGGTCCGTCGCTAAGCATCGACCCTTCCCTGGGAGCGGGGCACAATAGGGCCACTGCGGAGTGTCCGCCCCGGTCCCCTGGAAACACCCCCGTGCAAGAATTGTCCCTTCCCGCCTCCGGGCCCATGGCCGCCCTCGATCTCGGATCGAACTCCTTTCACCTGCTGATTGCGGAGTTCAAAGGCGACCGGCTGCGGGTCATCGACCGGCTCAAGGACATGGTGCGTCTGGCGGAAGGGCTGGGGGACAGCGGCCGACTCCGGGACGACGTCGCGGACCGAGCCCTTAAGAGCCTGGGGCGGATTGGTCAGCGCCTCCGGGGCCTGCCCCGGGAGAACGTGCGCATCGTCGGGACCAACACGCTGCGCCGCATTCGCGACGGCGGCACCTTCCTCCGCGCCGCCGAGGCCGCCCTCGGCTTCCCCGTAGAGGTGATTGCGGGCCGGGAAGAGGCGCGGCTCATCTACCTGGGCGTCGCCCACGGCGCCCCGAGCGGTGGACGGCGCCATCTAGTGGTGGACATCGGCGGGGGCTCCACGGAATTGATTATCGGCACGGATCACCAGCCCGAGCTCCTCGAAAGCCTGTTCATGGGCTGCGTGAGCGCAAGCCAGCGCTTCTTTCCCCCGGGGTCCCCGCCTACGGCGCAAGGCATGAAGAAGGCGCGGCTGGCCGCGCGACAGGAAATGGAGTCCATCGAAGCGGCCTACCGAGCCCGGGGATGGGACGACGCCCTTGGGGCTTCCGGAACCATCCTCGCGGTACAGGACGCCCAGGCAGAGCTGCTCGGCGCCCCGGGGCCCATTACCCCCGAGGGCCTGGAAGCCCTCCGGGAAGCGGTTCTTGCGGGCACCCTGCTCACCGGCGTGCCCAAGCAGCGCGCTGCGGTGTTCCCCGGGGGCCTGGCCATCCTCAGCGGCGTCTTCGATGCCCTGGGTCTCAAGCGCATGGATACCTCCAAAAGTGCGCTACGGGAGGGCCTGCTTTGGGACCTGGCCGGGCGAAAGGGCAACGCCGATGCCCGGGAAAGCACGGTGGCGAATCTGCGTGAGCGCTTCCACATCGATCAAGCTCAGGCCCAGCGCGTCCAGCGCTTAAGCCTTCGTCTGCTCACCGCAGCCGCCGGGGCCTGGGATCTTAAGGGCGCCAGCGCCGCTGACCTCCTGCGCTGGGCCGGCGCGCTCCACGAACTGGGCATGGATGTCGCCCATAGCCAATACCACAAGCACGGCGCCTATCTGCTCACGCACATGGATTTGGCGGGGTTCTCTCGGACCGAACAGGAACGCCTCGCCCTGCTGGTGAGGGCGCACCGGCGCAAATTCCCCGGCGAACTCTTTGAGCCCCTCCGGGGCGCCACCCAAGCCCTGCTGCTTCGCCTCACCCTGCTGCTGCGCTGCGCCGTGGTGCTATGCCGGGCCCGAAGCGACATGGCCGTGCCCGCGGCCTTCACCGCGGAAGCCGGGGACAGCCAGCTAACCTTAAGCTTTCCCAAGCGCTGGCTGAGCACCCATCCCCTAACGCGCCTCGACCTAGATGATGAACGGAGAGTGTGGCGGAGCCTGGGCTACACCCTTGCCCTCGAGGAGCGGGCCTAGGCCCGCTCCGCTAGGCTTTTCAGCAGCGATTCCTGAGCACTGCGACGGCGCGCATTGCCCGCGCTGACGCGCCGGTAGGTGCCATCGGCCTGGAGCAGCCACGCCTGGGCATTGTCCGTCAGATAGCCCTGGAGCGACTCCTGAATGATGCGCTGGCGCAGGCGGCGATCCTCGATGGGGAAGCACGTCTCTACGCGGCGGAAAAAGTTGCGATCCATCCAGTCGGCGCTGGACAGGTAGAGCAGCTCTTCTTCATCCCCATTTTCAAAGTAGAAAATGCGCGTGTGCTCGAGGAAGCGGCCGATAATGGAGCGCACCGTAATGTTGTCCGAAATCCCTTCTACCCCGGGGCGCAGACAGCAGACCCCGCGCACGATTAGGTCGATGACCACCCCCGCCTGGGAAGCGCTATAGAGCGCCTGGATCAGTTCCGGCTCTACCAGCGAGTTCATCTTGGCGATGATGCGGCCCTGCCCCCCGGCCCGGGCCCGCTCGGCCTCCGCGTTCACCAGATCTACCATGTGCTTGTGGAGGTTGAAGGGGGCCTGGATGAGCTTCTTCAGCCGGGCCACTCGCCCCATGGCCGTCAACTGCTGGAACATCTTTTGGACGTCGTCACCGATGGCCGCATCACAGGTAAAGAGGCCGTAATCGGTATAGAGGCGCGCCGTACGGGCGTGATAGTTGCCAGTCCCAAGATGCACATAGCGGCGAAGCATGCGCCCTTCCCGGCGCAACACGAGCATCATCTTGGAATGCGTTTTATGGCCCACCACGCCGTACACCACATGGGCCCCCGCTTCGTGAAGCGTCTCCGCGAGTTCAATGTTGGCTTCTTCATCGAAGCGCGCACGCAGCTCGATGACCACCATCACTTCCTTGCCTCGCCGAGCGGCATCGACCAAGGCCTTCACAATCGCCGAGTCGGCGCCGGTCCGATAGAGCGTCTGCCGAATCGCGAGCACGTTCGGATCCCGGGCGGCCTGACGAAGGAAGTCGATCACCGGCGCGAAGGACTCGAAGGGATGATGCAGCAGCAGGTCTCCGCGGCGAATGACATCAAAGATGTCGTCGTTCCGGCGCACCCGGGCCGGGATCCCCGAGGCGAAGCCCGGGTATTTCAAATCCGGACGGTCGATGAGATCGGGAATGGCCATGAGCCGGGTGAGGTTAACGGGCCCATTGCAGCGGTAGACATCATCTTCTTCCAGCTCGAACTGGCGAACGAGAAACTCCTCCACCTCTTCCGGGCAATCATCGGCCAGCTCGAGGCGCACTTCATCGCCAAAGCGGCGCGCCGAAAGCTCCCCTTCTAGGGCTCGCTTCAGATCGTCGATTTCTTCCTCGTCGACAAACAAATCGGAATTCCGGGTCACCCTGAATTGGTAGCACCCCGTGGCCTTCATACCCGGGAACAGATCGCTCACGTGCTGGTGAATGATCGAGGAGAGGAAGACGAAATCGTTCGGCCCTTGAGACACGGATTCGGGCAGCGCCACCACCCGGGGCAGGGATCGGGGGGCACCGACGATGGCCATGCCGCTATTCCGGCCGAAGGCGTCCTTGCCCTCGAGGGTAACAATGAAGTTCAGAGACTTATTCAGCACCCGGGGAAAGGGATGAACCGGATCGAGGGCGATGGGGGACAGCACGGGGACCAGTTCCCGGGCAAAGTAGCGTTTGATCCAATCGGCGTGGCGCTTGGCCCAGTCCGCCCGGCGAATAAAGCGAATATGCTCCGCTTCCAGCGCTGGAATAAGCGTATCGTTGAGCACCCGATACTGGTCATCGACCAGATCGTGGACCCGTTCCGAGATGCGCTGGAGCTGCTCTCCCGGGCCCAGATTGTCCGGGCCCCGCTGGGTGGCCCCGTAAGCAAGCTGCTGCTTAAGCCCGGCCACCCGGATCTCGAAAAACTCGTCAAGGTTTGACGCCGCAATGCACAAAAAGCGCAGCCGCTCGAGCAGAGGTACGCTGTCGTCCTTCGCCTGCTCCAGCACCCGGCGATTAAACTCCAGCAGGGAGAGCTCGCGGTTGAAGAACAAGGTGGCGCCCGCGGGTTCGGGGGCAGCCTTTGCAGCGGGTTTCCGACTCATCATGGCGCTACACTTGGCCCTTAGGTGACGCCAGTATGACAGACCACACTGAAGGAAATATGACATTCATCACGGCGCCGGCAGGGACATGAAACGGGATACGCTCTACGCCGAGACCAACGCGGCGCCGGGGAGCTTTCGCTTTGATGAGGCCGTGGTTTCCGTCTTCCCGGACATGATCCGCCGATCCGTTCCGGGCTATGAAACCACCCTCGCCCTTACCGGGCGCTTGGCGGCCCGCTATGTCCAGGACCACAGCGCCGTTGTGGACCTCGGCTGCTCCCTCGGGGATAGCCTGCTGGCCTGCGCCCAGGCCCTTGCGGGCCGACCGGTCACGCTCCTCGGCGTCGATAACGCGGCCCCCATGATCGCCCAGGCCGAAGCGCGCTTTGCGGCGCTGGCCCTGACCCCCGGGCCCCGCTTCGAGCACGCGGATCTCGAGGCCCTGGCCTATCCATCGGCGAGCCTCTTTATCCTCAATTGGACCCTCCAATTCCTACCCCTGGAGGCCCGAGGTCCTCTCATGGCCCGTCTCTTTGCCGCCCTGCGCCCCGGCGGCGCCCTGGTGCTCAGCGAAAAAATTCGCGACCCGAACCCGGAGGTGGACGCCCTGCTGGGGACGCTTCACCACGACTTTAAGGCCGCCCAGGGCTATTCCCCGGCGGAGATTGAAGGCAAGCGGCAAGCGCTGGAAACGGTGCTGGTGCGGGAGACCGTAGCGGAGCATGAGGCACGCCTACGCCAGGCAGGCTTCCCTCGGGTGACCGTCCTGCTCCAACAGCTGAACTTCGTCACGCTCCTCGCCCTAAAGCCCCATGCTGCCTAGCGCGGAAGCCCTAGCGAGGCGCCTCCATGCCCTCGACCTTGCCCCCTGGGCCGAAGCCCTTGGGCCCGCCCTAGCCGAGGCCCTGGCGCAAGGGCGCCACGGTGATCGCCCCCGCTGGGAGGCGGCGTTAGAACAGCTGCCCGAGCTCCCGCAGGTCACCGTGGATCTCACCGCCCCCGCGCCGCGCCTGATCAGTCCCCGCCCCCTCACCCCGGGCGAACAGGCTGCCCTCGAGGAGGGCCTTCAGGGCCTGCGCCCCTGGCGCAAGGGCCCCTTCGATTTCTTTGGGGTCACCATCGATGCGGAATGGCGCTCCGATTGGAAATGGGACCGGCTCGCTCCGCTCCTCGATTTTGCGGGCAAGCGCGTCCTCGACGTTGGCTGCGGAAACGGCTACTACGCGCGCCGTGTCCGCGGCGCCGGCGCTGCCACCGTGGTGGGGGTGGACCCTACGCTGCTCTTTAGCTGCCAAAGCGCAGCCTTTGACCGCTACGCCCCGGACCCCCAGTGGCTTCTTCTGCCCCTGCCCTTCGAAGCTCTGCCCAAGGCCCAGCCCTTTGACCTGGTCATGAGCATGGGCGTGCTCTATCACCGGCGCGACCCTCTGGCTCACCTTTCGGCCCTGGCGGCGCAGCTGGCCCCCGGTGGCCAGCTAGTGCTGGAAACCCTGGTCATTCCCGGCGATGCGCAGCAGGTGCTCGTCCCGCCGGATCGCTACGCGCGCATGCGCAACGTCTGGTTCCTGCCGAGCGTGGCGGCGCTCCAGCGCTGGCTCGACCGCCTGGGCTTAGAAAGCCACTGTGCGAGTGTCGCTCCCACCATCCCCGAGGAACAACGCACCACACTCTGGATGCCCTTCGAGTCTCTGCGGGAGGCCCTTGCACCGGACGATGAGTCCCTTACCGTAGAGGGCCTACCGGCGCCCCACCGGGCCCTTTTGGTGGCTGAGAAGAGAGCTCGCACGACATGACCCTATTTACCTATCTTGGGAAGGAGGGGGCCATCCTCCGCATGGTGGAGGCCTTTCTAAATCACCCCAGCCGCTTCATGCATCCCGTGGAGCTATCCCGAGCCACGGGCCTCGGGGTCTTTGAAATCCGCGATCGCCTCGAGGGATGCCAAGCACTGTTTGTCCGCCTCCCCCGCACCCCCGATGGGCTCGTGCGCTACGCCCTTGCGTCCTCCCTTGCGGGGCTCGACCAGGACGGCATTCATGCCCTCATCGCCGAGCGCGCCCGGACAGAGCGGCTTACCCTGACCGCGGGGGTCCTGGTGATCGCGGGCCTCGGCCTCCTCACCTTGATCACCGTGGCCCCCGCCGCCCTCCTAGGCCTGGGCTCGTGACCGTCCTTTCGCCCTTTGAGGGGCTGGGGGATAGGGAACGGGCGATCTTCGCCGCCGCCGATGCGCTCGCGCGGGGGGCCGTCGCGGAAGCCGAAGCGATGCCGGAGGCCACGGAGGGGGAACAGCATCTTCGAGCAGCGGCCCAGGCCGCGGGGCTCTTTGATCTTGCCCAGCGCTCCGAGCGGGAGACCCTGCTCGCCCTCGTCGTGGTGCGTGAGCGCCTCGCGGCGACCGGCGCCCAGCGTCGCCATGCGGCCCTCGGCCCAAGCCCCGGGCTTCTGCAGCAGGCCAGCCCAGCTCTGCAGGAGCGCTTCGGGCAGCCCGTGATGGCCGGCCTCAAACGCCAGGCCTTTGCCTTCACGGACGACCCCCGGGCCCCGGTCACCGCGGCCCCGACGCACGACGGCTTTCGCCTTTCCGGGCGCAAAAGCTTCGTCACCGGTGGCCGGCGCGCCGATCACTTTCTGGTCTACGCCAAAAGCCCCGAGGGACCTCTCATGCTGGTGGTAGAGGCCGAGGCTCCTGGCGTTACCCGGGACGACTTCTTTGAAACGCTGGACGGCGGACAACACTGCGCCCTGGTGCTTGACGAGGCCTTTGTCCCCGCGGCCCATTCCCTGGGCGCGCCGGGACAGGGCCAGCGCCAAGCCTTCGACCAAATCAATCGAACCCGCCTCACCCTCGCTGCCGAGGCCGTGGGCCTCATGGCCTACGCGGTCCATCGCGCCGCCAGCCATCTGCAGGCCCCGCGCCCCGATGGCACGCGGCTAGGGGATCGGGAAGGCGCCCAGCTGCGCTTCGCGGAGCTGTGGATGGCGGTCTTCACGGCGCGGAGTACGCTCTATCGCGTCGCCCAGCAGTTTGCCGGCACAGGCGCCGCCTCCCCCGGGGACGCGCCACCTGGGGCTCCAGAAGCGCTCTCGGCCTTGAAGGTGCTGGCCAGCGAAACCGCGGAGCAAGTGCTCAGCGGCGCCCTCCAGCTCTGTGGCGCCCAAGCCCTGCGCACGGACGACCCCCTCACCCGGTGTTACCGCGAGGTGCGCAGCTGGCAGTTCGCGGAAGGGGCCTCAGACTTGCTGCGCTTAAGTATTGCCAAGGCCCGGCTCGAGAAAGGCCGGGGCGCGCTCTAGCCTTGCCCCCTAAGCGAGGGGCAAGGAGGGATAGGCGTCGGACCGGGTCCCAGGAATGGGGTGGTTGTCTCGGCGGTGATAGGTGAACACGACAGAGCGCTTCACCGTCTGGGTTCGATTCCGCCCCGCCGCATGAAACAGACGCCCATGGAAAAAGAGCACATCCCCGCGGCGAAGCTCGAGATCCACGGCGGAATTAAGCAAGGACTGGTTATCTTCGAGGTCTTGGCGCAGGAACAGCGCCGCATCGAGACGGCCTCGGTCGAAGGTGTGACTGTGGGTTCCCGGCAGCACCCGTAGGCCACCATTCTCCTCCCGCTCTTCCCCCAGGGCGAGCCAAACGCTGACCAATTCGGGGCGATCGAAGGACCAATAGCGCACGTCCTGATGCCAGGCCGTGTCGCTGGAGAAGCCGGGATACTTGGTCATGATGCAATTGTGATGGCTTTGGGCCAGGGCCACGGGGCCGCCAAGAAGAATCTCTAGCCGCCGGGCCACGGGCAGAGAGAGCGCCCAGGACCGAAAGCTCGCATCCCGGCTCAGCGCGTTCAGCAGGCGCCGGGGCGTCTTTCCCCCGGGGGCGAGGCGGTCCGCGGGGGCGCCGGGGTAGGCCACGTCGGCTTCAAACTCCGCGGGGCCGAGCAAAGGGTCTAGATGCTGATCGACCGTCTGCTCCATCGCTGCCAACAAGGCCGGGGGCGCAAGGCCCCGGACCACGAGATAGCCATGGCGTTCAAAACGCTGCCGATCAAGCTCAGCAATGGGGGGATCAAGCGGTGGTTGTGCCTGCATTTGACGATCCAGCGCCGGTGAGAATTACCGGAGAGGTAGGCGGCCCGTGCCCCCTTAGAATACGCCACGGCGGGGAAAAAGGCTTGCACTTCCAAAGGCGCGGGCCCACCCTTTTTTTATGACGCCTTGGATCGCCACCCTCATCGCGAGGACTTTCCCCATCCCCCCCGCTGTTCCGGCGCTCGCCCTCCTTTGCCTTGCCCCGGGGGGCCTTGGTGCCCCCCTGCCTGAGCATCCGCCGGAGGGCCTCCGCCTAAGCTTCAGCCTGAGCTGTGATTTCGAAACCCAGTGGTGGGAGGCGGTGTTCTACCCGGAAGACGGGGCTACCCTCACGGTGCGCTGGCTCGCCCCAAGCCTCTTCTCCGACGAGCCCCAGCAGCGCCCCCGGGCCCTTTCCATCGCCCAACAGCAGGCCCTGTACGACCACGGCCGGGACCTTCTCGGTGCCGCCAGCCTAAGCTGGGAAGACGATGCCCTGCAGGCCGAAGGCCCGTGGTTGGGCCATCGAACCTTCACGGTCAGCGCCCAACGGCTGGACCATCGCCTGGGCCGCGTGGACCGGCTGGACTACAACCTTGACCTCCACCCCGGGCGACCGCTCCCCGCGGCGCTCGAAGCCCTGGCCACCACCCTGAAAGCTGTAGACCGCCGACTCCGATTTTCCCTGGACTGCCGCTAAAACCCCTTGGGGGTCTTCCGCGAGAGGCGTAAGCTTTTCCTTCCACCGCCGCTTGGATACGCACCCGCACCATGAGCTCGCTTTCGCCCAGGCCCCTGCTCGCCGCAGGGCTTCTCGCCGTCAGCGCCCCTCTTTGGGCCGGCGCGGAAACGGTACTCGGGGTGAGTAATGCGCAACGCTGCTTCGAAGGGGCCCTGGCCGGTCAAAGCAGCCTCGGCACCATCGAGCTGTGCAGTAAAGCGCTGGAGTTGGAAAACCTTTCGGAAAAGGACCGAGCAGCCACCTTCACTAACCGTGGCATTCTTTATGGTCAAAGCGGCCGGGCCGAACGGGCCCTCGGTGACTTCAGCCGCGCCCTGGAGCTCAGCCCCGGGCTCATTCACGCCCTCATCAATCGCGGCAACCTCTTCGTCCGCCTCAAGCGCTTCACGGAAGCCATGGCCGACTACGATCAGGCCCTCTTTTACTCCGAGGGCCGGAACGCCTTGGTGTACTTCAACCGCTCCCTTGCCCAGGAACAGCTTGGGCGCAAAAAGGCGGCGCGGGAAGACCTCCTCAAGGCCGTGCAGCTGGAGCCGGAGAACATCCGGTTCCGGGAAGCCCTCGCCGCCTTTAAGTAGCCCGCCGATCCCCTAGGCTTCAACCCGGGCCCGGTCCCTCGGGAAGTGCACCCCGGCCCGCCAGTAATGGAAGGCCGCCCAGAAGTTCGCAAAGGTGCACAGGAAGAGCGCCCAGCGCAGGGATTCGTCGCCGTAGTTCGGCGCCAGCCAGTCGGAAAGAATCCCTACCACGGAGGGCCCGCAGGCCAGGCCAATCATATTCAGCACAAACAGCAAAATCGCCGCGGCCACGGAACGCATGCGCACGCCTACCAAGGTTTGGGTCTGTGCGAAGGTGGTGGCCTGGTAGAAGTTGCCCAGCATCACGGGAATAACCAAAAGCAGCAGGGCAAGGCCCGCGCTCTGCACCATGTAGGCGGCCAGGGCAAAAGGAATCAAAATCAGCAAGCCGACAGCGACCACCCACAGATACCAGCGGGGGTCCCGGGCCCCAAAGTAATCCGCAAGGCGCCCCCCTAGGGCAATGCCGATGCCTCCGGGGATCCCGAAGATCAGGCCCAGGTAGGTGCCCAGCTCCCCAGAGCTCATGCCGTGGCTGCGCGTGAAAAAGGCCGCGGCAAAGGTGATGAGGCCGTAGCCGACAAAGGCAGTCACGCCCCCTCCAATGGCCATATGGATGAAGGACCGGCGCGCCAGCAAATAGGCAATCACTTCCTTCACCGGGGGCTGCACCGCGGGAGGCGCATCGGCTGCCGGCTGGATGGTTTCGGACATGCCCCGGCGCGGCTCCTTCACCGTAAAGCGCACCAGAAGGGCCAGCAGAAGACCGGGAATGCCGACCACCACAAAGGCCCAGCGCCAGCCAAAAAACTCCTCCATCCAGCCCCCGACAAAGAAGCCAAAAAGCACGCCGAAGGGAATGCCGAGGGCGTAAATACCTAGCGCAGTGGCGCGTCGCTCCGGCGGATAGTAATCGGCAAGGATGGAATGGGACGGAGGACTACAGCCGGCCTCCCCTACCCCTACCCCAATGCGGAACAGCAGAAGCTGAATAAAGTTCTGCGCAAAGCCCTGCAGCGCCGTGAACAAGCTCCACACCGCGAGCGCTGCGGCAATCAAATTTCGTCGGTTGGTCCGATCGGCAATACGGGCAATGGGGATCCCCATGAAAGTATAGAAGACCGCGAAGGCGAGGCCCGTGAGCAGGCCCATGGCCGTGTCGCTGACGCCCAAATCCCGCTTAATCGGCTCCACAAGGATGCCGAGGATTTGGCGATCAATAAAATTGAAGGTGTAGGTCACGACCAACACCCCCAAGACGTAGCGCCGGGTGGCGTCGGAAAAGGTCTCGCCGACCTGCTTCATGCATTTCTCCCCAAGCAGGCGGGGAAAGGCCCCGCCAAAATATCGTTTTTTCTCGTTGTCTACCGTCGAACCCTAGGGCTTCAGCTGTCCCTTAAGGAGACGCAGGAACTTATCGCCCCAGGGGGGCGCTAATCCCAGGCTATGCATATCCAGCCGGCTTTGCCGGTAAATGGATTTTCCATGACTGAAGGTCTTAAAGCCTTCGTAGCCGTGATAGGCCCCCATGCCGCTGGGCCCCACCCCCCCAAAGGGGAGGTCCTCCTGGGACACGTGCATGATGACGTCATTCAAGGTCACACCCCCGGAGGTGGTGCGATCGAGCAGGGCCCGCTCCTCCTCAGCCTTCTCGCCGAAATAGTACAAACCGAGGGGCCGGGGGTGGGCGTTTACGTAGTCGATGGTTTCATCGAAGGCCCGGTAGGTCTTCACGGGCAGGAGAGGGCCGAAGATCTCCTCCTGCATCACCGCCATGTCTTCCGTGGGATTGAGGATGAGATGCGGCGCGATCTTATGATGCGGCTGCTGCCGGAAATCTTCCCCGGCGGGATTGATTTCGAGCACCGTCGCGCCCTTCTCCCGCGCATCCTCAAGGTATCCCTGGAGGCGATCAAAGTGGCGCTGATTCACGATGGAGGTGTAATCGGGGTTGTCCAACAGCGTCGGATAGAGCCGGCCCACGGCGGCGGTGCTCGCCTCCACGAAGGCATCGACCTGCCCCTCGGGCACCATCACGTAGTCCGGAGCCAGGCAGATCTGCCCAGCATTTAGGGTTTTGCCCATCATCAGGCGCCGGGTGGCTTGCTCGAGCTTCGCGCTATCAGAGAGCACCACGGGAGATTTCCCCCCAAGCTCCAGGGTCACGGGGACGAGGTTATCTGAGGCAGCACGCATGACGTGCCGGGCCACGTTGGTCGCGCCGGTAAAGAGCAAATGGTCGAAGGGCAGGCCCGCAAAAGCGGCCCCGGCTTCTGGCCCGCCCTGTACCACGGCAATCTCCGTGGGATCGAATTGCTGTGCGAAGGCCTCGGCCATGAGCGCCGAGGTTTGGGGCGTGAATTCCGAGGGCTTGATCATCACCCGATTCCCCGCCGCCAGGATGCCCGCGAGGGGTGAAAAGGTGAGCTGAATGGGGAAATTCCAGGGGCTGATCACCCCCACCACGCCCAGGGGCTGGTATTCGATCCGGGCCTTCGCCCCGAAAAGAGCGAAGGGCATGCTCGCCTTCCGGCGCTCCGGGCGCATCCAGCGCGCCAGGTGTTTCTGCGCAGCCTTCAGGGGCTCGAGGCTGCTGGCGATGTCCGTGAACAGGGATTGGTGCACGGAGCGATGGCCAAAATCCTCCCGCAGGGCCTCGCAAAAGTCATCGGCGTTATCTAGCAAGACGGTGACAGCGCGGCGGAGCCGATCCTTTCGGAGCGCAAGGCTCACCGGTGCATCGGCGAGAGCCGCGGCACGCTGCGCGTCGAGCAGCGCGAGCATCTCCTCGCGAGAGCATTCAGTAGCAGTGGTCATGGGTTTCCCTCCAGCGCCCGTTGATGGAGTCTACCTCAGGCCACCCTGAGGTCCATGCCCGAAAGGCGCTTAACCTCGGCCGCGGGTTCGGGTGCGGTTCGGCGCCCCTTCGCGCTCGATAAACTCGATGATTCTGCCAGCCACATCGAGACCCGTAGCCGCTTCGATGCCGCGGAGCCCGGGAGAGCTATTCACCTCCAGCACCAGGGGGCCGTGGTTTGAGCGCAATATATCCACCCCCGCTACGTTGAGCCCCATGGCGCGCGCCGCGCCCACGGCAGCGCGCCGCTCGGCGGAGGTAATGCGCACCGGCTCGGCCGTACCGCCCCGGTGCAGGTTGGAGCGAAACTCCCCCGGCGCGCCCTGGCGCTTCATCGCGGCGATGACCCGATCGCCAAGCACAAAGCAGCGCAGATCGGAGCCCTCGGACTCCTTGATGTACTCCTGCACCATGATGTTCACGTTCAGGCCCATGAAGGCCTCGATCACGCTTTTTGCCGCCGTCGCGTTTTCCGCGAGCACCACCCCAATGCCCTGAGTCCCCTCGAGGAGCTTAATAACCAGGGGCGCGCCGCCCACCATGCTGATGAGGTCGGGGATATCGTCCGGCGAGTGGGCAAAGCCGGTAATGGGCATGCCGATGCCCTTTCGCGCCAGCAGCTGAAGGGAGCGGAGCTTATCCCGGGCGCGGGTGATGGCCACGGATTCATTGATGGAATAGACCCCCATCATCTCGAACTGGCGCACCACCGCAGCGCCGTAGAAGGAAATGGAGGCCCCAATGCGGGGAATAATCGCGTCGAAGTCATCGAGGGAGCGTCCCCGGTAGTGAATCGAGGGCTTCGCCGTCGCCATGTTCATATAGCAGCGCAGCGTGTCGATGACCTCCACGCGATGGCCGCGGGCCCGCCCGGCTTCCACCAGTCGCTGGGTGGAATAGAGCTTGGGATTGCGAGAGAGAACGGCAATTTTGCGCGCCGTGGTCATGGGGAGGGGCCTCAAAAAACGCGGAATCTGCGCCCCTTTTGCCTCCGTGACAACCTTTTTTTTCGCCCCCCGCTTAACGGCGTGGGGAGAGGGCAAAGGCCCGGGCGGAATCGACCCAAACGCGCCCCCCAAGGGCCCGCCGCCCAAGCAAAAGGGGAAGCTGCATGCGGGCCCGGCTCACCAAGGTCAGCTGGATCGGGAAGGTCCAAGGACCGAGGCGGCAGGGGGTCTCGATGAGCACGCGATCGCTGTCGATGCCGCCGGAATTGCGCACCCGCTGATAGCCCCGCACCGGCGCTTCAAGGGTCCGACAGCCCTCCGCCTGCGCCAGTGCGCAGGGGCGACGCCCTACCAGGGGAACGCGAAAACGAACATGGCGAAGGCCATCACGCTCAAAAAAGCTCAGATCCTCGGCGTGAAGGGCTGAGGTTCGGGCGCCCGTATCCAGCTTGGCCACCAGGGGGCCCAGGCCTAGCTCCGGAAGGTGAATCCACTCCCGCCAGCCCGCCACGGAACGCTCCACCCCCCGGCGCGTCGTCTCAACCACGTCGCCAGGCCTCCACGGCAAGGCGGCGCGGTGGAAGTGGCTGGCGTCGTCCCCAGCGCGCCGCTAGGCGATAGGCCAGGCCAGCGCGGTGAAGGGCCTGCTCGAGCTGAGCTACCGTCGGCATCACCACTTCATGAACCTCGTGCTGTCGCATCCAGCTGTTTCCTCGGCGCAAAAAGGTCGTGATCTCCCGCCGTCCCCGCCCCCGCCGTTCGGAAAATCGATGGGCTACCAGCCAATGCTCATCTTCTCGCCAACCCGCCCCTGCCAGAGGCTCGGGCCCCTGCACCATGAGGTCGAATAGCAGCACGCCGCCGGGTGCAAGAAGAGATCCCAGTCGGGCCAGCTTCTCGGACCAGGGCTCGAAGGCGCCATCAGGGGCGCAGTAGTTCAGCACCTCACCGATCGCGAGGATCGCGGCCCAGGGCCCCTTCGGCGCAGCCTCCGCAGTTCCCGCGCGCAGGGGCAGGGCCCCATGACGCGCCCGAGCCAGGCGGCGAAAGGCCTGCGAGGGCTCCAGCCCCTGAACCACAAAGCCCGCCGCCAGCAAAGCGGCGAGCAGCCCCCCGGCCCCGCTGCCCAGCTCAAGCATGGGTCCCTGGGGCGCCTTCTTCAGCCGGGCAAGTAGCGCTGGCAGGGCCTTGAGCGCGGCGTCCTCAAACCCGTCGGCGTGCACCCGGGCCAGGGCATCGCCGTAGAGCGGCGCCGGGCTAGGCAAGGCCGTCATCCCCCTGCCCGAGGGTACCCGCGAGGGATCCGACCTCAAGCTCCCCGGCCACCGTTTGCCCCCCACGGGCGAGGAACCGGGTCATGTTTCGGGGCGCTTCTTCCGTCGCGAGGAGGGTTTGGAAGAGATAGGCTTCCTCCGCTAGCGCCTCTGCCAGGGGTCGCTCTGCGGCATTCACGGCTGCCTTCGCCGCCGCGATGGCCGGCGCCGGGAAGCTCGCGATGCGCCGGGCAAGGCGGTCCACAAAGGGGCCGATCTCCTCCGCCGGCAGGGCCCGATTGAGATAGCCCCAGGCTTCCGCCGTTTCCGCATCGAGATCATCGCCCCCTAAAATCACTTCCAGGGCTCGGCCTCGTCCGAGTAGCCGCGGCAAGCGCTGCGTGCCCGTACCGCCGGGAATGATGCCGAGGGGCACCTCCATCTGGCAGATACGGGTCTTCCCCCGCACCCCAAAGCGCATATCGAAGGAGGAGACCAGTTCGCTGCCCCCGCCCCCTACTCGGCCCTCGATTTGGGCAATGGTGGCCTTGCCCATGGTGCGAAAGGTCTCGCACATGCGGTGAAAGTCGTTGGCCGGCCCTTTCGCCGGATCGTAGCGCGGCGGTGTCGGGTTACGGGGCATCTCGAGGATCGCCGCCACATCGAAATGGGCGATAAAAAAATCGGGGTTCGCGCTTTTCAACACAACCACCCGCACCGCATCGTCCTGGCTCACCGCTTCCGCAAAGCGCGCTAGCTCTCCGAAAAGTTCTAGAGAAAAAAGATTAATCGGCGGCGAGGCAATGACTGCCGTGCACACCCCCTCCGCCGTGCTGACTTGAAGATGTTCGTAGGAATCGCCCATGGTCCTCTCCCCGTGCTGTCCCCGTTATTTCTCTAGGGAGCTTGCCTGACCCGTCGGGCAGGGGCTAGATGCGCTTTGCCAGCGCGGCGCCAAGGGCTGAGCCCTGAAACACCAGCGCTGCCCACGGACCGCCAGCGCGAGCAGGCCCTTTGGCCTGGGCCTCATCCCGATGGGCGCACTCCTCAGCACGGAACTGTCCGAGCACCGCTGCTAAGGGCTCGAAGGCAGGTTGCCCCGAAAGGGCCGCCAGCTGATCGCCGTAATGACGGTCCACAAACGCTTCCACCGCGGCGATGGTTCGGTAGACGGCCGCCGGGGACAGGAGCGCTGGCAGGCATCCCAGCCCGAAGCCCATCAGACGCCACAGCGGGGCCAGGCGCGTCTTCCCTGCCGGAGGCAGGCCTGCTTCAAAGAAGGCCAGGTGTGCGGCTTCCGTGCGCCCATGTTCTAAAGCGAAGGCCCGAAGGGCCGGATCCCGGGTGACCGAAAGCACGCCCCGGTAGATCCACACGGCGCCCAGCTCCCCGGCGTGATTGGAGCGCATCTCGCGCTTTAGGGCGCGGGGCAAGCTTGGGAAGGCGGCCGTGAGCACGGCGGGGTCGGGCACGGATGCCATCACAGAAACTCCAACGCGTTAGGCCCGTGCAAGACAATAAACGTTAAGAAGCGTCGCCCGCCTGCGCTTGCTGAAAGGCGGCATGGTCGGCGACCACCTGCGCCTGGATATGCTCCAGGAGCGTCCGCGCCAGGGCCGGCGGAACGCCGTGGGCTTCGGCCTCGGCCTCGATCCGCGCCAGCTGGGCCGCTTCCCGAGCGGGATCGCGAAGGGGTAACTGGCCCTTCGCTTTCAGAGCGCTCACCTGCTGAGTAACCTGGAAGCGCTCAGCGAGCACCGCCAGCCAGGCCCCATCTAGGGCGTCAAGGCGCTCCCGCAGCGCGGCAAGCTGATTCCCCGAGGCCTTAGCCACGAAAGGTTACCGGTAATACCCGGGGGCCAGAAATGAAATTTGATGCCAGCCATTCCGGCTCCCCGGCCAGGGCGATGTCGTGCATGCGCGTGACCACCTCTCGAAGCATGAGATCAATCTCAATCCGGGCCACGTGCTGCCCCAGGCAGACGTGCGTGCCCCCGCCAAAGGCCAGGTGCGGATTGGGATTGCGCGTCGGGTCGAAGCGGTGCGGATCGGTGAAGATCCGCTCGTCCCGATTCGCCGCCCCATAGTACAGCACCACGCGCTGGCCGGCGCGAACCCGCTGCCCAGCAATTTCCACATCCTCCGTGGCCCGGCGCCGCATGTAAGTCACCGGGGAACAGTAGCGCAGACACTCATTACGCACTGGCGCGAGCCACCGGTCCGGGTCCTCCCGGAGCGCTTGCAAGATCTCGGGATGATCGAGCAGCACCAACAGCGCACTGCCTAACAGGTTGCGCGTGGTATCGCCCCCGGCATCGATCAGCAAAAGGAAGAAAAGGAGGAAGTCGACATCATCGAGGCGCTTGCCATCAATCTCCGCAGCGAGGAGCCGGCTCGCCAGATCATCCGTGGGCCGGGCCCGCTTCTCTTCAATGATGCGCTGCCCGTAGCCAAACATGGCGGCCACGGCCTCCCCCTGAGCTCCCGGGGGCAGGGTTTCCGCGGCGCTGTGAATGGTCTCCGTTAAGGCGTAGAGCTTGCGCCCGTCGTCCAGGGGGAGCCCCATGAGCTTGGCAATGACATAGCTGGGCATCTCCCCGGCCACATCCTGCATGAAATCGCACTGCCCCTTGTCGATCACCGCATCGACAATCTGCTTTGCAAACGCTTCGATCCAGGGGGCCATGGCCGCGGCCGGGCCTTGGGTAAATTCTCGACTGATCAACTTTCGGTAGGTGGTATGGGACGGCGGATCCATCATGAGCATCATCTTGTGGACGCCGTCGTCAAAGAGCCCGGGCTCGGGATCCTCGATCATGATGGTGGGCTCGGAGGAGAAGCGCTGGGGATCGCGGCCAATGGCACGCACCTCCGCATAGCGTGTCACGGCCCAGAAGCCGTCCCCATCGGGCGTTTCGTGCCAGTAGCAGGGCGCGTGCTCCCGGAGCCAGCCGTACTGGTCCTGGGGATGACCCGCGGCGAAGCTCGCAGGGCTCAGCAGGTTGATCTCCATGGGGTCTCCTAGGCGTTACGCGCCATCAGCCCACCATCCACGGGAATGACGGCCCCGGTGAGGTAGCTCGCGGCGGGCAGGCACAGGGAGACGGTCATTTGCGCCACCTCCTCCGGCTCCCCATAGCGTTTTAAGGCCGTACGCCGCTTGGCGAAGATGGTTTTGTGCTCCTCGCTAATGGCGGCGGTCATGCCCGTTTTGATGGGGCCTGGGCAAATGCAGTTCACCGTGATGCCTTCCGGCCCAAGCTCCACCGCGAGGGATCGGGTCAGCCCCGTCACGCCGGTCTTCGCTGCGGTATAGGGGCTGCCGTAGGGGGTCGCACCCAGCCCTTCCGTGGACGCGATGTTCACAATCCGCGCCGCGTCGGAGCGGCGGAGCGCAGGGAGCGCGGCGCGGACCATGCGTACCTGGGCCGTCAGCAGCACACTTAAGTGCTTATCCCAAATCTCCAGGTAGTTGTCCGCGTCCACGGGGGTAAAGATCGAAATCCCCGCATTGTTAATGAGGATATCGAGGCCTCCGAAATGGGCCACGGCTTCCTCCACGGCGCGCTCGGCCGCGCCCGGCTCGGCCAGATCGACGGTCCAACCCTTGACCCGCCCCCCGGCGCCCTCGATCGCGCTGACGGTCTCCGCGAGGCCCGCTTCGTTCAGATCAAACAGGGCCACCTGCACGCCCTCATCCGCCAGAACATAGGCCGTGGCCCGGCCCATGCCCGAACCGGCCCCGGTGACCAGCGCGATGCGGCCTTCTAGGGACCGATTACCTTGCGTTAGCTTCCCCATGCTTCCCCCTCAAAAGATGTGTGGTGCGTACTCCGTGAAATCGCTGTCCCGAGCTTAAGGCGCCGTCGGGGGCCCCGTCGACCGTCCACCGGTGGAACCGCCACCCGCGGAACCGCCACCCGGCTAGACGGCTCGCGTCGAGGGCCGTAGGCTCGGAGGCACCTTTGGGAGGGGAACCATCACTATGTATCCAGGACACTGGGCGTCCGTTGCGCCCGAAAAGCCCGCGGCCATTAATGCTAATACCGGCGAGGTGCTCGACTACGCCACCCTGAACGCCCGCTCGGCGCAGCTGGCGCACTATTTCAAGGCCCAGGGCCTCGGCGTTGGGGACCACATCGCCCTGTTTATGGAGAACAATCTGCGCTTCTTTGAGGTGGCCTGGGCGGCTTACCGAAGTGGCCTCTACCTCACCTGCATCAATCGCTATCTAACCGCGGAAGAAGCGGCCTACATCGTCAACGACTGCGATGCCTCGATCCTGATTAGCAGCGCGGCCCGGGGCACGGTAGCCGACGCACTCCGCGAGCCCTGCCCTGGGGTAAAGGCGTTCCTCATGACCGATGGGGCCCTGCCCGGGTGGATCGATTACGACGCCGCCCTGGCCGATCAGCCCGCCACGAACCCCGCGGAGGAGCCGGCCGGGGACAGCATGCTCTACAGCTCAGGCACCACGGGGCGGCCGAAGGGCATCAAGCGGCCGCTTTCCGGCGAGAGCATCCGGGCTGGCACGCGCATTTCCCAGGCCCTCGCGGCGCAGTACCACTTCACAGAGCACAGCGTTTACCTGTCCCCGGCGCCCCTCTACCACGCGGCCCCCTTTGCCTACTCCATCGGCGCTCAGTCCCTGGGGGCGACGGTGGTGATGATGGAAAAGTTCGACCCGGAGACGGCACTCGGGCATATCGAGCGCTACGGCGTTACTCACAGCCAGTGGGTGCCCACCATGTTTGTGCGCATGCTGAAGCTCCCCGAGGCCGAGCGCAGCCAGTTCGACCTCAGCACCCATCAGGTGGCCATCCACGCCGCAGCCCCCTGCCCCGTCGCCGTGAAGCAGCAGATGATCGACTGGTGGGGTCCGGTGCTTTATGAGTACTACGCGGGCACGGAAGGGAACGGCTCGACCTTCATCACCAGCGAAGAATGGCTGAAGCATCCGGGCTCCGTGGGCCGGGCAGCGAATGGCGTGGTCCATATCTGCGATGAGGACGGCGCGGAGCTTCCAACGGGAGAGGCGGGGCTGGTCTATTTCGAACAACCGGCGCGCCCCTTCGAGTATCACAAGGCGCCGGAGAAGACCGCCTCCTGCCAGCACCCCACCCATGACAACTGGACTGCCCTGGGCGACGTCGGCTATCTCGACGAGGAGGGTTATCTCTATCTCACGGACCGCAAGGCCTTCATGATCATCTCCGGCGGGGTGAACGTGTATCCCCAACAGGTGGAAGATGCCCTCGTGCTCCACCCCGAGGTGGCTGACGTGGCCGTCTTCGGCGTCCCCGATCCGGACCTTGGGGAGGCGGTGAAGGCCGTAGTGGAAGTCGCCCCGGGGGTGACCGCTGACGATGCCCTGGCGGCCCGGCTTCTGGCCTTCACTCGGGAGCATCTCGCGGCCTACATGGTCCCGCGCTCCGTGGACTTCATCGATGAAATGCCTCGCCTCCCCACGGGTAAGCTCTACAAGCGCCTCCTCCGAGACCGCTACTGGGGCAAGGAAGGCAGCACCATCGTCTAGCGTCTAGTTGGGAAGTTTCTGTGAAGCTCGTAGGCCCAGGCTTCACGACCACCGGCCGTCGCGGGACAATGTTAACTTTGCTAACATTGCTCACCCGCGGGGGCCGCGCCCCGTGCAGTTCAATCGGAGTTTCGCCTGTGAACCGTGCCCGTGCTCTTGCTCTCGCCATCTCCGTCTTAAGCTTCAGCGCCGCTACGACGGCGTCGCAAAGCGGTCCTGCCTTCAGCGAGGCCCAGGGCCCCTGGGTGGATCAAAGACTCCCCCGCAGCGCCCCCGATGCCATGATGACTGAAGCCTGGGATAACACCCTCGCTGGGGTTTACGAGCTGGCGCTGAGTAACGACCCCATGCTGGCCATGGCTGAGGCCAGCTACCGCGTGGGCCTTGAGCAGCGGAAGATCGCCCGGGCAGCCCTTCTGCCCCAGGCGAACATCACCTACACGGACAGCGACGCCTATTCCAAATCTCGAGGCCAATTCGCCATCGGGACCTTCATCGTCGAGAACGCAACGAATTCGGGGCAGGATTCCGACGGCTACGTCGCCTCCCTCACCCAGCCGCTCTTCGATTTGAACGCGTGGTTTACCTTCCGCAGCGGCAGCGAATTGACGAAGCAGGCCGAAGCCACCTTCAAGCAAGCTCAGCAGGACCTTATCGTCCGCGTCTCCCAGGCCTACTTCACCGTGCTACGGGCCGCGGCGAATCTCTCCGCCGCCCAGGCCCAGGAAGCCGCCTTAAAGGCCCAGCTGGAGCAGGTGCAGCAGCGCTTTGATGTGGGCCTGGTCGCCATTACGGACGTCTACGACGCCCAGGCCGCCTTCGATACGGCGGTCGCCGATCGCCTGGCCTTCGACGCTGCAAAGAGCGTCGCTCTCGAGGCCCTCTCCGTGCTCACGGGGCAATCCCATGCGGCCCTCTGGCCCCTGAAGGACAGCTTCCCCGTGGTCGACCCCACGCCAGAAGGGGTGGAGGCCTGGCTCGATTTCGCCCATCAGTACAACGTGGATCTGCAGGTTGCGGAACTCGGCAAGGATGCGGCGCTTGCCGGCGCCCGGGCCGCGGCATCGGCCCACCTGCCTCGGGTCAGCCTCGCGCTGCAACGCACGGTGAATGACGCGGAAACGGACCAGTTCAACGTGGTGGACGACAGCGCCGTGCTAGTCCCCCGGGAGACGGACCAAAACTCCATCGCCCTGAACGTCACCATGCCCCTCTTCGCCGGTGGCCGCATCAGCGCCCAGCGCCGGGAGGCCTACGCGCGGTTCGATGCTCAGGCCATGAACCTAGAAACGACCCGGCGCCAGGTGCGACAGCAAACGCGGGCCTTCTACATCAACGTGAAGCGGGACGTCGCCCGCACCCACGCGCGGGCCCAGGCCATCAAATCCACCAAGGCGGCGCTCGATGCGGCGCAGACGGGCTACGAGGTCGGCACGCGGAACGTGGTAGACGTGCTCATTGCCCAGCGGGCCGTGTACTCAGCGATTCGGGATCACGCCAATTCGATCATCGACTTCGTGCAGGACGTGATTGCCTTGAAGCGGCAAACGGGCACCCTCACTCCGGGGGATATGCTCACGCTGAATCAGTGGTTGACGGCCCCGGATGCGGCCCTCGCCAGCACCCAAAGCACGCTGGGGCGCTAGGCGCGCCCCGCGGGGCTCTGCGAAGTCGGGCCCTCACCACTCGTGAGGGCGACCATCCCAGTTCAGAAAGGCGCCGGTGGTCTCGAGGGTGAGGCTATCGATCGCCGCCATGATCCCTGAGGCGCTCTCCTCGACGGATAGCGCCGCTTCCGACCCCCCCATATCCGTGCGCACCCAACCGGGATGCAGCAGCAGCACCGCCGTGCCCTCATCCTTTAGATCAAGGGCAGCGAGGCGCATGACCTTGTTCACCGCCGCCTTCGACGCGCAGTAGGCGTAGGACATGGGCCAATCCAAGCTGAGGGCGCCGAGCTGGCTCGTGATGGTCACGGCCTTGCCCGCCGGCGCGACGGCAAGCTTTTCCCGCAGGCCCTGAAGCACGCGAAGCGGCCCCATGCTGTTCACGGCGAAGGCCTCGGCCCAGCCGTCATAATCCATCTCCGCGAGGGTTTGCCGGGGACGGGCGGGGCCACTAATACCGGCGTTGTTGATGAGCACATCCACGGGGCCAGGCACCTGGCTCACAAAGGCTTCGACGCTGGCGCCATCGCTCACCTCCAGGGCATGCTGAGTTACCCCGGGCAGCGCGGCGAGGGCATCGCTCGGGGCGCGGCTGGTGGCGATCACCTCATCGCCCCGGGCCGCGTAGGCCGTTGCCAAGGCAAGACCAATGCCTCGGTTTGCGCCCGTAATCACCACTCTTGCCATGGTTGGCCTCCTAGGAATCGCTGTTGAGAATACGTAGGGGAATGAGTCCTTCCGCCCCCGGCGGCGTGACCAGCGTCGGAAGGGCGCCACCGCTTTGGGCGAAGACCCGATCGGCACGGTAGCTCGAACGGACCAAGGGGCCCGACGCCACTTCGCGGAAACCCCGGGCGAGTCCGGCTTCGCGGTAACGCTCGAAATCCTCCGGCGGCACCCAGCGCACCACGGGCAAATGGTGCAGCGTAGGGCGCAGGTACTGGCCGAGGGTCAGAAGGCTGACGCCGGCGTCGCGCAGATCGTCCATGGCCTGGAAGAGTTCGTCCTCCGTCTCTCCAAGGCCCAGCATAAGGCTTGATTTCGTGAGCACCGCCGGCGCCAGGGCCTTCGCGGTGCGCAGCACATCGAGAGTGAGGCCGTAGCCCGCTCGGGGATCGCGCACGGGTTGGGTCAGTCGCTCCACGGTCTCGAGGTTCTGGGCGAAAACATCCACCCCGCTGTCCACAAGGCAGCGCACGGCAGCTTCGCTGCCAGCAAAGTCCGGCGTGAGGGCTTCCACCACCACCTCGGGGGTGCGGGCCTTGATGGCGGCAATGGTAGCTGCATAGTGGGCGGCGCCGCCGTCCGGGAGGTCGTCTCGGTCGACGGAGGTCAGCACCACATAGCGCAGCCCCATGGTTTCCACGGTCTCCGCCACGCGCTGCGGTTCCTCGGCATCGAGGAAGCCTCCCGGGTTCCCCGTATCCACGGCGCAAAAGCGACAGGCCCGGGTGCAGACGGAGCCCATGAGCATGAGCGTCGCCGTGCCGTGGCTCCAGCACTCACTCATATTCGGGCAGTGAGATTCCTCGCATACGGTCGCGAGCCCGTGGTGCTTCACCAAAGCCTTCACGGCGCCGTAGCGCGGACTGTGTTCGAGCTTTAGGCGGAGCCAGGGGGGCTTTCGCTCCGCTGGGGGCGCATCTCCCCGGGGGCGCTGACCGTTCTTAACAGCCCGGCGACCGCTTTCCGTTTCGTACTTGCTCCCGCTGGGAACAGCGGGGCCATCCACACCACGTCCCATGGCCACCGACTCCTTACGATTCTTCGTCCATGATAGCAGCGCCGTC